>ERZ773157.580-NODE-580-length-43361-cov-6.148940_pt1 | contig 43361 bp, 64 predicted proteins | sample MGYA00511480_ERZ773157 | MGnify/ENA primary metagenome ERZ773157 (study PRJEB29015, sample SAMEA2737863) | human gut metagenome | biome: human gut; feature: human-associated habitat; material: faeces | place: China | collected 2012 ... | reverse complement strand
GAATATACAAGAGAATATCATGCATTTTGCAATGAAATGAATAGGAAACAGAAGATATATTATCAAATGGAGATAGACGAGTTTATCAAATAATCAAGAAAGGAGCCGGAACCTCCAGCTGGGGTAACGATATATCGGGTTCCTTTAAAAAAATGACATATAAAGAATTTTTAGAAACAAAGATTGAACTTGCGACAGAAAGAGGATTTATTGTGGATCCGGAAAAAGTAAACAGAGTATGGAATCCCCGCTTACATAATGTAGGCGGGGATTGCGAATAAAGTCTTACCTAGTCAGAAGAGACCTCTTTGTGATTGGAAATGGTAATACCGTTTTGGGTTTTAGCAATAGTATTGTAAGTAGTAATTTCATCTTCCAGGACATGGGATAAAATATTATTAAATTGCTGTATAATATATAGCTTGTCTATTTCTTTAATCTGATGCTGAGAGACAGGGGTAGTATTATCTTTATTAAGATAATTTTCCATATTACACCAATCAGCAGGGGTTCTTATTTTATACAAAAGGATACTTTTTAATAGGTGTTCAAATTCGGGTTGTATAATTATGAAATTTAAAATATCGGATAAGGAAATTCCGTTGTACTTATCTACTACTAATGGAAGTTGCTTTAATTTTTGAATTGCTTCATCTGAAAGATTTAGTTGGTCGCATATATTTCTGTTTTCTAATGATTTAGAATTAGTAATTCCCATTAGGTAATCTGTTGTTACATTAAAATAATTTGCAATTCGTATTAATGTTTCATAACTTGGCTGTTGATCACCTCGCTCATATTTGCTTAGAGAGGAATAGGATATATTCAAGTCATTAGCAACATCACGTAGTGATTTGTGCATTTCAGTGCGCAATTCTTTTATTCTAATCATATACGTGTACCTCCTAGAAACATAATAACACAAATTGGATAAATTGTAAAAATATATATTGACAAAGTATCAATTGGAAAATATAATAATAAATGTGTTCTAATAGTAAACATGAAAGGAGGTAAGAAAACGTGAAAAGAGTAATCATTGAACTTGACGAAGTGTTTCACAAACAGTTGAAAATCTTTTGTTTTACAAATGGGATTACACTGAAAGATTATATTACTGGTTGTGTAAAAAGAGATTTGGAAACAAAAAAAGAGCAAACACGGTAAGTTTGGCGACTAGCGTGTTTGCTCAAAAACAAGAAACTCGTAAACGGAATCTCTTTGTTCATAATAAGAGATTCTAGCCTAAAAATCAAGGAGAATTTTAAGATGATGAATCAGATTGAACAGACATTAGACAGCAGAGAAGTGGCAGAAATGGTAGGAAAACGACATGACCATTTAATAAGAGATATTAAAAAGTATATTGGTGAAATGTCCGCCCCCAACTTTGGGGAGGGAGCCGAAGCGAAAAATCACTCGGGCTCTGAGTTAGGAGAGCTCAAAATTGAGCCCACCGATTTCTTTAGAGAAAACACATACCGCGATAAGAATAAGCAAGAACGTCCGTGTTATGATATTACAAAGAAAGGCTGCGAGTTCATTGCTCACAAATTGACAGGTATTAAAGGAACAGAGTTCACGGCACGCTACATCAATCGTTTCCATGATATGGAAGATATTATTCATAATGGAATAGAACGGAAAGAAGTTAAAACAACCAGAAAGCATACAGAGAGCTTATCAGCGGTAAATAATGCAGTAAAAATCCTAACACCAATGCTCGCGGCGGCTGGGTGTGATAGTAAGATACAGCTTCTTACAGCAAAGTCGCTTTATGAAAAAGCAGATGTGACACTTCCGATTATGATTGAAGCGGATCAGCAGTATTTTGATACGGTACATATTGCCCGACAGGTTGGAATTTATTATCAGAGTTCTGGCAAACCAGCAGATAAGGCAGTAAATGAAATAATTCGTCGACTTGACATTTCGCAAAGTATGTATACGGAAACTTGGGAGAGCAAGGGGAAATGGCAGGGAACAGTTAGAAAGTATGCATCGGAAGTTATTAATATGGTTCGTTCCTGGTATGCGGAGCATGGATATCCGAGAGATATTGAGTATGTGCAGAGTGATGGTCAGAAGAAAACATATCATGTAATCTGGCGAGAAAGCGAGGTGGCTTGAGATGGAAAGAGCCGCATTAAAGGAACATAAAGAAATTGTAGATTTAGCACCAATTGTCGACGAGATAATAGATTGTTTAATTGAATGTGGTACAGATACATATGACGAATATAGATATATGATAATGTCTCATTGTGCATTTTACGGACAGGTACACATTTTGAAATTATGGGATAAGGTATTCACAAGAGCAGTTCAGCGTAGACCGTTACTATTGGAAATGCACTAGGAAATAAGGTAATTAGAGAGCTTGGAAACAGGCTCTCTATTTTTTCTTTTGATATTATTACATGTTGACATACGGTGTACCGTATGATAAAATATAACTATCAAAAAAGATGTTCAGGAGGTCACACGATATGCCAGCATTATCAATGTTTTATGGAATTATAGTCAGAATGCAGAGTGAAAAAGGCGGAAAACATAATAAACCACATATCCATGCAATATATGGAGACAATGAGATTGTGGTAGCGATTGATGGAGAAGTATTAGAGGGCAGTTTCCCAAATAAGCAATTGAAACTCCTGCTTGCATGGATGGCAATTCACGAGGATGAATTAAATGCCAACTGGTCAATGTTAAGTGAAGGTGAAGGATATTTCAAAATTGAGCCTCTTAAATAGGGGCTCTTTATGGAGGAAAGAAGATATGTTAAGACCAACAGCGGTGAAGGTTATACCGAAGGATGATTATATTTTAGATGTAGAATTTGATAATGGTGAGAGAAAAGAATTTGATGTAAAACCATACATCAGAGGCGAGTGGTACGGTAAACTTCATGATCACAATTATTTTAATGCAGTAGAAACTGATGGATATACTGTTGTCTGGCCGGAAGGTCAAGATATTTGCCCAGATGAATTATATGAATTGAGCAAAGTTCCGGCATTAGCATAGCTGAGGTATAACATGGGCGCAGAAAAGAAGAGACCACAAGATCGGTGGAACGAGAAAGCTGGATTGATCAGCAAGTCATATAAGTTAAAAAGAAACTTGACAGAGGAATTTGCAGAAGCTTGTGATAGTGCAGGTGTAAGCCAGGCAGGGCAGATTAGCAAAATGATGAGAGCGTTTATTGAAGAAGTTCAGGCACAAGCTTAGAAGATAAAATATAAAAGCAGAGCAGCGAGTTGTTTGTTATAAGTGGTCAATTACCGGTAGGAATGTGGATTAGGAAAAAAATTAGACTTGCAATATATTGAAAATTGAACATTGGCGGTTGGAGTGGTATAATATGTAAAAAATAGATATGGGAGATATGTGTTATGGGAGGTATAAACTTACAAAAATTTATGGTATGGTATCAAGAATTTATATCTACTGATAAATACCTATTATTTAACTTTATAATTATTGTGTTGTCATTTTTTTCAGGAGAAATGAGCGCTAGGATTATGATGTCAAAATTATCCAAGGAAAAATATGGTGATATGGTAGAATTGTTAGAAGAAGATAAAAATAACCTATATGAATCGTGGAGAGAAGCATATACATATCTTTCAAAAGCAATTACTTATTTATGCCTTGTTGTGGTTCTTTCAATTCAGTTTGTGCTTATAATATTTACTGCTAATAGAGATGGAATCACAACGACAGTACTAATGTTTACTATTGCTGTATCTATAATGGAGTATCGGGATAATAAAAATGAGTATGAAAGAAGAAAAAAATTTTTGACTGAAGAACAACGAAATCTTGTGACGCAAGCAGATGAAATAAAAGATATGGAGTTTCAAGATAAAATATTAACAGAACTTGAAAATAGAGGTATGATAGATAAGGAAAAAAGGAAAGAAATCATAAAAAGTATAGCACAATAGATAGAATTGACTTTTGACCAAACGTCAATGATTCGAGAGTTAGGACTCTTTCTGTTCATTATAAATCAGATATGCTATAATTACTGCATAAGTTAGCGCCATAGAGCCGAATGTATGAGACTTAAATGTCTTGTATGTCCGGCTCTTTTTTATTTTTGAAAACAATATATAAATAAAAATGTTGCATTCGATTATAATGAAAGTTTATAAAACGAGTGAAATATATGTTATAATGTTGCATAATACATAAACAGCTTGCGCGAAAGGGGGAATGTGCATGATGAGTGAAAAAGAAACGTATGAGATTTGCAATGAGGTAGACAGTTTCATAGCCAGAGAATTAACAGAATCCATAATACATAAAGTGTCCTATGATATGCTTGAGGCTCATTATGGCATTCTCCCGATTAGCCGGAGGAGCTTCTATAGGAGAAAGGAAACGGCAAAGAGGATCATGAGGCAGAGAATGGCACATCTGGTGGAAGAGAAAAACGGTCAATATATGATTGAGTGGGGAACATATATGTGATGATGTTTTTTCTTAAGCGGTTATAATTGAAAAGCGATGTTTGAAGTGATATAATTGTCTTATTATTAAGGAGAAAGGGAGTTATAGAATGACAAAAGAAGACATTAGGAAAATAGTATATGCGGTGACAAAAGAATGTGAAAAGAATTTTGATAAGCATAAAAAAGAGGATTATACACTCGCTGGCAAAACAACGATTCCTTTTGTATCAAGAACATTGTATAGCAAAAAAGTAACTGACTGGGGCACAGACGAAGATCGAGATGAGATAATCTGCTACTCAAAAGACGGATGGGAACAATTTGATATTACGGTTCAGTACGGAGCTGGAGTTCAAAAAGTAGTAAGTCAGCGTACAGAGAAAATAAGTCAGGATGATGTTGTGAATATGTTTGAACAATTGGAAACATTGTATCAAATTCAGTTTTTACATGAAGCATACGAGGTTCTGTTCTTATCGGAATATTTAACGAGCTTATTATAAAAAATGCCAACCATCAATTAAGGTGGTTGGTATTTTTTTGCCCAAAACTTGGCACAAAGAATATGTAAGTACGTGATAAAATTTTATTAAAAGAAATACCAGGGGGAAAATAAAGTGAACAATAACGATTTGAAAAAGGCGTACTTACAATCATATATTCCATCCATAAATGCAGCCAAACGTATAGAGGAAGAAATAGAACAATTGCGACTGGATAAAATGATGCCGTCTGTTATTATGGATGATATGCCGCATGCACATAATAAAACAGATCTGTCTGATTATATGGCAAAGTTGGACGAACTGATAAATAAGCTAATAGCTGCCAGATACAAACGTATTGATCTATATGCAGAAATATTTGCAAATATTGAAAAGATGGAAAATGAGACAGAAAGAGAGGTATTAACGTATCGGTATCTTCGCCGGTACAGCTGGGAAAAGATTTGTGTGCATATGGGGTATCAGTGGGCACAAATTCACCGGATTCATGCTAATGCATTAAAAAACTTCAATCCAACAGGAGTATACTACCAACTGATGATAAAAAATGCAGAAGTTGATAAAGATGATACACAATGATACATATATTCGTGATAATATATAAGATGAAAAGAGCGCAAGTAGAGAAGAATCTGCTTACGCTTTTTTTATGGGCGTCTGATGGACGCCCTATTCCCCCTAAGTTATTTGAGGGATACTGATAAAAGAATGGTGGTGATGGTCCTTGCCAAAGGCAAAAGATGCGAGAGCGGACAAAGCCTTTGAAATGTATAAGCAAGGGCTTAAGCTAATAGATATTGCAAACCAGCTAGGAGTAGCAGAGGGAACGGTACGAAGTTGGAAAAACCGGTACAAATGGAATGGCGAAACGAATGCAACGTTGCAAAAAAATAAACGCAACGTTGCGAAAGAAAATAAACAAACAAAGAAAGTAAAAAAAGAGTCTGTTGCAGATGAAGTAGAAGCGGTGATACAAAACGCTGATTTGACTGATAAGCAACAGCTTTTTTGCATTTATTATATTCGTTGCTTTAATGCCACCAAGGCATATCAGAAAGCGTATGATGTTGATTATGCGACTGCCGTGGTAAATGGTCCTAGACTGCTCGGAAATGCTAGGATAAAAGATGAAATTTTCAGGTTGAAACAAGAACGTCTCAACAGGGAGTTCCTGAGTGAGTCAGACATCTTCCAGAAGTATATGGACATTGCTTTTGCCGATGTGACTGATTTTGTGGAGTTTGGAAATGAGGATGTAGATGTGATCCTGGACACTGGAGAACGAAAGACTATCACAGTAAGCCATGTCAATATCAAGAATGATGCGGATGTGGACGGAACGATTATTTCAGAAGTGTCCAAAGGCAAGGACGGCGTAAAGGTAAAACTTGCTGACCGGATGAAAGCTTTGCAGTGGCTTTCGGATCACATGGATCTTGCCACTGAGAAGCAGAAAGCAGAGATTGCATTACTGAAAGCCAAAGTTCAGACAGATGACGGCGATGAGGTTGCAGATGATGGATTCCTTGAAGCTTTGAATGGTACTGCCGCGGAGGACTGGGGCGATGAAGAGAATCAGTAAGATTAAGCGGGTTTTCAAGTTCAAGCCATTTTCCAAGAAGCAGCGCAAGGTATTGAACTGGTGGTGTGAAGATTCTCCGGTTAAAGATAAGGATGGTATTATCGCAGATGGTGCTATTCGATCTGGCAAGACGGTGAGTATGTCGCTATCGTTTGTTATGTGGGCGATGAGCACATTTGACGGCGAAAATTTTGGTATGTGCGGCAAGACAATCGGTTCTTTCCGCAGAAATGTATTATTTTGGCTTAAGCTGATGCTGCGAAGTCGCGGTTATACGGTGGCAGATCACAGGGCTGACAATTTGGTAATCATCACAAAAGGAGATGTAACCAATTATTTCTATATATTTGGCGGCAAAGACGAACGATCACAGGATCTCATTCAGGGTATTACCTTAGCTGGGGTCTTTTTTGATGAAGTGGCGCTCATGCCGGAATCATTCGTGAACCAGGCAACCGGACGATGTTCTGTTGATGGTTCGAAGTATTGGTTCAACTGCAACCCGGATGGACCGTATCATTGGTTCAAGACCGGATGGATTGATAAGAGAGAAGAAAAGCATCTGTTGTATCTGCATTTCACGATGGATGATAACTTGAGTCTGTCGGAGAAAATCAAGGAACGATACCGTGGCATGTACACAGGTGTGTTCTACCGCCGGTACATCCTTGGACTATGGGCGATGGCAGAGGGCATTATTTACGATATGTTCGACACTGCAAAGCATGTGATTTCCAGCACGGCTGATCTGGTCAATACGAATTACTATGTATCCTGTGATTATGGTACGCAAAATGCCACGGTATTCCTGCTGTGGTGCAAAGAACTATCTGGACGGTGGGTGTGCTCCCGCGAGTATTATTATTCCGGCCGAGATGAGGAAAGGCAGAAAACGGATAGTGAGTATGCGGATGATCTGGAGCGGTGGCTTGGTGGTATAAAGCCGGTGAAGATCATTATAGATCCATCGGCAGCGTCCTTCATTGCGGAGCTGAAAAAGCGAGGCTATGCGATCAAGAAAGCAAAAAATGATGTGTTGGATGGAATCCGGTTTGTGGCATCGTTGCTGAATCAGGGGAAAATCTCCATCAGTGACCAGTGTCCGAATACGATCAAAGAGTTTGGGTCGTATATCTGGGATCAGAAAGCATCTGAGCGTGGCGAGGATAAACCGGTAAAGCAGCACGATCATGCGATGGATGCTCTTCGGTATTTCTGTTATACGATTATTCGCAAGCCGGGCGGTATCAGCATTTTGAAATAGAGGTGATAGACATGGAACTTGAGATTATGAAAAAACTCATAAGAAAATATGAACCGGGACATACAAAGTTTTCCTTTAATGCTATGCAGGCAGAGCGGTATTACCGGAATGAAACGGATATTTTAATTAATAAAATTAGTGATGAGAGAAAAGAGGATGCAGATAATCCGTTGCGTAATGCGGATAACCGGATTCCGAGGAACTTCCACGGACTTATTGTCAATCAAAAGGCTGCATATATGTTTACAGCACCGCCACTTTTTGATATTGGGAATGAGCATGGAAGTGAAGTCGTGACAGAAGTACTCGGTGATGAATACCGGAAAAACTGCATGGAGCTGTGCGTAAATGCTTCCAATGCATCGGTGGGATGGATTCATTACTGGGAGGATGAAGATGAGACATTCCAGTGGGCGGTAGTCGACAGCAAGCAGATTATTCCGATTGAATCACACGATTTGAAAAAGAAACTGCTCGGTGTTCTTCGTGTGTATGATGAAATCGACGAGGAAACAGGAGATACCTATACAATTTATGAATACTGGGATAAGGAAAGTTGTTGGACGTTCCGGCGGAAGTGTGGCGACACTTTAGAAGATGGGCTGTTCTACTACAACACTTTCATGGTGCCGGATACCGGAGATTTTGTCGCAGAATATCGGCATGAATTCGGAGAGGTGCCTTTTATTCCATTCCCGAACAACAACACGAATACAAACGATCTGAAAAATATAAAACCGCTGATAGACGTTTACGACAAGGTCTACAGCGGTTTTATTAATGATTTGGATGATATACAGGAATTGATATTTGTACTGTCTGGGTATGGCGGAACTGATCTCGACACGTTTTTATCAGACTTGAAAAAATACAAAACTATCAAGGTTGATGGAGATGATGGAAGTAATCCGGGAGTGAGCACGCTCAACATTGAAATACCGATTGAAGCACGTAACAGCGTGTTGGAAGCCACCAGAAAGGCTATTTTTGAACAAGGGCAGGGATTTGATCCACAGCCGGAGAATTTTGGGAATCAGAGTGGAGAAGCTCTTAAATTCATGTATTCATTGCTGGAGATGAAAGCTGGGTTGACGGAAACGGAGTTTCAGCTTGGGTTTGCACGTCTGGTAAGAGCGATATGCCGACATGAAGGGATTGATTGTAAGAAAATCATTCAGACATGGTCCCGCACTTGTGTAAAGAATGACGCGGAACAGGCACAGATTTGCAAGGATTCGGTCGGAATTGTAAGTAAAAAGACAATCCTTAAAAATCATCCACTTGTTGAGGATGCGGACGCAGAATTAAAACAGTTAGAAAAAGAAGCGCAGGAAGCACAAGAGAAAGCAGATGCTTATATTGGAGCTTTTGATTCAAAAGGTAAGGAGAAAATAAATGAAGCAAACAGTGATGATTTTGGGGACGGAATATCAAATAGAAATACATAAATGGTCAGAAGATAAAGAATTAAGCCAAAATTCGTGGGCTGGTTACTGTTGTAGCGAAATACCACTGATCGTTATAGCAGATTTAGATGATGAAGAGCATTTTTGGTTTCACAATGACGAAGAAAAAGATGCGTATTTTAAGAGTTGTTTGCGCCATGAAATTATTCATGCATTTTTGAATGAAAGTGGATTGAAAGATAATTTTGAGCATACTTCGCACGCAGGGCATGAAGAAACGATGGTTGATTGGATAGCAATTCAGTTTCCGAAGATTGCAACAGTATATAAAGAGTTGGGAATTTTATGAAATGAGGTGATTGCATGGAAAAGCGGACAAGTGAATATTGGCAGGAACGTTTCCAGCAGTTGGAAGAAGCGCAGCATGACACATCCGTTCAGACCATGCAGAGTATCGAGCAGGAGTTCCGGCGTACGGAACAAGTATTAGACGGAAAAATTAATGCTTGGTATCAGAGATTTGCATCCAATAACAAAATTTCAATGATAGAGGCAAGGAGATTGCTCAACAGCGATGAGCTGGAAGAGTTTAAGTGGGATGTACAGGATTATATTAAATATGGAGAAGAAAACGGTATCAATCAGCAGTGGATGAAAGAGCTTGAGAATGCTTCGGCAAAGGTACATATCAGTAGATTGGAGGCACTTAAGTTACAGACACAGCAGGAACTTGAAAAATTGTACGGAAATTATCATGATTCCATAGATGAGCATATTACAAATCTTTATACATCTGGATATTATCACACAGCCTTTGAAGTACAGCGAGGTATGGGTGTTGGCTGGCAGATGCAGAATTTTAATTCAGAGAAAGTCAGTGATATTATACATAAACCGTGGGCTGTTGATGGACGTAACTTTTCAGATCGTGTTTGGATGGACAAAACAAGACTAATTAACAGTATGCATGATTCTTTAACTCGAATGTGTATTACAGGGGAATCACCGGATAGAACTATACAGGAAATATCCAAGAACATGAAAGTGAGCAGGTCACAGGCTGCGAGGATTGTTCAGACGGAATCGGCGGCTTTTTCTGCCAGGGCACAGGAATCATGTTTTTCTGATCTTGGTGTGGAAGAGTTTCAAGTGGTTGAAACCTTAGATAGCAATACGTGTGATACATGTGGAGAGATGGATGGAAAACATTTTCAAATGAAAGATTATAAGATTGGTGTTACCGTACCGCCATTTCATCCGAATTGCCGTGGCTGTACATGCCCTTATTTTGATGATGAATTTGACAGTGTGGGCGAACGTGCTGCCCGTGGCGAGGATGGAAAGACCTACTATGTGCCGGCAGATACGACGTTTGAGGAGTGGAAAAAATCGTTTGTTAATGGTGATGCGGACTTTGTGTCAAACAGTTTCCAACCACGATATGGAGCGGAAAAGGAGTGGAAACATGTAAAATTTAAGACCAAAACAGAAAACATACAAGAATATACTGACAAAAAACGGGAGCAGAATTTCTTTGGGATTCCAGTTGATAAAACTGCATCTTGGATAGGGAAAGATAATAAAATTGGTAAAGTAGAGGATTTACAGGAATATTTTGTAAATGGTGAAGCTTTCAAAGTTGATGGAAAGAGAGTGCTGTTGGATTATTCGGAACATGAAAAAGAAATTGCAAATATTATTGCAAAAGGAACTGGGAAAGATATAAAGATGGTTCCAAGGATAACGTTCCCTCAAAATATACAGACACCGGATTACCTGATAGATGGAATAAAATTTGATTTGAAAACTCCCCTTGGAAATGGAAAAAATACGTTGTATGGGATGGTAAAATCGAAAAAGAAACAAGCAAATAATTTTGTTATATGTGCTGACAAAACTGCACTAAGCATGGATGAGATAGAGCAACAGATACAAGGAATTTATAGCTCAAGAAATACGGCATTTGTTGATATAATTATTTTGGTAAAGAATCAGGAGATTGTGAAAATCTATAAAAGAAATAAATAAGAGCCATTTTCGCTCCCGGCAACTCTGTATAACACAGAGGCAAAGGGGGGAACAAAATGACTCTTATTAAGATATCTTATGTATATATTACAACAATATCCGTAAAAAAGCAATAAAAACCAGTAATAACAGGGCAACCGGAAATCTATGAACCGAACAGCGCAGAGGTGACGCTAAGTAAGTTCCTCCGGCAGTCCTGTTTTTATATTGTCTTTTATCCGCAGACATTAAAGAACGGCATTACTCATCTGGAGAATAAACAGAGAATCCCAATACCCGGAGAGCGGGAATAAAAATCTATGGAGGATAAAAAAAATGGAATGGTTAAAGGCAATTTTAGAAAAAGCAGAGATTAAGGATGGAAAACTTGATGTGGATGCAGTCATGAATGCGGCGCAGAAAGAGTTCCCAAAACATGCAGTACCAAAAGATGATTTTAATAACAAAGTCAAAGAGTTGGAAACTGCAAATGACACGATCACAGAGCTTAAAAAATCCAATGGAGATAATGCAGATTTGCAGAAAAAAATTGGAGAATATGAAACTGAGATTAAAGGCCTTAAATATTCAGCAGAGAAAACAGCAAAGACATACGCCTTAAAAGAATCTCTTGCAAAGCAGGGAGTTCTGGATCCAGACTATCTGATTTATAAGGCAGGTGGGCTGGATAAGTTCAACTTCGATAAAGAAGGGAAGCCTGTTGGCGTAGAGGATGCTGTGAAACCATATAAAGAGGATGCGGCAATGGTACATTTGTTTAAACAGGAACAGCAGAAACCACCGTATAATCCGAAAAATGGTGGCGCAGGTGGTACAGCAAATCCATTTGCAAAGGAAACATTCAATCTGACTGAGCAGGGACGCATTTTAAAAGAAAATCCAGCACAGGCAAAAGAACTTGCCGCTGCGGCTGGAGTAACGATTTAAGAAAGAGAGGATAAATATTTATGGCAATTACAAAAATTTCAGACGTTATTGTACCGGAACTTTTTAACCCGTATGTAATCAACAGAACAATGGAGTTATCAGAGTTTTTCAAGAGTGGGATTGTGGTAAACAGTCCAGAATTTGATGTGTTGGCAAGCGAAGCGGCAAGAACACATAATATGCCGTTTTTTGAGGATTTACAGGGGGAATCCGAAGCGATTCTTGAAGATGTCAAGATGACTGCTAAGAAAATTGGTTCCAATGAGGATGTATCAACTACCATTTTCCGCCAGAATATGTGGGGAGCAACGAATCTTTCCGCTGCTTTGGCAGGTGCTGATCCAATGAAAGCGATTGGTGATCTGGTTGCGTCTTATTGGGCACGTGATATGCAGAAAGAGCTGATTGCGATTCTTACTGGAGTATTTGGTACAACTACAGCAGGATCGGAAGGAACACCGGCGGCAGAGACCAGAATGAAAGATCATATTCTTGATCTTACTGCAGGTAAGACAGAAGCAGCAAAGCAGATCAGTGCGTCAGCATTTATTGATGCATGTCAGTTGCTTGGTGATGCACAGTCACAGTTATCTGGCGTCGCAATGCATTCAGCAACAAAGTCTTATCTGAAGAAACTGAATCTCATTGAGACAGAGCGTGATTCTACGGATGTAGAGTTTGATACCTATCAGGGTAGACGTGTAACTGTAGATGACGGATGCCCAGTAGGTGCCGGAGGTGTGTACACTACATATCTTTTTGGAAATGGCGCAGTAGCATATGGTAATGGTTCTCCTGTTGGGTTTGTGGCTACCGAGACGGATCGTGATAAACAGACCGGTGCTGGTATTGATTATCTCATTAACCGTAAAGCATTTATTTTACATCCAAGAGGAATTGCATACACTGGAGCAAAACGTGATCATGTGGAAACACCACTTCGTACAGAACTTGCGATGGCAGAGAACTGGAAACCTGTATATGAGTCAAAACAGCTTAGAATTGTTGCTATTAAACACAAAATTGGGTAGGTGATGATCATGGAAGGAAGTAGCAAGCTGACAGCCGAAAGGCTGTTAGCACTTCTTGGATTAAATGTCGATGAGCAGAGCATAGAAATATGTGTAGAGTTTGCATTGGATAACGCAAAAGAAATTGTGAAAAATTACTGTCACATTGATGAAATACCAGTAGAATTAGAAACAACAGTTTTGCGCATGGCAATGGATATTTACAGAAATGAAAAGCCGGGAGAATTAGAGACACCACAAAGAGTTTCTTCGGCTCAAATCGGTGATACTTCTACATCATTTGGCACTGTATCTGCATCATTTACAGATAGTCTCATGAAAAACTACAAATCATCTTTAAACCGATACAGGAAGGTAGTGTTCACATGAACATGGTAAGAAAAATCATTGAAAGCACATATGATGGAAGATGCACCGTGACGCAACGTGCAGAATGTGAGAAGCCTAATGGATCGACAGGATTTACTAACACTGTGATTTTAGAGAATGAGCCTTGCAGACTTTCTTTTAATAGTAAGGAATCTACCAAGGAAGGAGATAGAGCTTCAATTCAAACGCAAACTGTAAAGTTATTTTTAAAACCGGAGAAAATCATAGAACCAGGTTCAAAGATATCGGTAACGCAGAATGGTGTCACAACGGATTATGCAAGCTCCGGTAAGCCGGCGGTATATGAAACACATCAGGAAGTTATTCTTGAATTGAAGGAAAAGTGGTCATAATGAGCGTAAAGTATAAAGAATTACAGGATTTCACAAGAAAAATCGAGGATCTGAATAAACAGCAGAAAGATGAATTTATGAAGGCCTGCTGTAAAGAATTGGCTGCCAGATTATTAGAAAAAGTAATAAAGCGTACTAAGCCTGGGAATTATTCAAAAGAAATTGAAGTAACAGCAAAAAGAGATTCGAAATACCATAAAAAGGGAGATAAATATAAAAAGAAGGTCACTCCCAAAAAAGGAGGTACACTCAGGCGTGGCTGGACAGCGGAAACATATGAAGAGGCAGTAAATGGCAATGGAAATGGTAAAAAACCAGAAGAATATGCAAATTCAATGAAAATTGATCGTATTGGTAATACATTCAGAGTCGAGATTATAAATCCTGTTGAATATGCTGCATATGTGGAATACGGTCACAGAAAACGAAATCATCAGGGATGGGTTCCGGGAAAATTCATGTTAACAATTTCAGAAGCAGAATTAAGAACCGTTACACCACAGATTTTAGAACGAAAATTGCAAAAATTTCTGGAGGACGCGATGAAATGATACAAAAAGTAATTGATGGTATTATTACAGCAATCAGGACAGAATATGATTCAGCACATTTTAAAGTGTATACAGAATTGGTAGAGCAGGGATTAAGAAATCCGTGTTTTTCTGTTATGTGTCTGAATCCAAGTGTGGAAGTGACTGGAAAAGTTCGCTCAAGACGATATTATCCGTTTGTGATTGACTATTTTCCTAAATCAGATGATGAGCCTGTGGATGAATGTAATACCGTCTATGAGACTTTAATTGAATGCCTCGGTGATATTATTGTAGAGGATAAGATTATACATGGCAGTAATGTAAGTGGAAATGTAGTGGATGGAGTTTTACATTTTCAGATTACATATGATCTCTTTTTGCTCAAAAAAGAGGAATTAGAAAGCATGATGCAGTTTGAGGAAAGCACAAAAGTGATGTAAAGGAGGATAACATGGCAGAAACAAAAAAAGAACCAGAAAAGATTTTATTCTCAAAGGAACAGATTGTAAGTTCCATGAGATATAAAAAGTACAGAGATTTTTTGGTTGGAAATCTGGACAATGATAAAAATTATTCAACAGAAGAAATTGATAAGATGATTGATTCGTTTTATGGAAAGGGTAAGAGTGGAAAATAATGGCATTAGGTGGAGGAACATATTTAACACAGAATAAAGTACTTCCGGGGGCTTATTTTCAGTTCATTTCAAAAGCAATTGCATCAGCAACGTTATCAGACAGAGGCGTAGCTGCAATGGCGTTGGAACTGGACTGGGGTGCTGATGATAAGGTGATTGGTGTCACAGCTTCGGATTTCATGAAGGATAGTAAAAAAATATTTGGATTCGACTATGATGCAGCAGAAATGTTGTCATTAAGAGAACTTTTCAAACATGCGTCCAAAGTATATGTATATAAAGTTACTTCTGGGGGAGTAAAAGCTTCAAATACATTTGCGGAAGCAAAATATACAGGCAAAAAGGGAAATGACCTTAAGGTTGTTATTCAGACAAATGTGGATGATGGTGAAAAATTCGATGTGTTACTGTATCTTGGAACTGAAAAAATGGACAGCCAGACAGTTTCAAAAGCATCAGAGCTTATTGACAATGATTTTGTTGTGTGGAAAAAATCCGCTGAATTGTCTGTTACGGCAGCGACGGCATTAAGCGGTGGAACAAACGGTACTGCATCGACATCAAATCATCAGGCATTTTTGGATAAAATCAGTTCTTATCCAGATGTGAATGCAATTGGATATGCTGGATCTGAAAGTGCAGTAAAAGGACTGTATGCCGCTTTTGCAGACAGATTGAGAAATGATGTAGGCATTCGATTACAGGTGGTTATGCACGATTATAGTTCGGCAGATTCGATTTCATGTGTAAATGTGAAAAACAGTGCAGAACTTGTGTATTGGGCTACAGGTGTTATTGCCGGTACTGCTGTAAATAAGTCTGCAACGAATATGAAATATGATGGCGAATTAAGCATTAACACTGAATTTACCCAGGATGAACTTACAGAAGCTTTGGGAAAAGGCGAATGGGTGTTACATCAGGTGGGTACAGAGGTTCATGTTCTTGAGGATATCAATTCTTTTACCAGCATTACAGACGAAATGGGCGATATTTTCAAGGATAATCAGACAATCCGCGTCATCGACACAAGAGCAGATTCCATTGCTTCAATTTTTGCTTCCAAATATCTTGGCAAGGTTCCGAATGACAAATCGGGAAGAGTAAGTTTATGGTCAGATATTGTGAAAATTGATCAGCAGTTAAGCGATATCAATGCAATCGAAGATTTTGACCCAGAAGATATTACTGTAGAACAGGGCGATACAAAGAAATCAGTACTTATTAACAGTGCAATTACCATTATTAATACAATGGAAAAATTGTACATGAAATCAATGATTGAGTAACAGGAGGAAGATGGGCATGTCGAAACAGTTTATGAATACGCAGGATGCACCAAGCGCAAAACAGGCAGAGTTTTTTTGCACAATTAATGGAAGACGTTATTCTATGCTTAATGCAAAAAAATTTGAAGCAAAAGCAAATGTCAAAAATGCCGATGTGACAAGATTAGGTGCATTGATTGATGGTAAAAAAGCGGTCGGACTTACCATTAAATTCTCAATGACAGTTTATAAATGCAGTGAAATGTTTGATAAATTGATCGAGGAATTTAAGAATACAGGCTTATTGCCAACCTTTGAATGCCAGGTAACGAGTAGCGATTCAGCAACTTGTATGGGACGGAGCACGAAGGTATATAAGCAGTGTGTAATTGAGGGAGATGTTCTTTTATCGATGTTCGACGCAGACGGCGAATTTGTAGAGCAGACCATTGAAGGATATGCAATGGATTTTGATTCGCCAGAGAGATATACAGATCCAGAATATATGTAAAGAGTTGAGGCAGACAATTAGCAGATCATGCAGTGTCTGCCTTTATATTTTAAGAATGAGGTAAGTGATATGGGAAATTTAGCATATTTTTTGAAAAAGAACAAAAAGGAAAAGAAAAATGCATTTTTTGCTGCAACAAAATCATTATGCGATGAAAATGGAGAACCGTTAAAATGGGAAATTAAAGCTTTATCAACAAAAGAAACAGAAGCTATCAGAGAAAAATGCACAATAGATGTTCCAGTCACCGGAAAACCGGGTGTTATGCGACCAAAAGTAAATTCTTCTAAATATGTAGCAGAATTACTCGTTTCAGCTGTAGTATACCCAGATCTTTATAATGCAGAGTTACAGGATTCCTATGGAGTTAAAACTGCATCAGATCTTTTGAAAGAAATGGTAGATGATCCGGCAGAGTATAACAATTTTGTCGAATTTGTCCAGGAATACAACGGATTAGATGAAACCATGAATGATAAGGTGGAAGAGGCAAAAAACTAATAGAAGGCGGCGATAGTGAAGCCAATTATGCATATTATGCATTGCATAAGCTTCATATATTGCCGTCCAGATTAATGGAACTAGATGAAAATGAGCGTGCTTTTATTTATGCGGCAATTGATTTGAGGATTGAAGCTGAAAAAAGGCAGGAAGAAAAAATGAAGCATAGCTCAAAATAACAAGAGTATTAAAATTATATTTATGCTCATGAAAGGTTGGTGGATTTATGGCGATAGGAACAGCTATTGAGATAACTGATAAGATGACAGGACCATTAAATCGTATCACAGCCGCTTTATACAGCACAACGGATGCATTGCATGATACAGATCAGGCAACTAATTCTGCATTTAATTCTGCTGGTATTCAGGCAATCACGCAGGAATTGTATGGATATGAAAGAAAGATTCAGGATATACAGGATGAGTTAGATAGATCAAATAATAAGATACAGGAAATGCAGGAACAGACAGAAAAGGCAAGAAGTTCTGCTGGTGGATTGGAAAATGCATTTAGAAAAGCTGCAGGTATACTCGCAACTGTAGCAACAGTACAGACATTAAAAAATGTTCTTGATACATCAGACGAACTGACAGCAATAACGGCACGTCTTGAAATGATGAATAATGGTTTCGAATCTGTAGGAGGAAATTTAAAAAGTACGTCAGATTTATTTAATCTAGTGTATGCGTCTGCGCAGGATGCCAGAGGTTTATTTGCAGATATGTCAGCAGTCGTTGCAAAATTCGGAAATAATGCGAAGGATGCTTTTAGCAGTTCGGCAGAGGTCGTTGATTTTGCAAATCTTGTACAAAAAGAGATGGTAATTGCCGGCGCATCCACGACAGAAGCTTCAAATGCAATGTTGCAGTTGTCACAGGCATTAGGCTCTGGCGTCCTTCGTGGTGATGAGCTTAATAGTATCTTTGAGCAGGCTCCGAACCTTATACAGGAGATCGCAAATTATCTCGAAGTCCCAATCGGAGAAATCCGGCAGATGGCGTCGGAGGGACAGATTTCGGCTGATATTGTAAAACAGGCAATCTTTTCTGCTTCTGATGAGATCAACGACAAGTTTAATAATATGCCTATGACATGGTCGCAGATTTGGACATCTATGCAAAATACAGCATTAATGAAATTCCAACCGGTATTACAGAGAATTAATGAGATTGCGAATAGTGAGGAATTTAAACAATTTACGCAGACTGCAATAAATGATATGGCTGTACTTGCAAATGTATCACTGAGTGTGGTTAATACGCTGATTCAGGGAGCCGCTTTCGTATCTGATAACTGGTCCATCATCAGCCCAATTATTTATAGTGTAGCATTGGCACTGGCATTTTATAATGGTGTGCTTATAATGCATAATGCGTATGAAGCAGTTTCCAACGGATTAAAATTGGTTGCTGCGATAAGAGCGGTTGCGCATGGAACAGCTACAGCAGCAGAAGCGGCAGCTACAACCGGAGCATCTGCGGCACAGATTGCATTTAACGCTGCTTTATATGCTTGTCCGCTTACATGGATTGTACTTGCCATAGTTGCAGTGATAGCAGTAATTTATATGGTCATTGCAGCAATTAATAAGGTACAGGGTACAACTATCAGTGCGACAGGTGTTATATGTGGAGTTATCGCTACAGCCGGTGCTCTGATTGGAAATATTTTGATAGGATGGATAAACAAGATTATAACTACCGGAGTTGGTCTGTGGAATTTAATTGCAAATTTCGCAGCATCTCTTGGAATTGTTTTTGAGCATCCGATTATTGCTATTGAAACCATGTTTATGTCTCTTTTAAATTTCATCATAAGTGTTGTTGAAAGCGCGGCAAAATTACTAGATACAATCTTTGGATCTAGTCTTGCTGATGCAGTGAGTGGTTTTCAGGATACAATACAGGCAAAAATCGACGCTAAAATTGAAGATGCGGGAGGAACAGCATCAAATCAGTTAAATCCAGAAGACTACACGCTTGACCGTATAAATTATGGTGATGCGTATCAAAGTGGTTATGATTTCGGAAAAGGAATTGATGATAAAATATCTTCTGCTTTTTCCGGCGGATTATCTACAGACAGTTTTTCAGATTTACTTACTTCCGCTGGATATGATTCTGCATCGGATGGAATGGCTTCAACGTTGGGAGATATTTCGAAAGATACAAGTGCAATTGCAGATTCTGTAGATATCAGCAATGAAAATTTGGAGTACATGAGAGACCTTGCAGAGCGGGAAGTCATTAATCGTTTTACAACAGCAAGTGTAAATGTAAATATGGGAGGGGTTACAAATACAGTAAGCCAGGATACAGATCTTGATGGAGTGATTTCATATTTGGCTAATGGAGTAACAGAAGCATTGCAGCAAGCAGCAGAGGGGGTGCATTCATAAAATGGCATATTATTTTTATTTAGGAAAAACATTGTTGCCGGTTGCACCATCGAAGCTCACTCTTAAAATTGGTGGACAGAATAAAACATATAACCTTATAAATGATGGTGAAATTAATGTTTTGAAATCTGCCAGTTTGACAGAAATTGAATTTGATGCGCTGTTACCGAATGTTCAATATGGTTTTGCAGTTTATAAAAATGGCTATCAGCCAGCAGAGGCCTTTCTGAATGCTATAGAGACATTGAAAAAAAGTAAACTGCCATTTCAATTTATCGTTACACGAGCATTTCCTAACGGAAAGATGTTATTTGATACGAATATGAAAGTATCACTTGAAAATTATAACATTGTGGAAGAAAGCAAGAACGGTTTAGACGTTACTGTATCGATAAAGCTTAAGCAGTATAAGGAATATGGAACGAAAACAGCTATTTTATCGATTACGCAGAGAAAGACAACAGCAAAGGTGAAAAATTCTCGTAATACATCAACAGCACCATCTAATGGTTTGCCAACCACTTATACCGTCAAAAAGGGTGACTGTCTAAGTGTAATAGCAAAAAAGTTTTATGGAAGTGGATCAAAAACATATTATATGAAAATTGCAAATGCAAATGGAATCAGCAATCCTAATTTGATATATCCAAATCAAGTATTTACGATTCCGGTATAGGAGGGAAAATGTCAGCAGAATTATTAATCCAGAATGGAGATACTGTGTATTTTCCCGCCGTACTAGAGGATATTAAATGGGAAACTGAAAGGTATGGATCACCGGGAAAGTTAACTTTTAAATGTATGTATGACAGCAAATTAAATGTCACAGAGGGTAATCCAGTGAGATTGCGCTGGAATGGATTAAATGTGTTTTATGGCTTTATTTTTAAAATAGAAAAGGACAAGGAACCGGTGCTGTCGATTACTGCATATGATCAATTGCGGTATTTTAAAAATAAGGATACTTATGTGATTAATGGGAAAACAGCCGGTGAAGTTTTAGAGCTGATAGCTGCAGATTTTGAATTGCAGACTGGAGATGTGGAAGATACCGGTTATGTAATACCATCCCTTGTGGAAGACGGAAAATCTTTATTTGACATCATGCAGGATTGTCTGGATCAGACTTTAATGAATGTTGGTGAAATGTATGTTTTATATGATGATTTCGGCTCATTGTCACTGAAAAATATTGCAAATTTGGCAGTTAATATTTTGATTGATTCTGAAACAGGAGAAAATTATAAATATAGCTCATCCATTGATGATCAGACGTATAACAAAATAAAGCTTGTTTATGACAATAAGAACACCGGACAGAGAGATGTATATATTGCGCAGGATTCATCTAAAATGAATGAGTGGGGAATGCTGCAGTATTACGATAAGTTATCTGAGGGTGAAAATGGCAAAGAAAAAGTTGAATCTTTATTGCAATTGTATAACAGAAAATCAAAATCATTTCAGATTACGAATGCAATAGGAGATGTATCAGTCCGGGCAGGATGTTTATTACCTGTTATTCTGGATTTAGGAGTTGCAAAAGTTCAGTCTATGATGTTGGTGGAATCGTGTAAGCATGTTTTTAGAGAAAATGAGAATTTTATGAATTTGACATTAAGGGGTGGTGATTTTGTCTGAATTTGATGGATTGATCAAACAGATCAAGCAAGCAGCATTAGATGCAGTAAATTCCGCCGGACCAGCAGGATTTTATGAAGGAACAGTATTAAGCGTATCTCCATTAAAAGTTAAAGTAGACCAGAAGCTTATACTTGGGAAAGAACAACTTGTCTTAGCGCGTAATGTAACAAACCATGAGATGTCTGTTGATGTTGATTGGGAATATGAAAAGGGGACGAAAAAAATAGTAATCCATAATGCATTAAAAACAGGAGATAAAGTGATCCTTGCAAGAATCCAGGGCGGTCAAAGTTATATTATTTTGGATAAGGCGGTGTAAATATGATCCCAAGTGTTAATAATTTGTTGCTTACAGAAATAAATGAAGAGGATATGCCGAGTAAAAATTATCGAATGATCAGTGAAAGCGTTAGAGGTACGGTGGATACCATTGAAGCAATGAAGCAGGTGGTATATAAGATATTATGTACAGAACGATATGTCTACCCGATATACTCATGGAATTATGGGATAGAATTGGTGGATTTATTTGGCGAATCAGTAACATATGCATGTCCTGAGATAACCAGGCGAATCGAAGAAGCATTGTTGCAAGATGAAAGAATTAATTCGGTAGATCAATTTGAATTTGATACAAGTAAAAAACATGAGGTGGTGTGTACATTTTCAGTACACACCATTTTTGGTGATTTTCAGATGGAAAAAGAGGTGAGTGTTTAATGTTCGAAGAGATGACATATGAAAAGATTATGGAACGCATGTTGTCCCGTGTGCCAGATGCACTGGATAAGCGTGAGGGTGCGATTATATTTGATGCACTTGCACCGGCAGCATTTGAAATGTCTATTCTTTATACTGAATTAGAGACAGCTTTAGACCAGACATTTGCAGATACTTGTCAAGGAGTTTATCTGGACAAAAGATGCATGGAAAGAGGAATCACAAGACAGCCAGCAACACATGCGATTGTTCAGGGAACTTTTAAACCGACTGACTTGGATTTGTCTGGTTTGCGATTTAATTGTGGAGATTACAATTATACAGTTAAAGAACCGATTGGAAATGGTGTGTACGAGATGGTGTGTGAGACAGCAGGAAGCCTTCCCAATGGAATTTCTGGTCAGTTGATTCCAATTGACTATATTAACGGATTAGAAACAGCAGAGATCACAGCTATTTTAATTCCGGGAGAAAATGAAGAATCAGATGAAGATCTCAGATCGAGATACTTTGATACTCTTGTGAGCCAGGCATATGGAGGCAACATTACAGACTATAAGCAGAAAACAAACGCTATAGAAGGTGTTGGTGGGGTAAAAGTAACACCTATCTGGAATGGCGGAGGAACTGTAAAGTTAACTATTATTGCATCAGATTATACAGTGCCTACAATCACATTGATAGGAAAAGTACAAAAAGAGATTGATTCGGTAGCTCCAATCGGACATATCGTAACGGTAGATGGCGCGGCTAAAAAGGAGATACAGATAGAAACTAATATCGTATATCAGACAGGGTGGAGTTGGAAAACATCTGGAAATTATATTGAAAAAGCTATTGATGCTTATTTTCAGGAACTTGCAAAAAACTGGGCGTCGTCTGATCAGTTAATTGTACGAATCAGCCAAATTGAGACAAGAATCTTGGACTGTGCCGGAGTAATTGATATTTCAAATACAAAAATAAATGGAAATGCAGAGAATTTAATATTGGAATCCAATTCCATTCCTGTGAGAGGAAGTGTGACGGATGGGGCGTAAGATAATAGATTATTTGCCACCATATTTGACGGTATATAAAGAAATAAAAGCAATTATGGAAGCCGAACAGCCAGAATTTGAAATAGTCTGGCCGCAAGCAGAAAATGTCTTGAATGATCAATTTGTATCAGATTCATCTACTATCGGTATAGAGCGTATGGAGAAAATTCTTGGAATTATTCCCAAAAAGACAGATACGCTGGATGAGAGAAAATTTAGAATTTTGGTTAAATTGAATGAACAGCTTCCATATACACTGCCGGTATTGGAACAGCAATTAAAAAGAATGTGCGGAGAGAATGGGTATCGCCTGATTCTAAGCGCAGATAAATATTTACTCAATGTTAAATTAGCTTTAGGCAATGAGAATAATTACCAGGATGTGTGTGATATGTTAAGACGTGTTGTGCCAGCTAATATGGTTATTTCGGTTAGTATGTTTAATACGCATGAAATACTTTCGCATTACACGCATGCGCAGTTGGCAGTATACACACAGAAACAAGTGAGAGAGGAAGTGTTGACGAATGTCTAGTAAAACAACAAATTTGAATTTAACAAAGCCGTCAGAGGATGAATTTTATGATATTAATGTGCAGAATGAAAACATGGACATTATTGATCGTGAGATTAATGGATTAAAGCAGCCGGCTTATGAAGTGTCTACAGCCATGTCAGATCTGCATAGTGGAGAAATGATTACTGTAGCGTTTGGAAAGATTGCAAAGGCGGTTAGTACATTAATAAGTCATATAACATCTAAAGCTACCAGTTCCGTTCTGGGACATGTCAAATTATCAGACAGCACATCAAGTACAAGTGCCTCAACTGCTGGAGTGGCGGCAACGCCAAAAGCTGTAAAAGCTGCTTATGATTTGGCAAATAGTAATACTAAAAAATTAGGAACCACTGATATATCTGGTATCGGTGACGGAACCGTGACAGGAGCAATAGTCAATAATAAAGAAGCGATAGAGGATGTCTCCCAGAGTTTAACGATTATAAAGGAGAATTTAATTCCATTTCCATATTGCGCAACAAGCACAGGCAGTTATGCGAAGTCATTTAACAGTTCGTCGTTAACAACGGTGGAAGCTAAAAATGATGGATCTTTACTTATCGGAAGCAATGGAAAAATTCCATCAAAAACAAATCAAGTATTATTTAGATTAATTCATGATAATTTTGAAAATATTCCATTATATAATGACATTTACAGTATGGATCCTCACTTCGAAAATCGACCTAGCGCATCTGGAGTGGCATTAGCAGTCTCATTTGAGCGGGCGAAGGATTCGGAACTTGAAACATTTTATGTAACTTCTCCAGTTGAAATTAATAACATTGATGGAAAATACACGAAAATAAAATATATTAGCGTCTGGCTTTCCACGGCAACTGCTTCGTTTGAAAATGTCAAAATGAAACCTACTATTACGAGAGGCGGAATAACAGAAAAGCGTGATGTGGTTTCCCAGAAATTAAGTACGGATGCAATCGTTGCAAGGACGAGAAACTCGTTAAATATTGTTCATTTGCCATTAAAAGAAACGAAGACGCTGACACTTGCTCAGCTTTATAACTCTTATGCAAAGCAGAATAATGTTTTATATGTGACTGTCATAGATTATAGTGATTCAAAATCATATAAGTCATCAACTATGCTTTTATTTATCGATGATTTTCAGATTTATGCAATTTCGACTGAAGGATTGTTAAAATATGATAATGTTAACGATAAGTGGGCTGTCATTATTCCGAGGGCATGATTATGATAAAATATGTATTTAGGCAGTTGTTATGTAAACATGAATATGTAAATACAAATGAAATGTGGTCATTTTTTGGACAAGAACATATAACAAGGTTATGTGTAAAATGTGGAAAAAAAATTTATTAAACTCTGGTTCCAGTGATGCAATATGGTAAAATAAAAAGATCCGGATAATTCCGGCTCGTATAACACGATGGGAGGAGAAAAGTCATCTGGGAAGGTATTTTTTAAATCAATTTCGTAGATGACTCTCTCAAAAAAATTATAAGGTAATAATTTGCAAATGTAAATTCAGATAATCAGTACATTTTCTTAAAATCACAGAATTGCGGTTTAAAATATTTGATATATATGAATTGTGGTGTATAATAATAGCAACAAAATAAAGCAGTGCCATAGCGCCGAATGATTAGTCTATCAGATTAATTGTCTGGCGCTTTTTACGTTGCAAAATGGCACAAATACAAGGCTTGGCGGATTTATAATGGTTTTATAAAGAAAGAGGGAGGTTGGTCATTTGGAATCGATTATATCTGCTTTAGTGGCAGGAGGACTGACTTTAATTGGAACAGTGCTTACAGTCAGTTCGGGGCAGAAAAAAACAGAGCAGAAGCTTCAGACCGCGCAGGCGGTCACAGACTGCAAAATTGACGAGTTAACGCGCGAGGTGCGCTTACATAATAATTTTGCGCAGCGAGTCCCGGTCATAGAGGAACAAATTAAGGTAATTAATCACAGAATCGCAGATTTGGAAGGAGAAAAATAATATGTTAAAAAATTCAGTTTTAAAACCAAGCGTAAGTACAAAGAAATGGTTCAAAGCAGCAGGAATCAGAGCTGTTAAGACGATGGCACAAGTTGCCGGTACAATGCTTGTCATCGGAGCATTCGATGAAACAGCATGGTCATTGATGCTACAGACTGCATTAGTTGCTGGCCTTGCATCATTGCTCACATCAGTAGCCGGCATTCCAGAAGTAGAAAGTGAGGAATAATAATGAAAAAAAGAAAAATTGGACAGGCAGGTCTTAATCTGATTAAGCAGTATGAGGGATGTCGGTTATCTGCTTATCAGTGTGCTGCCGGAGTATGGACCATTGGTTATGGACATACCGCTGGAGTAAAAAAAGGTATGACTATTACACAGACGCAGGCAGAGACTTACTTGAAACAGGACTGTGCAAAGTTCGAGAGCTACGTCAACAGTGTAGCGTATGTGCCAATCATTGCAAATCTCAACCAGAATCAGTTTGATGCTCTGGTGTCGTTTGCATTTAATTGTGGAGCTGGCAACCTTAAAAAGCTTTGTGCAGGTAGAAACGCATCACAGATTGCTGTAGCAATGCCACAGTACTGTAAAGCAAATGGTAAAGTGCTTGCAGGACTTAAAAGACGTAGGTCGGCAGAGCAGGCTTTATTTAATAAAGCAGTGGCAGCAACAAATACATCAAAATCAGAAAGTGAGGATTATAATATGACTACGATCAGAAAAGGCAGTAAAGGAAATGTTGTTAAGGTATGGCAGATCATCATTGGTGTGACAGCAGACGGTAATTTCGGCAGCGGTACGGAAGCGTCGACCAAGACCTGGCAGAGAAGCCACGGATTGACAGCGGATGGAATTGTTGGAAAGAATACATGGAAAGTAGGTCTTGAATCATTATAAAACCATAGCCGGTAGAGTTTATCTGCCGGCTATTTTCGTGTCCGTATTTATTATTTTTAATTGGTAATTCTTTTTATGTATTAGTAACAAATTAGTAACAGTCATTATATTATAAAAGGTGTTTTTATTTTCTCAATCTGTTCTCTTAATTCTTCTATAGTTCTGTGACTATATTTGGCGTTAGTAATATCACTTTTAAAGGAATGCCCCATCATTCGTTTACGATCATTTTCGTTGACTTCGTATCGTTCGCAAAGTGCGGAGAAAGTGTGACGACAATCGTGTGGTGTATGTCTTGCTCCAGTTGCAGCATTTGCAATTCCGAGAGAAGAAAGAGTGTTATACATTTTATTACGAAAGTCCCGCACAGAGCAGCCAAGCAGATTCTTACCATTATATCTAGCTTTTACCATATCGGAAATACAGGAATGAATAGGAACAATTCTTTCTTTACTAGCTTTTGTCTTAACTCCACCCTTAAAATATTTTCCATCCAAATTAGTTTCCATATTTGTGAAAGCCTTGATACGATATCCGCTGTAACACATGATTAATAGCATTTGGACAACGGAATCATCTTTATTTTTCCACAATATTTTTAATTCATCATCAGTGAATGGTACACCACTTTCGTCATCGTCCGGTATAGGAATAAATAAAGCAGAAGAGTAGTCTTTATCCACTATGTCGTATTTAATGGCATATTTGTACATCTGGTGCATCAGAGACACAATCAATTCCAGAGAGGAATGTTTAAGAGGACAAGCATTAAGAACATCCTGTAAGTCTTTATATTTAATTTGACCAAACTGTATATCATGTAAAGCAGAAGAATTTTTAAACGCTACTTGCGTTGAAGACATGGAAGAAGTCTTTTTACTTCCGTTACGTAGCTCATTACGGTACTTCTCTTTATAGAAATCTTCATATACTTCTTTAAAGGTCGGTGTGCGATCAATATAAACGCCATTCTGTATTTTGATTTTTCCTTCGTTCTCCAGCTTTCGTGCTGCCAGAATCTCATAACCTTCATCCCATGTCTCAACGTAGGCGAGAGCTTTCGGTGTGACAGGTCCTTTTGAGGTGTATTCAGTTACTGGTGGATATACGCCATACGGCTTATAGCGTCCTTTGCCGAGATATTTTATTGATCCGAACCCATTTGGGAGCTTTTGGTGTTTTTTTCTTCGTGCCATATGTACCATCCTTTCTATTTTTGAGTATAAAAATAACAGCCAGCAGAGAACATCTGTTCCGCTTGCGGTTGGCTGCTCCGAATGATACAATATATTTTGTGAGAACTTCTGTATCATTCAGAAGGATTGCCTCTGGTATTCCAGTACTGGAGGCAATTTTAATTATTCATCTTCTGGGTCATCATCTAAGGAATAATCTGAACTGTAAACTTCATCAGAAGAAATAGATTGTCTGAATTCTTCTGCAATCATTGTTTTATTAAATTCCGCAGAAGGATCAATTTCTTCGACCAAAGTCTCTAATTCATCGATTGATATCTTGAAAAATTCTTTTCGAAGATTTACTTTATTTACTCGTCTATCATTTAATATTTGATGCATTTTGTTTTCAAGTGAGACAGCATCATCAGAGAAGATAAAACTATGTACATCAAATTTAAAGGGAACACTGGCACTTCCAAGTTCATTAATACGATCCTGTGGATCAAGGCGTCTTGTCATACCGATTTTGAATACATCTTCTCCAAACGATCCAAGATTACTGATTACATAAACAGTACCGGCTTTACCATTTTGTAAATTGGTAATTTCTTCTTTTTTAATAATTACTTGTCCCAATTGCTCTTGTAATTCAAGAATCCTTGCTTTTAAATTTTCTAAGTCTGATTGATCAGTGGTTTGAGCAATAGTTTCTTGGATTTTTGAAATTTCATTATTATATTTTTCTTCTTCTTTAGCAATTTTTTTACGTTCATTTTCCAGAGCTTTTCGTTCTTCAGCTTCTTGGCGCATTTGTTCACGTATAGCAAGCTGTTCCTGACGAGCCTGTTCTTTTTTTACATAATAGTTGTATTCAATTTTTACAGCATTTATAAAAAGATATTCAATTTCGCCAATGAACTTTGTTAAAGTACCAGCTATACTTTGGTTTCCTTCTCCTGCAATTTTTAGATATTTCGCCGAAATAGTTTTCACGTCATCGATGGATTTTTCAAGTTTTTCATATTTCAAATTATATAAAATATTTTGAATTTCAGCACGTAAAGCTATGACCATTAGATTGTAAATGGACTTATTTGCTTTAGTTGTATAACGTGAGGAGTACTGGTCGAGTAATTTAGATATTTGTTTTTCATTTTCTTTATACGCTTTTCTTAAGCTTTTCACATCCATACAATGTAATTTTAATGTGACAGAAGGTGAAATAAGTTCTAGATCATCAAAATCTTTGGTGGAAAGCTTACAATTGCTATATGGAATATCTAAATTAAAAAAATTATTAATTGCATAATCAATACTTTTATATAGTTCTTTACATTTTGATACTTTCCGTTCCTGAGAAGCAACTGATTTTTGAAGTTTAGAATTTTTTTCTTCTAGTTCGGAAATTTCTTGCCTTAAATTGAAAATAATTGTGTTATTTGATGCAATATCCAAATTTGTTTTTTCTAAAGAGGTAGAAGCTTCATGTTCTAGTTCTTCAATTTTTTGTTTGGTTTCGTAGTATTCATTTACTCCTAGAGAATTTATTTTAGCTTGTAGAGTTGCATTATCAGATTTTAAACGCTCATTTTCCTCTTTTATTTGAGAAATTCGAAATATATCAAGTAATCCCATAAAGACCTCCTAATAATAATTTTTAATTAAGGTGTAATTCATAAGAGCCAGATTTTTTTATTCGTGTTATTACATTTTCGCTTTCTAACTTGCGGAGCATGCGTTGAATGTCGCTTCTTTGAAAATCTGGCAATTCTGCATAGATGTTTTTCTGTAATATTCCATTGTGATCGGAAATTACATTTTTTATTTCAGGAATCAATTCGTCTCGTTCGTAATAACATTCTTCTAGACTACCTAAAATCATATCTCGGTAAGAAAAGCACTCATTATGTGTATTGTGTAAGTATTCATACATGTCCTGAAAATAGATTGTGCCGCCTTTTCCTTTTGAATAGCAGAAATTTTTACATTTATCGAATTCCGTAATAGATTGTTCCAATAACATAATTTTTTTCGACAAGTCCTGTTCTGAAAAAGAATTATGGTATGGGGTTTCAAATTTTTCTATTCTTTTAGCAATCTCGTTATAGTATTTATTTTCAAAAGAGTAAGATAATTCATCTTCCTTAAATGATCTATGAAACTTTGGGTTGGAACTATTTTTCTCCTCAGCCAAAGCATTTTCGTATCCTACTTGCATAAGGTATGGCACTTCTTCATCAGAGATTTTTTTTCCATCTGCACGGTATATTACGTTACCGTCTTGGACATATTCCGTTTGCTTAGAATAATCTCGTTCCTGTGGCTTGTCAGCGCATATTGCATCTGAATTTTTAACTTTCTTTTTTGATGAATCATTTTTTAAAAGCAAGAATGAAAGTGTGCCAAACATTATTGATACTATTGCAGCGGCAATTACCTGAATAATATTGGTAATATTTTTTACAATAATTAGGATGCCGATAAGTGTTTCTAATAGAAAAAATACACCAATTAACTTTTGAAGTTGTTTAAAAAAAACCTTATGCATATGTAGTTCTCCCTTTGGTTGATAATTTATATGGTGGAACATTCAAATTACTAAATTAATTCCATAACAGCAACTGCCGGTTCAAAAAATATAATATAATTATCGAGCTGAGTATATTGACCATACTTATTTTTGTAGTATACTAAAGCATCTTTTAAAAATATATCGGTAACTCCGAGAAAATCAGCAACTTCGTGTTCGTTTTGGCAATGATGCTTATAGGCACTCAATAATCCGGATAATCCGATCTGCTTGTTGTAAGCCCATATTCTGCCCCGAAGTTCTTGCTTTCTATTCTCTGCGGTTGACTGATCTATAATATCTCCGGATGCGGTGTAATGATGTCCGAGTTCCTCAGCGAGTACGCAGCTTTTTTCTGCACATGTTGTAAGGCCTTTACTCAGTGCGATTGTGCTGTCCACATATAACCCCTCTATTCGATCGCTGGTGAATGGATAATTTTCTATAACTTCTATACCATCCTTGCAGGCTTCATCTTGCAATTCTTCAAAAGTGTTCATTTAGATACCTCCCGCTCCAGTATATTATAGTAACTGTCCAATAATCTGGACTGCTACTTTCTTTTTGCTTTTACAAATTCAGCAAATTGTTTGATTTCGTCTAATTCTTCATCTGTATATTCGGCACCAGTAAAGTGAGCTGCGATGGTTTGAGATTTATTGTCAACTTTCTTTACCGCATCAAAGCCACACGATTCATATAGACGTATTGCATCATCTTTTGTAAGCCTATCTGCCTGTTCTTTATTTCCGTTAGCAATAAACATGTTTTTCATAGCAATATAAATAGCCTCTTGTTCATTTTTTGCTTGGACATCCACGTATACTTTATTTTTTCCATTTTCATCACTGGAATCTGACCAATTAAGTAAATAAGAAGGTGTAGTATTCAAAGCATTAGCAAATGCCAATATTTTGCTTTGTGGTAAATCGACTTTTCCGGCTTCGATTTTCGCAATTGATGTTTTATCCTTATATCCAACCAGTTCAGCAAGAACCGTTTGAGACATATCTTTTTGGATTCTTAATTCCTTTATTCTGTATCCCATTAATTCTTGAATTGTCATAATTAATACCGCCTTTCTAATAGCAATATAACATAAAAAAGAATTTTATTCAACATTTTTGATAAAAATAGTTGACAAACGTTCAACAACGATGTATTATAACAACATGTTGAATTTGGTTCAACTAAGAAAGGAGTGATATTATTTGACAAATAGTGAAATGTTAAGTGAAGCAATAAGCGAATCTGGTATTACAATTATTGCGTTATCCAGAAAGATTGGAATATCAAGAGAGGCTTTTTACAAGAAACTTAACAATGAAACGGAGTTTAAAGCATCTGAAATATCAGCATTGCAAAAAATACTGAATCTTTCTAATAAAAAGAGAGATGATATTTTTTTTGCTCAAAAAGATGAATTAAATTCAACTTTAAAGAAAGGAGAATAAAATGAATGATTTAATTAACATCAACATGGACACACAGACAGTGTCAGCAAGAGAGTTATATCAAAAATTGAATATTGGAACAAGATTTAATGATTGGTTCCCACGTATGACAGAATATGGATTTGTAGAGGGAACAGACTTTTACTCAAAAATGAGTAAAACTGTAAATGGTGGCAGACCATCCACAGATTACGAAATCTCTGTAGACATGGCAAAACAGATTTGCATGATTCAGAGAACACCAGAGGGCAAGGAAGTGCGTCAGTATCTTATTGATTTGGAGAAGGCATGGAATACACCGGAGCAGGTATTTGCCAGAGCATTAAAGATGGCAGACCAGACAATCAGCAGTTTAAAAGACAGATGCAAGTTTCTTGGTGGACAGGTTGTGGAACAGCAGAAAGTTATCGAAGAGCTTCAACCGAAAGCATCTTATTATGACATGATTCTCCAGTGCAAGGATTTAATTGCTACGACAGTCATTGCAAAGGACTATGGAATGTCAGCAAAGAAGTTCAATGCGATGCTTCACGACATGGGAATACAGTTCAAGCAGGGCGATACATGGGTTCTTTATTCGAAGTATCAGGGAAATGGATATTTAAAAGTGAAAACGCATAATTATCCAGATTCCGAAGGAGTACAGCATTCTAAAGAGCATTCTTATTGGACGCAGAAGGGACGGCTGTTTCTTTATGATTTCCTCAAACAGGATGATATTCTTCCGTTAATTGAAAGAGAACACGTGGCGTAAAGGGGAGCGGAGCATAGAAGATACCACAACAACAGTCCAATAAGTAGGACAGAAAGGAGAGTAATGAAGAGTGAGCCAACGCTTAACAGTAAAAGAAGCCGCTGCTGAGATTGGATGCAACGTGGAATACCTCAGACGGCAGATGAAAGCCGGGCGGTGGGATCTCGGAAGTGTGATAAAACCAAATGCAAAGGTTAAGAATTATCAGTATTTTATCTTCCGGGCAAAGCTGGACAAGTTTCTAGGTATCGAACCAAGAGCAGACAACGAGGAGGTGGAGAATGAAGCAGATCAGTAAATTTTTTATAGCGGTAGGGCTTGGAATCATGTTTATTGGTGGAATGCTCGATGCAGATGTTGAGTTCCTTGGGGAATTTGAGGACAAAAAAATAGCACCCTGATAACTTTGGCGAGTACAGGTGCTATTTAACCGTGGAAATACAAAAGTATTTCTGCGTTTATTGTAACACGAAAACTAAATATTGGAAAGCGTGAAAATTATGTTTTTACGAGAATGCAGAATCTGCCATTGTTCAATGGATGCCGGAGAAGGTGAGAACGGTAAATGTGATGATTGCATATCGGGTGAGACCAAAAGGCGGGAAAACGAGAAAAAGGTCACTGAAATGGTCAGATCAACAAAATATTATCAAATGAGTTTGGAGGAATTTTTAAAATGAACATTACAAAAATCAAAATCAAAAATCTTTTTGGAATCAGAGAGTATGAAGCAGACGGAACATCTGTTGAGCTGTCTGGAAAAAATGGAACAGGAAAAAGTTCTGTTCTGGATGCAATTAAGTATGCACTGACGAATAAAAGCGATCGTGAGTACATCGTACATAAAGGGGAATCAGAGGGGGAGATCATTGTCGAGACAGACACAGGGATTTCCATTGACCGCAAGGTCAGAACAGGAAAAGCACCTTATAAGTCAGTAAAAAGAGACGGCTTGGAGGTTGGAAGTCCAGAAGCTTTTTTGAAAGAATTATTTACACCATTGCAACTCAATCCTATTGAGTTTATGAACATGGATAAAAAACAGCAGAACGCCATTATTTTAGACATGATCGAGTATCCGTGGGATATGAATAAAATCAAGGAATGGTTTGGAGAAATCCCGGCATGGGTTTCTTATGACCAGAACATTCTTTCAGTACTGAATGATATCCAGGCAGAAAACGGCGATTACTATCAGAACCGCCGGAACATTGACCGCGATATCAGAAATAAAAAGGCATTTGTAGAAGAAATCGCAAGCAGCATTCCGGCTGGCTATGATGTTGAAAAATGGGAGAGTGCAAGCGCCGGAGAGATTTACAGACAGATTGAGCGTTTACAGAGAGAGAACCAGACTATTGAGAAAGCAAAACTTTTAATGGATAGCAGGGATAATAAAATCAGAAAATTCGAAGCTGACAAAGAAATTGAGATTGCAGCACTTGACCGAGAAATCAGTAACCGTGCTAATCAGATTGACAAATCAGTTGCATCTTTGAATGAGCAGATCAGGGAATATGAGAAAGAGAAGGAACAGCTTTCATCTAAGAGACAGGACAAGCTTGAAGTTATTGAGCAGACATATAAAGCAAATGTTGCTCACTTTGATGCAGAAGTAGCCGAGTATGCAGAATACGCAGATAAGCAGCCTAATGATGTTTCGGATTTACAGAATAAGGCAAAGACCATTGAAGAAATGCAGAGCCACATTAATGAGTATAAGCGAATGATCAGTCTGCAGAATGAGATTGATGAAATGAAAAAGCAGTCACAGGATCTCACAGATAAAATTGAAAAAGCAAGAACACTTCCTGGAGAAATCCTCACTAACTGCACAATCCCGATTGAGGGCCTCACGGTTGAAAATGGTATTCCACTTATTAACGGACTTCCAGTAAGCAATCTGTCAGAGGGAGAGAAGCTTGATTTATGTATTGACGTTGCTTTGCAGAATCCAAACGGACTTAACATCATCCTTATTGATGGAGTGGAGAAGCTTGCAACAGATCTTAGGGAAAAGCTTTATGCAAAATGCAAAGAGAAAGGCTTACAGTTCATTGCCACCAGAACAACGGATGAAGATGCAATGACAGTAGTTGAGTTATAGGAGGATATATCATGGAAAATACAGAGATTATGACAGTAGAGCAGAATACACAGCTTTCGACAAATGTTTTTTCGGATCCGGAAGCGTTTCAGAATTTATTTAATATAGGGAAGATGTTCGCATCATCTTCCCTGGTGCCACAGGCATATCAGAATAAGCCAATGGACTGCACGATTGCGGTTGATATGGCAAACCGCATGGGAGTTAGTCCAATGATGGTTATGCAGAATCTTTACGTTGTGCAGGGAAAGCCGCAGTGGAGTGGACAGGCTTGCACATCAATGATTATGGCAAGTGGAAAATTTAAAAATGTCCATCATGTATACACTGGCGAACGCAATACGGATTCTTGGGGATGTTTTTTAACTGCTGAAAAGGTAGATACCGGAGAAACCATAAATGGTGCAGAGGTAACCATTCAGATGGCAAAAGATGATGGATGGTACGGAAAGAACGGAAGTAAATGGAAAACCATGCCGGAACTTATGCTTGCTTACCGTGCATCCGCATTTTTTGCAAGAGTGCATATTCCAAATTCACTTATGGGATGTTCTGTTGAAGGAGAAGCAGAGGATATTGTAAAGGCTGCAGCACCTGTAGTACCAGATATTTTTTCTGGCCCACAGAATGAGAAACTTATGAAAGAAGCATCGGAGGTATTTGATAATGTTACTGAATAATGAAAATTACTATTCAAAGGAAGCTGATCGGGAGTATCTCTCGGTCAGCCAGTATAAAAACTTTATGGGAACTATCGGAAAGCCAGCGTGTGAATCGCAGGCCATGGCAATACTTAACGGAGAGTGGGAGCTTGAAAAGACAACAGCTCTTTTGGTTGGCTCTTATGTGGATTCACATTTTGAGGGAAGCCTTGACTTGTTCCGTGCACAGAATCCTGCCATTTTTACAAAGTCCGGGGATTTAAAGGCAGACTACAAAAAAGCGGAGGAAATCATCAATCGTATTGAAAGAGATGAAACCTTTATGCAGTTCATGTCCGGAGAAAAGCAGGTCATTATGACCGCTGATATGTTCGGCGCAAAGTGGAAAATAAAGATGGACAGCTACATTGCAGATAAAGCGATTGTGGATCTGAAAGTTATGAGAGAACTGCATAAGGCTGAATATACAAAGGATTTCGGCTATATGGATTTCATTCAGTATTGGGGATATGACATTCAGGGTGCAGTGTACCAGGAAGTTGTTTATAGAAATACTGGAAAGCGGTTACCATTCTTTATCGCAGCAGCGTCTAAGGAAAAAGAAACAGATATCGAACTGATCTGGATCGATGATGAACATCTTCATGAGAAGCTTGTGGAGGTGGAACAGAACACACCTAAGATTCTTGCACTGAAATCCGGTGCGGTAGAACCTATCCGGTGTGAATTGTGTGATTACTGCAAGCACACAAAGGTGTTAAAGAAACCTATTCATTATTCAGAGCTGCTGGGAGAGGTATAAATGAAAACAGTCGGAATTGTTACAAAATACAATGATAACTGCATTTTCTGTGGCAGACCTACCACTGAGGAACATCATCTTTTATTTGGCAATGGATTCAGAAAGCTTGCAGAGGAAGATGGAATAAAAGTTCCGGTTTGCGAGTACTGCCACACGAAAAGCCCTGTTGCACAGCGTGTCCATGATAATACGACCGCTGAAAAGTTGAGCAAAATTGCAGGACAGCTTGCATGGGAAAAGCGTTGTGTGGCATCCGGTCACACAGAAGATGAAGCCAGAGAGCTTTTCCGTAAAAGGTATGGACGCAGTTATTTATAGGTTGAAACACCTGACTGTCGAGAACTGCTCGGCGGTTAAAAGAAAACATCATGAGGATTTCATAATATATCACGAATTTTGAAAGCCATGGTTTCCCGGTGCTTTCCATGGTGCCGGGAGAAAGGAGAAGTTTTGAATTTAGAACAGAAAACAATTACATCAGTAGAAGTTGCTGATATGGTCGGAAAAGAACATAAAGAATTATTAAGAGATATCAGAAGATATGCAAAGCAATTTGCCGAGAGCAAGATTGCGCTGGGCGATTTTTTTGAGGAAAGTACATATAAAGATAATAACAATCAGAGCAGACCTTGCTATCTGGTTACAAAGAAAGGCTGTGAATTTATTGCTCACAAGCTCACTGGTGTGAAAGGTACAGAGTTCACTGCAAAATATATCAATCGTTTTCATGAGTTGGAAGATGCAATTAAGAAACCTCTCACAGCCTTGGAACAGATTGCATTGCTGGCACAGGGAACTGTGGAGTTGGAACAGAAAGTTGAAACCGTAGAGCAAAAAGTATATTCCATTGAAAATGATATGCCGCTGTTCGGAGCAGAATCAGACGAACTTTCCGCACACGTCAGACGTAAGGCGGTGGAAATGCTCGGTGGTAAGAAATCAGAAGCTTACAGAGATAGCAAAGTACATAAAAAAGTGTTCAGCGATATCTATAATCAGCTAAAACGTGAGTTTGGCATCTACGATGATGAAGGAAAAATGAAAAGCTACAAGGCACTGAAACGTAAATATCTTGCCGATGCGCACGAATTTATTGATTGTTACACTCTTCCGGCATATTTAGCAGAGCAGATTAATGATTGTAATGCGCAGATCAGAATGGAGGACGGTGCCGATGGAGTATAAATTTACAGTTCCGGGGCGCTTGGAAGGCTTGAACAATTATACAGCAGCCAATCGAACGAACCCATATAAGGGCGGAAAGGTAAAAAATGATAATGAGAATCACATCATGTGGTGTATCAGACAGCAGCTCCACGGAGTACATATTGAAAAGCCAGTATTGATCTATTACCACTGTTTTGAAAAAGACAACAGGAGAGATGGGGACAACATTCTCTCCTGCGCAACAAAGTTCATTCAGGACAGTCTCACAAAAACAAAGGTGCTGCAAGAAGATAATCGCAGATGCATCCCTCATTTTTATCATGATGTTTCTGTAGATAAGGATAATCCGAGAATTGAGGTCACAATCACAGAACTTACGCCGGAACAGGCGAAAATGAAATTGAGAGACTTGCTTAATGACTTGGAAACGGGGTGATCTGGTGGATGGCAACTACATAAAACTGAGCCGTGGACTTCTGGATTGGGAGTGGTACACAGACATTAATACAACCCGGCTGTTTATCCATATGTTGCTGAAAGCCAATTGGAAGGATGGAAATTTTAAAGGAACAACGATACCACGTGGATCGTTTGTAACATCTATCAGGAAATTGTCGGACGAAACAGGGCTTTCAGACCGTGAAATTCGAACAGCAATTTCGCATTTGAAAAAGACAGGCGAAGTGACAAGCAAAACAACAAACAAATTTAGCGTATTTACAGTAGTCAAATACGATTTATACCAGACAACCGACAAGCAGAATGACAAGCAACCGACAGACAAGCGACAAACTAACGACAAACTAACGACAACAATAGAAGAAAAGAAAGAAGGAAAGAAGGGAAGAAACACACCCCCTATATCCCCCGTGGAAAAATTCGGAGAGTTTGCCGCGGCCTATCCGAAACGGTGCACTGGCTGTCTTGTTGAAACAGAATACTGCAATGCGGTACTGGCTGGTGTACCGGAAGATGATCTGGTATTGGCCGCACAGAATTATGCAGATATATGCAGACGGGAGAAAACAGCAGAGCGATATATTAAAAAGCCAGAGAACTTTTTACGAGAGAATTTGTTTATGCAGTATCTGAAAGGAGAGAACGATGGACCAGTTGGAAAAGATACTGGAACGCATGAAAAATCACTCAACGAACTTATGCAGGAATGCGGAGACACCGGAGACTTCCAGGGATTCTGATGTGTGTCCAATTTGCGAAGGTCGGGAGTGGATCTTGAAAATAAAAGACGGAGTTGAAATAGCAGTACCGTGTAAATGCCGTGAGAAAGCGGTCATGTCAAGGCGGTTGCGATTCGCTGACATTCCAGAGGCTTTCCGAGGGATAGATTTAAAATCATTTCGCATGGATGTGTACAGGAAGCAGGAAAGTAAAAAGATGGTGTCAGATGCCTGTAAAATCATAAAAACATATCTGGATGATTTCGAGAGCCAGAAGGAAAGAGGCATGGGATTGTATATCTGGTCGAGGACAAAGGGAAGCGGCAAGACGAGGATTGCTGCCGGGATTGCAAATGAACTGATGAAAAGATACACAGTCAAATTTGCAGTATCACTGACCATCTTGCAGGAAATTAAGAATACATGGCGCAGGGATGCAGCAGGCAGTGAAAGCCAGCTTTTAGATGCGCTTTCCACAACGGATATTTTGATCATTGATGATTTTGGTGTGGAAGCACCGGCGGCATGGATTAACGATAAGATGTACCAGATCATCAACGAGCGGTACATAAACCAGAAGGTAACGATTTATACAAGTAATGATCCGCTGGACAAACTATTGTACGATGACCGGATCACGAACCGGATCAAGGAGCGGACATATCAGATCGCATTTCCAGAAGAATCAATCCGGGATCATATCGCAGAGCGGATGCAGGAGGAAATCATTGAAAAGATGATGGCTGGTGGAAATATAAAATAAAAAATACAAGGAAGGTGGACAAATGCATAACGTACAGCAGAGACAGAGGTTAATTCCGTTGAGTGTATATAAGCAGGAATTAGCAAAATGTCAGTTAGGAGATAATATTGCAAATCACATGGGATACATATTCAATATTATTCTGTATGACAAATTTGGTCTGACATTCCGCCAACTTACAAATTTCTATAACAAAGTAGTAAGTAGAAGAATGGCGTGGCAGGATGATGATAATGATGAGTTGACAAGCGATAAGTTATTAAAATATTGCATTGAGAAAAAAATAGATGCTACTGGTTTTGTAAAAAGCATTCCGATGTCACATAAATTGTACATGGCGGATATAGGCAAGAACAGGGCAGTACTTGGAGCAACAGTAAATATTGACAGCGCATTTTTATCAACACTTCTTTTGACAATTCCGGTGTTAAAAGAAACATACAAATTTTCAAATGAGAAAATTAATGAGTTTATGAAATGGGTTGCATTTTATATTGATTCGTATTGTAGAAAACAACCAGGTTGCAAAGAGCATTATTGTTCTGATCAGATTATCCGGCAAAGTTTTATTGAGGACGAGCATTGGGATATTGTAGCGGGAAAGGCGGTATGACAATGACAGAGGAAACCAAGCAGGAGATAGAAGCGGTACTGATGTTGTTAAAAAATACATTGGTAAGAAATGGCGTAAGCATAGCACTTGCAGGAAGTGACGATACCGGAAAAGACGATGGATGCATTATGTTTTTTGATACCGCAGAGTATTGTCGCACCGGGAAATTTAAAGGGATATCTGTTAAAACAATAGATTTAGTGAGGTAGAAATATGGCAAAAAGAAATGTGTTACATATCAGTAAGTTAGAAAATTTAAAAAAATGGCTGGTTAAGGACGGATGGCAATTACTTCCGCTCTCAAACAATCATTATGAGGTATTAAGAGCCGGTAAAGCTGGAAGACAGAATCCTTTGGTTATCTATTCTGCGAAAAGTAGTGAGCATCTCTCTTTTGCAGACAGGGATATGCCTGTAATTGGTGCGTTTCTTAGAGACCAGAAGAAGCCACAGACCAATGCAGACCGGATCAGAAGCATGACGGATGAGGAGTTGGCGGAAGTATTATTTGGAAGTTGCATAGAACACATGGGCGTAGAGGAATGTTCTCATCCTGAAGAGGCTTGCAAATCATGTGTTTTGGATTGGCTTAAGGCAGAAAGTGAGGAATAGCATGAGACTTGGAGAAGAATGTCCATACATAACACCATGCGGTTGGTGTAGTAGGCTTTGTAAGCCATGTGAGGAAAAGGAAAAGCAGAAAGTGAGGAAGCAACATGGAGAGATTAACGACAAATAAAAGCGTGGCTGACATGTCGATGATCGGGCTGGCACATAATAGCTGCTATGCAGATGATGAGCGCAATGCCAGATACAGAGATTACGATATGGAAATGGATGCACGAGATTTTGCAAGAAATCTTATGGTCACATTGGCAGAAGATGAATTGCCATTAGATGACGCAGAGTTTGACGAGGAAATATTGGACAATTTAACGATAGATCCGTTTTTAGATGTCCGTGGTCTGATTGCGTTGTTCTACCGCAATATGTTGGCAATGGCAGATTTGAGGGAAAAGTTGAAAGACTATGAGGATGCCGAGGAGCAGGGATTACTTCTGCGGTTGCCAATCAGTGAAGATGCACCAGTGTATTCCATCGAGTATTGCTGCGGAAAAAACAAAAGTAATCGGTCTGGAATGTGTGTTAGAGGATTTTGCGAGAATTGTAGTGATAAGGCGTACTACATACGTGAAAGCGTAGCTAAGCACTGCAGTATTTGCGAAATTAATAAATCGGTATTCTTTACTCGTGAGGAAGCCGAAGCCAAGCTGAAAGAAATGGAGAAGGGAAATGGCGCACATAACAAATAAGGAACTGACTATACGGCAGATTGGAGAGTTCTGCACAAACACTCTCTGTAAGAAATGTCCGGTGAAAAAGTGGAATGAGGAAAGCGGTTTGCACAATGGATGTATGGAGAGTTTAAGACTTCCAGAGGTATCGAGGATCATGTTGGAGCAGATCAAAGGAAGAAAGGTGAAGCGTGATGGAAGATAGATTTTTATTCCGTGCAAAGCGGAAAGACAACGGTGAATGGATATTCGGAAATTTAATTCAAACAGATGATGGAGTTTACATTATCCAGAATTATGTACCACAGCATTTGATAAAGAACTATGAAGTAGACCAATCTACCGTCTGCCAGTGCACCGGACTTAAGGATAAGAACGGCAAGCTGATTTGGGAGAATGATATTATTGAATGCAAAGACGAAAAACACAATTTTCAAACGCAAATTGAATGGGATGCTTATTGTGCTTGATTTATATTTCAAGATACAGAAACATCTGTGGTTGGGCTTGATGCAATAACAGCAAACGGATTGTATTCGGAAAGTAAGGTTGTCAGTAATATTTTTGGCAACCAAGAACTGTTGGAGGTGCGGTTGTGAGTGAGAAAAAATTCCCAATTTTAGGAACAAATGAATCTATAGACTGGAATTTAATTGCACCGCATGAAAAACAGGCAATGGAAAATCATTGTGGACAGACTTTAGAGCAATTAGCAAGGCGACATGGATTAAGCTGGTACGAGCTACTATGCGTGATGGCGGATAAGAAACTATTAGTGGATATTGAGTATGACAAGGAAAAAGATTACGAGAAACTATGCCGACAAGTGTTACTCTTGGAAGAAGTGAAACAGTATCGCGCAATCGGAACGCTGGAAGAATGCCGGGCGGCGGTGGAGAAGCAGACAGCGATTTCAAGGGAACTCATTGAAGGAAAATACTTCTGCCCAAAGTGTCATAACCTAATGCCTTATCCGGGATATTGTGGGTGCGGGCAGAAAGTGTATTGAGAGGAGGGCGAACGATGGGAAGATTAATTGATGCAGATGCGTTTGAAAGGTCAGTTATGTGTAGTGATGCGGAGGATATGCAAGACGTAATTTACGCTTTGCGTGACTATCCAACTGCATACGACCCGGACAAGGTTGTGGAGCAGTTGGAAGAGGTAGCGTTTGAACGATACGGAAATGACGGCATGGGCGGAGAACGTGTTGTGAATCTGGATGATGTGATTAAGATTGTGAGAGGTGGTGGTTTGGATGGCTAAAGCAGTATTGGTAATGGATATGCCGGAATGTGGAATCATGTGCTACTTAGCACAGTATTAAAACTATCAGAAAGGAACTAATATGAACAGTACAGACGCAGCATACAGAAGAGATAATTTTATCTTGACATTCATGGACTGCTTGTGCGTCCCAGATCAAAAAGACTATACACAACAAGACATTTGCGACTGCAACGAAGCGATTACAGAGTATGAGTGTATGCTTCAACACGCCATTGATGTTGGAGACAAGCAGGAAATTGCTTTTCTACGATCAGAAATACAGCACGTTAAGGCTGAAAAACGTAATATCAAGAGAATGATGAAAAACAGAATGGAGCCTGCACTTACATAGTTTTCACATGATAGAGAGTTTGCGATTGTAAGACCGAAGCACTTGGGGAACATATGATGTTCTAATCGTAGTCGAGAGGTCGGAAATTATGCTTGTGCGTAATTTGGTTTGGATAGTGGATATGCTCCAAATCCAAACACAGCGCATTCTCTTGATGAATTACTTTCTAATGTTCCGAAGAATCAAACGATTGGAGACAATCTGATTCGGGCATGGAGCATTATCAATAATAGTAAGTATGAAACAATAGTATGTTCTGTTTCCGGCGGATCGGATAGCGACATTATGGTTGATATATGCGTCAAAGTAGATATTCATCATAAAATTCGATATGTCTGCTTTAATACCGGATTGGAATACAGGGCAACCAAAGAACACATCAAATACTTAGAGGAAAAATACGGAATAAGGATTGATATGTTTGAAGCATGGGAATACGGAATGACGATTCCAAAAGCCTGCGCAACATATGGACAACCGTTTTGCAATAAGATCGCAAGTGAATTTATAAGCAGATTACAGAAACATAATTTTAAGTGGGAAGATAAACCATTTGAGGAATTGTATGCAGAAT
>ERZ773157.577-NODE-577-length-43477-cov-11.015914_pt1 | contig 43477 bp, 74 predicted proteins | sample MGYA00511480_ERZ773157 | MGnify/ENA primary metagenome ERZ773157 (study PRJEB29015, sample SAMEA2737863) | human gut metagenome | biome: human gut; feature: human-associated habitat; material: faeces | place: China | collected 2012 ... | reverse complement strand
GCGCATTGCCGAACACCCGCGCATCGCCGTACACCCGCGCATCGCCGGACACCTTCGCATCGCCGTACACCTTCGCATCGCCGTACACCCACGCATCGCCGTACACCTTCGCATCGCCGTACACCCACGCATCGCCGGACTGATCGAGGTTTTCCTCTTTTTCGACAAATCCTCCGAGTTCTCCCTCTTCAACGTCTCCAAAGGCTACCAGAGCCTTAATTCTGAAAAGTGTTCTGCCGAACTTCACAATGCTTTCGGCTGTTAATTCATATTTCTTCATTCCATATCCTCCATTCCCCACATCATCGGTACCATCGCCAGAAACGCGGTAACGATCGCTACTCCTACTGTGCTATACGGCACGACCAGCGTGAAGATCCCCAGCCACGCAAACAGCAGGATTGCAATCCGTACTGTGTACCGGACAAGCGTCCGGACGATCATCTGGCGTTTCTTCGCGCGGATCCGGCGCTTTGCTTCGCTCTGGCACGTAATCAGAATCATTGATTTCATCTCATCCCCTCCTATCTGTTCATCCATGCGGCGATGATCCACGCTAAATTGCTTCCCATCGCGAACGCCGCTGTTATTGTCCACGCGATCATCCATTTGATTGTTTCCATTCTCGCCTGTGCGATCACTTCGCTTGCCAGTGGACTATCTTTTGTGCTCTCATCCATCTTTATTCACCTTTCTTGTCGTGTTTTTCTCTCTCGATCCGGTCCGCCCATACACACAGCCATGCAAGTGTTGCAACAGCCCCGACCATAGCTCCCAACAGGAACATCGTCATTCCGTCCACCTCCCTTACAGATAATCCGCTTTCTCGCTGTCTGAGACCTTGCCGATCTGCATCAGCCGCCACAGCTCTCCGGAGCGGAAGGTGGATGGATCGCGGAGGCGATTGTAATAGGTTCCGATCTTGAGTCCCAGGCACTTCGCCATCTTCTCGTTATCGTACTGCTTCTGCGCCTTGACTTTGGCGATCAGCACGCGGATGTTGTCACTCTTCTCTTTCCCATACGTAACCTTCATGCTCTCACCCCTTTATTTGTCTTTCTGATCCTTACAGGCTTCCGTGTTGCAGTCGATCACTCCAGCCATATAGCCGAGGATATAATGCTTTTTATCTTCCGGGAGCTTGTCGATCTGTGTTGTTACATCTCTGATAAGGTTTCTTTTTTCGTCTGACATATATTCACCCCTTTCAGTCGGTTCGCTTTGTGTTGATATACACATTATATAGCCTTTTTATGTGTTTGTCAACACTTTTTGAAATAATTTTTGTGTTGCATTACACATTTTTGTGTGATATACTTTCTTATAAAGGAGGTGATACAATGAATGAGCGAATCAAACAAATAAGGAAAGATCTGCATCTTACTCAAACAGAATTCGGGCAGAAAATAGGATTGTCTCGAGATGCTATGGCGAACATTGAAGGCGGAAGAATCGAGATCAAGGATATTGTTCTAAAATCAATATGTCGAGAGTTTGGGGCTAACTATGATTGGCTCGTGAACGGAACCGGGGAAATGTTCCAGGATGACGATAGCGATGCGCAGGCTATCGTGGATTCCGTCATGACGGGAGACAACGAGTTCGCCAAGAAGATTCTTGTACAGTTCGCAAGGCTGGACGAAAGCCGCTGGCGGCAGATCGAAGAGATCTTAAATGAACTCAAAAAAGAATAATGTGAAAAAGGAAGAGCCGAGGATTGATTCCCCGGCTCTTCTGTTATTCTCTCAAATAGAGATACAATAATAATTTGTATACCCGTTCCAACGTCTGATCCGTCTGCACCTTCTCCAGCAAGTCGATGATTTTCTTCTTATAATCCATCTTCGTCCCTCCATTATCGAAAAATGTCAAAATTGAACAGTAATATTGCCTTTACTTCAATTATTTGTAGTGATATGATAAGTATATGCAAATATTTGAAGTTTATGCGAGGTGATGAGTATAAAATTTCTGTATTGGCTCTTTGTTGGCTGGTGGATATGGCCGTTCAAAATCATGTGGTGGACAATTTCACTCCCATACCGGCTATACAGGTGGATCCGGCGATCCCGTGTGAATCATTTCGGCGCGAGCTATTATTCTGATTCTCCCGGCATGGACGGGCATAATTATGAATATTACTGTGCGGAACGACTCAGAAGAAAAGGATTTTCAAAAGTCAGCGTAACCAGAGGGAGCGGAGATCAAGGAATCGACATCATAGCTTATGCCAACAAGAAAAAATTCGGCATACAGTGCAAGTTCTATTCTAAGCCGGTCGGGAACTCCGCAGTTCAAGAGGCTTGTGCCGGGGCGATGTTTTACGGGTGCAATGTGGCGGCGGTGATGACAAACAATGGCTTCACAGAGTCCGCTATGGAGTTGGCGGCGGCAACGGGGGTCTTGCTGTGGGGAAACAGTAAGATCACATATCCGGTTCACAAGGTGCCGCTGAGATTCCGCATCTTGAGAATAGCCGGAATTTTGGCTCTCGGGATTGGGCTTCTTGGGATTGCGCTATGCATAGAATTTTCTGAAGGATTGAAAAATCTGGATGTGTTTTCTCTAATATTCTGTATTATCATGTCAGCCGCAGGAACACTATCAGCCTTGCAAGCAAAGGTCCCGGCGATCGGGCGTTACTCATGCGCGATATACGGGGTACTTGCGATGCTGATCATCCCCCGTGCGTCCGAAATGATGCCCGCGATCATCTTCTTCGCGGTTATGGCGCTCTTCTCCATGCCTCAGAGGCGAGCATCAAAGGAAAAGCTCCATGAAGAGGATCAACCCGAAGAGCCGCCGGTCCTTCCTGATGTGTGTGTGAATGATGATCATCCTGTGGAAGTTCCCATTCTGCCGGAAGATTTCGAAACTGGGGAATGGTTCCGCCATACCATGCCGATCGAGGTTGCTTCTCCTCCAGTTACAGCGCCGATCACAAAAAATCCAGTAAAAAATCCGGTAAAAGCCGAAAAGAAAGAGAGAAAATATCATAGGGAAAAACGAATGAGCAAAAAAGATCTGCTTGTCTTTGCGAAAATGTGCAACGCGCAAATGGAGCATGATGAAGAGATGGAAAGATACAACGATATGCAAAAATAATTTGCTTTTGCGAATAAAAAATTTATATTTGCACATACTACAAATGAAAAAGCGGTCCGGTGCTGGTACACCAAACCGTTTTCATAGTTCCAGAGGTTTACACTTCCGAAACCTACACACATAGTGTAACACCTTCTGGACAGTCACGCAAGCAGAATCGAAAGATTTTGGTGGCTGTTATTTTTTTTCGCTTAAGGAGGTATTTTACATGGCAACAGCAAAAAAATTACCGTCTGGATCATGGAGGTGCCAGGTATTCTCACACATTGAGACATCTATTGATCCGAAGACCGGAAAAAAGAAGGACAAACGTATTTACAAGAGCTTCACCTCGGATGTGCCTGGGCCGAAGGGAAAACGTATTGCGGAACAGATGGCGGCTCAATGGGCCGCTGAGAAGGAGAATGCAACGAGTGTGCAGAATCTCACGTTGGGGGAAGCGATCGACCGTTACACTGATGAGCGGTTGTCCCTGCTATCACCCAGAACGGTTATGGACTACCGCCGGACCCGGAAGAAGGACATGCAGGAGCTAATGAATCAGAAGGTGCCTACATTGACGCAGGAGCAGGTGCAGGTTGCAATCAACGCCTTTGCCGCAAATCACGCACCCAAGACAGTGCGTAACGCTCATGGACTAATCGCTGCTGTTTTAGGCGTGTATCGTCCGAATTTCGCTTTGAACACCAAGCTCCCGGAAAAAGTACGCCCGAAGATCTACGTGCCTACAGACGCGGAGATACAGCGTCTTATGGAGTGTGCAAAAGGGACAGAGTTGGAGATCCCGATCCTGCTTGCGGCATTCGGTCCGATGCGGCGCGGGGAGATCGGTGCGCTGACATCCAACGATATCTCCGGAAACATGGTCCACATTACGAAGAATATGGTCTTGAACACGGAACGTCAATGGATCATAAAAACGCCGAAAACTTACGCCGGTGATCGCTATATTGATTTTCCGGACTTTGTAATCGAAAAGATAAAGGGGAAAAAGGGAAGGATCGTTTCGCTGGATCCGAATCAGATCACAAGGAAGTTTCATGATCTTCTCAAGAAAAATAAAATGGAGCTGTTCCGCTTCCACGATCTCCGGCACTACTCCGCATCCATTCAACATGCATTGGGGATCCCGGATGCCTATATCATGAAGCGAGGGGGATGGGGGAACGATGGAACCCTAAAAGAAGTGTATCGCCATACAATGGATGACAAAACCATGTCGATGAATGAGATAGCAAACACGCATTTTTCAGAGTTATGCAACACGAAATGCAACACAAAATAAAAAGAAGCCTGTATTTACAAGCTTCTTTTAATGCCGGTGACCGGACTTGAACCGGTTTATATGGATATAAAGGGATTCCTTGAAAATACTGGGTTTTCTTGGAATCCCCTTATTTTATGCGACTTACATGGTTTTAATAATTGTAGTTATCTATAATGATTTTATGCTTTCTTGCTATACTTAAAGCATGATGCAACACGAAATGCAACACGAAAATCACTCCACATACCACCGTTCCATAGCGCCGTTATTTCCCTTTTCGTGCCAACACGCACCCTCGTATTCGCCAGACTCCTCAAGATAGAACCAGTCGCCCGTACCGGTCTTGGTGCCGTCAAACTGTACCCAGCCGGTCAGCATATAGCCGGACGCACCGAAGAGGTAATAATGGTGATTGATGGTTTTCCAGCACAGTTTGGGGTATGACCCGTCCGCATTCCGCCACCACCAGCCGTGAGAGTCGTGTACCCAGCCTTCCGGCAGATTCGCTGTCTCTTTCTCCCATGTTGCCATGAAATCCTGCGGAGTGGCATATAGAGTCTTGATCTTCTTTGTACTACTGCCCCAGTCCGGAAGCTGAAAGTGCGGCTTGTCTTTAATACTTGTCCAGTTGCCGCCCCATTCAAGTCCAAGGGATACGCCGATTGCACCTACACGGGAAAAGAAACCGTCAGCGTCATAGTATGCGCCACGGCCGTCAGCCCGGTAGATATCAAAGGCCGTCCCCCACTGGTGGAAGGAGCTGTAACTGGATCCGCGAGCGTTCGTCACCTTGTTGCCCGGTTTTGTTCTTCCCTGGGCATAAAATGCGTCTTGCTCCGCCACAGTGCGGAAGGTCTCGCCGATCTTGATTTTTAATCCCTGATCGGCGCATTTCTGTATCAGCTCAACCGCGAGTTTCTGAAGCCGCGGATGGCATAATGTAATATCTCTCATGTAATCACCCTCTAATAAAACTCGATATATCCACCAGGACCAATATACGGCGCAGTTCCGCCCATTATCAGCGCATTAGCAAATGTAAATGTCAAATATATGTGATGATAGTAATTTCCGCTTGACGCATAGCTTGATTCCTCCAACAGTTCCGCTGTCAAAATTTTCCCGAGATCCAATTTGACTGTTCCAGTGCTTTCCACAAGCCTTATTCCTCGCCCCACAAATGATTGTATGTCAGCAGTGCTCATTGTCGCAGATGTAAAACTCGACTTTGGTTTACGCTCATTCACTAGCATCAGAAGCATTTCGTTAAGTTTTATGCTGAGGGCGAAATAGTTATCTGTGCGGCTATCCCCGTTCACAAGTCGGTTATCTGATGGTGTCCAGATGCTACTATAACATCCAGGAGAATCGGTGTCGTAATTTCTCTTGAAAACAGTCTGACATGTTGGATATTTATACTCACTCCACAGCATTTCAACTGTTTTAGGCTTTGTAATGGCCTGTACGTTCGCGCTTGTGCCATTTGAAAGCCCTGTCACATAGCTCGTACATGTGAAATAGTATGTGATACTCGGGCTCAGCCCTGCAATGTCCACATAGTTATCTCCACCTGCCTGATTCGGGTTGTTTCCAGCTCCGCGATACACTTCTGATCCGCCGCTCGTTCCCGGTGTGCCGGACGTGGACATCCGCACGATGATACCCTGCCACGGTCCTTTTGCTGGGTTCTTCCAGCTAATTCGGATCGTGTTGTGGGAGCGGGCGGCTGCGCTAAAAGATATTGCGGACTGGGTTTCCATTGTACCAGTGCGGAGAACGCCGTCTTTCCAGTATGTTTTTCCTTTAACGACATAGCGATCTTCCGCTGTAGCTCCGCTTGTCTGGCTTGCCAGATTCCTCGCCGATACTGATCCGCCAGTATAATGTCCTTCTAATAAGGTCACGGACTCCCCGGCGGAAAGTGTTCTGGACAGATTTCCACGCTCCGGCATTGTGCCGGTCAGTGCTTCATCATCACTGTCGCTGGTGACGGCCGTCACGCCTGCGAGTACCTGATTTCGTTTTGCTGTGCAGTCATCGGATCCGGCACCAGACCCGCCATACTGCTTTAAAAAGGCATCTGCCATAGTATAATATCTCCTTTCTTTTTTGAATTAAAATGTGTTATGTAAATAACAATTTGAGTAATATTGGAACAGTAACAACGGCAAGTGGAATATATACAACAGCAGAATGGGCGGTTGGAACAAATACAGCTGTTTTGACGTTACCATCTGACGGAAACTATATTCTTTTAATGACATATGAATTACAAAACCCCACAGATGAAACATGTTCTATGTATGCTCAAATGCAGATAACAGCCAATCGTGCAATCTTGCCATTTGGAAAAACAAATTTTGTAAGCTTTTATCACAGAGGCATTACACAGGGCTATGATTCGAGAATAGCATACGAAGGTGTTTGTGTTGCTATAAACGCAAAAAAAGGAGATACTATTATTCCATACGTTCATACAGATAAATCAAATGTAGCATTCAATGTCAATATTATTGCAATGCGTGTTTGATAATATAAATTCATGCTCGAAGCAACAGTCGAAAGAATTGGAACATATATACTGGAAATACAGTAGGCGTTGTTTCGTGACGCAACGGTTTACTCAATCAGACTCCTCTCACGTAGCGCTTGAAAAGTCAGTCATTGAAATCACTTTCCACGGACTCCAACTTTCCCATGAAAGTGCTCTATAATATATTTTTCCGGCAGTTTTATCGCCCATATCCTCTACGATGAAAGTTAAATATCCGTTAGTCTTTTCTGCATTGGCCCAAGAACCAAAAACATGTATATGTGAGTGCCATGCAGCAACAGGAAATCCCATATTTAATTTATCTTGATTAGAAGCTTTATTATCTTCATGGGCATAAAATCCAGGATCAAGTTTTAGAATATTGGTCCCTGTCGTAATGTTCGTGGGAATACGCACCGTTTTTCTGCTGTTACTCAAATTGTTATTTACAGTCGAGATGTCTCCAGCGTTCTTTGTTACCTGAGACTGTAAATTCTTGATTACATCAACGGCGGAATTGAGTGCATCCGTGACACGTTTGATTGCCTGTTCCGGCTTATTCAGATGCTCCGCATCAATGTCCGGAGAGGAGTTATCTACCCAAGTAGTAGGAGTGTACGCTTCGATTTTTGCAAGTGCATCAGCAAGAGCCTGTGCGGATGCGAGAGAAACTGTATTTTCTTCTGCCTGTGTGCTGGTCTCGTTTTTCTCTAATTCTTCCATGCTGTTCCTCCTTATGATCTGTGGATTTCTATAGGCAAGTCAAGGGTCGGCTTGTCGAAATTGCAGTATGCCGTGAGCTGTCCATCCCCGGTAACGATCCGATCCACCTTGTTCCATTCCTTCCGGCGTGCTTTTTTGCTTGCCTTAGATGTCAGGTCATCGGTGCAGGAGATATCCGGGCGGTCCGTGTCCTTAAGTCCCTCAACAGTGATCGTCTGCGTGTATGGTGCACTTGTGGTCCATCCCCCAGCCGTCAATGTGCCGGTACGCACATCATAGAGCCGGTTGATCGCCATATTTGTCACGTTGATGTCCTCAGCCTTAAATGGGTCCCCCTCCTGCGTGTAATCGGTCTGATCCACAAGGGAAATTGTCCCGTCCGAGTTACTCACCTGATTATATTTTCTGTTCCCTTCATAGATGTCATCCTTATAGTTCGTTTTTAATGCCATGTGCTACCTCCTGTCTCCGATTGGCTTTGTTCCCAGCCGGAACGCAAGCCGCCGCGCCCCGGACATGGAAGACTGATACATCTCATAGATATCCGCAAGGATCTGTTCAATATTGTTTGCTTCCGTAACTGACTGATATTCGATTCTCTGCGGCGTTGCCGGGGTCGTTGGCTTTGTGAAGTATGCCTCTCTCAGCGCCTGTATGTTGCCGCGGATCCGCTGCATATCGCTGTCGGTACGGAAATCTCGCATTGTCCAGTCCGTTTTTGTATTGATGTCCACAAGCAGGATGTCCGCAAGATCCCGGCAGGCTGTTTCTACACGGTTGAGGTCCGTATAAGCAATGCAGCCTTTTTCCGTGCGGTTTGTTACATCGTCCGCCGTGCGGTCTGTTATCAGAGTCTCAAAAACGCTCATCCTATCTCTACCTCCGCTGTCATTTCCCGTGTGAATGTAAAATCCATCTTTTTAATGGCTCCGATCCGTGTCCCATCAAAGTCTGTATCTACCGAAACAATATCACCTAACTCTTCCTCATTGAGTAAGACACGGCAGGAAACAGACTCGTTGCTGCTGTAATAATCGTATACACGATTAAGAACTTCATTCACATTCTGAGGGTTTACGAGTGTCGCATCCTTCACTTCCACGAGATTCTCATTTTGCGATATGTTTGGATTCGTTTTCTCATACAGAGTTGTCATGTGTGTGTATTTCTTCCCGGTCAGAACTACCTCGCCGCCGGTTCCAGCAATGATCGCCCAGTTATCTCCGGACGAGCTGATCGTTCCACCAGTAATCGCGAGATCATAATGGGCTTCCGAAAAAGTGATCTGAGCTGTCCCATTCAGCGTATCCTTGTAGAGTTCCTCCGATTCCGAAGATTTCACATAAGTATGTGCGTACACTTTCGCGCCGGTGGTGATGTCACTGTGGTCGATCGTCAGCCCGGATAAAGTGTTGGACTTCGTAAAATTCTGCTTCGTCACTCTCATGCCCGGTACAATTTCTTTTCCAGGGTGGAGTCCCACGTGCGGCTTTATGATGCCCGTGTTCCGGGGATAGATGTACAAATTGAGATCATACGCGGTGTTGACGGATGCCCCGATCGCAAAAGCGACTTGCGCAAGTGCGTCACGCCTGCGGCAGACTGGAAGGTATCCGCTTACTGTCAGATTTTCCAAAGTCTGATCAAGGAAATAATCAATCCCCTGTCCTTCGAAAATCGCCGCTATGACGTTTTTAACCGGTTCATGATTGTATATGCCGCCCATAAAGTCTGTCGTGTCTAAAAGTCCCACAGCATCCTCAGTATTAACCTCGTAGTCCGTTTTGCTTACACGCTTCCCGGATTTCAAATAGAAAATTCCGATAATATTTTCATCGAAATATAATTTCATTTGCTGGCGGCGCTGGAAGTTGAATGCAATGTTCGACTTGCTCCGGATCGTGAAGCTTAATGTGTTGATACTAAGCTCTTCGCTGATCGGGCTCATTTCAATAAAACAATCTACATTCTTCGCTTCGTCATCCAAGAATGTACGCCCAAGCCCATACTGGATGTCTGATAAAAACACCGGCCTGAACGGTCTGGATGTCTTTTCAAAGGCAATCGTGATCCTATTGTAATATTCCTCCGGATGATAGCAGAAATACTCATAGCCGTCAGGCTGGAACGTCTCAGAGGATAATGTCTCGCCGTCACGATACCACGTGATAGTGAGTTGAGAACAATAGTCTCCGGAATGATCGTTGAACACCAGAGAAATGCCCTGGCTGCTGTACTTGTCCGAGAATGTCGCTATCAGTGTAGGCGGATCATATTCGCTGCTTGGATACAGTCCGGGATGTGGAACCAAACCATCCGTGGGGCGGATGATTCCGTGCGGGAAATCCCCGTTCTTATCCGATACCAGCCGGGATATATATCCGACTTCCGGGAAAACATCATAGTTCTTATATCCCCCATTCAGCAGGGAATACCCCGGATAGTTTAGTGCCACATCAGGGAAGGAATATTTATTTTTCAGATTGCCCAGCCGCCCACCATCATTCACGCTGTACTCTGCGTTTTCTTTCGCTCCGAGGGCGATATCGCCATATACGATCTTGAGTCCTCCAGCGTCCACAAGCCTGTAGTTTGTGATCTTCGAAATCCAAATATGGCGGTACGGCCGCGAAGTGTGAAGAAACGTAATTTCCACCTCGTTATGGAGCTTTACAGATGCTTCGCAAAAATACACACTTGATGTCGGCGAAAAATCCATGTTTTCCACAAGAGCACCGCTTTTATACCACTTAATATTAACTTTATCCGCATAGTCTCCGGAAATATCGTTAAAATTCAGCGTGATTCCTCTGGAAGTCTTGAGCCTATCAAAATGGATCCGAAGAATCGGAGGGTCTGCAAAGTCTCCGTTCGTGTCTGATATCTGGCTACTGGTATACCCACTTTTCCCCTCCGGGATCCTGTCCGGAGCGTTTTTGTAGCTGCCATTCAGAAGGGAATAGCCCGGAAGGAGATAGGCATACCCAGGAATTGGATTGTCTTGATTGGTCAGCTCATTCGTGGAAGAGTAATACTCTTCTCCATTCGCCGTGATTGATACGTCCCATTTCATGCTATCTCCTTCTCTGCGGTTCCATCGCTACAAAGTTGAGCTTAAGATTGTCATCATATCCCCACAAATTAACGCCCTCTTTGCGGATCATGGTGTCGTTTGCTTCTGTGATGTATGCCTTAAATGATAATGTTTCCTGTCCGTACGGGAAAACCAGATCATGGCTATCTACCGGAGCACTTACCACATCATACAGTCTGTCGTAATCCTGATGCTTTCCTTCTTTTGCGGCAACTTCAAGCGTGTAATTGTAGTATGTTCCAATGATGTCCCGATGCATTACGCCATCAAGTGTGCGCCCGGAGTTGTCCGTATCCGTCACTTTTGCATTTCTTGAGAGCTTCATGACATTGACATCATATTCCACTCCATCCACGGTAAATACTGCAAAATGGCTCATCGGTTTCCTCCTGTTACAAGTCTCACGCTTCCGCGGTTGTTTTCTGCATCAATTACTGGTTTCAATACTCGCCCAAGCTGTGCAAGGTTTCCCTCAAAGCGAATCACGATTTGCTGGCTTCCGCCTACTCCGCTCTCTGCAAGTGCTTCCATAAGTGCCTGTTTCATTGTGCTGAGCGGAGAAACAACCTCTGTTTCCTGTTTGTTATCGCCCAGAATCGCCGCAAATTCACCGGCGCGTGGCGGCACCACCGTACCGGATGCCAGACGCGGCAAATGTACCTTGCTTACGGTCGGAATGTCCAGTCCGAAGGATTCTCCGCCGATTCCAGGCACCCAGTCAGGAATATCAAAGCTCAGATTGTTAAGTGCGCTGATCATCCTATTCAGCGCATTGATGACACCGTTCACCATCGACTCCACACCACCGAGGATTGTGTTGATGACGGATTTCATCGCGCCCCAGATGCCATTCCATATTGTGCTGGTCTCCGATTTTAACGTGTTCCATGCGGCTACAACACTGTCCTTGATCGCCGCGAATTTCGCCGTTGCGTTGCTCCGAATCTCCTCCCACTTTGTTCCAAGTGTGCTGTTGATAGATCCCCATGCGCTCTCAGTGCTGGTTTTCGTCTCGCTCCAGCGCGTTGATACAGTTTCCTTGATCGCCTGAAACTTCTCACTGGCGGATGTTTTTACCGCTGTCCATGTACTTTCAAGTCCGCTCTTAATGCTACTCCATTTCTCCTGTGTCTTCTGCTTAGTCTCGTCCCATTTTGCGATGATCTTATCCTTGATCTCTGCAAATTTCGCGATAACAGAAGAAATGAAATTGCTGATTCCGTCACGGAGTCCTTCCATGAGGTACTGCCCCATTTCCATCATGACGGTGGAAGGGCTGTGGATTCCGAATGCAGACTTGAAGCCATTGATAAACGGTTTGAATATGTTGTTCACAATCCATGATCCGACATTTCGGAGTGCGTTTATGATTCCGTTCCAGAGTCCCTGCACGATATCCCCACCAGACGCTTCAATGTATCCGGAGAAATACGAAACTACACTGTCCCACGCATTCGCGAGTACATCCCCGAGTCCTTTCAGGAGATCTATTCCGGATGCAATCGCTGTTCCGATCAGCTCTCCGACCGAGCTAAAGACGCTTGCATAGTCGAATCCCTTAAGAAATCCCCCAATTGCATTGATGAGCCCCATAGGAATCGCGCGCCAGTCAACGCCCTGGAACAGTCCTGTGATGAGCTGCACAAGTCCGGAAACGAAATGAGAAACTACACTTCCGAGCGTGCTCCAGCTAAACGTGGAGAAGAAGCCTGTAAGCCCGGCAGTGATCGCCGTTCCGATTCCTTTCCAGTTCGTTGTGGAAAGAAACTGATCCAGTTTTCCCATCGCAAAGTTTACGCCGGTTCCGATCTGCGTACCAATGTAGTTTCCGACTCCCTTCCAGTCCTCTGCGGCGATCAGTTTCTTGATTGTATCCGCCATGTTTTTGATGGAGGAGCTGATCTGTTCAGTCGTAAACATGTCTTGTGGGGACGTGCTACTACCTCCACCGCCGGATCCGGAATCCTTGCTTTTCGATCCAATTTGTTCGATCGTATCGAACGATGCAAGGCTTTTTTCTGCCTGCTTCGCTGCTGATCCTGTTTTTTTCAACGAGGACGCATAATTCTCCTGCACCTTTGTGGCTTTCACGAATGTATTCTTGCCGGTCAGTGCCGAGAAAAATTGTGCTACTGCATTGGCGGCCGTAGTCAAAAGGCTGATGAGCGTATTCAGTGCCGGAGCGATCATCGTAAGGATTGGGGCGAATGCTGTGGCAAGTGCGTTTTTAAGCTGCGTCAGTGAGGACATCAGCCCGGATACTGTGTTGTTTGTGTCCCCCGAATACTGGACAAGGTTTTTCATTCCTTCTCCCACAGCACTCCGGAGGCGATTGAAGAGGGCAAACAGGGACCGGATACCGAATGCATAGCTCAACATTTTCTTGAAGCTCATGCCAGCTTTGTCGATTCCTTTTTGCAAGCCTCCGCTGGATTTTGTTGCTTTTTTTGCTTTATCTTCGTAATCTTTTACACTTGCCTTCAGGGAATCAAACGATGTGCGCACTCGATTGTTGGTATCCTCAAGTGCTGCCTGCGCTGCGGCGTACTGCGCTACAACTTTCTGTCCTGACTCTGTATCAGCTCCAGACATATATGATCCGCCAGAGGATTCCAACGCTGTTTTTGCCTTCTGCGCTTCTTCGAGTTTCTCGCGCAGCATGTCGATATCGTATTCCATTCCTTTAAAGGTCCTACTATTCTGCTTTCCTCCGGTCTCAACGAATCTGATTTCACGTTCGATCGCTGCATCAAGCTTTTTGTTTACGGAATCAATTTCTTTGTTGAGGTCGGTGTACTCCTGTGTAGGAATTTTTTCTTCTCTAAGGGCATCCACCTTTTCCTTAAGAGTTTCCACCTTCCGCGTCTGTTCTGCATACTGGCTGTTGAGCTTGGCAAATGCGTTTGCCTGCTTCTGCAACGCCGTTTTCGCTTTGTCTCCGATTCCAGAGACAGACTCCGCCATGCGGCGTGCGGCGGTTTCCATTTCCTTCGTTCCGGCTACAAATCCCTCATCTGTGATTGTTGTATCAATTACTATGGTTCCGTCAGCCTGTCCCATTAAATCATCCCCTTACAGCCATTTTTCCAGTGCTTCCATCTCTTTTTTCTGTTCATCAGTCAAAATCTTTTTGATGCCTACAATTTCAGCATTCTCTCGCTCAAATTCCCTTTCCCACTTCTCCAACTTTTTGTGTTTGGCTTTCTTCTGCCGGATCGCAAGCACTTGAGAAAACAGCCCGTCACAGATCTCCATGAAGTAGCTGAGGAACGTCCACCAGTGTAAAAATGATGCGGCGCGGACTTCGGTACCGGCTACTTTGTTCACGGCTGGGACGATGATCCTGCCGTCCTGATTCCAGTTGATCAGTCTGGGGCTGTTCTTCTTCCCTTCCGTTCCGCAATCAATGAATTCCACAGCTTTCTTGCAGGCTTCCTCTCGCGACTCTCTTGGGATCTTGTCGAAGTCCTTATACAGGATTTCAAGCATGATTTCCTGCTTCTCACCATCCGTCCAATTCGGATCCTCGCAAGCCTCCAAAATTCCAATAATGGAACGGAAGTCTGCATTGATTGCATATTCCGTCCCATTGATTTCTACAGAAGTGGGTAGTGTATACCCGTTCATTTTCTGTATTTCCCGACATAATTTCTGACACGGGAAATACTCTTTTTTATGCGGACGTTCATTTCATTCTCGATGAACTGGATCAGCTGATCGAGAACGTACTCACAGAAGAAACGACCGTCTGCGCACGGACTCCACGGATTTGAATACTTAAAAAGTTCCTCAGACGCCCCTTTGGAGTTCAGAAGCTCATCGAAAAGTTCTTTTACCGGAGCTGTCATCTTGCCCAGTGCTTCCGGGTCATCAGACGCCGGGACATCCAGATCTCCGAACTTCTTCTGTACAGCCTCCGCGCGTTTGATGATGTCGAAGTCTGAAGGATTCCACATGAACCCGCCGGTCTTGGTTCCGTTCTTGTCAACGATCTCGATATATTCGCGATCATCAATCGTGATCTGTCTTGCCATGCCTCATACCTCCGTTATTCAGTTATTCGCTTAAGGATGCTGTAAATGATTTCTTGGAAACGTCCCATGTGCCTTTTACACGGTTTCCGGCCTTGTAAATCGTGAATGGGATCTGTACGCCGGAGGTATCGCCTCCGACACTGTTGGGGATAACGTAGACATCTTCACGGTAAGCCCAAACAACGGTGGGAGCCGCTGCGTCAGTCTCTCCCGGCTTGAGAAGCACGTCAACCATTGTAGTTTTGCACTTGTCGCCAGTTGCTCTCGTGTTGGCGATATCCATGAGCTTATTAGAGAGGGCATCGTCATAGTCCTCGTAGTAGAACGGATCAGCGTCAGCCTGTACCTCATAGCCGGAATGTTTCACGGTCTGCTCACCGAGAATGTTTTTCTGGACTTCCACATCCGGGTTCAGTTCCTCGTTGTACTCCTCCAGATCCTTACCGATGCGGACGTAAGTTGCTGATGTTCCGTTAAAAGATGCATCTAAATAATGCGCAAGATATTTTCTTTCAATCATAGAAAAATGCCCTTTCTGCCTATAACTTTTTAGGCGGTATAGGTTAGCGGCAGTGCTCAAAATGCACTGTCGGTTTACTGTTCAAAATCATTCGTGTACCTGACAGATATCGGCAAAATCCAGTCCTGTACACCGTTCTCCTGCGGCTCTGTGCCGTATGAATTGTCACGGGTGATACGTTTTATCACTCGCCCGGATGCAAGCTCCGGAAATGCTTCCAGGCGCGTCACCGCGCCGTTTATTGTGATCGGCTCTCTGCATATCCATTTTCCAAGATTGTCAAGGAAAGCCTGTATATTCAGCTTATACCGTTCTTTCTGTGATGCAGTGCGATACGCAACGTAAAAAGGGAACTGACAGATCTGGTGGATCCCACCGCAAATGTCCTCTTTCTCGCTATATACGAGTGCGCCGTTGTCTGCTGAGAACGCGATTCCGCTGTCTTCTCCGAGTTCCTCAAATCTGATCACTTCCCCAGGATCCAAACCTGGGTACTGATTCAATAATGCTTTCATGGCAGATGTGAGTATTTCATATCCTGCCGCATCCTTTCCGATCGGCTGAGCATTAGCCACGCTGTCCACCTCCCGCCGTTTCCTTTACTTCACGAATCCACGTTTCTCCATCCTTCTCTTTCGCAGCGTCAAACCAATGAGCCTGCGCCGCCGGATGTTTTGTCTTGGTATATGTGAGTGCTTCCTTTGCGCGAGTCTTGCCGGAATACTGGCTGACAAGTACCTTTTTTGCACCTTTACGCGCCCACGATGATCCGGTTTTCTCGTCCACCATGCCCTTGCCCTCATAGAGGAAGCGCCCTTGCGGACCATAAGCGGCAAACACTCGCCCGGATCCCTGCACCGCCGCGCTCGCCGCTCTGGTGACGTTTACGAAGGTTCCGGTCTCCATTGGCATAAACGGCACCATGCTATTCATGACAGCGCCGTCAAGCTGATACTGGGCTTTCCGATACTGCTCTTCGAAGCGCCCCATATTAACCTTGACTTTCACATCTCCATCAACGACAGAGAACCCTCTGAAATGATGTGTTTTGCTCGCCATCAGGTCGCCTCCATTTATCTGTTTTTAAATCTCCGGTCGATCTCTCTGTCAAGTCTTCTTTGTGCTCTCCTGTATGAGGAACTCGTGATTTCCCGGTGTGTAGCTTCCCCATACGAGTTCACAAACTTATGGTGTGACGGTTCTTCTTTTCTCGCGGCTAATCTCTCCTGCCGCTCCTTCTCAAGCAATTCAGAGCGCTTTTCCTGCAATTCGCGCACCTGCTTGGTGAGATCATAATATTTTTGCGGTGTCGGATCGTATGAATGTTCTCTACTGTTAAGCACTTTCATAGATTGCTTTTGCAACTTTTCAATCCGTGAATCGAGACTTTCCACCGAGATATTTTTCACTACTCCGCTACTATTTCCTCCACGTCCACCCATGATCATCACCTACTTTCCGAGAATCTCAAAGTGTGGAATCACTGTATAAGGACCGCCCACGCTCGTGATCTTGAAAACGAAATCGTGGGAACTGTTCATGTACTGATAAAATCCTTCGCGATAGTCCGCATCGTTCACCGCTCCGCCATCCCATTCGCCCTGCCAGAAAAAGCTATCTGATCCGAACGTGATGCTCTCTGCAAGAGTGTCATTCGTCTGACCCTTCCACTTTTTCGGCGGCACCCACGGAATCATGCCGGAAGAGTCTGTAATTAAGATACGATCATCTTCCGGGTCTGTGGCGTGCTGATAATAAGCGATGTGAAGAATCGCGTTATCCGTGCTGTCGGCTCCGTACTTCTTCATGATCGCTCCGCGGTCTGTGTTCAAGTCCACACCGTGTAACACATGCGGATACCATACGGCTTCGCCAGATATGGGGCTTTCGTAATAATCGAATACTGTCACGGTTTTATCGTACATGGCATTCTCCTATCGTTTCCGTTTCGCAATTCTACTTGCGAGTCTGTTCGCTTTGCTTCCTCGCTTCATGGTTCTATCCTGCACATCAGCCGTGTTCAAAAACTTGTTAGTGGATGCGCGATCTCTCTTGTAATCGTCCTCGTCAGATCTTCTCTCAGCAGATGATACCTCTCGCACTGATGCTCCGTTCTTCTCCACTCTGTCCCGGAATTCCTTTGCACTCATATTTAATGGTGTAGGTTCTGGATTTCCGCCGATGCCACGCTGATAATAGTTTTCTCCGGCGTTGCTTGTGAAGTAGTACCGGATTGTTTCGCCATCTTTCGTTGTTACGTCTAATCCAGTGTACCCAGATCCACTACTTTTCGCAGATATTCCACTTGTGCCACCTCTACCACCCAATTCACTTACCTCCCAGGTACAAGGCTGAGGAGTGTTGCTCTCCTCAGGTATTTCTTTCTCTTCTCATTATTCATGATAATATCTTTAACTTTCTTCCCTTTGTCACCTATTACAACGCCGCCAGGGGCTCTTATTTCACTCTGTGTGGTCCTTAAAACTCTTTCTCCGGCTCGAGGGGTGAATGTATACATTGCCGCTCCGTTTCCTTCTTTCACAATGTAATTATTTTGATTTTTGGGGTTCCTATCGAGAATGGTCCCTTCTTTTAAACCTGAGAACCCATTCTCATAAGCTTTTTTCAAAACGCTTCGAAATTCCTGTTCTCTCCCTTGCGGTAGGTCGCCATAAACATTGGATTGCTTTTTTATGAATTCAATGTCTGTGTCTACAAGATTTGATATTTCTCTGCGGGAAAGTCGCAAATCTCCAACACTGGTTTTTGAATTATTAAGCGTGCTCGATCCACCTCTACCACCCATTACATTTCACCTCGTTGAATTTATCTGCAAACTGCTTGATTCTCACGATATTCCCCTTGCATTCCTCCGGCACACTGCCGTAAAAGATAATGCTTTCCGGATGCAGACGTTCCACCATTGCATTATAACCGGATAAGAATAGGCGTTTTTTGCCCATACTGTTCATGTAACCCACGGAAGATATCGCCACGGTTCCGCCCTCCGGCTCACCGTCAAAACACCACTCATAAGAATCTGGCGTGCTCCATGAGATCGTGGGGATCACTCTGCAACCGCATTCCTGCAAATAAGCGCCTATCCAGTGCTTTCGGAAGTGATTGTATATCTGGATTGCTTTTGGAAAGTCCGTATACGTGCTGAAATCTGGCGTGAGAACATACCGAAATCGGCTCAATTTATCGGTGTATCGATCCACATTTCTCCACAAGGCATCGAATTGATAGTCATCCAGAAAGAAATGCACGCCCTTCTGATCCTCATGCGTGACTTTCCCTCTTGCATAGTTGAAGCCAATGAACTCACATTCCCCTTCGAATGTTTCCGGGTATATCTGTGGTATTCCATATTCTCCAACGCCATCAAAAAGGCGGCGGTTTAAGTTTTCGTATGCAATACTATTTGATTTATCAGACATAAGTTATTCCTTACTGATGTCTGTCTTGCTCATTCTCTTCCACAATTCCGTGAGCTTTTCCCAGCCATACATAGCCACAAATGCCACAATGAACCCCGCCATAATCGCCGCAAGGATCATGTACCACAAAATTTCTGTGTGGATGTACTGCATGTATGCCACAAAAGCCGCCACGGTAATTCCGATGGAGAGAACGAACACAAGTGCATCGGTCGGGAGCTTCGCAAGGAACCCGACGCCCTTAAATACCTGAGTGATGACAGACACGCAGAACGCGAGAGCGCCGATCACTGCAATAAGCACTGTCATGTTCGAAAGTAATGTTTCCATTCTGTTCTCCTCTTACTTCTTGACTTTTCTCACTTTTCCATCACGATACTCAAGCCCCGTTGCCGGTCCGGTGCATGTAGTCGGATCAACGATGTTTCCCTCTTCATCCTCGCACCATCCTTTTGCGATGCAGAGCTTTCTTTCACCAGTGTTCCAGTAAAGTCCTGTTCCCGGGCCTGTATAGTAGGAGATCAGCTCATCCACGGCCGGTGAATCCTGTGTCCCGTTATTTGCCATTGCGTCATCAATCGCCGCGTTAATTTTATTCGTGTATTCCGGAAGATCTTTTACGTTTAACATAACATTCTCCTTTATAATCCCGCATACAATAGCGGGGTTCCATCATCAGTTACAACTCCTGTCAAATACGGCATTGCCGCATCACAGAGGAGCTTGTTTGCGGCTTTTGCGTCTCCTGCCGCAGAATATACAGCCGACCACTCTTTCGCCGCCGCACCGGTCTGCTGTACTGTTGCATAGGATATGGACTCACTGCCGGATGATCTCGAGGTGATGATCCCAGTCGTTGTTCCATTCACGTCAGTAGTCGCAGACGCTCCAGAAGCGGCGGCAAGTGCCTGTTTCTGTGCAAGATCCAACTGATAGTAGATCTCCGCCATAGCGCATACGGCTTTCTTGACCCGTTTCTGGTATTTCTCCGGTGTAGGTAGTCCGCCAGTCAGCCGATCAAATGTCAGCGTGTCGATAAAATCACTCGCTCTTTCTGCAAGCCGCATAAAATCAGATTCCGGCACGACATTGCCGAAAAATGATTTTGAGTAAAATTCATAATCTGCGTATGCCATGCCGGAATCCTCCTTAGCCTCTGGTCTTGATCTGCGCGATCGGGATCGCTTTGATCGGGAAATACTTCTTTGTGGAAGTCGAGTTATTGTTTGCAATCGACCAGTTGGATCCATCCTCAAGCTGATCGTTTTCCGGGGAGACAAAAGACGGCTGCTTAAAGCTGATTCCGTACGGTGCGAAAATCTTTCTCTGACGAGAGTATAAGATATTCTTGCCTCCGCTTGTTTTCGCATCTCTATCCATTTCATACGGTACCTGCACACCGCAGTCCGTATACTCGATCGCACCAGTGCCGAGAACGTATGTGGTGTATACAGTTCCAGCCGGAAGGAGCTTGACATAATCGCCTTCGTTCGCATCCGGGATGTCTGTGGTTACGCTTGTTTTCGCAACCTCACCTGTTCCGGTGCCTGCGGTTGTAACCTTGAGTGCTCCCGGGTCCGTCTGGGATGCCTTGACGTATTTCGCCGTCACTTCTGCTGTCGGCATGTTGTCGTCAACAAGGACGGTTCTTCCGTTTAAGGTTGCGAGGGTGAGATCTCTCTCGATTCCATCTCCATCTGTATACTTCATGTATGCAAGGAGTTTGAGGTTCTCGAGATCGGTTGCAATTTTGGAATGCATGATCGCAAGGCTAAATTTTGACTTATTGTCTCCGAGAGCCTTCTGAATTGCGTTGTTGAGCGTGGTTTCAGCGAAACCGCTGTTTGTCGGGTTGAGCGACACGTCATAGGTGTGACCATTCACAAACTTAAGATTCTCAGCGCCAGTCATAGAAAAAACGCCCTTCAGTGTTGAGAGAAGTGTAACCTGATCCACATCGTCCCAATACTCAGCGACTTCCTGCGCGGCCGGGAGAAAATCCTCTCCCGTGATATCAGCGGAGAAGTCTTTCTCTTCCCAGCTGTGAGCACGTCCCACAACAACCCTTCCGTGGGTGTATGTCTCTCTGGAATCTGCCGTGATATCCGTTGATCCATCATAGTTGTCTGCTCTTCCACCGATTCTCGCCTTGATCGGCACCGTGATATAGTTGCCGCCTGTCTGTTCCGGCAGCATAGCCGCATACTGGGATTTCTCCACGATCGCGCCGGACTTTAACAGTGCATTTCTGTTGAGGTTCGGGACCGTGTCCACATATGCGCCAAATACTTCGCCATTAAAATTTTTAAGGTCGAATAATGCCATAAAAAATCCTTTCTACCCATAACTGTTAAAAGGTGTGTAGGTTAGCGGCAGCACTCAAAATGTGCCGCCGGTCGTTCGTTTACATATACTGTTTGATGTCAAGATCCGGATTCTCGTTCTTCATCTTCATCAGCTCGGACATCGTGTATTTCGGTGCGTTGTTCGGGTTGCTTGCCGGTTTGGTGAAGCGCGCCGCGTTCTGTTTTGCGCGTTCCTGCTGCCTGTCAACGAAAATCCCGGTCTTCTGGGTTCCGTCCTCTCCGGTGGTCATCGTTTTGAAGATGTCGCCGATAGACTTTCCCCGTGCGGAATCTTTTCCCAGCTCTTCCATGAGAGCGTTGCGATAATGGTCTTCTGTGATGTCGTTCAAAAACTCATACATCCTGTTTCCCTTATCATCCGTGGAAGATAAGAAATCATTCACAGTCTTTTCGACTTCGATTTTCCGCGCGTCATCCGCACGCGCTTTTTTCTCATCGTTAAGCTGCGTTGTCAGTGTTGCAATCTGTCCTTTCAGATCATCGACATCAACATCTTTGAATCCGTCAAGCTTTGCCCGCACATCGTCAAGGGATGTTTTATATTCATCCCTCTTGCGCACCACATTGTCATAATCTGATTTTGCCCGATAGTTTTCACTCATCTTCGTCTTCAGATCGTTCTTCTTATCCTCCGGGACCTCAATCCCAAGCTCCTGTAAGATCTGTTCGTAATTCTGCATATAATTATCCTCCTAAACGCCATTTTTAAACCGCTCGTCAGCGGTAATGGATTAAGCCGGATGAACCACCGGCAGGGTAATGGACCATCAGGGAATCGAACCCCGAACCGTCCGGTTATGAGCCGGATGCCCTCACCGATTGGGCGAATGGTCCTTGCGTCCCTGCCGAGAGGATGACAGGGATTAGTATATTGATAAGAAAAGGAGTCCCCGCCCCGTTGCTGGGCGGAAGTGGAGAGTGCCGGCAGCGAACCGGCAATGTTCTGCGCAACTCTCCGTAACCGGCGATGCCGGTTAGCAAGTAACTTTCTCGTGCTATGCTCTGCACTATGCCCCGGGGGTGGGTGGGGGCAGTCGCACGCCGGAAATTGCATCCGCTTTTCAGCCTCCCCGATCATGCCGGGTTTCTCTTAAGGGCGTGCGTGCCGTACGAATAAAGGAGACATGGCAACAAAAAACATGGTCCCGTATGGGAGTGGGGGGCCATAATATCCCCGCGTTTTTATTTTACCATATCCCAAAATTCGTTTTACCCCCACATTTTAGGCTAATTTCCAAGCTTGCGGATGTATCTCTGTATCTCCTGCCGCTCATCCGTAAAATCGCTGTCCATGACCATCGAAGAGAGCATGTCGTACACCTCCACCATCAGCCGCCCAACGCACTCCATGAGCTTGTCACGGTGTGCCTGATCGCCGTTCTGTTTGTACGCCTGTTTCGCAGCAATGTAGCGATCATACAGGGAATCGATGTTGTGATCATATCTCCCATTGGAGTATTTCTTAATCACATCCTCCGCCACGTCAGCAACACGGCTTTCTTCCCACTCTTTTCCGTCCATCTTTTCCAGATAGCAGATTGCCGCCGTGAGCTTATAGATCACATCCAGTCGCGATGCCGTCAGGTTGTTCACAGCTTCCTTTGCTTCCAGATTCAGCTGATCCTTAAGCTTATTTATCAGCTCTTTCATGCTTCATCCCTCCCTTCATTTTCTTTTTGTATTTATCGTGGAGTGGCTTCTGACTCTCCATGATGTATATCGGATCATATCCGGCGGTAATAAGGTCTGTTATGATCCGTTCTAGCCGCTCAAGTTCGTTATCCACATCACACACGAGGTTATCCACAAATATAGCATCTGCAACATTTCCCATGCTTCTGAGAGCTGTCGCATATTTCTGATACACGTCCTTTGTGGACTGCTCCCATGCGAGGTGTGCAGAGAATCCATCTTCCACCGCTTTCTGTTTGGTGGACTTTCCTACACTCATGCGGTTTGCAGACTGCCACGCTTCCGGGATCATCTGCACGTTCCCCTCGAAGGTGTCGCGGATCAGTTTCCCGTGGTGATTGATATAGTAATGTGCAGTTTTGCGGCGTTCCTCACTCTCAGCAAAATACTGATACAAGTGGAACCGCTTATAACCGCTCAATCCGAGAAAATCGAAATAATCCGCCATCTGATCATGGATCATGATTGCTGCGATCTGCCGCGCATTGATCTCAGAGAAAACATCTTCCACGCTTTTTACATCCATCTTGCTTCGGAAGGCAATCATCGTGATCACCTCCTATGCCAGTTTCTTGATGATGACGTTCGCGTCCTTCACGAGTACCGCGCCCGCGGAAATGTTCCCAATCGATACCGTGAGGGATGAGCCAGCCGGGACCGGTATCAGTGTGGACGCTCCGACATTCTGGTATGTGTTCGCCGTTACAACTGTGTAATCCATTTCTGTTCCGCCGATCGCCTCGCCATTGAGCTCGATCACAAGGGCCGTTGCTCCTGCTGCCGCCGCGGTCACATTGCAGTTGAACTCCACCTCTACCGCCATCGGGAGGTTTGTGCGGTTCGTGATCGTGAAAAGCCCGCTCCCCTTGACATGGTTCAGCCACCCGCTGGAGCATCCGCATCTTCTGGATTTCACACGGGTGTCGTTAAAGATAACGTTCTGGTTTGCTGTCACTGTCTGTTCTGTCTTTGCTATAACATTAAGCATAGTATTTCTCCTTTCAAAAAATAAGGAGCCGAATCCGACTCCTTATCGATGCGCAAGACTACTTTGTAGCTATGGATTCTTCCAACATGCTTATAATTCTGTTTTGGTTTGAGATAATCTTATCCAGATACTTCCGATCCTGCTCTTGAAGATGCTTCGCAATGTCGGCGTTGCTTGCCTGCGACAAATCACTTTCGTAATTCATCACCTGCAAGAATACGCCGAACAAATTTAGCATGTCCAGAGTGGTCAGTTCATTCGGATTTCTCACAGTACATTCCCGCCGTTTCCGCAGCATCCGCCAAATCCGGACATATTATATGCAAAATACGGGGAGCATGTAATATAAGCCGGTGTCGGTGTCGGTCTTACCGCATTAACGATGTCCTTGGTCTGGCTGACCTGGGAGATCTGCCAATACGCTGTCTGGAGGTCTCTGTCACGGTCCGCAATCTTGTCGCGAAGTCCCTGGATGGTGTTCTCCTGCATGAGCTGGCGTGTTGCCTGTCCGTCTGCAAGGACAGTTTCCTTGATGTCACAGCAACACTGCGCAAGCTGTGCCTGCATGTTCTGCGCCATCAGTGCCGCATCATACCGGTTCTGTAAGATCTCTTTCTGTGTTTCGCAGCAACACTGCTGAGACTGAGCACCTAACTGCTGCATTCCGAGCTGCGTTGTATATCTGCTCTCAAGTACATCTCTCTGGGTCTGACATGCTGTGTTGGATACGTTCTGATTTGTGTTGAAGATGTCGCGCTTCACAAACTCATCCGAAATGAAATTGTCCTGCACGCCGTTTTCAACACCGCCGCGGTTCCATCCGCCCATCATGGGGAAGAGGAACGCAATCAGAATGATCCATATCCACCAGCCGCCACCGCCCCACATATCGTTGCATGTGTCGTTTCTGGTTACTGCCGCCACATCCGCAGCGGATAACATTCCCTCATTCATGTGGTTTTCTCCTTGCTTAAGATTTATCAAAAAGCCGTTGCGCACCGGCTATGATAGCTATTTCATCATCCCTGTAAACTGTCCGGGATCCATGCCGTTCTGCTGGCACATCTGCTTGAATACCTGTTCCGGGTTCTTCCCTTTGCACATATCCATTGCCTTTTTGATATTCGGATTCTGCTGTGCCATTGCATTGATCGCTGCCTGTGGGTTCCCTGTCTGCCGGATCTGGTTCACGACACTCATGGCCTGCATCATCGCCGCCATTGGGTTGTTTCCGGATCCGCCCATCATGCTTAATAATGGATTCATTCAGTCCCCTCCTTCTTCTCTTCCTGTCTCTCCCCGAGTTTCACAAGCAGAGCATTGAATTCCTCTCGCGTCACATAATCCCCATTTGAAGCCGCAGGAGCCATTTGTGGGGCTGTTAAGGATGAGACGGGGATTTCCTTGAACGTGAACGCTTTAAGCGTTGCACTCCCCATTCCGTCCACGGACTTGACGTAGAACATAGGGCTGTTGTTGTCCATCATCCATGCCGTCTGTCCCGGCTGCACAATCTGATTCCTCGCCCCTTCGATCCCGGCTACTTGGATCCAATTCACATTTTGCATCGGCGCTATCTGCCGCGGCTGTGTCGCCTGTTCCATCTGCTGGATACGCTGTTGCAATGCCGCCTGATCTGCCATATATCCGCCCATTCCATAAGGAGTATATGCATTCATGCGCTCCCCTCCTTCCTCTGCTTCCATTATGGCATGTGAGAATGGCAGAAAACAGTTCATGAAAATACACAAAAAGTATAAAAAAAGAGCAAAAAGAAAAGAGCTTGCGCATTTACAAGCTCTTTCTGTACATTTATTTGATTTTATTAGCATAATCGTATGATCTTATCGTTCACTCGGCGGCTGATCCGCTTAGCTGTCGACACGCTGATGTTCATTTTCTCCGCACATGTTTCTAATGGTATCCCCTTGCTCCGGTACTCGAACAGAGCTCTCTCATCAGTCGTAAAATTGGCAAGCTGCCGGAACCGTTCCAGCTCCGGCACCGTAAACTGATAGATTTTCAAGGCAATTCCCCTTATTTTTCCGTCAAAGCCTGGATAAGTTCGTCCCTCGTTTTTTTTAAGCCCTCGATGTTGTTTCCGGTAATCTTGTTCTCGATGAGATTGAACATACTTCTCATCAAAAGCTGTGTGTCTTCCCGGTTCGCGTTGATAGAGGAGTAATCGTTATTAAGCTTCTCTTTGATGTCTTTGATATCTGTCTCAATGGCACCTACACGGCTTTCAATGTCCTTCTGCGGCTGTTTCGCTGACTTGTATGCCTTATAGATCACACTGCAAGCCGCGCCGATGACCGTGATCCCGCTGCATATCGACAGGAATTCCTTTATGATTTCAAGCTCTCCCACTCATTTATCCTCCATCGCATTTTGATATCTTCGTGCCGCCCCTCGCGCCTTCGCCGCCTGTTCTCTTCCCCATCTGGCAATTCTAAGGCGATCCGCCAACGGTCGAAGATCGTTGTCATCACAAAACTGGTTGTATGCCGCGTTCTGTCGCTGTAAGAGATATGATTTTCTGTCAAGATCCATTTGCAGCGCTGCTTTTGCCTGCGGATCCTTGCAGGATTCCACGGCCGTCTGCATCCCGGAAACAATCCGCTTCGTCTTCCGGATCCTGCGCTCAAGCGTTCGCTGGCGCTGCTCAAGCTTTTCTATTCTCTCACTCTCTTCGGTTTCTATGCCCTTATATGGGTTGTTCTCACCGTCTCCGGACCCGAAGCTGTGGCGGCAATTCCACCCACACAGCCCCTCGCCGCTCCCGTATCCAGTGACGGAAAACGGCGGGAAACGCTTATCTTTGCCGGATCTGGAGTAGAATTTCCCTTGCCACCACATATGATTGCCGGGGTTCTCTCCACCGTCTCCGGTTCGCGCTCCTAAGTGCGCCGAAACAAGGATGATGTCCCATTCCATCTCATTCATGCGTGCCAGACTGATCGCACCGGTTGCCTGGCCTACCCCCGTACGCACTGCCCGGGCTGTGGCTGTCTCGATCGTGTCGCGATGGGTCTTTCCTGTCTCAGCGTTGGTATAATCGACATATACGCCGCCAGAAACCACCTCGTCAACCGCTTCTCTGACCGCCTGTGTGTACGATGCCGCGCCGCTTGTAATCTTATGGTATGCGGTGTCGCAGGAGTCGATAAAAAGCTTCTGTGCCACGTCTGCGGTCGTTCTGGTGTAATTCCGCCACTCGCCGATGGTTGCCTCATAGTTGCGCTGCATCAGCCGGATCAGCTGAGGTGACTCCATAAGCGGAACAGGTGAGAGACCAGCGGCTTCATAGATTTTATCATCTTGCTCCACGGCCTTTATTCCTGCTTCTTCCATTGCCGCCCTGATTTCCTTCTGCTCTCGCTTTGTGTACTTGGCGATCTCTGGAATAATGTCCTCCAGCAATGCGCCAGAGTCCTGCATAATCTCTATCTGCCATCGATCCGCCGATGTAAAGAGGTATTCTTCTCCTCTCCCGATGCGGATCATCATGCGATCTACGATACGGCGGATGATGTAACTATGAAGTTCCGAGGCAATTTCTTCGGCTCCGTCCGCTATGTGCTGCAAATAGTCTGGTGATAACATTTAGACGCTCCTCTGAGGGCATAGCCCTTTCTGCGGGTGCAATCCTTTCTGCGGGTGCAATCCGTATGGATTCTCAGTCGGATACAAGCCCTTATGAGGTTTCAGCCCACTTTGTGGCTGTAATTTCCGCAGTCGGATCGCAATCTTGATTTTTTCTCCGGTCATTGCGACTTCCGGAATCTCTACAGACTCGATTTCCAGTGCCATCTAGTTCACCCTGATCTCAATTATATCTATGAGGGTTTCATCGCTGATCTTATATGTCATTTTTAGGTGATAGATTCCTGCATGTTGAGGAGTTATCAATGCATCCAGCGTGTGACCTTTGATAGTGCATTCCCCTTCACTTTCTACCTGCGCGACATATTTGTCTTGTAAGCTCCATTCGGCTGAACGGATTGTGAAATCTGTTTCTTTGATGTTTTTCACAAGGAGCTGTACGTGTCGCGTCTCGCCCAAGTCCATGCAAATGTTTCGATACATTGTACCCACCTCCTTTTCTGCGCTTACCAAGGATGCTATATAGGAATCTGCGAGAACTTCCGATTGCCATTCATACACCCGGAATATCGCCTGGAAAGACGAACCATCCCAGTAATATATATACTTCGCTATATATGATATGTTTCCCGCTTCGTCTTCGGCAAAAATCTCTATGATGTATTTGCTTTCATCTGCCGGTACCGGGACCGACCAAGTATCGGCCCCGGTACGTTTCAAAATGATGTCCGATCCATTGCAGGTCCCATACACAGCTCTAACCATAGGCTTAATCCTTTACGGTCACGGATATGATGTATGTCTTTCCTGCGTCTACCGGGTTCGGAGTGATCGTCACTGCCGAAATCGTCGGAGGAGTCAGATCTAAGGTTACTGTACGTGTTACAGTGGTCGTTTTCCCTGCGGCATCTCTCGCAACTACAGTGATGGTATTGTCTCCCTCAACCAGAGTCAATGCCTTGCTAAAGTTTCCATCAGCGCCGACCGTTACAGATTCAGCCGTTCCGCTATTGATCTTAATCGTTACGGTAACCGGACTGGATGTCGCATCGTTCGTAGTACCTTCAACGGTAACTGTAGTCTTATTCGTGATCAGTTTATCTGCCGGTAAGCTGATGGACAGCGTCGGCGGAACCGTATCCACCTTAAAGGTTACAGTTTTCTGAGTTGCTGCATTTCCGTCATAATCAGATGCATCCACCCTGATTGTATGACTTCCATCTGTCAGTGCTGTTGGCGGTGTATATGTGCAATCGTATCCGCCCGTAACTGCACTTTTTGTAATGGCATCGCCTGTGACCTTGCTACCGTTGTCGATTGTTATGCCAATGGTATTCGGGTTGACACCCGAATCATCATCCTTGACCTGCCAACGAATCGTAGGCTTATTGTTGGAGATGTATGAACCTGCTGTCGGGCTGGAAATTGCGATTGTTGGCGCTACTTTTTCTTTTACTTTCAGCCGCAAACTTTCGCCCAAAGTCGAATCTGAATCCGTCTTTGTCGTGACGTTCCCAGCCACATCCGTAGCCTTAATCGTCACCGGATAGTAATGCCCCGAATTGATATTATAACTAGATTTGGCTGGTGCTGTAATTGTCGCCTCATATTTTCCGGTTTGTGAATTATAAGATAGATTAGCTGTCTTCCCATCCACAATAATCTGAACACTCTTTACTGCCATTTTTCACGCTCCTACTCTTCCGAAAACAACGTGTTTTCTTTTGGTTCCGCCTCTGCGATCATCGCCTTCGCATCCTCTTCGCTCATGCCCTCGAACTTCTGGAAGTACATCCACGCCGGGACCTTGCCCTGAATGACATACTGCCACCAACGGGCGCGATCCTCTTCACGGTTGTATGTGATGTCTCCGAAATCGTATGTTGTCTCATACTCTCCTGCCGGTGTGATTCCGTAGAGATCCGCGTACACGTTCAGGGCATATAGTGCGCCATCTAAGGCGCTTTCCAGTTTGTCGCGCACGTCCTTAATGAACTGGATTGTGCGCTGATCCTCAGCCTCTACCTGTGTCGCCGTCACCATGCCAGTCTTTTCGTTGAACACAAAGTAGCCATTGCTGAATCCGCACTTGTATCCGATTTGGGAGAGAAGCGCGTTGATTCCAGACAGCCGCACATCCGTGTTAAGCTGAGGATTGATCTCCGCATAAAACTCTTTTGCGTCATTCCCGAATACATTCTTGACGTATCTCGGGAGGCCCATCTCCTTCCTCTGCGCTTTCATCGCATCAGATGCGCGCCCCGTAAGCTTCTGCCCGTCCGGCATCAGCAGGCGATCATCCGCGAGGATGATTTTCTGACTGTCCCAGATCTCGCCAGCGTTGCGGCTGTATGCGACGTCCAGATCTTTCAGCTCCTCGATCGCTTCGGCGAACACAGGCAGCCCCAACGGGATTTCTATGTCCACATTATTCGCCGCTGGCATCCGCAGGAGTCCGAACATGGGACCATCTAACCTCTCGCCATTTGCTTTGAGGATCGGCGGTGTATCATCGATCATGCCCGCCCATTTCGTTTTCGCCAGCGGGATCGGATCCCCGATATCTTCCGCCGCCCGTGACACATACGCGCGATTACTGATATAGTAAGGGTATGTGGTCGTCTCGCCCTCTGTAGTCTCCGCAAAGCGATGGTATTCAAGGCGCGTATAGAATCGATCCTGATCCGTATATGTATCCTTGAAGATGATCCCCTTCACGCCCAAGTTGTCGTACTCCACGAGCAAGATGTCTTTCGGCGTGAACAGATCCAGGCTGTCCCCGTTCGGCTTGAGGAAAACAGTTCCATATGCACATGCGTACTCTGTCCAATCGCGGAGTCGGAAATACACAGCGTCAATCTGCTTCTGTAGCCATTCCGCTCTTGCGCTGCCCTCGATCGTGATTCCGATCGCCAGTGTTGCAAGCCTCGCCGTCTCGGAGCATACCGATTTTGCAAAGTTGATTGTGCGGATATCATTCTCCTCACTCAGCCACGGTGGCAGACCTATATAGATGTTCGCGCACTTCTTTATCACGTCTTCCATCGCGGGAGACATGACGGATTTTACCTTAAAATCATCTTCGGCTTTCTTCTTAAAAATCATATCGATCCACCTTTTCAGTGTTGATAACAGTCCCATTATGCGCTGCTTCCTCTTCTCTTCCACTTGGTTTCCGTTGCGTATCTGGTTGCATCTATGAGATGGTTGTTTTTGTCCGGGTACCCACTGATAATATTCCCATCCTTGTCGCGCTCATACTCATACTTTTTAAACTCTTCGCACGCGTTTGGGGTGCGGTTTGGATCCATCACAAGCCTTTTTCCTTGCAGCCACTTCATGGAGTATTCCACGCTTCCAGGTCCCTTTTCTGCCCCTCTGGCAGGCAGCCCGGCGTCTCTGTAGTCATTCACGGACTTGTTTTCCGCGCTGTCGCATGTGATCACATAGTCCGTGTATCCACGCCGTTTGATCTCGTCCGCTGTCCATGTGTTGCTCCGCTTGTTTTCATACATCTCATCCAGAAAATAGATAGTTTCTCGCGCCTCATCGTAATGCAGACGAACAAACGCATATTTGTCCGGATACCATCCCCAGTCCACGCCTTGATAAATGCGATCCATGCGGCTGATCTCTTCGTCCGTTATGGTCCGTTCCTCAATGAATTCGAACACATTGCCGCCGTTGCCGTTGGATACACCCATGTATTCGTTCTCGTAAGCGTTTGGATTGACTTCTTTCAGATGTTCCGCGTCATTGATGAACTGGTCACCCAGCCAATCCGCCGGAACATCCTTGTATGTGCTGTGGACAACAACTGCGGAATCATCCTTGAACTCTGCTTCTTCTGTGTACTCATTCGCCCAATTATTTTTACTCCGCGGCGGGTTGAAGCTCTTAAACTTGTACGCTTTGTTTCCGCCTCGGATTGCGGACTGCTGAATATTTCGCACTTCTTCCGGACCGGCGAACTGATCCAACTCCTCAAACCACACGATTCCGATGTAGCCAAACTCCGGTTTGATGGACTTAATCTTGAGCGGATCATCCGCGCCTCTGAAATAGATCTTCTGCCCGGTCGGCTTGTATGTGATCTCAAACGGGGATGACTTGAACCGGAATTCTGCGTCGAGTCCCAGTTTTGAGATCGCCCACTTGAGCTGCGCATATACGGAATCCTTGATTGTGTTACCGACTTTTCGCAGCACAAGTGCGTGCATATCCGGGTGATTTTTCAGCAGCTCCGGAATGATGCAGGAAATCCCGGAGGACTTCGTGGATCCACGTCCGCCGGGCAAAATGTATTCGGTATGCAAGCCGCGCCGCACGTCACGAATCATCGGGTGGAAAACGTCCGCGATGATGTCCAGATCCATGTGGTACTCTTGGGCCAGCCGCGCCGATTCTTCTGCTTTCTTCTCTTCTTCTCTCTTCTCTTTGATGGCGAGCGTTTTCTCGAGATCTGACATCGCCTTGAGCTGTTCGGAGAACGCCGGAGTGAATCCGAATGAATCCTTGAGCTCTCCACGTGCGATCATAGCGCGCCGCCGCTGGATGTCCGCCAGAGACATGATGTCCGTGCCGTTCTGCTTGTCCAACTCGGCTTGCTTCTCGGCTATATACGCTGATACATCAGCATTTTTTAACAGTCTGCATCCCTCTGCCTCTGGCTTCTTATATCCTGCTTTTCTCGCCGCATCGGTTGCGTTCCCACCATTTTTTACGAAATTTTTTGCGAACGCTTCCCGCCTTGGCGTAAGTTTCACCATGCGCTCACCATCCCATTTTAGTTATCGCCTGCTCTTCTCAGTCTCTCATTTACGATGATCTGGCATCCGCAACTTGGGCAGTCAAAAGCATCGTATATGATCGGTTTTTCTGTTCCTCCGAGCGCGGCCGCCACTCCTGTTGTTTTATTGCCAACCGCGGTATATCTTCTCCATGTTGTCGGGCGGAATTTAATCCCGCACACTTTGCATTTAAGCATCTCCCCGTTGTATCCAGTCGTTACAATGTCTCTCTCCATGTTTCTCCTCCTATTCCCATCCTTGTGATTGCTCCCATATCTCCTTGAGGGCCAGCACGACATCCGCCTGTGATGCCGTCCTAAGTATCTCCAGATCTCTCATCTTCCATTTGCCCTTGCCGTATTCCATCACGGGCGTGCTCAGGCTCCACATGGTTATCATGCGGCCTTGGTCCGCGCTGTAGAACTGGCTGCTTCCAATCTTGATCACAAGCCCCGTTGATAAGATTGCTCTCTGTAATTTCTTTACGATTGCGCTGAGATTTGGCATATGATCCCCCTTTGTATCATTTTATCATCTCTCCTGTCGCAAAATCGCCCCCACATTTTTATATCTATTCCGCGTTATCCTATTTTTCTTTAAAAAATAGTGTATATTTGACGCTTTTTCTCTTGACAAAGTGTGAAATATACACTATAATATAGGCATAAGATAGATCAAAGAAAACCACAGGAGGTAAGAATTATGTGTTGGCTTATGAAAGACAAAAACGGGAAAGTAAGAAAGAGTATCAAGATGAACAGAGCAGAAAAGCTGTACGTTGAACTGTATCACGGCTTCAACGGCGGGCAGACGATGCGCGCGATCGTGGACCAGATCCCGGACGAGTTTGTGGATCAGCTGACAGCGAAACAGTTGGCGCTTCTCATGAAGACGATCAACACCGCATACCACAAAGGGAAAAAGGATGGCAGATATGACGACATTTAAGCAGAAAAAAGCCCATGCATGTGTGGCATGAGCTTTTCACTTGAAACGTAAATCTTAAATTAGTTTCAATCCGTGATCGCCGGAATCGCTGGCAATCCGGATATACAGCATCCAGTATATCCGATACCATTATTATAACAGGAGTTGCTTATGAAATCAACAAGATCAGCAGAAAATAAAATAAAAACCGCCCGGCTTGCCGCCGGGATGACGCAGGCGGAGATGTCCGAAAAGTACGGCATCCCAGCCGACACTATAAAGTCATGGGATCGTGGAAAAGCATACCCGCCGCTGTGGGTGGAATCCTTGATTCTTGACAAGTTGCGAGAGGAAAGTCTTGTGAGAAAGAAGCTGGTGAGCATGTATGGGAATCTTGATCGGTTCCCAACATACGATGTTGTTACGGCGAACGGCGCTGCTGTCAAGTCTGTTACGATCATCGGGAACGATAAGTGCACGGATGAGAACGGTTTCTTTATGTATGCACTGGCTGATGGCGAAAAGCTTTATAAAGCATACTACAACGCTGCCGATCACGATCTTTCCAAGCCTTTAATCATGATCGACATCACTGGCGATTTTATTAAGTGTAAGAAGCCGCACGACTCGGCGGAGCTGGAAGAGTATTGCAAGGGGATCATCTACAGCACCGGATGTCTTGTAAACGGTGAAGGGAAAAGCTATGTAACGGTGCGGAATGTCGACCCTTGGTATGCAAACATAGTCGCAGAGTGGGACGGGAAAGCAAACGTCTACCAATCCAGCTATTATCTTAATCGCGACGGTGCCGAACAGTGGGCGGTGAAGCTTTTCAATCTGTCTCACTTTCCGGAGCTTGACGGCATCAAAAACTTTTCCGCTTTTGCCAGAGCTTATATCGAGATCCACGGTATTCTGGATTCTCACATTATTAAGGGATATCAAAATCGGCGTACACGGCTGCGTATCTATGGGAATCTTGATGTTCTCTCTCTCCTTGATGATGTTCTCCCCGCCAAGCCTAAGAAAATCCAAGAAATCAACACGCAGACCGGCACGACATACTGCCTCAGCTACCAGTCAAAGGCGGAAGTGTGCGAGATTCTGGATTGGATCGATGGATCTCCGCGGAATGAGAGTGTTTGGGAGCGCTGGAATAAAACACTTGATTGCAAATAATTCAAAAGCCCTAGAGGATTATATCCTCCGGGGCTTTTTCCGACTATGTGCTAATCTTCATCGTACCAGCTGCTGAACGGGCACGTTTCGCACCGGCATTGTAACTCCCCATCATCGTCAATGTAATAATCATCCCCATATCCGCTACACTCGTAGCAATAATCTTGATCGTGCATCCGTATCATCTCCTTATGCAAATTTCAGTTAGTCAATAATCTTTATTTCCTTGCCACAGTAAGGACAATATTTTAATTTATCCGTATTCTCAGGAATTCTCCAGTATGGATTGTTTGCGTCATGATTTATAGGGCAAATAGTCCTATAATCATATTTAATCCATTCACAATTTTCTTTTCCGTCCATGATGCTTTTAAAAAAGCTTTCCACCTTTTTCTTTATTTCCTTGGAATCCGTTTCGAAAACCAGATGATGCTCTATCTTTGTGCTTCCATCTTTCAGCTCTAATTCGTTAATTCTGCTGTACCACGACTTACTCATAATTTCCTCCAAATTTCAGTTTACCGATGATACCAAATCATCTTGCCATCAGCCATTTTCAGCTCAACCTTATCCGGATAATTGCCACTGTCTTTGCAAGCATGGAACCTCATATCATGGATTTCCAGCGCAATCTTATGGCCACCCTCGCACTTCTTGCATTCACTCTTGTCTTTATACTGTGTGCCACAATGTTCACATACATACAACTGTAAACTCTTCATTGTTTATTTCCTCACCTCTCAATTCTTAATTTAGCTCACTTTTTCTGTTATTTTTTCAATCAGATATTTGACCGTTTCGGCCTGTGTATGAGGTGCTTCTGCATATTGCAAAATCTCATCTGTCAAAAACGACGAATCAACGCTATTCATGAATGTCTGGATCATGTTTTCCCGCTCTTCCTGTCCAAACGGAACAAATTCCACCTTACGTTGAAATCTTCTTAAGAGAGCTTTATCCAAACGGTCGCATCGGTTAGTTGCTGCTATCACAACTTGACCGTCTACAAGCCCGTCCAACGCCTGCATCAAGGCAATCGTAGTTCTTCCGAGTTCTCCATCGGCGCCATGATCATTTCCTCTTGCAAGCCCAATGCAGTCGATTTCGTCAAGCATGAGTACACATCTTTGGCCTTTACAATAATCAAACACACGATGTAGATTCTGTGCCGTCTTGCCTAAATATGACTCAATCAGATAGGAAAAATTCAAATAGGCATATGGTAACCCCAGTTTAAAAGCAACATATCGGGCAAATTCTGTTTTTCCCGTTCCCGGAATCCCATATATCAAAGTGCTGTTCGTGTATGGAATGCCATACTCCGACATTTTCGTTGTCACCCTGACACCGTTTTCAATCTGCTCAAATAATTTTTTTTGCTGTTTGCCGAGATAGTATCGATCTTTGCGGAAACCAGAGACATCCTGCATATTGATCAGCCCTTTCAGATTTGTAGGCAACTCAAACAGATTGGTGGATCCGTTAATCAATAATTTTTTGTAATATTCAGTCTTGTCTCGGTTTTTCTTTGTAGTGTCGTTAGCACAACAGCAGATTGCTGCGTTTTTAGCATCCTGTATTCGGTTTTCTGCTAAAGCCCGTATACATTTCAACATGTTTTCGTCCAATCCCATCTACGTCCTTCTTTCTTAGACAAATTTTAATTTGTATAACGATTTTTACCAACTCTTTATTCCATGCATGGTTAGGATTTCTTTGATCTCGGCATTATCTTTGCAGAAAAAGAACTCATCATGTAACTTGTCAAAATCCTTATAATACTTCTCCCTAACGCTCTCTATAGTATCTGTTGGATTGATGCTATGAATGATATGCCGAAGATAATAAATCCCATCTATTTCGCACAAAACAACACAAGTCATAAATGCTCCTTATCTTAATTTGATACAGATTCATACATTACTTGTCTTCCTCCTCATCCTTAATTCTTTTCCAGGTTGTCGAGCTCATTCCCGATCACCTCGAAGTGCTCACAGTCCCACTTATCCAGTGGTGACGGCTCATCCGTCAACTCCTGCCAATATGGGGGCCGGCGCGTCACGAATCCGCAGCCTTCCCATCTCACGACTACCCGTATTTTGACCTCAGGATAATCCGGAGCTAGAGGTCCGGAGAGAATGTCGTGTTCGAAGATAGGCTTACCATTCTTGTCCCGGAGTCCGGTGCACTGGCAGATGGTGTCAGGATATACCTCGTATGCAAATGGTCTTCCGGCACTGTTGCTGATATACCACCGTATTTCATCTTTGCCGGAACTGATATGCCCGTCTACCCATCCGCCGCTTGCAGTTTTCCCACGGTATCTATAGCGATCATTTTTCATGTTGTTCCTCCCATTCTTCTCCTTCATCGCAATCATCCTCTGAAAGTAAGCCGGTATATTCTCCGAAATTTTCAGAGTTTCCATTTACACACAAATACAAACTCCTCATGGTTTCATTAGTGTAACACCATTTGCACTCCCTGCATTTCATTTTACGTTTCCCTTCTTATACGGTTTTGGCAACGGCATCCAGGCATTCGCAAAAAGTCCCACGGAAAGATATGTGTAGTCCTCGTCTCCCGGGTAGAAGGCTCCGCTCCCGTCATCATCAACTCTATAAGTCGCAATATCCGGAAGGCTACAATTATCAAACGAAACCAATATATAGGTTTCTGGTTCCGGCAGACGTTTCATCACCGGGATCCACCGCTGCCGTTCTTCACCTTTCATCCTCTCAATCTCATCCGAGAGCTTTGCAACCCGCTCCAGCATCGCGTGGGCCTGTTCCTGCGTCTCCGCATTCAACTTGTCAATCTCGTCCGGCATCAGCCCCGTATCCTCGTAGTCCTTGAGCTTGTATAAGGCTCCGTAGAGCTTCCGCCACACTTCATCGGTAATTTTTGCGCCGGGCGCGATCTGTTTCCAGTCCACGCCCTTCAATCCCCAGCTTCCGCTATCTCTCTTTTCTACCAGTCTGTTCATCCTCTGCCTCCCACAACATTCTATCCACCGCCAGCTCAAGGATTCTTATGATTGCCTGGAACTCATTGCGAGTCAACAGGCATCCCTTTGTCATGTCATGGATAATCTTTCTTAAGTATCTATTATCACTTGTTGTTACCAGCTCATTCCCCGTCATGTTCCACCTCCGATCACTTCTTTTTTGCGGAAAACACGATTTCCACAGTAAGCTCGGCGTCACCATAGTCCAGCGTGATAATGCAGTTATCGGTTTTGTTTTCCATGCACATTTCTAAGATGTCTGCAAGGCCTTGCTGAAACTCTCTCGAAAACTCTTTTTCCATTGTCCACACCTCCCTCTTTAGAATTTCTTTTTGACAATTATTCCATAATCTCCGGTCTCTACAAAATAATTCCAAATAACTTCCCTAAATTTCATCCGGCAGTCCTCGCACATGTCAACTTCACGACTTGCCACTGAACGCGAATCACCGTCTCCAACATACGGGACTGTTTGTCTTATGATTTCACCTCTCAGCTCGGTTTCCTTTCCGCAAATGTCGCACTGATAGATTGTCTTTTGAGTAATTGACATCTCTCACACCTCCCACAAGAATCTATTCCACTTCACAATATCATCCCAACGGAAGCTCTCTTCGCATCCAGTCCGCCCAGGATGCGGGTTCACCAGTCTTGCATGAACAAAATGTGGATAAACTGCAATCACTTTTGCTTTTCTGTGGACTTCCGTTCTGTTGTTGCAAGCTTCTTTTGATCCTCCTTTGAGTGTCCACACCGTCAGCCGATCTCCGCGCTTAACTTTTTTCTTTGCAGCGGCAACACGTGACATAAAAATCTGTGACTGTGTGTACCTCTGCAACTTTGTTTCATTTGTTCCCAACTGCATTTCTTCTCCTCTGTTCTTTCCGGAGCCCGTTCATCACGGACTTTCTCACTTCGTCCCATCTCTCGCGGAACTCCTTATCCACAAGATCCTCAAGCTCGCCCTCGACACGGATCAAGTATCTGCCATCGTGCAGTCTCCCGGCTTTCGCCATGCTCGGAACTCGTCCGACAGGTGCGCCGATCAGATCCGCGACCTGCTGCCGTGTTGCCTTGTGGCAGATATCTTCTCCGGTCGTGAGGTCCTTCACTCCGTACGCAAGCATTTGCCCCACCTCTTTTCTTTTGACTGCAGAATCCGCATTCTGACCTTGTCCCATTCTTTTGCCAGTAACTCCTTGCGCGGATGCTCTGCCGTTACCTCGCCACACGGCATGATGATATATCTCCTCTTGCAACGCTGCCCACGTCCGGCATACTGTGAAATATGGTCCAGATCAACATCAATCAGATCGCTGACTTCCCGGCACCGGAGCCCTTCTCCGATCATCACGCCGGTTTTTGTGTCCAGTACATCATAGAGCTTTGCTCTCATTCGTTCCACCTCCCTGTCAGCCGCAGCCAGTCGTAGAACTCTGCCACGGTTTTTCTCTGGTATGCGTAAAAATCATCCGATTTTGCCGGGACCCCGCGCTTACGATCCAGCCGATCATATCCAACACCCTCCGTCAGGCTCTCGTAAATCAGCAGTTCGAGCCCCGGAGCGTTAGAAATTGCGCACTGGAAGAGTCTCAACCGGTCCTCTCTCCCCATCTTCCGGCAGTAATCCCGGACGCGCCTGACATCATCCGGCGGGATCCCATACTCGCTATACCCTCTGTTCCTCGCTCGCATAACGCTCCTTTCCGCCTATGTGCCGCTCCTGCTTGCCATTTCCCGGGCGATCAAGGCGTCATAGTCATATTCTCTTTGCTGGAAGTTATCAAAGCGATTTCTGGGCTTCTCAGTGCCTTTGGCGGTCGATTCCTGCCGCTGGCTTCTTGCCCAGTTCCTCACTGCTGCTTTCCAGTCTTTCATCTTGTTTTTCCCGACATACCAGTTTTTTGACTCGTAGAAATCAACAAAACGATCAGCATCCACGTTCAAGCCCTTTTCCCGGCAATATTCCCTCACATCCTCCGGGGTGGGTGGCGCGAAGCGCTTTTCTTTAACACTCGTTAGAGTGTTTTCTTTTGTATCATTTACATTATCATTTACATTTGCATTAGGTTTTTCGGTTTCTAACCTATGGTTTTCTGATTCGATAACCATAGGTTTCTCATCTTCACAACCATTGTTTTTAGGTCTGCCGCCCATCATGCCGTTTGCTTTCCGCTTAACGTTGGCATCTATCTGCGGTTTCGCCATCTGAAAGATGACTTTCGCCATTGCGTTCGCGTTCTGATCCGGCGCCGTATCATCCAGACCATAGTCAATGATCGCCCACAGCGCCTCTAACTGCTGTTCTTTCGGCATCAGCTTGATCGCCTCAGCGAATGAGCTATAAAAAACCATGCTGTCTCTCGTCATCGGATCACCTCCTCAAGCTCTACTGTAATGTAAGGCTCTTTCTGAGAGACGGAGAAGGTGTCCGTGAATCCGCAAACCTCTTTCCATCCATCATTGGCAAGCACTCCACACTCCACCAGCGCATCCTGAATCACCTTGTGACCAAACCCTGCGATGTTATCAAGGTCCCGTCTCCGGTTCGGCTCGTACCAGTGATAATGGATAATGACCGGGCGTCTGATCTTGACCCCTCTGAGCTTATTTCTCACACAGAGGGAAACCCACGCTTGTTCCTTATGCTTGAATCTGCCGCCGCCTTTCGGATTTCTCCGGCAGGCATCTATGTAGTCATTAAGTCCCTTGAGCCGCCCGTGGATCGTAAAACTATATTTCATTGTCCCATCTCCATCTGCTGTACTCTGCTTATAAGCTTCTGTGCGCCGCTGCATGACTTCCGTATAGACTTCGCCCTGCGGTTCTGCCCTGTTACCCATTCGACGGCTTCCGTGACTCCCTGTGCGTCCTCTGTGGCAATGTAGTAGCCACTTCCATCGGTGGCGGAAAGTATTGGGTCTTCTTCTCTGAGCCGCTCGATGCATTCTCTTATCAACCGGTCCGGGTATCCTGTCGATTCCACGATCTGCCTGCGGCTGACCGCATTTTCTTTCCCTATGCCCAGCGTATTGTACACGATGAGCATAGCAAGATTCATGTCTACCTTCTCTTTCATTGCTCCTCCTTTCCGCCCCGGCATGATCCGGGGCTTGAGGTATGTATTAAAATGGCACTCGATAAGATGCTGTGACATGTAAAGGTGCCATTTGGAGGTTATCGGTCAAAAAAGTTCGGCTGCCTTTGCAAGCCGCATAAAATCTAACTCGTAGCTTCCATCATGGAGTTCATATGCCACGTCTAAAGCAGCATCATCAAAGCCTGCAGCTTCCATCTGATCCACAAGTGTTTCTCCCTGACTCTGATACTGCCCAAAGCCTATCTTTTTCCATTCAGTGGAAAATGTCCCGTTGTTTGTTTCCAATGTCTCAATGCAGCCTGTGTCTGTCGTTTCAATCGTATATTTCATTTCACGCCTCCTATTTCCCTTACAAGTATGATTCCCCGAACTCCTTTATGAAGTCCGCTCTGCTGCCGTGATTCTTCTCGTAATCTCTCTGGCAGCGCTGTTTCAGATACTTATCAATTTTCAAGTTCTCTTTCGTGCGTTTGAACATCGCCCCATTTGGGTGCAGTGTCGGGTGCAACGGAATCACATATCCGTACACTTCCGATCTGCTGCGGTTCGCAGCACCGAATACGTGGTGTCTTTCCACTTCCGGTGATCCCGTAAAGTAGCAGTGATCCATATCACCGGTGAAAATGCTCCATAATTTCTTAGCCATGATGTCCTTTCTCGTATGCGTCCATAAGGCGGTTAAACTCGTCTGGTGCGATTGTCGGTATGCCCTGTTCCTTGCACTCGCTTATAAGTCCGCTCAGGAGCTCAGAGAACTCTTTCGTATCATAATCATGCGATCCGCGAATGAGATAGTATACTCTGTCACGCTTTTCGTTCCGCTCGATCGTCTGCGATGTGGGGCGGATGTGATACTCTTCCGCCTCCAACGCTTTCTGATAGGCTTCATCGGTGTCCGGGATCCGGAGCGGTACGCACTGCCCTTCGATCATCTCAAGCTGTCCGTACCGCCTTAACAGTTCGTTATGCATCCACGGCTTGCTGACTTTCAGCGCTTCTGCAAGCTCACTAAGGAGCTTCCAGTACATTCCGTTTGCATCCAGGCTCCGCTTCTTCCGGTACTGTTTCACGATCACCGTCAGGAGCTTGTCCTTGATCTGGTCGATCCCTGCGATGATGTCGCCGTCAACCTCGAATGTGAGGTTCCATTTTCCGCTCACCCAGTCCTTCGCGACTCCCTTGAGCTTTCCGGTACATTCCATGCGTCATCACCTCAATTCCACGGCAGGCCCTCATCAGCCTTATCCGGTACTTCCGGTGCAGGCTTGTCCGGCTTGCCCTTGAGGATGTCCATAGCCTTTTTCCAGTCGTCAAACGTCAGATCATGCACGTCTGCGACTTTATAGGTCTGCAAGATGCCTTTCAGTCCTATGCCGGTCCGCTGAAGCTCAGCGAAAAGTGTGTTTACATATTTGGCTTCCAGTGTTGGCTTTGCCGGTTTACTCGGCGGCGGTGTCTCTGCATCCGGGTCTTTCATTTCCTCAGTCGGGATGCAAAATGTCTGGAAGCAAGCATATTTGAACGCTGAGCTCATCGCTTTATTGCTTGCCTTATCACCGCTGTCCATTCCTTCTCCCGGCACTATCGTGTAAATGGATGAGCCGTCTTCCGCGTAAAAGGTATATTTGACGGAGAGAACGGAATAGATAATATTTTTTCCATTCGCTGTCTGACGTTCTTCGCGCTTTTGGCTGACTACTTCGGGTGTTACAAAAAGCCTATGTTTGATGAATGCTGGGTTAAGTGCATTCATAACAGCATCAACGCCGCGGTACATGAACCCCTGCTTCTCATTCTGGCTATTCTTTCCGATAGCTCCGATCTCCGCCATTACCGCGTTGATCGTCTCAAAAATGTTCTTTTTCTCTGCCATAAGCACTCCTTACTTGATCTGGAGGTTCTGCCGGATGACAAGCCTTGCACCTTCGATCTCCTCACCATTCTTCAATGCCTTTTTCAGTGCTGTCTTGTCTACGGTCGGATCAGAATACTTGATGTAATCTTCCGGCAATTCAAACACATTGCCAACATACTCAACCGCTTCTGACTTTCGCCATGATGCTGACACCCTTGCCGTCTGGAACTTCTGCCCGTTGAGAACGCCACCGACATACTTCTTAAGGCTTTCGGCTTTCGCTTCCACTCTTGCCTGACGATCAGCGAATGCCATTTTCTCCTTTTTCAGTGCCTCCGCATCCGCCTGTAAGTTCTTGATCCACAGAAGAACGTTCTCCGTTTTCTCCTCAAGTTCCATCTGCAAGCCGTCAATGGCTGCATATGCGGCGTTCTCGATGATCTCGCCCGTTTCCGGATCCACCGCTTCCTCGTATGCCTGCTCAAGAGCGGCGTTAATTTCGTACAGATTCATATGCTACCTCCAATTCTTTCACTCTGTTCTCGTTTCTTTCGTTTCTATGTTTGATCCGGCGGTTCATATCTTCCCGGCATCTCTCACAGAGGAGCCCGCCATCCTCCAGATATGCGCCGCAGATATCACACCTGTCTAGCATCCTGCAACTGCTTCCTTTCCTCTTTAAGATCTTTGAGTAATTCATCATAGTCCCCGCGAAAGTCTTCAAACGCATACAGCATCTTAGTTGTTTGACATGGGTCATACGGGTCTTTGCAGATGTAAGCCCAACACCCATTTGACACACCAGAAAATTCGAACCTCGCTGCTACTGTGAGTCTGTCGATGTCCATCACTACATCCAACATCTCGTGGATCTTCTTTCTTCTCAGCTTCTCAGCCTTCTTTTCAAGACTCTTCTTCATCGTTTTCCTCCTCGTTTAAATCAATCCGACTTTCTGCTAATGCTATAGCCGCTTTATATGCCTGCGCATGTTTATTTTTCCTATGAGTCTTTTCTACTGCCCTGAAAAATTCATCAGTGTCGCCTTTAAAGCATCCGCATTTCACTCCGATAGTAAGATGCTTCGTCCGGAAAAATGTTGTGAAATCGTCACGACTACCCAGCGGACCAACAACTAAATAATGAGACATCTTAAACACCTTCGCATCGCCGTACACCTGCGCATTGCCGGACACCTGCGCATTGCCGAACACCCGCGCATCGCCGTACACCCGCGCATCGCCGGACACCTT
>ERZ773157.562-NODE-562-length-44203-cov-5.518868_pt1 | contig 44203 bp, 44 predicted proteins | sample MGYA00511480_ERZ773157 | MGnify/ENA primary metagenome ERZ773157 (study PRJEB29015, sample SAMEA2737863) | human gut metagenome | biome: human gut; feature: human-associated habitat; material: faeces | place: China | collected 2012 ... | reverse complement strand
GAATACATGCCTGTCACGCATGGGGTCACGGGTTCGAGTCCCGTACGCACCGCTTAAGGAAAACAAGTGATAAAATAAGCCTCTGAGAATCAATATCTCGGAGGTTTTCTTTTTTCTGATACTCCCCCTTTTACTCCCCCGGTCTTTTATACTCATTTAACCTGTTCCTGTTAAAGGCTGTGAAGAATATGTCCCAAAAATCCTTCGTAATGTTTTTTCGGCATGGACTACAGACCTTTCGTTACTATCCAAATTATCTTCCGTTCGCTTTTCTAACATCACTCAAAGACGTTTTAAATACCATTTGAACATAACGTCTGTTTCTTCTCCATTGGAATATACACCATGATACACTTTTTATTCCCAAAGTGTTCCCAGAATGTTCCCAGAATCCCAATATTTTGCATTACCGTAAAAAAAATAATTGTATATAATTTACTGATAAACAATGCTTTGATATAATAAGCATATGAGTTTGTGGCTGTTCCCAAGTAAATCATCCCTTTATTTCCCATCTTACCTTTGCTATGTCATTAAGACAAAAAGTATAACGAACTAAAATTTTAAAAAGATGGCACAGCAAAAAAATGAAGTACAATCGCTGTTGGAAAAAGCGATGTTCCAAGCAACTGTTGCAGATTTTTGGATGGCCGGCCTGGAGCTGGGAGTAATAAAAACAAATCAAAGGGATGAAGCGTCTCCGAAAGAGGTTTGTTCCGGTATCCCCCAATTTATAATAGGGGTAAAGGGACTTGCTGGATTCTTTGGTACTTCCGTTTCAACAGTCAACCGTTGGAAAGCTTGTGGTCTGCTTGATGATGCAACCCTGCAATGTGGGAAGGTAGTGATCTTTGAACTGCCTAAAGTAATTGAAATCCTACGTGTGAGTGACAAGAAAAACAAGTTTAACGTTAAAAGTTAAAAGTACAATGGAAAAGAGTCTAATTGATGAAGCAGTTTCCACACTGGATCTGCAAGGGTCAAATGTGAAAGAATCCACTGTAGAGGATAAGGATCTACAGGCAGGTGCATCTGCTGGTGATGCACAACAAACTAATTCAGAAGAAAACAAAGATGAAGCCCCAGAAGCAGTACCGATGAAGCTGACAAAAGGAATGATCTGCACCATATTTGGACTACTCGAAACGGGTTATACTTTCGGGCGTATCAAGATTAACCGTGATATTGATGCGAAACAGGTCAAGAAAAAAATAGCTTCCATTCTGGCCTGCAAAGGTATCATATCTCCATTCCTTGTCGTACCTGCCATTGTTTGCCTAAAAGCGGGGCTGGAACTGGAAGACGAAAACGGAAATCCAATCACAGAGGATACCCCGAACCTCGATCTTATCCTTATTGTAATTGACGGGCAGCACCGCATGGAGGCTCTCAGGCAGTTGAACAAGAAACTAAAGAAAGAGGGTAAGACGGAATATGAGGGTTATGTCTATCTTCCTCTTACAAGCGAGTATGACGTTCCCACGTTGTTGAGAGAGGCCAATTCAGCAACGAACCCTTGGGACGGTATGGATTGGGTGACACAACTTCTTGCCACCGCCAAAGAAAAAGGTATATCAACTGAAAAATTGGAGTGGGTAAAGGAGAAAGCCAAAACCGGATCTGATTCCGCTGCATGGTCTTGGGTAAATGGTGGCAAAACCAATTCAAAGACAGTCTGCATCAAGGCTTCAACCAATGATCAAAAACTGGAGGAGCTGGCTGATACTACATCATTTGAAGAAGACAAGAAGCTTTATGAAGCAGCCGCCAAGTCTTTTGAAGGGAATTCAGCCAAGGTTCTCGGTTGGAAAGTATTACCGGAATGGATTTACAAGCAACTGGACTCCCTGATAAAAAGGGATATGAAACGGAGTGAGGCCATGAATCTGTTGGTTGCATTTCTTGGAGGCATAGGAGCTACCAATGCACAGGAAATAAGCCAGATGAAGAAGAGTGCCAATCAGAGCAAGGATAACATGATTATCACCAAGCTGAACGAATTATTTGCTGATTTCAATCTTAAACACTAATCCCGGTTTCCCCATCATGTGAGAGGTGATGGGGATTCCATAAAACAACAAATCATGAAAAATTCTAAAGAAAACAACAATCGGATGAACACTGGTATTGACCTGTCGAGAAGTGAAACAGAGTTATGCTCCAACGCTTTTTATGGAAACAAGACTGTCGAAAAGGTGATACTTCCGGATTATGCGGATACAGTACCGGCAAACATGTTCAAGGGATGTATAAACCTGAAGGAAGTTACCCTCCCCATAGATCCGGATGTCGGTGAGGCAGTATTTGAAGGATGCATATCGCTGACTGATATCCATATTCCACTTTGTATCGGTAGTATTGCGACAAACGCTTTCAGGGGATGTCGGGAAAATATCAGATTCCATGCCGACTCACCGGCTGTCAACCTGAAAACACTGAAGCAACATATCGAGAAGGAACTGGGACACAGTATCGAACTGTATGATATTTCCGATAACTTGGTGGAATCAACAGACTGATAGTACCGGAAGAGATTTACTTCCCACAAGACCGTTTTCATCATGGTTTCCAAGGAGGGGTTATGGAATCGGAAACGGTCTGTGGATTTGAAGAGAACAAGCAATAATTTAATCAGAATTCAGTATGGTGAAAAGCTATATTCTTTTCATTACAGGCCCTCCTATGCCTAAATATATTACGGGTGTAGAATGTAATAGGCTTATAAACAAGAAGATAACCAGTTTGAAACTTAAAAACAGTATATGAATAAACTAAAAAAGATACTTAAAGAGATCCTTGATAATATTCCAAAAACGGATTTCAAGGAGATTTATGCAGGTGGATTTTACCGGAGACTGGAAAAGGAAACCGATCCTGATGTGAAGAAACTTTTTCAGGAGAAGATCTATTCCATACAGGTCACTGATGAGAACAAATCCGTCCTTGTTGTCGAGAAAGTGAAGGAAGTAGCTGAACAATTGGGCTATGGCCTGGTGATCAATGAGGGAAAAACGTGCTATCTGTATAATAAGATGTTCTGGGAACCGATAAACGAGCTTGACCTGAAACATTTCCTGGGCAAGGCTTTCCAGAAAATGGGAGCCGACAAATATACAGCCAGAAATGTGAGGATAGCGAACAAGGTCCATGAACAGGCCTGCTACTCACTTTACAGGCAGACAGAACGGGATAAGGGTATGGTTAAAATCAATCTGACTAATACGACCCTTGTGATTGGTCATGATGGAAGCGTGAGGGAACAGGAGCATTCGGCTGATGACTATTTCTTCTATGTCCTTCCTTATGAGTACGCCCCCAAAGCGATGTGTCCCATGTTTCATAAGTTTCTGGATGAAGTATTGCCAGCCAAAGATGTTCAGGAAGTATTGCAGGAGTTTGTCGGTTGCTGTCTCAATCCCTTCATCAAACTGGAGAAGGCATTGTGTTGTGTAGGTTCAGGATTCAATGGCAAGAGCGTGTTCTTCGAGATTGTGATGGCCCTGCTTGGCGAGGATAATGTTTGCTCCTACAACATAAACTCCTTGTGTGATGATAAAGGATACAGCAGGGCAATGATCAGGAACAAGCTTCTGAACTACAGCAGCGACTTCAACGGCAAGATATTCGCCAACGGTATCTTCAAGCAACTGACGAGTGGAGAACCCGTTGAAGCCAGAAAATTATATAAGGAACCGGAGATTTTAAAGGACTATGCAAGGCTCGCTTTCAACTGTAACTCCATGCCTTATAGTAGTGATACGTCTTTCGGATTCAGGAGGAGGTTATTGATTATCCCTTTCGATGTGAAGATAGACAAGAGTAAGGCTGACCCTGACCTGGCTAAAAAATTGAAAAGTGAATTGTCAGGTATTCTCATCTGGGCTATCGAAGGTCTGGGAAGATTTATCAGGAATGGGAAAAAACTCAGCAAGTCCTCCACCCTTGAAAATCTGGAGCAGGCATACAAGGAGGATACGGATACAGTGGTCATGTTCCTGAGTGCCAAGATGTGTGTTCCTGATAATGACAACAAGATAGGCCTGACTCCTCTATTCAACAATTATCGGGAATATTGCAGGGATAATAACCAGAAAGCCGAGACCAGGGAAAACTTCAAGATGAAACTGAAAAGCGAGGGGTATGTGGTGGAAGAGGATAACAAGAAAGGTGTGAAGATAGGTATAAACAGTTCTAGGATTAGACTTTCCTCACCTTTTGATTAGATTACTTTTCTTTCCCTACCTCAAAGGGGAAAGGGAGGGGAAATGGGGGAAAAGGGGGTGGAAAAGCTTATTTTTTATAACTTTCTCAATTTTAGTTATCCCAAAATCAGTAAAAAATTAGGTTTTAGGGGTTCCGCTTTCCCCTTTCCCCCTTCTCTCTCTTGAGGACGGGAAGAAGAAAGATAAAATAAAACATTAACAATTAAAATTTAGAAATTATGATTACAATAACACTCTTTAAACAGAAACCTTACAGTGAGGAATATACAAATCCTCTGACCGGTATAAAATCATTCAGAGTCATGGAATATCCTCCCAACTATGTAGATGTTGATTTGGTATTCGACATGATTGAACAGGAAAAACTGAAACCTGAGGTTGATGCCATGAGATCTTTCTATGATACTGACCATTCAAAGTATTCCGAACTTAAGGGAAAGTTACCTATCTGTCTTTTCGCCGGAACATTCGGAAGATTCTGTAATGATGCTCTTATTGCTCCTTCGGGTCTTGTTGTTGTTGATTTCGATAAGATTCCGGTTCAAGAAATGGTTAATGTCTGGAATATGCTGGTTAATGATCCTTATACCTATGCTGCATTCCTTTCTCCTTCCGGTAGAGGTTATAAGGCTATTGTCCGTGTTGCCAATAATATAGATAACACCAGTCATAACGAATACCTTGACGCTTTGAAGGAATATTATAGCTCTCCGTTCTGGGATGACTGTTGTAAAGGAATATCCAGAGCTTGTTATCTCAGCAGTGACCCTGATCTTTATCGGAACAGGAACAGCAAGGTATGGACTATAAGAAAAAGTACTCCTCAGCCAACGAATATAGGTAATTACAATCCTATAAGTCCTAAATACATGGTCTGTTCACCCAGTGAAGCAGCTAAAATCATAAATTTTCTGGAAGGTGGATTCTATAAATACCCGATGACACCAGGTCAAAGACATGATTCAGCCTTCAACAGAGCAAGGGAATTGGCTGAATGGGGATTTTCTGAGAGTGCGGCTTATGTCAATCTGAGAAAGTTCATAGAACCGGATTTCCCGGAAGAAGAGTTGAAACGTGAAATAAGAAATGCCTATAAGTGGGTTGATGGTAAAGGTAATTTTGGTAGTAAATATAGAAAAATTTAAGATTATGGATTACAAAAAATTATTGGGGGATATAATCAATGCCATTCCCCAGCCGACTGCTTCAAACAACAAGAGGGGAACAAATGCCGAAGTATGCTACAAGATACAAAAAGTGGCAATCAAGGTCGGTTATCCTTTTCAAACTTTCAGGGACCAGCGTGTTTATTCTTACACCGGAAAGTACTGGGTCAGTATAGATGATTTTGACCTGAAGATATTTCTCAGGGAAGCTTTGGGGAGAATGACAAATGATATGGTAGAGGCATCACAAAGGGAAGTGGTGGAAGGATTGTTCAAGCAGTTTCCATATACGGTGATGGGATTGGCGGTAGAGCAGGACAAGGAGAAAATCAACTTTCTGAACGGTACGCTTAATCTTAAAACCGGAAGACTGGAACAACATCTGTATTCGGATTATTTCAGGTATGTTCTCCCTTACCCCTATAACCCTAGTGCTATGTGTCAAATGTTCATGAAGTACCTGGACAGAGTATTACCGGACAAAGACACTCAGAAAGTGTTAGCTGAATATATAGGCTGGATCTTTACCCCGTTGAAACTGGAGAAGTGTCTGTTCCTCTATGGCTCCGGAAAGAATGGTAAATCGGTGTTCGTTGATATTGTCGAGGCTCTTTTAGGCAAGGAGAATATTTCCCATGAGTCTCTATCGGATATGTGTGGCGAGAATGGAGACAGAAGCAGGGCAAATTTATCCGGAAAACTGTTGAATACCTGCTCTGATGTCGCTCCGAATGCTTTCTCGGGGGATATTTTCAAACGTATCGCCAGTGGGGAGCCAATCAGCACCAGACAACTATATAAGGATGTTGCGACACTTACCGATTACGCCAAAATGCTTTTCTGTCTGAACGAGCTTCCGAGAACCAATGATAAATCGAACGGGTATTTCAGAAGGTTTCTTATCGTTCCCTTCAAAGTCCAGATACCCAAATCGGAAGTGGATCCGAAACTGGCTGAGAAGATTGTTTCTACAGAGTTGCCCGGAATCATGAACTGGGTGCTTGAAGGTAGAAAACGGTTAATCACTCAATCCGGTTTCACAGAATCTTCATTATGCCAGAAACAATTGGAGGAATACCGTTATGACAGTGGAGTACGGAAGAAAATAAAACTGATTCTACCTGAAGGATTTAAGTTATAAAATCTAAAAAGAGAGACTGAACTTATTCAATGTTGGTCTCTCTTTTTCTTAATTACTTTATAAAGCAACTAGCTTACACATATTCAAATTACTTAAAATTATAGATTCAATCATATACGGTAACCAATAGACAATCTTGATATAAAATCATTCTACCTAATTAAGACTCCAGCATCATATCTAAATTAGAATTTTATCCATACTTTTGCAGATTCATTTTTTTTGTATAAATTGCTACCATAATTCCATAAATAGTCCAAAACGTTCCATTACAATTCAAGTTTATGAATAAAACTGAAATAGCACAACAACTGTTACAACTGGAAAATAGAGATATTGTACAAAAATGGTTTTCCAAAATTCACAACCGAAAATTAAGTTCGATAAGAACTAAAGAAATTAATTCTGCCGCCAAACAATCAAGTGAATTTTTAAAAAATGCAACATTAGCTAATTACACGGTTCGTCCTTTACTGACATTTTATGGAATAAGTACATTAAGCAAAGCATTGATATTATTATTAAAACCAAATAGCGGAGAAAACAGTTTAACTGCAGGACATGGATTGCAGACGATCAATTGGTCAAACACGCTTTTTGGAAATGAAATAAGTAAGAGCCTTAAAAATATTGGCCAATTAGAAGTAAAGACCTGTGCCGGTTTGTTCTCTGAGTTACTAAATGAAACTCAAAATAGAATTTCCATCCATGTTTATTCAAGTAATGTTGATTGGGGATTAAAATACGATATTCCTAATATAGGCTTCAGTTTCACATTGGATGACTTGATATCAAGAATACCTGATTTAAATGCTGACCTAAAAAATATTGGAGTTGAAGAGAAATATTGTGCTGTAAATGAAATGTCATTTAATAATGAATCAGGATTCCACTGTAAAGTTGATTCACAATTTGAACTTATCAGGCCTACCTTTGAAAAATTTGGATATACAATCACAAGTTCAAACCAGACATATGAATTGGATTGTAGCCATGAAATATTCACTAAACATTTACCACTATTTCTTCATAAATATGTAAATAAATCATTTGGAACAATTCCTGTGTTACATATAGCTCAGCCATTTAATGATGAGAATTATTATTCAGAAATCGCACTTACATTTTTACTTTCATATTATCTAGGTATGTTAGTTAGGTATTACCCAACACATTGGAATTCATTAGTTCAAGGAGAAAATGGAGATATTTATTGGACTATATTAAATAGAGCACAAAATTACGTAGAAACAGTATATCCAGAATTGATTATAGAGCTTATAAATGACATATTAGAAAAGAAATAGTACAAAAAGGAGACTGAACTTAATTGCCCGGTCTCCTTTTATTTTTATATAGATAAAATTATTTAACCAGTTCAGAAATTACAGCCCATTCTTCCGGCTTCTCTTCAAAAGCAAGGATACAGGTATTGGATGTTGAAGAAAGTAATATAATTTTCCAGATATGAAAGGTGTCATACAAAGAGATTTATTCCTTCCCTTATACTCCCAATACTATATTTGCATCAATATTCAACTTCCGACTTATTTCTCTCGCAACTTTCAAGGTTGGTTCACACTTCCCGGAAATATAATCACTGAGACGTGAAGGGCTGACACCTACTAATTTTGCAAGTGACTTCTGATTCAACCCCATTTCATACATACGAAGCTTAAGAACATCAACAAGTGAAGGTTTTCCTAAAGAAAAATGCTCTTCGGAATAATCGGCAACTAAATTAGACAGAAGTTCTAATTCTATGCTGTTTGGGTCATTCAAAGGGGTATCATCTTTCACCAATGGAAGAAGTTCCTCCACTCTTTTCACCGCCCATTCATACTGGGTTTGATTTTCTATCTTTGTCATAATCCTAAATATTAGCGCAATCTATTTTATCATATTCTTTATGAGTACCAATAAAGCGAATATACACAAACTGAATGGTGAATTTAATCACTACTACCAAACGATAGTTGTTACCTTTGATGTTGAAAACATAGTGTTGATTGCCTGCATTATCAACGCTGTTAAACATTTTCTTAATATCGGCAAAGCAAGTCCACTTGCTTCTTTTCACAATAGTAGTCCATTCTTGCAAAGCAACCCTTGAATCAGGATGGTTCTCTGCATATTCTTTTAATGCTTGTTCGGTAAATATTCTCATTGGTTACTCAATTATCCAAGGACAAAGATATATAATATAATTCTATAATTCAAAATAATATTCTAACATTTATAATTCAAAGAGCAAAAAAACAGCGGCAACTCCGAGGAATCACCGCTAATTATTCTATTTCTCTTATTACAAAATTATAAGCCTCATAATTTTCTGACTAAGAAGCTGATTACAAAAAAGGAGACAGAACTTCATTATCCAGTCTCCTTATTCTATTATTAATCGTAATACCTGAATCAACTCTTTTCAGTTATAGGAATCACCAACTTCTGTATTCCCATTATGATCCATACAGATACGACAAAAGGTGCGGTCAGAGTGGTAATCCCCAAGTTCATCCCTATAATCTGCAATATAACAGACAGCAAGACGGAACATGAAGCCCATACAAGACCTTCCCAACTTTTATCTCCTAAAGCTATGGCACACAATACACCGTTATAGCCCATCAATCCCATATTCAACATTTCAGCATCTATACCCAGCAAGAAGGCTAGTGGAATAGGAAGAAGTGCTCCAAATACAGTATAAAAAACAGCAGTTCGTGAATTAACAAGAATACCAATCAAGAAAAACAGTCCAGTCCAGATATTCCCTTGGAACATTACCTGACCGATACCAAAACTGAAGGTCTGAAAGTAATTGATTCCTTGTGTAGTATCAGTAACCGTATCAGAAACTAACAGAATATCAGGAACTATCCAGGTGCAAAATCCCAATAATATCCACACAGAAAGGATGAAAGGTGCTGTAAATCCGGGAAGTGAACGTTGGAAGCTAAAAAGTCGTGCTATCCAGGTTGACATACACGAAGCTACAGTCATCAACAACAGGGAACTCAAAGACAGCTCCATGAAAACTCCAGAGGCTATTCCTACCAATGTACCGTTAAAACCATATAGTCCATTCTTTATATCGTCACATCCATAGCCTGAAAAATAAGCTGTCAATGTACTTATTATATTACCGCTTACAGCCAATATTCCCATCTGCCATGAATTCAGGAATATTCCGATCAGCATCAACAGACCGGACAACGCATTGTTCTGGAACATCACTTGCCCTATTCCACGACCTAAGACAAGTAATGAATTGTATAGTGAAGTCATTTTATGGATCTACCGCATTTAATCCAATGTAAAATTCCTGGACGGTTTGAAGTGGGGAACATCATGGGCCGGAACAATCATGGTAGTATTCTTAGTGATATTCCGGGCCACTTTCTCAGCACGGTGTTTCAAGATGAAGCTGCCAAATCCTCTCAGATACACATTTTCTCCGCTTGCTAAGGATGTTTTTACACTATCCATAAATCCTTCCACTATCTGAAGTACTTCTTTTCTGTCTGTTCCTGTTTTCAGGGAAATCTCATTTACAATTTCTGCTTTTGTCATAATCTTATTTGTTTTAGAGTTGCAAAGATATCCAAAGTTTATTAAAGAGAAGAGGACCAGAATAAAATTTGTTCAACGACACGTTTTGTCGCTTGCCTTCAATATCTTTGCCCATAATAAAATCAAATTCATAATTATATGGGGAAAAAGTTGGAAAGATTACAGCGTATGCTGGTTATCATCAATAAACTGAAAGGACTTCAACGGTATGTCCCCCGTGAAGAACTGGAAAATTATGTGACACACCGCATGGAAGAACGTGGTGGGATGCCTGTAGACCTCAGAACATTGCAACGGGACTTTAATGCGATAGAAGAGATGTTCGGCATTCGCATCTGTTTTGACAAGAAACGAAACGGATATTATATCAATGAAGAGGATGACACGAAAAAAGAACAGTATGAAAGGCTCCTTCTTAACTTTGATATACTGAATGCTTTGGACACCTCTTCAGACCTTCATACTTATGTAATTGCAGAACATCATCGTCCGGTAAATAACGAATATCTGCCACTTCTAATCAAGGCTATTAAATTCTCACATCCCATAACTTTTAAATATATGTATGTCCGGGAGAATGGCAAGGTGCGTGAAAAAGAAGTGCTGCCACACTATTTGAAAGAAGACCAATATCGGTGGTATCTTCTTGCTTATGAAGAAAACGTATTGAAAACTTTCAGCGTGGACTGTATTATTGACCCTCAGATATTGTATGGAAAAACATTCAAGCGTAATATGGACATAGACATAAACAGCCTTTTTAAAGATTGTTATGGCATTTGGAACCAGACGAATATTCCTATAGAAGAGATCGAATTGAGTTATAGCCCTTTGGATGGCAATTTCCTGAAATCTGTTCCATTGCATCATTCCCAAGAGATCATTGTAGATGATGAGAAAGAATTCCGAATTAAACTACATCTCCGTATTACCAATGATTTTATGATGGCCTTGCTTTCAAGAAGCCGCTCGCTGACAGTCATCAAACCTCTACATCTGAGGGAGCAGGTGAAGGCAATCTATGAAGAGGCTCTGAAAAGAAACAGATAACAACAATTCGTTCCCTGAACACAACCCTCTAATAACCAAAGAATATGAACAATAACTCTTACTGGAACAAAAGTAATCTTCTGAAAGGCATAGGTACTCTTTGCATCTTTATCATCTTTGGATATTACGCTTATCAAGATGCCATAAACAGAAACATGCTGGAAAGAAGTCTGAATGAAAACGCTGCCCCACCGCAACGTGACTTTGCCCACAAATCTTCTCGATTACAACGTTCGTCTGCCATACATGGAAATGCGGTTTATAAGGATGTGGCTGGAAAAACTCAGAATGTAGAATCTAGGGAGTTGAACGATTACGACACCTTCAACGAACATCTGGATGAATATCTTGAAGATCCGGAAGATGAAGTCACTTATCCGCCTGAAATCTATGATGCACTGATAGACGAGACAGAATAAATTGATTAACAAAAAATATAATAATATGAGTCATTTCAGAACATCCCGTACAAAAGAAGCATTTTTATTTAAAGACGCAATCATTCTTACCTCATTTACTGTTATTTGTCCTATATTGAGGATTCTTCCTTTATGGCTACTGCAAAGACTTAGCAATTGGTATTATCCATTCTTACTGATTGGCATTCTATTGTTCATTTGTCGGGTTACTTTTATAGAACGGCATTTTGACATTGTATATATACCTTAGTTTTACTAGAAGTGAATGACAATGTCCCCTTTAAGTTTGATAATCAATAAACTTTTTGTAGTTTTGCAAGGTTCCAACATGACTGGTTAGAACACATTACATAGTTTATTGATGAAAGTGTAGCTTTTATCCTTGTACAAGAAATCTGAGAAATTTCACGAAATGCAATAGGAAAGCAATCACGCTCATCAATTGTTTGTATATACTTACTCAAGCTATATATATCATAAGTGTGGGGATATTGTTTATCTTGTATTTAGGTTTACTAGAGCCTCCAACACGATAGATGATGTGACTTCACACTTTTTTTATAATTATTAAACTGGAATACCCAAACCATTATGGCAATATTTGAAAAAGGATTAAGTTACAACTTCATGGTAGAGAGAATTGCCGAAGCAAAAGGTAATTACTACTATGTAATAGTAATTGATAATAAAGAATGTTGGATAAAAATGCTCCCTTTTGAAATATATCAAAACACAAAGAAAAATATCATAAGATGTGAGTACAGAGGTGTTGATTCATATGGTTCTCATATATTTATAGAAGACAAGCTTTCTCTTTTGTATGAATTGTATAAGGAAAAAGAAGAATATGATTTTAACTATGTAAAGGAAGGTATAGATATGGAAGGAACTCATTTTTCTGTATTAAAAGATAAGTATGGACTAGTCCACCGTTTATATGAAAAACTTCCATCTAATCAGAAAAATAAAGAAACTCCAATAAAATGTAGAATAAATTCTATTGATAAAACACAAAAGGCACTTATATTACAAGTAATAGAAGCTACCAATGCCAATTGTATGGAAAATAATATCCCAAATATTAATGATGTAACAGTCATTGCATGGATAGACGAAACAGCTCTATTTAAATATATCAATAAGAAAACACTTATAGATGATTATTTTTACAATATAATCCACCTTTCCGAGGATGTATATTTAAAAAATACAATAAACTTATACCAAAGTAAAAACAACAAATGGATTGTATGCTATATTAATTATCTTGATAAAAGATACAAATACATATTAATTCAAAAAGGGAATCTATATGAATTAGCAGAATTTGCAGATCTAATGATTTGTTTAATTAACTGGACACGTACATTTAAAATCAGTAAGATAAAAAAAATTCCCCAATTAAAAAAATACGAAGGGCTACAAAAAGCAATTAAAATTCTTCAGACAAATTCACTGAGTAACTATAAAGAGACCCTTATTGGCACTGAAAATACTATTTCTGAAATGTCAACTCTATTTGGCTTATTTGAAATTGACCCTTGCTTTTTTAGCGAAAACTTCTCTTTCTATAGAGAAGTTTGTAAAATGCTATATAATAACATTTTAACAATTAGTTCACCAACTGAAGCACTTCAAGTAAAAAAAGAAAAGTGTCTAAAAGCATTTCAAGGAATATTAGCTTACAGAATAAAAATAGGACGAAAGCAAATTGTAAACAAGATTATACAGATATATGATCTTTCGCTTGGAACAGAAGAAACAACAAGTAGCAGCATCTTTAGTCTTCTATATTCTTTACTAAAGAATCCTGAATGCATAAATAGTAAAAACATACATTCATACATTGACATGCAACCACAAACATTAAGTGCAATTGCTTGCATCATTTACGGCTACAAACTACTTGAGAAAAAGGAAGAGTTCAAAAGATTGCTAAGTGACATCAATAAAATGTTTTATTTTTCAGAAAAATATGAAAAAGATAGAGTTGAAGATAAACATTTTGAAATTGAAGATATAGAAGAGACGGAAAAGAATATCTATTCATCCGAATCTATTTCCAATCAAATCGAAACAAGATCAAACGAAAACATTTTCTTTCTAAACTTATATAAAGATGGTACGTATATTATTACAAACGAACAACTTTCTGAAAACAATATAATTAAAAGTATTTCCATAAATCCCAATATAGACAAATTCATATTGCAATGCTATGCACATGGAAGTGTCAATAAAGTAGCTATCAGAATATTGCAAGAAAAAAAAAGGAAAAGAAAATACCTCAATGGATGCTATTCACAAGACTACTTGAAAGATATATATGTTATTAGTGAAGAAACATACATTGCAGCTCTCTCATCATATAATAATGATATATTTATAAAATTATATTCTACAGAATATGTCTCAGAACATTTGTCGTTAGGCTTGAAAGGAAACCAAGTCGTAGGTACTAATGTTGATTCTACAGAATATTTTTTGATATCCTCCGAGCACAGTAATCAGCTACCTAAACGATTGGTATACAACACGCCTACTCCACTCGGGAAAAATATCAAGAATCCATATTATGAAAATGACATTTTAGTTTTAAAAGAATTAGGAATACTAAAAGAAACTATTTAAACAAATATCAAAACCATGAAAAATTCATTCAAACTTTTCGATCCCATGAGAGATTACAGCTCTATTCTTCCTGATATTCCTGGAAATTACTTGGTTGTTCTACGGACTTCTTCGCTACTTCCTCAAATAGAAGTGCTTCCCGAATTCCACTATATAGATTATAATAACAACCATTACCCAATAATATACACTGGAATTAGTACTGTAAGTATTAGAAAACGTGACTATCAGCAGCATTTCATAGGCAATAATGCTGGAAAATCCACTCTTCGTAAATCTCTTGGCAGTTTAATGGGATTTCCTAAAATTCCAAGAGATAAGAACAATCCTGATAATGGGAAAACTAAATTCAATGAAAACGATGAAGAAAAATTGTCACAATGGATGAGAGAAAATCTATTATTATTTTATAGTGTAGAAAACAGAGAACAAGAACAAATCGAAAATCTTGAAAAGAAACTTATCAACGACTATAATCCACCATTAAATATATTAGGAAACAATAATCCAATTAATAAAGAATATAGAGCACTATTAAAAAGGTTGCGAAATAGAACCAGTCTTAACAGTTAATTTATACGTAATCTAATCTTTTATAGAATTAGTAACACATCTTGTAACCAGTTTATTTTCTAAAAAACAAAAGATATGACTTGGAAAGAATTGAAAAAAACAATTATAGCAGAGTATGACAGTCGAAATTTAAAGTCAAGAGTACGCTACAATGCCATTGAACGAATTGAAATCTTCATTGAGCAGCACCATGCTCAAGCCATAAAAGAAGTAAAAGAATTGATGGTTATAGACAAACAATGTCTGAAAAAACAATATACTGAACAAAAAGGGAGAAGTATCAGTGGAGCAGAAAGTAGTGTAATTGATGAAATTTATAATCAACTTTCTAACCTGTAATACTTTATTTCAACCCCTACAAAACTGAAACCTCCATAATGTATTGATCAATAAATTAAGTGAATATCTATTTTATGATAACACCAGAAGAACTAATACAAGATTTAATAGATTATTATGGATATGAAGTTGATTTATCTTATGCTATCAACTACATAGATATAGTGGGACAATATGCAGAAGTTGACAGTTTTCATCTATGGCTGCTAGATTTATCAATAACATAGATCCAGAATAATCATATAGCTTATTTAATCTCTATTTGAGGACAGACATACATCCACACTTCACAAAAAGGAGAGACTGAACTTAATTGCTCAGTCTCCTTTACTTTTTTATTACAAATCATGAATTAAATCTTCCTTAATAGATTCACATAATGCATTGTAAAGAATACGCTTATTTTCGGGAATATCTTCTGCTGAAATACTGAACAATAACAGATAGGATTCTGGAATTTCCAAAGCTCTACATATTCTGATAATTGTATTCTTTTCAGGAAATGATTCTCCTTGTTCTATACTACATAAAGCATTTGCTGATATATCACATAATTTTGCCAGCTCCTTTTGGGAAATTCGCTTATTTTTCCTAAGTATTTTTACAGCATTTCCTATGTTCATAATTCTAAGTATAAAAATTATTTCAACGAGAAATAGTCCAATATTTTAGGGCTTATTTCTATCAGTTTATATACTATCAGTAAAATGGTATTTACATCAATTGTACCGTATTGTTTGATGACCTGGATTGCTTCCTCTTTACATTCTTCTGATAGATTACTATTTTTTATTTCAAAAATTATATTTTCTTTATTCATTTTCTACAGTTTTATCCTGCTATTGGTAGTGGATATGAACTGATTCCAATAGCATTCGGTTGATAAATAAAAGGATAATCACTCTTAATTACAGTACTATTGGAATCTTCATCTGATCCTGTAGAATAGATATGGTATCTTGCTGAGATATAAATATTCCTTATTTGGAAATCTATATGCCATTGGGGGGTACTATATGTTGACTTTGCTACATAATAATAACTATGTACAATATTGTCTAAAAGTTCATCTGTTCTTTGTATGCTCAGTTCTTGGATGATAGATTCATAAGAAACGGTGAAGCATGATGCTGAATAATCTATATAAGAAAGAGGACGATTATCTTTTCTTTGTTTTCTCACTACAACACGAGTAAACAAATCAAGATAAGATGAACAAGTCGATTGGGGTGATGTTTTTCTTTTTACTTTGTCAATGAAAGTTCCTCGTAAATGCTCTGTATCTATATCGGACCATTTTAAGGATGCTCCCTGTAAATCTGTTTTTTTAAAGGATTCAATAAACTGATTAAAACTGTTTAGTTCATTTTGAGCCAATCTGCTAATATTGCGAAGAGAACTAAAAAAGTAACTCCGAATTTTACGAATATAGGCTTCCGCAAAAATATCAAGCCCTTTTTCATCTATACAAAGACTTGTTGTATCATCAACATCATCGTATCCATTAGCCCTTAGCAGCGAGGTTAATGCACACATCGGCACATTCATCACCTCTTGTATAATGTCTAAAGAAGTTTTGAATGTAACAGTCCTATCCTCAAATGATATTGGTGTAAAATTCCTTATTTCTAAATGTTCAACCATTAAACTTAATTTTTACGTAGCAAATATATGATAAAAGTTTATAAAATCAAAATAGAAAGCGACAAAATACAATAACAACTTGTATTTTGAATTAAAGATAGTAATACTATTTATGAATAGAGTCATATATTCTCGTTAAAAGAAAGCCGCTATACCTTTTTTCAGTATAACGACTTTAATAAAATATGAACTATCCATCATTTCCGATTACTTATCCGTTTAGCTTATCCAATCCACCACTGTCTGTCCCTTATATCCCTTTTCCCAGACAAACCAGGCATAAGCGATAGCATTCCCGTTTGCCTGAGCTGCTGCAAAATCTCCACCTTTGGTAACAGAAGCGCGAGAAGAAAAGACATGGATTTTTCGTGGTGGATTGGTCTGAAAGAATGGTTTACGTCTTTTCCCTTCCAAGAATTATGCTACTATAATCTTACTGCCCCATTGATCAGCCATTGCAAAAAAACACATCAGTCCACATGCTTTTATCCATTTCCAAGCATAGGATATAAAGAATATATTCGTTACCTTTGTGGTATAGATTAAACTTATCATTTTCATCACAATGAAAGAATATATTTATCTTACGATTTTTATCATTGGTCTTATTTGGAAAATTAGCGAAAGGATTTCCTTCGAAAGAAAAAAAGAACAATATGATACCAAGTATATTTCCTTGTACAGAGAGCACAATACGATGCTTATCCTTATTTTTCTAGCATTGTGTATAGACAAGTGCATAAATGTCTTATTTTCTCCATATTAACATTTTGGCATAACATGAAAAAGAAAAATCTATTCATTCAAACGTTTGGTTTCTTTGTCGTCTATCTTAGTTTAGATTTCTTTTTGGACGAAGAGGTTAATGTAATTGAAGCCTTGGGGTCTGCTGTCATGTATTTTGTATTTGTACTAATGTATTTTCTGAATAGAAAGCAGAAGTAATTTTTTTTTAATGCAATCCATAGAATAAGGGTAGAAAAAAGTCAAAGAGTCTAAATTGCTCATGTTTTATCCTATGTCGCTATAATCTTACCTCCCCATTGATCTGCCATCGCATCCGCTATCCCGGGAAAGGTCTTGCTTCTCAGGTTTCTTCTCTCCTCACATGCTACCAAGACATTCATAAGGATTAAAAGATTATCTGCATTAAGATACGATCCGAATAACATCTGATTCCGATATGCTCCACTGTCTGCCCCGTCTCTTCAAACAGCTGGAATTTATAGAACCTGATGAAAGCCGTTACATCCGTGTAGAAATTCTTCCCGGCAAAACTCAAGGGATAAATCATCGGGTATCCTCCGACTTGTTGTGGCTGGAATGCTCCTATTCCCACTCCGGTTATCAAGGCCATATCCGAATCGTAGATAATTGGTTTATTGGGATCATAGTCGAAGTCCCTGACAAAGAACATCCAGACCTCCTTCTCGCTGATTTCCTTTATTCTGAATTGCGCCATTCCGGAAGTGTTCTCGTCTAATAATTCCTGTACCCGTGATTCCATTTCTTTAATGCCCATATTTGTATTGAGCACTTCTCCGTTTGCTATAAAATAGTTCTTCATAATGTTGTAGGTTTAGTTTTTTGTGATGTGATTGTTAATGTTATATCCCATTCTTTCATCAAATAGGATTGTAAACCTCTGTATGAATCAATACGTCTCCTTTCTCTATGCATGATTGATAAAGCCTCTTGAAGTGTAAGATTAATACAGAGACCGGTTTTAAAAGCGTCTCCATATTTCTGTCGGAGCGCTTCTATGTCTCTTTGGTATTTTTCAGAGATAGGTTCGGATGATACCGCTTTTTCGGTGACATCAGGTGCGGTAAAAGTATCCTGACGATTGGGAATAGGCTCCCGCTCAAGTCCCAATAGCTGATTTATGAACTCTTTAAACATAGGGTTTATGCTATTTTATTATTCAGTTATTAGGTTCTGGCAGGCTGTGAATGGTGTTTTAGCGATTTGGGAATAAGGACAAAAAATAACGCACCAAGATTTATGTCCTAGTGCGTTAACTTAAAACTATTATCTTAATTATTTAATTAGTGTTTCTCTTCCTTGAATATAAGATTCATGAGCATCATCCATCATTGTAACTTTTGTTATTTTTTGTGGAGAACGATGAATGTTACGAGGTAATATTCTCTGCTGTTTAGGTACATTATTTTTAGCCTTATACCAAGGTCCTTTTACGATGACTGGAGCATGTAAAGGTATTTTGTTATCGTCTGTAATACGATAGGGGATACGTGTTGAAACATTTGCTTTACGATTAATGGCATCGTATGCTACAAATTGTTCATAGTCGTATTGCCAACTTTCACCGTAAGCTAATTTATGAATGCGATAATAAATGGCTTCCCGTGAAGGTGCATTGAAACCGCCTGTATTATAACGCATGATACTATTTTCCGTTGGACGATAAACACCTTTTTCAAAAGTAGAAGCTCCTTCAAATACATTCAGCCCATCATAAGCATAACGTGGGTCATTGAGGAATTTACTCCATTTCACAGTCATTGGATTATAAGTGAAGTCTATATTTTTCCACCAGCCATTTGAAGCCAATCGTTGACGCTCATTTATAAAGTCTTCTGTTGGGGTATTAATTTCTTGAACAATGGTATATTCATCATCGAGTTTTGCGAACCCATGTCCTCCTGCTTCGTGATGTAGGACTTCTTCAAGTGCCGTTTCATCTGTTCCAACGGGAAAATAAGCAATAGATGTACCATTACTATAATCACCACCTGACGGATGATACATATAACAAGTTCCAGCATATTGCGTACTGTTCATCATCACAATAACCAATGCTTCATCCATACGGTTTATAGGAAGAGCCTTTTGGGCATATTCCAATACACGAGCATCGTTGCCTCCTACCAATGTTCCACTTCCCAAGAAAGAAGAAAATGCAGTCTCTTTCCCAATACTGAAGCCCTCATTTTTAGATACCGCAGTTACAGAATAAATATTAAAATTATTGCGGAATGACTTGTAAGGTTCTTCGGAGAAGAATTTATCCATAGCCAATCGCATTGTATTGTTATAAGTACCATCAGCAATCAACCTGTCTGAATATCCATCTCCCATAAATACAATATCAATTCCATTTCCTTGTGTTGCCCGTTGCAGTGTTGTAACTACACCATCTTGTGCATAATCGACAGATTCATAAAAATCAGTACCATCCTTATAGACGAATTGAGTGCTCTCATCTATCTGATAATCAAAACTTTGTTCAGGAATTATATAAATGCAAGACAGGTTCGGATTTCCCTGAGTTGCTAACCACTCTAAATGAGGGTTATTGCTGATATCAAGCATAGATAAATTCATGGAATATGCCCATAGTTGAGTTAAAGCGGTCTGATTGCTTACATCTATTGAAGATATAGGATTATGAGAACATTCTAAATTATCCAAAAGTGGATTATTACTGACATCCAGATCTGTCAATCTCATTCCATAACAACTAAATGTCTCTAATAATGGATTTTTACTAACATCAATAGTAGTAAGATGATTGCCAACATTTGTCATATAATTCCCACACAAGAATGATTTCAGTTTGGGAAGCATTGTTACATCCAAAGAAGATAGTTGGTTTTGATGACACCATAACGTTTCCAGTTCTATATTGCGGCTTACATCTAATGATGACAGCTCATTGAAATGACAGTAGAAGGTAGATAATTTTGTATTATTACTTATATCAATGTTAGTTATTTGATTACCACAACAACCTAATGATACCAATTCTCTATTTTTACTTATGTCAATAGCTGACAGTTGATTGTTATCACAATGCAAATTATTCATACTAGGGCAATTGCTCACATCAAGAGATTTTATTTGGTTATTGAAGCATGACAACTCTTTTAATTGGTTGTTATTATGAACATCCAATTCTGTCAATAGATTGTCATTACATCCTAAATGTTTCAAAGATAATAAATTACTTACATCTATAGTACTTATTGAATTAACACCACACTCTAGGTATTCCAATTTCGGGCTATTACCAATATTAAGCAAACTTAACTGATTGAAATTGCACCATAAAGTTTCTAATTTAGGACTATTATTAATATCCAATTTTTCAATTTTATTATTACTACAATGCAAGTGTTCCAATTCAGGCTTATTACTTACATCCAAAACTGCTATTTGGTTTCCTGAACATATCAAATAGTCTAAACGATTATTTTTACTAATATTCAAGGTTGTCAGCCAATTATTTTCGCATGTTACGGTACGTATTTTGGGGGTATAACTTAAATCAATTTCTGTCAATCTATTATTTGAAACCCATAAGGCTTCTAGTTGGCTTAAATTGGCAAGTTCAGATACCAGTATTTTTCCTTTAAGATTATTATCGTTTAAAACAATAGATTGAACAAGCCCTTCAGTTGCTGTGATCCCATGCCATTGGGAAACCGGCTTGTCACTACACCAGTTTTCATTATTGCTCCAATTATCCCCATCTGTGGCATTATAGAAGGCAATCAATGCATCCCGTTCTTTTTTTCTGATTGTTTCGTTGTCATTCTCATTTAGATATAAAGTATATACATTACCAGCTCTAAAACCTCCCGACGGGGCATGTTTGATTATTAAATATTCTTTTTCTCCATCATCATTCCAAGTCTGTATTTTGATCTCTGCATTTTCTGTTTGAGGAAGTATGGCTATATAACATGTAATTTCTTGCTTACCTTCCAGTTCTTCATCTGAAGGAACAAAGTAGTATATGTCATTAAAAAAATCATCAGCAGTGAATTCTTCTTTCTCTAAGTTAAAATAGAGTATATCTTCATTACTATGGCAAGCTATTTTTTCCGAGGATCTGACAACAAATGCAGTATGATTATCTCCTCTTCTTGGAATCAGTTCTAAAGGAATAGTTATTTTAAGAAATGCGAACAAATGCTTGAACTGCAAGGATAATATATTGTTATCTACTGTTCCTATAGCATATATAAAATCCCGTTCTGAGGCGTTCCTTTTATAGTGTTGAAAGGCCAAACTTGGTAATTTTACTTGCTGAAGATTTTCTGTACCTATAGAATAAGGATAATAAGCATACACCTTTTCTCTTTCTGTAGCTGTTATTTTTTCTCCTAAAGCACCAAACTTTGTTTCATCACCATCATTCAAGGCTGTATATTGAAGGTTATTCTGTTCCTTCGTAAATAATCCGATAGCATCTCCCGTATTCCAAGTAACATGTGTTACTCCATCATCCTCTACAAAAGTGGTACGTGTTTTTGCAAATCCTGCTGTAACTTCTATATCGCCTTTACTTTTGAATATCTCTTCATCGGTACAGCCCAATAAAGTTATAGCGACCAATATCTGAATTATATATTTCATCTTGTCCATAATCTCTTTTCATTTATAAAGTTTACCATGGTTGAGTAGGCATATCGTCAATACCGCCACTTGTATTATCTTTTCCTGCTTGTCTTATAACAATAATCTTAGTTATGTCATTACCAGTCAAAGTTACACTTCCTGTTCTTTGGCTTTCACTGTCATTTGCTAAAATTGTAAACCGTAAAATTCCGGTTGATAAAGCACGGGTAGTAATCTGTTCAATCCAATTCTCAGAAGTGGTAACTGTATATTCTACATTTGCATCTACCTTGATTTCTATAGTTCCTCCTTCACATCCGAGAGTATATTCATCTTGCCCTATAAAAATAGCATCCAGTTGCTTTTGGATCACTTTTACCGTTTCAGCCAATCCGCTTTCTCCGTCAATGAAGGTTATCTCAGCTGAACGTTCATCATATCCTTCATTAGCTGCGATGGTAAAGACATGAGTATTGGTAACAGTTGCTTTTGTAGTAACTTCCGCAATCCAGTCTACCTCTGGCATTTGGATGGAGTATTTTCCGGTGGCTGTCACTTCCACTCGTATCTGTTCACCAGCAGCAGAGACGGTATATTCCTTCTGTTTTATGCTGAATATATTTTTCCCTTTTTGTATCACTTTGATATGCTGCTCCAACTTGTCATTGGAAATTGTAATCACAGTTTCACGGTTCTCATCACTTGTATTTTCTTTCACGACAAATTTCAATCGCTTGTCAATCAATCCACGGGTGGAGATCTGTTCAATCCAGTCTGCGGATACGGAAACCTTAAACTCGACATTGGCACTTACCGTAAAATCCAGTTCTCCTCCTTTAGCTTCCATTATATATTCATCCTGTGCCAATACTATAGCATCTTTCTGCAATTGGTAAATGGTTACAGTATCAGCCACATTCTTATCTTTAGGATTATAGAATACAATCTTTACTTCCCTAGAATCATAGGTATCATTAGGAGATACAGTATAATGGTGTGTATGGGTAGAAACCGCACGGCTTTGAACCTCTGTAATCCAATCTACTACATCAGGGAGCATTTTAACCTCATAACCGAGTGTACTTTTTATTTCAATATCCACACTTCCGCCTTCTTCGGGAATAGTGAAGTCTTTTTGTGTCAGGGTTATAAAATTCTCGAATCCCTGATAAACCTTGACTGTTTCTGACAGTTCTCCACTCTTGATTATAATTTCACCTTCTCGCTTATCTCCGGTTTCATTAGGTTCTATGGTGAAATTCAGATTACTTGCAGTCAGGGCACGTATCTTTTCGGTTTGCTGTTTAATCCAATCCGTTTTAATCTCTACTTCAAAACTGATATTGGCTTTTACTTCTACATTGATATTCCCCCCCTTACTATCTACTTCATATTTGGAAGAAGTTACGGTTAAAGCATCTTTCTGCTTCTGGGTTACGACAATGTTTTTAGAAGCCGAACCACATTTCAATACAACTGTTGCATTTCGTTCATCGTATGTTTCATTGGCTGTCGTGGTTATAGTTATTTCATTTTTACCTTTGCTGCCAGAACTAGGAGTAACAGTAATCCAACTTTCAGCACGTGTATTGACTAGAGATGCAGTCCAATCGGCAGTAGTCGTAAATGAAATGCTTACCGTACCACCTTCTTGATTTAAAACGGGACGTAAATTCTCTGAATCAGGAACCGTAATGGCAGGTGTCTCAGGTTCCGGTGGAGTGATATTATCTTCATTACCTCCACAAGCTGATACCATGAAAAGTAGTATCACAAACAATAACTGTAAACTGTAAATTTGTCTTTTCATATGAACGTATTTTAAGATTATTGCATTCTTTAATACGCCTATAAGTCCTCCGAAGTCAGCATTAGATTTAACTATACAAGAAAGGCGTGAGGAACTTGTTCTGCTATCCATCAAGATCCGGTGTCTGGAAATACCTACTTGGAAATGAATATGAAGAAACAATACTCACGCCATTAGCTATGCAGAATGATACAGCATTGGCCATACCACATACATGCAAACAGAATGAGCGTTACATTGTCCCTATCCTTCCAAGTTTCAAAATTTTCCAGACTTTGATCTTAGGATAAAGCAAAAAACGCTTTCTATATATCCGACCATTTCTCCGATCAGACACCGCAAAGATAGTATTTTTTGTTCAATGTAACGCTCTTATTATGAGTATTATTTCTTCAAATATAAGGAAAACAATACTTTCAGAGATGGTAAAATTAGGAAAATATCATTGAACGGCTGGTTTGTTATATGATGGAATTGTAATATTTAAGTTGATATTACATTACAACCAAAGCATAAAAAATCAACCGTTCATATAACCGAAGGCAAAATAAATACGGAAAACATAGCATAATGATAGTTCTTTTTTTCTTTATTTATATTCCTTGTATGTCTGTTATCTCAAAGAAAAAATCGGTTAGTCAGAGACAGAAGTACAGACGAAGTAATGAGTATGGTACATAGCCGTAAGGATGTTATAAAAAAACTACAAAAATGTTATTCTTTAAGCATTTGTACCTGATTTGCACACTTTTTTATAACACTTTTGTCTTCCAGTTATGTTATACATTCCACTTACGTTCCATACTCTCGTCTCCGACTTCCCCCTTTTAACCTATAGTATCCTGATTTTCCAACAGTAACCTTTAAGTAAAGGAATGATGGATACTGAAATTATAATCTTTAGAAACTGTCTTCATTTTTCCGTTTATCCTCCAATACTTTCCGATCATGAAGTTCTTTCCATCTCTCCATGATTTCCAGTTCGTTCATTTCAATATATCTCTTACCTTTTCTGGTAAGCATTGCGTTATGGTCGTTGTCAATCTTAACGATACCATTGGCTTCAAGCATGACGATTGTGGTCTTGACGGAAGTGTAATAGACATCCTCTTTTTTCAAATAATGCCCCACCAATGGAATCTCATACTCAATACTACATTTATCAAGGATTCTATCGACACACCAATCCATTGAATGCGGCAGTCCATCATTCAGTTCAAACAATACGGCAATAATATAATCGGAAAAATCGGGTTTCATAAGTCCTTCAAAGTTGGTTGGCAATGGATGCAAATATAATGGTATATGTAACATAAACAATGCTTTGCCTGATATATTTTTACTGATTATAGAATTACTAAGGTATCAGTATCATTCACCCATCAGATTATTCCTTTCTTCCCACCCTCAAGAGAGAGAAGGGGGAAAGGGGAAAGGGGAACCTCTAAAACCTATTTTTTTACTAATTTCTGAATAGATGAAATTGAAAAAGTTATAGTAAAATAGGCATTTCTACCCCCATTTCCTCTCTTTCCCCCCTTTGAGGTAGGGAAAGAAAAGTATTTATATTTGCTTGATTAAATTTGCAATTTTCTATCCTTTTCCATATCTTTACGAAAAATAGAATATGTACTATGAATAACATTGCATTTACTTTATTTAATCCATTAAAAGACAATATAGAAACTGTTCCGAATTTGCCTGGCAATTATATCATAACCTTACGTGAAGATTCCAATTTGCCCAATATAGGAATAGACGTTACTTTCCATACATTTCAGGGAATGGATGTAATTTATACAGGATTGGCAGGAAGCAGTTTGCAAGATCGGGATGTAAAAAAACATTTTAATGGCAATGCAGGTAGCTCTACATTGAGGAAAAGCTTAGGTTGCTTATTTGGCTATGAACTGATTCCAAGGGATAGAAACTTTGACAAAAATAAAAAAACGAAATTCAACCAAGAAGATGAGAATCAATTAACAATATGGATGAAACACAATCTTTTAGTATTCTATTATCCAAATGAAAATTATAAAAGTTTAGAAGAAAAGCTGATTCAGAAATACAATCCTCCCTTAAATTTAGACAAAAATCATAATGTTGTAAACAAAGAGTTCAGACAAAAATTAAGCCTACTAAGAAATGCTGAAGTACGCTTAGCTTTCAGCCCCATACCTATAACAAACATAAACAATAAGTTCCAAGAAGTCAATGGAATTGGACTATATCTTGAGATATGGAAACAAATGCAACCTTTTATTCTTGCAGCTATTAGGAAAGGACAAGATTCAAAAAAAATTGGTTCTGCTATTTTCAAAAACGTAGGTAATAGAAAAAGTTCCGGATATGCTTTCAGACTAGATATTTCTGACGCTGTAATTCCTGTCAAGAAAGGTTCAGCCGTAGCTCGTGACTTAAAAAAGGTACTGGATGCCAATTCAGAATTTAAAAAGATAGCCAAAGGAAGAGCGATAACAATTAGAATGAATAGTGACTGTGAGCTTTTTGTAACAACCTCTTAATACGATCTATGGAAATGTAGCAGATACATAGACGAAGAGGGAGTTGCCTTCTCAGCTTCTCTCTCTTCAACTTGCCTAGTTTTATTGTTTTTCAGAATTTATCTTTTGTATGGTATTTCCTACTCTGATGGAGTTTATATTGCTATTATGAATTATTGGTATTTCCACTTGAAAAATAGTATAATCCTCAATGTCTCTGAAATAGTAGTTGAATTTAGCCGCATTTATTGCTCCCAATCGGTCAGTTAGCAAACAACTGAAATGATTAAGAAAATTATCTCTGGATTTAGATTCTCCATATAGCGAGTTTTCTGAGAAATATACCAAATCATTATGAATACCCACCACATTTCCATCATCGTTCACCCCTACATAAAGCATTCCCCCTTTAGCATTCATCATTGAAAGTATGCTACGAATGATATTGTCTGACTGTTGCTCAATATCCTCATTACCTCTATTATCAGGAGGAAACACAATGGAAGTCTTGAATTCCTGTATCTGGTTTTCTTCGCCGATATGAAAGACTTTATGTTTCACAATGTTGATGTTAAGCAAATATCCTATCTCATCCAGGATCCTTTCCTGCAACATACTGTTGTTGTATTTAGACAGCAGGCAACTTGACAATACCAGTTTAGACAACTCCTTTTCCAGCACGGAACAGTCGGCGGTCAACATATTAATCAAGTCAGCATCCGGTTCATTTCTTTTCCGCCATATCCCCAGTCGGCTTAAAATAAAAAGCACATTCATCCTTTCTTTTATTTCAGTTCTGTCTTTCCTGTTTTCCGACGCCGACTGAAAATCCAAAAGATCAGATTCAGTCAGTTTATTATTCAAGGAAAAGCTGTGGAGCAATTGAATATACTTCAAACGTATCGAACAGAATTCTTCCGTTTCGCAGTCTCCAGCAATTCGGGTCAGTATTTGGCAAATGCATAAATTGCCATATCTAATTTTGAGGTCTTTCTCCAATATGGACAGCCTGGATAGAACATCTGTCATGGCAAGAAGCAGTTCTCTGGATGCTATATTCTTTGGAGCAATTTGTAAATCTTCCTGTGTCCGTTCCTCTTTTCTTTCCTTCCATGTGGCTTCATCCCCGTATTCATATCTGTTGAGCGATTTCAGATATCGGGAATATGCTTCTTGAGGCCTAAAAGTTTCATTGGAAAAATCTTCAAAATCTGCATATATGGAGTCTTTGACGGACTGCACGACAGTTACCGTAATGTATTCAAACCGTTGAAGATCTTCTCCTCTGGAATTGACTAAAATAAAGAATCCGTTATAGGTGGCACAAACATATAATCCATTTTTATTTTTACTGATAACCAGACAAAGGATTTCATCGTTTATCTGAATTTCCTCCCTAAGAAAATCATTTTTATATTTGTCCGCATCAAATGTAATATAATCATTTTCAATATGGTATTCAGCCAAAAACAATAACGGGCTACCGTCTTTGCCCCAAAAGTCAGTAATACAAAGCTCCGGCTTCTCATAGAATAGCAGTTTTTTTAGGGATATGGTTCCTTCTATCTCATCATAATCCAACACTTTGCACTTTGCTGTCCGTTCGTCAATTATGTCAGTTACATATATTTCAACTTCATCTCCCTCCTGTAGATGTCTTATGCTTTTCTCTTTTTTATTGGCTATCGGAGTAAATATGGTTGTTATTACATCCCTCCAAGCATTTTGCACTTCTAAAAAATCTTCATTGAAATGGGACAGACTTCTTTCACCGCTAAGTCTCACCGACAATGCTTTAGCAATTATAAACTTTGTGTAATCTCCATTATAATATTGAGGTGCCAGAACCAAACCTTCTTCTGAAAATTTCACAGTCGCATTGTTATGGTTATAAGCCAATTCCGAACTTGGATTTGTAGGAATCTCCTGACAAAACAGATAAAGTTGGGACTTGACTATATTTTCAAACTCTTCCCATTTATATCTCAGAAGAGGGTTGTAATCTGACAATAGACTATTATATGCATTTTTAAGTAATGTAAGCTTTTCATTTTCTCCTGCCATGTATAAAGAGAGCAGCAAAAATATTTTACTTACATATACGCAACTTTGTCCGTCATTTCGATTGTATAAAATTCTCACAAGATAGCACAAGGATAATATACCGTTTTTTATGTTGATTGTTTCTGTACTTGGAACTGATAAAACGTTTATTGTATCTTGAATGATCATGGTCGTGTACATTTTTAGTATGACAACCAGTGGCATATATATATCATCAGTGCAACAATTTCTTTCCCCCATACTTTTAAAGATTACAAACAGGGATGGCATTTCCTTTTTTAATTGTTCCCTGTCCATGGCAAAAGCACAAGCTATAAATCGCAATTTTCGGCCTATTCTATATTGATAATATTGAGGATTAAGAGAAGTTATGATATTTGATATGTTTTCATTCCTTTGTAAGGCAGAGAGAGCATCCAAGAAATCTTCACAAACTTCAATAGAAGAACTGAAATCCATATTGTATGTTGAACGTTCTTTTTCCGACATGTTATTAATGAACGATGAATGCTCAATCGTAGTGATCCAGCCGTTGCAGAGAATGGACAGCATCTTTTTCTTGTTTATTAGATTTGATAACAGAAGAGTATAAATGACATGTCCCATCTCCTTCGCAAACAGGCAAAGCCATCTTCCATGCCGTTCATTATATAACTTATAAATCTCAGACATAAACTCTTCTTTTAGGACAGAATAAATCCACGGTTCAAAATCAGTATTGTCTGTGATGTTAAAAATAGAATCCAGCGGCAAGAAATCCATTAGGCTGGGATCTGCATCTGTTAATATAAAGTATGGTTTTTCACTATGAAATTCTTTTATTTTACATTCGATATATTGTCCCTTTTCCAACTTTTCATTTGAATCTGAAAAAGGTAGCTTGAGACGATACACCTCTTCACTAAATCTAAGATCTTCAAGTTCATAATATTTTAGATTATCCCATTTTTGCTTAACCTTAAAAAGATATGTCTTATCCGAATCATTATAGAATGTGTCAGTTATGGTTTGTAAATCTTGTGTTATCCGTCCATTTTCAATATTGCAGTGAATTTGCCGGACATCAGAATTCTCTTTTTGAAAATTAAACATTGTAACTTTAGCCTCACGTCCTTCATAATCAATTATAAAAGCCGATCTCTGCTTGCCTAATCCCTTCTCTATTCGAATAACCGGAAATGTTTTCTTTGTCATATTGGAGTTATATTATAAGTATGTGATAGTGAATTATCTATTGTGCTCCAAATATAAGTTTTTTTTCATAAATATTCTTTCATTCTCTCTATTTCAAGATAAAATAAATCAGTCAAAGATAATGGTCAGAGTAAATATTAAATTCAGCCTTATTGCAGTTGTTATTTTCTTATCTTCTTCCCGTCCTCAAGAGAGAGAAGGGGGGAAAGGGGAAAGGGGAACCTCTAAAACCTAATTTTTTACTGATTTTGGGATAACTAAAATTGAAAAAAGTTATAAAAAATAGGCTTTTCCACCCCCTTTTCCTCCTTTTCCCCTCCCTTTTCCCTTTGAGGTAGGGAAAGAAAAGTAATCTAATCACAGAACCAATCATCCAAATTATAATCTCTTTGACTTTTAAGGATAAGAAAGATACGAACCACCCCCTGACAACTATTACCAACTGACAATAACAATCAACCGTCAGCAAAATATCCTTAATCCCACAACCCAAATTCAGACAGCACTATAAAGACCGGAATAATAAAAAATCTCTAATCGTTTTTCTTTTATCCCACCATTTGCAGATCGGATGAGATGATTGTCGGCAAAAAAATATAAAACTATGCCGATATTATTCATCCGGTTAAGAATATGGTGAATGACAGATAAAAAAACACTTAACCTAATTATATTCTCTTCTGCTACCATCATCTCCGACCAACCCGAAGAAAGAAAAAAAGAAACCAAGTATTACCTCAGTTTCTCTTTTTGGTTTGACTATAACAGATTGGGGTCTGTCTCTTCTCCGTTCTGATAGCAATGGATGTCCAGATTTTCTGTAACCATCCATTGGCAACTGTTAAGTCTGAATCCGTATCTCTCCTCGATGGTTGAGAGAAAATCTTCAAAGTCCTCATATTCCTCTGATTCTCTCAGTTCTTCGTCCGTCAGCTTTATGATATTCAGGCAGCCGACAAAAAAGTCTAGAATCAATACATACTTGGGTTCCATAATTTCAATCCTCTTTTAAGTTATACCTTTTAATCAGTTTATATACAGTTGATTTGGAGAAGCAGCATCCTTGGGAAGTAACGAATCCCTCCCTGTTCAGAATATCAGCCATCTCCTTTAGTGTATGGTTCTCCCTGATTAATGTACGGAGCATTGCGACAGCTCTCGTATTATTAGGGTTATTGTCCGCTTTCCGCTTACAAGTCCTGATGCTGTTTTGGATAGCCTGTTCATGTCTCTTCATCAAGTGTTCCGGATTGCCAAGTCTGAATCCTCTTGCTTTCTTGGCCTGCAATGATGCTTTCGTCCTGGCTGCTATTAATTCAGCTTCGTATTGAGATATTGCGGACAGGATATGCAGCATCATCTTGTTTGCTTGTGGGAAATCGCAAAATACTATATCCACATCACTCTCTAAAAGGTTTGACAGGAAGGAAACATTTCTCGCCAGCCTGTCCAGCTTGGCTACGATAAGTGTCGCGCCTTCTTTTCTGCAAAGGCTCAACGCTTCTTTCAGTTTGGGTCTCTCTTTTTTACGGCCGGATTCTATTTCTATATATTCAGCAACTGGAACTTTGTCTTGAAGGTGTTTATGTATTATCTCCCTCTGTGCCTCAAGTCCCAGTCCTGAATATCCTTGTTTTTGTGTACTTACCCGTAGATAAGCCACATATTGGTTTTCATCCTTCATTGTCATTCGTTTTTTAACAATAGTTCCACTGACAAGATGGTCGTCTAATCTATGGAACCATTTACATTAATACATAGAAAAAAGGCTTTCCATGAGATTTCGAGTTCCTATAAAATCTACTCCCTCACAGAAAGCCAGTTATCACATTTCCCGATTTTTCAGAGAACCGCTAATACTTTATAATATTATATGTATCAGAAACTCTCTTTTCATAATCGTCTGTTTTCTCTACAAGTTCATCCACCACAGAAACAAGCATGTCAAAGTAGATGCCCTCTCTCTTATCCCTGATTTCTCCATCCTCACCAATCAGACAGACTTCAAACAGGTCCGCACCCTCATTCAAGACTATCTGAACTTTTCCGGTGTGCTTGAATCCGTTGACCTTGAATTCAAGACCACATGCTATTACTTTCACTGTTTCAATCTCAACTCCCCAAGACATTAGAATCGGGAGATTGGATTTCAGGATTGACCAGATATACTTGGCCAGTTCCAAATCGTAGTTCTTATCTCTTTCCATAATCCAAAGTTCTTAAATTCCTATCTTCTTCATCCTCAACCCAGAGCATCCGATAATCTTCATATATCTTTCTGTAATCCTCCAATCCGAAATGTGGGAAATTGGTGGAATACATGTCATAAAGATCTTCGGGAGTTAAAGTCGGGTCATTGTTCAGCATATCATAAACCTCATCCTCAAACTCATAGGGACTGAAATATGAATCACTTTGTGTATGGGGATAAGTGTCTGTACAGTCCTCTATGATATGTTCTATAAATCTCAGACACTTCATCAGGTCTTTCTTCACTGTGATTTCTTCATCAGTGTGAGCATTGTAGTAACCACATGAGACGTTGATACAGGAAACTTCAAGCCCTTTTTCTTTCAAGGCCAGAATATCAGTCATCAATCCGTTCTCCTCCATGTAACCCCATTTCTCAGGTTCCATCGCTTCCATAAACTTTTCGGAACACAAGTCAGAATATCCAATACTTGTAATCAGATCCGAATTACCCTTTCTGTCAGGCTGGATAACGAACCTTACATCATCGAAGAAAGGCATCACCACTTCAGAACTTCCCCTACATCCTGTTTCTTCCTCCCTGAAAAATACAACTTTAACAGCATCATATTTCTTCAGGCATTCAAGACAGATGAACACTCCATTCTTGTCATCGGCTCCCAAATTCTCAAACCTCCTGTTCTTTGGCGAATAACCGAATATGATTTCCCTTGTCTCCACTGCCTTAAAATCCTTTGAATGGTTGCAATGTGAAACCTGGTCGATATGGCTCACTAAGCAAGGGTAAGTTTCTGATTCTCCCTTTACCACATACAAGTTTCCGAATTCATCCTTTGACACGGATATGTTTCCAGGGAGTTGTTTTATATAGGAACAGAGGAACTTTACCATCTTCCGTTCCTTTCCGCTGGGGCTGTAGATACTATACAGCTTCTTCAACAATTGTATATTCATGATTCATTTCTTTTTTTAGTTTATAACCATACGGGAGATTGGTACTCGGATTTACTTTGTCAAATACATCCTCACCAAACTCCCATACATCTTCATTTCTCAATAACCTGCATAATGTATCCACATTGATGCTTTTATCCTCATAGATACCTTCAGATTCATTCCAGATATGGATACAGGTTATATCGGTGTAATCCTCATACCATTCATCATCATATTCTGAATAGTGCCAGTTCTTCCGCTTGAACTCATTCTCCGCTTTCTCCATACATTCCTTGCAGCAATAATATTCCTCCGTCACTTTCGAACACATGGCATCATCCAACAGGATATGTGTTCCACATTCGTCACAGCAGGCACAATCGTTTTCATGGTGGTATTCCTGTGTTGATTCTATCCATATAAAATCATCCAGGTTCTCTGAATCCACCCAAATCTCTATTCCATTCCGGTAGCAACAGATTGTTTCTGAACAATGATACTGGTGGTAATCGTCCCATTCCCCGTCATCTTCATCATCGTCAGTGTCACCATATAAGTTCAGGTCTGTGGTGTCAAGGTTATATGAATAGTGTGAGTTCTCGTAGTTATAGGCTTTATTCAGGTTATAACTATACCATTTGAAGGAATCCTGATAAGAAAGCGTGTCTTCCAGTTCCAGATCACAGTCAATCTCAAACTTCTTGTCGGATAATGAGTTCCCATGAATATCTACAAATGCGTTAGCTTCATGACAGGATGCACCCACGATTTTATAACCGTCTATGTAATCACCTTGAATGAGTTTGTCAATCAGTAACCGTTTCAACACATCATCACCTCCTGAGGAGTATTGCCTTTCAAGCAATCTCCATTTATTGCCATCCTGATCCGTAACGTCAGTAAAAAGAATGGATCTGGCTACAATCAATCCTGTTTTATCAGTTATGTAAGCAGCATTGGCTTTTACAGAATCACGATAGAATGAAGTACGCTCCCTATCCACCATGCATGAACCGAAATCACCCTTGCAACAGTCACTGTCATAGATGCTCCCGAAATCATCGTTGACATGAAGTTCCATCTCAGGTGATTTCCCATGTGTATAAGTCCACCAGTTTTGAGTGAAAACGTCTCCCGAAATCCAGTTCACTACACTTGGAGAGAGCAGTTTTCCTATCTCTGTCTCAAGGATAAGCCCTCTCATGAATTTTCCGGCTCTTTTCTTGAAGACCCGGTTACGTTCAACATTTATATAGCGGACTGAACTTTTATCCAGATCCTCACATACACCCTTGCTTTCGTCAGTTTGATATTGGGAGGAGTAATATGTCTTTCCTATCAGCTCCACCCTATAAGGTAGCTCTTCATCACCTTTTCCTGATTCAATGACAGCATCCATTACTTTTTTCTGTAGGTCAGCCATATCATATATATGTAACAAGGCATAATCATCATGTTCCCTGCAATATCTGAGCAGTGCAGGATTTTTCAGGTGGGCCAGCAGTATCTTGTTCTTTCTTACCGCCACACCATTGTCTCTCTTCTCAAGTCCGAAACGGGCCTTGAATTCTTCATAACCATAAAAATTATAGTATAACATAGTCTTCTGAATTTTAAATTGTCAGTAAATAAAAAAAGGAGAGATACTTCCTTTTAATCGGAAATATCCCTCCCCGGAATATTAGTCTTGGTATGTTTCAACCGTTTCAGATGAATGGTATCGTCTTGTCTTCCAGAACTCCCGATTCCACTATCTTCTTACATATCTCATGTGAAGCCTTGTTCCTCAAGTCATATCCGTAACCTTCACTTCCCATGACTCTTATTACTTCAACCATACTTCTGAATAAGGTCTGTTGCAGGGTCCTGTGAAATGTAGTGACTGTAATAGCGAACCTTTTCTCATTCCACCCATAGTCGTTCAGGGCATGTTCAAGTTCTTTTGCAGCCTTGAATTCCCTGCTGTTTTCCAGTTCATGTCTTTCCATAATATTCATTATTGTTTATATATTATTCCTATTGCAATGATTTAGAATAAGCACCTTTCTTACATTCATTTATACGTGACTGACATTCCTCCGTTACTTCCTTTAGAATCTCAGCACATCTTTTATCAGAACAGCCTTGCAGCAATCTGTCTATGTATGTCATAATATCATTCACTTCCATATCATGTATCCGTTAAAGAGTTCAACAAAAAAGGGAGAAAGGACCGGTTTGCTATATTTTAGTTCTTTCTCCCTTGTGAGTTAATTTCTTTTCAGGTCTAACTCAAAAACCATCCGTAATTCTCAGTATCTTCACCGTTTAAAGCTTTTTGGATACCTACAGCAAAATCAGTACAGTTCTGATTCCTCTCCAGAAACTTATCAATATAGGATTGTTTGGCGGCATCATTAAGTAGCTGCATCAAATCCCAACAAGTAATATTCTCTCTGCCACACAATCCGAAATTTGGATTCTCTATGTAACCTTTCGTAGCTGCGTTGACATTGGAGTCACCTAAAATCACCTTGGGCAGTTCTCTAAGTTGTGAAGCAGGTAAAGCTTGATATAATCTGAGCCTGCCAATTATCTGACAAAACTGTTCTTGTGAAATCTTCGTTCTTCCCAAGTTTTCAAGAAGTTTCAAATTCTGTTCCGGTTTGAAATCTTGAAATAGTCTGAGTGCTGAACTATATATATCTGCATCGCTCATTACTTCTAGTCTTCCGGTCAAGCCATCATTAGTCAGCATTAGATTACTACACACACAAACCCTCCACCCGATAAAGATCTTGAATTTCTCGGGTGATTTTCGGGCGTATAAGTTTTCCTCGTTCAGGCTTCTTACACCTCCGATACATAAATGTACTTCCTCGCCGTTCATCATTCTGCTCATGGAACGGATATGAAAACAGAAAGCCATACGTTGATAATAGATGGTCTCGTCCTCCGGTCTAAGCTCTTCTTTCCTTTTTGTCAATGCTCCCGGAACCCTGCCCAGGATTTTATGTGATACTCTGATTTCCGTGTTACCAAAGTTCTCTCCGGTAAAATATACTTTCGCGGCATCCTCTACCTGGTGGATAAATTTCTGGTGGCTGATTGTAAGCTGGTTATCCCCAAAACTAGGGACAATACAGTTCCTTTCAAGTTCTTCAAGCGTAATACCCGAAGTGTTGCTCTCAATAAAATTCGGATGCTCCTTCTGCTCTTCCGATACGATTACAGCATCTTCGATAAATTCAGGTTTAAGCATACCCATTCCGCCCATCATTCCGATTGTTCTTGGAATGACAGTAAGTTCATTAGTCATTGTTTCCATACTCTTGTTATTTTTTAGTCGGTTAATAAAATGCGGTGAAACAAAAAAAAGCCAAGAGGTGTCATTTCTTTGCTTTTATGAATATACCTCTTAGCTTCTTTATCCCTTTGAGTATTGAAGTTGCTACCTCCAATACGGTTATTATTACGTCCGCTTTCTTGTCATAATCCATTCATCAGACGTACTATCAGTTTTCAGTCGCAGCATCAACGGCCTTGACTTCACCCGTGGCAATCTTCTTTTTTCCAAATTTGCCACTATACTTCTCCGCAAGCTCGATTACTACTGAACCTGCCACGATAATCTCGGCCACATAAGCTGCAACCTTCAATCCTTTAATTAAATTTCCCATGTCTCTTAGTTGTTTTAAATTGTTAGTTATTATTTCTCTTATATACTTTTCTCATATATAAGGCTTTGAGGGGAAATCAAGGAAGGGGGGGGAAGAAAAAAATAGACCAATCTTTCGACTGGTTGTGATAGTTGAACCGTTGTAAATAGCTCCTCGTATTTACTTGGCCTATCATGCGGCATACATTCTTTCGTGGGGAACTTTATGTCTTGTCCACATACTGGAATTGCTACGCATCATCGAATCTCCATCTTATCCATCGTCTGAAAATAAGAGTGACCCGGTAATTGTTTTTATCATTAATGCTTGAAGCTGACGCACCTTATCTTAATGGTGCTGAATTATACTCCAAGCTTTTTGTCATATATAAGAGTTTGAGGGGATTCTAAAACGGTAAATTTTTAATAAACAAATATATAAATAGATACGGATACAAAGATATTTCTTTTTAATTGTATATTTGCAGTATTAGATTGGTATTCAGTGGATCGATTTCAATTAAAAAGTGTTTTCCAATTTATATAATAATTTTTATGGACAATATTCAATTAGCTAATATACAACATATTCAAAATGCTTGTAAACAGGATAAACTTGTTATTTTTATTGGTGCTGGTATCTCTGCAAATTCAGGTGTTCCCATGTGGAAAAAACTCATAGAAAGCCTAAAAAAGGAATTGCCCACAGAGTTAATGGAAGAAACTGATGAACTTAAAATCGCACAATTATACAAGGATTCAAGAGGGTATAAAGAATATATAGAGAAAATCAAAGATGTATTAATGTATGGTAAGAGCTCTCCTAATCCCATCCATGATGTTCTACTTGATTTAAAACCTTGTCACATAATTACCACCAATTATGATAATTTGATAGAGCAGAGCGTTTTACGGAGATTTAAGCAGTATTATATAATAAGAAAAGATGCAGATTTACCATATATTCAATATCAAAATACAGTTGTGAAAATGCATGGAGACTTTGAGACGGATAATATTGTTCTAACAGAAAGTGATTATTATAATTATTCAGAGAACTTTCCTTTGATACAATCGTTTGTCCAATCTCTTTTTGCTACAAAGTTAGTACTATTTGTCGGTTTTTCTTTTAATGACATAAATCTTAAATTCATTTTAAATAGGGTTAGCAATATTCTTCGGGAAAATATGCAACGTGTATATCTTCTTGCAAATAATGATATTGATCCTATTCAACGTGCTTATTATGAGAATAAGGGTATTAATGTTGTTAATATTAATCAAGAAGAGGTTGCTAGTTATTTATATAAACACCATATAAAAGACAAATCTGGTGAATTGGTTTCACAAGTCGGGAAAAGCTTATATAGACAGCTTGTTTTTATAAAACATTTTCGAAAAGAACAGGATTTGATTGAATATATGTATGATTATATAAGTTCATATAAAGATGAAATTCGAGTACTTGGAGATGGTTTTAAATATATTATTCCACAAAATGAACAATTAGGTTGGACTTATTCTTCTTCAGGCCTACATATCGAATCTTCGTTCATTAAAGGCATTAAGAAGCAATTAAAAACATTTGCTGGTAGACGAAAATTTGTCATTCAGTATAAAGAGCATCTTATTGAACTGAGAAAACAAGCTTACCTCAACAGATTCTTTTCTATAAACAATCTAAAGCTGGTCAATAAAACTTTTTATCGCCATTTAAATGAATATATCCCTCAGCAGGCCGTTGATGATTTCTATGATTTGGACTATATAAATTTATATAGTAAAATTAGATTATTGAGATCGAAAGGATACCAATGTAATATTAATGATTTGGAGTTCCCATTTATATTGTATAAACTAGGTGACTATTATCAGGCATATTTAATTTATAGAGACTTAGCCAATATAACGTGGAAATATAAAAAATATATTCTATATTTCATCTGTGTGTATAATATGTATTCTATACGTTATGGAATACAAAAACAGTTAATAGAAAGGGAGGATGTAGATACTTCGTCTATATTGGAAGATATCGATTTTTTTGACTTACCTTCTATTTTAAATAAATTACCAATAGATACCGGTATCAGGCATGTTTTTGAAGATTTATTGTCATATCGTTTTCATGGTGACAAATTGGTAGAATCTGAGAACTTGAAAGAGAAAATAACTAATCAACGAAAATCGGCTGAACGTGGTGGAGTATCAATGAATAGTAATATATATTCACTTGAAAGTAAATTTTATCAGATTTTCGATTTCTGTAATGATAATTATATCATATGTGATAACAATCGTTTTTCGAATACTCTTTACTATAATACAATCGTTGGAATATTAAACAGTCATGTTACTCTCAAAGCAAGGAAGAATGCTTTTTTAGAAAATACTCGGATTGAGGAGTTGGAGAAGGAACATTTGCTCCTTTTATTTTTTCACATAAATAATAAAGAACTGTTGGAAATCTTTAAACAATATGATATAAAAACAATTGTTTTGAGTCAAAATGCTTGTGAATATCTTGCACGCATAATTAAAAATATAGAACAAACTATAGCGCATAGGCTTTATAAGAAATACATTGTAGATTGGAAAGATCTATTAACGAATATTATATTAAATATGATAGCTGTAGTCAATCGAATGCAAAATAAAATTCCTGAAGTGTATAAAATGTATTCAGCTATCAATTATATGTGGAATGCACAATACTTTTTGTCTTTTAATCAAGAAATATCTATATTTACATACAAGTACAAACCAGAGTTAAGTGACGCTGTTCTTCTTTTGGAACATTTGGTATTTAGGGGGTATAAACATGATAAAATCTATCAAGCTATATTCAATTTGAGTCAGGTATTGAAAGAACAAGTTAAAACAATCGAAAGCATTCATGATATAGAAGATATTCCAGACAAAGAAGATCCTTTTTTTGTCAGTTCTTTTTTTTCAGTCTTAAATGTTCATGTACAAAAAGAAGTTATTATGTATTTTAAACAAAGCATTCATGATTTATATACTTTACTGATGATTCATGAAAATTATCAGATACCTATTCTTGAAGCAGAAACATTAAGAAAAGCTATAAGTTCTCCTGATTTTAGTGATGATACATATGTGGAAAAAGAAGTATTTTCATGTGCTGTATTGGCGCGTATAAGAAGAAATAATGAATATCAATCTTTATATGGCTTGATAGATAACTTTGCTGTGAAAAATGAATGTTTGCAGTTTTTCTTAAATCCTATAAAGTTTGAGAAAATAGGTAGAATACAACCTGTTTGGGTATGTTTTTGTGAGGATAAAATAATAAAAGCTTTACTGAAAAATAGAATAATAAAAGAAAAAGTAAAAGAATTTATAACCAGTGATGTCTTTGGAAAATTAAGATTTGATCGTATATGGAAGTTACTATGATTATATGATATTATTTGAAACTCTGTACATATACTGAAAAAATTGCAGGTATGGATTTTTTTGTTTACCTTTGTAGTAACCAATATATTAGACAATTATGAATAGCAACAATAAGAATCAGATAATCCGTTTTGACTGGGCTATGAAACGTCTGCTCAGGAACAAGGCTAACTTCAGTGTCCTTGAAGGTCTGCTCACTACGTTATTGGGTGAGAAGATTATTATCCAGCGACTCCTAGAAAGTGAAAGCAATCAGGAGGATGAGTATGACAAGTATAACCGTGTCGATATGCTTGCCGAGAACTCCAAGGGTGAACTGGTGCTGATAGAGGTGCAGAACAATAATGAGTATGCCTACTTCCAGCGTATGTTGTTCGGTACTTCGAAGCTGGTGACTGAATATATCAATAGGGGAGAAAGCTATGACAAGGTTCGTAAGGTATATAGCGTTAATATCGTCTATTTCTCTCTGGGACATGGAACTGATTTTGTTTATCATGGAAAGACTGAATTCAGAGGCATCCACACCAACGATCTCCTTGAACTCACTCCATTCCAGAAGCAGACATTCAAGGTGGATACGGTAAGTCAGCTATATCCTGAATATTATATCCTGAAGGTGAACGGTTTTAATCAGGTAGCGAAAAGTCCTCTGGAAGAATGGATCTATTATCTTAACACTGGAGAGATACCTTCCACTGCCACAGCTCCCGGTCTTGAGGAGGCCCGTGAGAGATTGAAACTGGATAGTATGACCAAGGATGAGCTTGCTGCCTATTACCGCCACTTGGATAATATTGTTATTCTTCGTGATAATATCAATACCGAGCGTGAAGAAGGAAGAGCAGAAGGAGAGAAAAGGAAAGCCATAGAGGTAGCCCGTTATTTAAAATCATCCGGAACTTCAATAGAGTTGATTATCGGAGCAACAGGATTGACCAAAGAAGAGATTGAAAGACTATAATAACTCAGCTCAGGAGGAATATGTAAAAATATTCCTCCTTTTATTTTATTGAAGAAAAATTAGTCCAGTGCTGTCTTATCAATCATTCTTTGAAAAACGTCCCATTGATCCCATAATTTATAAGCTTTATCTTTTGTCTTGGGCTTCTTTTCTGTATATTCTTTAATACTGGGAATATCACTAAGTTGGAATATTTCAGTCATTTTATCTCGAAATGAAGTGAATTTATCATCAAAGTAGGCATGGTCAAAGAAGTGGGTTCTCCATAATATGTAAATAAATCCGGCCACATCCAAACCAGAATGTAATTCAGAAATTATATCCTCAATAATATCCAATAAATACTGACGGTCAAATTTATAATCAATTTTTCCGTCCTTTTTTCTCCTATAGTATCTTGACAACGATTGGCTAACTTCATTTATGTTAAGCTCTTTGACAAATACTATATCTTTTACGGCACTTGTTATTCTTTTGTATTCATTATATTTTTTCTGGACATATTTATTTAGACCTTCTTCTTTCATCCGGCTGAGTATATGGTTGTATTCGTCCATACTCAATTTGTCACCATTCATCATGTCAAAAAAAATCTCCCAGTTCCTTTTATGAAAATAATAATATTGCAGGAAGAAAATAGGCTTTCTGTACTCATATTCAAAAATCGGATGGATGTCCATATAACCATCCCCCATAATTTGTTGTTCCCATTTTTGATACTCGTTGTGGAATTTTTTAACAACATTTGCCGCGACTTTCCATTCATATTCTTCTGTCGGTTTTCTATCAAGTGGACATATACCGCTTCTTTCCAATTCATTCCTTATATATTCATTGAATCTTAAACTGCTGCCTTGGAACTCCTTATTGATATAATCTTGTAGAATGGCATCATAGTTCTGATCAAACCAAATGGTAAAGTCCTCTTTTTTCTCAAATTCCATGTATTTGTTCTGGATAATTTGTATCTCCTCCGGCGAGAATAACGATGGGAAACAACAACTTAGTAGTTCGGGTATTGATATGTTCTTGTTCCAAAGAATCCAAAATGACGATGCAATCTTTTTTTGTTCCTCATCAGTTGCGTAATGGAAACTTCTTTGTATTTTTTGCTGCCTAATATTTTCTTTATTGGTCATTGTAAGTGTGAGTGCTCTTACAATACTTGCAGGCATGGATACAAGGAAAAGATGAAACCGATATTCTATATTCTCTTCCTCGTTCAATTGGATTTTATCGTTAAGGACATCCTCAAATATAGGGACAATGTCATCTTCTATAAAATATTTATCTCCACATATGCTATATAGGTTTTCTCCAATCTTCACATTTTCTAATATATATTTCCCTTTTCCTTTTTTCATCCAACTTTTTAAATACAGTATGTCAATGATTTCTTTGATGGAGCATTCCTGGTCTTTCCATTTATAAATATTTTGAGTCAGCTGGTATTTCTCTATTCTTATCGGTACTTTACCGGTTTCTATATCATCATATATTTGGGATAGAATTTTAAAATCTTGATTATCTTTTATAGATTCTGCTATGACTTTATCCATAATGACATTTTTTGAGTTAAACATAAAGACAGCACCCGATTTTTTCAAATGCTGCCTTAAATATATAAAAAATATATTATGCAATACTCTTTACATACTCAAAAAGTTGTTTTAATTGTGTCGGAGTCATTTTTTCCATACTTTCTATGATTCCCGACTTGTATTGGTGTGTGTTCCACTTTTCAATTTGTATTTTCTGTGTCTCGTCAGCAACTTCAATGTAAGGTTTCATAGTGGCATAATCTGAATGACCGGTGCAACTCATTACTACGCTAGCCGGAATACCAAGAGCCAAGGAACAACATACAAAAGTTCTTCTTGCATCATGACAACTGATTTGTTCCCAAAACTTATAAGTATCCTCATGCCTGGTATTACCCTTGAAATAAACTTGAGATATTTCACGATCCAGTCCGGCAAGTTTGGCTGCTTCTTTCAAATAATCATTTAATTTTTGATTGCTTGGAACAGGGAATATGGTATTGCCTTTGTACCAAGAGTATTTATCAATGATCCGCTGTGCGTGTTCATTCAAAGCGATATGCAGTTTGTCATCGGTCTTTTCGGTACAGAAATCTAAGTACCCATCCACTAGGTTGACCGGTCTAAGTGCAGCCAAATCCGAATATCGTAAAGAAGTGAAAGCCATGAAGCAGAACATATCTCTCGCTTTTGATAGGTATTCTTTCTCCTTGGGAAATTCATAGTGGAAGAAGTGCATCAGTTCCTTATATTTTAGAAAGGTTACGGTTCGAGGTATTACTTTCAGCCTGAGTTTGAATTCTAATACGCCAGAATTTATTGTATATCCATGCCTTGAAACCCACCGTAGGAATGATTTCAATATCCTGATTTGTTTCTGTATGGTACGGTTACAATAGTCATTCTTTATATACCATCCGACAAGCTCCTGAACTTTTAACTGATCTAGAGTTTCAAGTGTAATATTGGGGTCACAACTGCTTAACTGAGTCCACATCTGGTCATATTTCTCATGGATCTTATCACCCCAATTACCTTCTTGTGGTCGAAGCAGCAAGAACTCGGAAAATATATCCTTCAACGTTTTCATCTTATCTTCATCCACCGTTTCTTGTTTTACCCTACCCAATTTCTCATTCACCAGCTCTTTCAAGTCAGTTGTCGTTGGTATTTTGGAATGAAGGTCATATTTGGCAAACACTTCCTCGATACAAACCAGAAAACTACGGATTGCATTGTTAATCTCACGGGCATAAACAATCTTCCCACCGATTTTATGGGTCGTATTGCTTTTTACCAGTTGTTTGCCACTATCCCATTTTAGAGGATCGATAGTATAACCGACAGAGAAACCGACCTCATTCTTCTTGCTGTTCCATCTTACCCGGATCATTACCTGCCCGTTCTTCATTACATAGGCTCTTGTACTAAAATTTGTCTTTTTCATACGTTTTACTTAATTTTACCGCGAATCTAAAGAGAAGATTTTAAAGGGAAAATAGGCTGACATTACATGAATATACATGATAGTACAAACTACTTTCCCTTGTTCTATCCACCTAATTTCAAGAGCGAAGATACGAAGACTAATCAGGGGGAGTAACACCCTTTAACTACTCCCCCGATTTACGAGAGTATATAATATTGGTTGAAGTTATAAAGTTGATGAGATTTTATTATAATGTTGATTATTAATATTTTGTGGCTTCTTTAAAAATCAGACAATATCATTCATAGACTCCCGTACGCACCGCGAAAGTAAATAATAAATTAAAGCAAAGCTCTGAAATTCAAGG
>ERZ773157.555-NODE-555-length-44415-cov-8.283792_pt1 | contig 44415 bp, 40 predicted proteins | sample MGYA00511480_ERZ773157 | MGnify/ENA primary metagenome ERZ773157 (study PRJEB29015, sample SAMEA2737863) | human gut metagenome | biome: human gut; feature: human-associated habitat; material: faeces | place: China | collected 2012 ... | reverse complement strand
GCAGGGGTACTGTCATATCTAATTTATTGTTGCTTCTTTACCAACCATGAGCATTAGCGCCGGGGTTGTCGTTGCCGTAGCCTTCCATGAGGTTGACAACACCCCACACCGCAAGACCAGCGCCGAGGGCGATAACAAGCGTCTGGAGAACCGTAACTGCCTGATTGATAAATGCCATACTTGAATTTCCTCCTTAAATCGTTGGTGAATTGTGAAGGGCGAGTGCCTTTTCCAGCACCCGCCCCGATGGTTACTTCTGCGCGGCTGCCGGATTAACCGAACAGACCGGAGAGCAGAGGGATGAGGGTCGTGCCGATCAGCACCACACCACCGCCAGCCATGAGCTGCTTGATGCCCTGAGACTTGGCGCCGGGGTTGTCGTTGCCGTAGCCTTCCATGAGGTTGACAACACCCCACACTGCGAGACCGGCTCCGAGAGCGATAACGAGCGTCTGAAGAACCGTGACAGCCTGATTGATGAAAGCCATAGATTTTCCTCCTTGATTTGAAAAAGATTGATTGTGTATTTCCGAAAATGGGCATAAAAAAAGAAGCCCCGTCGCTGTTCTGCTTTGGGATGAGCCATCAGGCTTTACCCACTGCGCAGTGCAGCGACGGGGCTTTAATCATCTTCGACCTCGCCCATATCATAGAGGTCGAACGTGTCATCGGGCTTGACTACCAGCTTATGCGTCCGGTACTTTTCAATGTCAAAGGCGTTTCGTTTATCGAAGTCGGAGAGCTGCCTATACTTTGGATGCTTCGTGATGTCGTATTTGTTACTGAGAAAAGGTCTCACGCCTCGAAGCTGTAAAATACACTTGCCTCCGTCCATGACGGCGATCTCATCCTGAGACATCAATTCCTTGCCGGTCTTCTGATAGTTCAAGCCATAAGAGTTGTTGTTGGAACGGGTTTCCGATGTGTTGTAAAGGTCGATTGTTTCCTTGCCCAGCACCTCGCTGATTTCCTTGAGCGTGGATTTCTCCTTGCCGCCGAGGAAAAGTGTGCAGTCGCAGTTGCCCGTGATGGTGTCCGCCGCATCCTTGTAGATGGTCTTGAGCTGAGACTGGGACTGTAAGATGATTGACGCCGAGATTTCCCGGCTTCGGATGGTTGCGATGAGCTTATCAAACTTCGGGATTTGACCGATGTTCGCAAACTCATCGAGCAGACAGCGCACATGAACAGGAAGCCGTCCGTTGTAAACGTCATCTGCTTTGTCGCAGAGAAGGTTGAAGAGTTGGGAATACATGATTGCCACGACGAAATTGAAGGTGTCGTCGGTATCAGAAATGATGACGAACAGCGCCGTCTTCCGGTCTCCGATGGTGTCCAGCTCCATCTCATCGTAGCTCATCAGCTCCCGCAGCTCTGCGATGTCGAAGGGCGCAAGCCTTGCACCGCAGGAAATCAGGATCGACTTCGCGGTTTTGCCCGCCGCCAGCTTGTATTTGCGGTATTGCTTGACCGCAAAGTGGTCAGGGTCGCGGGCTTCCAGCTCATCGAACATGACATCCACGGGGTTCTTGAAGGTCTCATCGTCCTCTCTGGCTTCTGAGGCATTGATCATTTCGAGCAGGGTAGTAAAGTTTTTCTCGTGGTCGGGTGCCTCATACCAGATGTAGCCGATGAGAGCTGTGTAGTAGAGCTTTTCCGCCTTGACCCAGAAATCTTCGCCGGACTTATCGCCATCTCCCTTCGTGTTGACGATGATCGTATTGACCAGCTTGAGGATGTCCTTCTCACTGCGGATGTAGCTGAAAGGGTTGTAGTGCATGGATTTTCGGAAATTGATGGTGTTCAGCGACTTGATGACATAGCCGCCCTTTTCGAGCATCTTGCCGCACTCTACCAGCACCGTACCCTTCGGGTCGGTGACAACGTATGAACTGTGCATCTGCATCAGATTTGGTTTTACAAAAAAGCGCGTCTTGCCTGAGCCGGAACCGCCGATGACAAGGATGTTCTTGTTGCGGGCGTATTTCGGCTGCTTTGGACGGCTGTTCATGGTCAGGAACTCCGTCTGCGTCAGAATGACATTGTTGGAGAACTCCGGGTCCATGTACGGCTTGATGTCCTCCGGCTTACCCCATCGTGCAGATCCGTATTCTTCGCCCTGCCGGAACTTCTTGCGGTTCTTGCCCTTGACATAGACCGCCAGCTTGAGCAGCGCACCGGCAACCAGACCGACGAGCAGATCAACGGGATGAAAGCTGGGAAGCGGATTTGCAAAGGCAGTGCCGAACACGGCAAAGCCGTTTGTCAGCTTGTCGATGAACTCTGTGCCGGGAGCGAGACGAAATACGGCGGCAATCTTATCCGCAAAGTAGAAGGCGAAGACATACGGAAGGTTCAGAAGAATGAGCTTCTTCATATCGGGTTTGTTCACAGCTCCACACCCCGATCCTTGGTCTTGACCTTGACTTTCTCTTTGTGCTGTGCCTTGCTCTGGGCTTTCTCCTGATCCAGCTTGTGCCGGATGGACGGCTGTTCCTTCTGCTTGACGGTTTTTGCGGAGAACTCCTTGAACGCGGCGGTCATAACATCAACATCTCGTCCCTTGAAGAAGACAAGATAGCTGGGCGGCTCAACGGAAACGTCCTTCTTGAGCGCAAAGTCCAGACCGTATTTACTGGCTGTTCGCTCAAAGGACTTGATGTTGCCGTCCGTCACTTCGATGTTGGAGATGGCGGCGTTCTGGCTCATCAGATGCTTGATGGACTGCTTGCCGCGATAGGTTTTTGGCTGCTGCATCTGCTTCTGCGCCTTCTCAATCTCCTGCACGAACTTGTCCAGTGCCTTTTTCAGCACCTCGGCTGAGATTTTGCCGCCCTTGATCATGATTGCAACAACTTTGGTGTTGACTTCATCCTGCATTGCAGTGATACCTCCTTTCCTTGAAATGATTGAGGGAATGCTGCCTCAGCTAAGGTGGCACAATCCGGCGACAGATGATTTTCATTTACACTGTCCTCCTTTCCGAGCATTGCTCACGATGGTATTCATTAAAGAGTGTCTTCGCAAAGGCTATAATCGTAGGTCTTCGGCTTCTTTGACCCTGCCGATCTGTCCTGCCCGTAGAAATCATGATTGACGAGCGCGGAGTAGTAATTGTCTATCGTCAGAGAGGCGTTATACAGAGCGGTCAACAGGTACGCCCGGATATTACGGATGTCTGACGGGTTCTTGTTCATTGCTTCCAGAACGTACTCTATGTGGCTGCTATTCAGCTTGAGAAAGCGGGACTTAACCACTTGCTGCGGCATATCCTCGCCATTGATACGGATGGTCGGAGCGGTAGAGCAGACGGCATCCAGCATGATGTCCATGATCTCCCGGAAGCGGTCTTTATCGAACTTCGGATCCTGACAGAGAATGTTGTAGTCAAGATTCTCTTTGATAATCTCTCCATACTCGCTTCGCTCATCCATCCTGTCCATCACATCAAGATTGATGGATTGATAGTTCTTTGAGAGAGTATTTCTTTCTTGTGTAATTACTTGGATAGTATTTCTTTGTGCGGGATTTTCCCTATGGGGATTCTCCACGTCTGGATTCTCCACATCGGGATTTTCCCTGTGTGGATTATCCCTGTGTGGCAAACCGGCTTGCGGCATCTCATAGATGTCGAACTCCGTGCTGACCATTCTGCCCTTATCATCTCTGCCACGGTGACGGACAAGGTAGCCGTTTTCCTCAAGCTCCTTGAGTGCCGAAAGTATGGCGTCGGGACCTTCCTTGCAGAGTGCTGCAAGACCACGGGTGGAGAACTGCCAGCCGTCGTTGAAGGACAGCATCTTTGAGAGAAGACCGACTGCTTTGAGGGAGAGGTTCTTATCTCTCAGGTGGGTATTGCCCATGACCGTGAAGTCACGGGTTTTATTGACGCGATAGACTGACACATGATCACCCTGCCATTTCCGTAGATACTTCAACGCCGCAGATTCCAAAGTAGCGGATGCGGATGACGTTCTTGCCCTTCGGGGTGAAGTAGGTCTGAGAGCCGGTATAGCGGAAGGTCACGAAATCCCGGACGATGAAGAGTCCTTCGTTGCTCTTCTTGTTGTAGGGAAGAAGCTGACCGGAGGGAGAGCGGAACAGATACCCTTCGTTAAGCAGGAATTTGACGAACTTGCGCTCCGGGATTTTCAGTTCCTTCGCCGTGGTGCGAATGTTGGTGCAGTCATCTGGATTGACGAAGACGTCAAAGTAATCGGCTTTCGGTCTTGCGATGCCCAGCTCCGCTTCAAGGGCATTGGCGCGATTCGTTTCCTTGAGCAAGGTCTGCGCAAGCTCTATGATGACCGCCGGTTCCTTCTGAATGCGGTCCAGCAGGGATTCCGTCATGTAGCAGCCGGTCTTGCGGATCATGGGAACAACCTCATCGAACAGCCAGTGTTCAAATCTTTCCGCCGAGGGGAGTTTGCTATGGACAATTAGCCTGTAAACATCACCCTCCGTAATGTAGGAAAGGGACTGCGTACCGCCGCTCGTAAGGGTGTCCCGTTTTAGGACACCCTTGCAATGGTCAATAATTGCCTTGCCGGGTCTGGCATATCCCAATGCTCTTGCAACATCTGAGCCGCAGAACAGAAGTGTTTCTCCGTCGAGGATCGTCCTCACCTCACCGAACTGTTCATTCTTGAAGACTTCGATTTTGTTATCCATGACAGGTTTCCTTTCCGGCATCAGATGTGCCACTTTGATTTTTGAGTGTAGAAACGGGATTGCAGCAGTAGGGACACTCTGCAAACACGCAGGACTGATATTTCCAGTGAGGACGGTGAAAGCGGCAGCTTCGGCACTCAGGGAGAATGCCATCCGCGCCGCTGTCAAAATGCTCAAAGCCGGGTATGGTCTGCATCAGCAATTCCAGTGCTTGCAGATCACCGGCTGTCATGCGTTTCATGCTTAAAAACTCCTTTCCTTCGCCGCATCGCCAGCAAATATTCCGGCTTTTGGGCAACAAAAAAAGAGGGTTTGCTTCTTACTCCAAATTGGAGAAGAAACAAACCCTCTTCGTTTACGATGTAGTTCAGATGATTTCTCGGATGGTATGAATGACACCGAGCAGCAGCCCGATGAAGAAGGCAAGTCCTCCGATAAGACCGCCTATGATTAAGTTCAATGCGAAGATGCCGACTGAGCCGGAGATACCGTAGCCGCTGGGAACGAGCCAGAGGCACATCCTCCGGATGCCAAATGGCAAGCCGACGCAGATCCACATAAGGAAGTAGTCACATACGCCGTCAGGCATATAGATCGGCTTGAGAAATGACGCGAGGCAGAACGCAAGCGCGATTGGAAGCAGAACCTCCTTCAAGAAGACTTTGATAGCACCCACTATATCCTCCTTCTGCCGGAAGTGTGCAGCGGCACACTCCGGCTTGCTTGATTATTGTGAAAGTCCTTTGTTTTCGGTCAAAAAAAGAAGGGACTAAGCCAGAATGCCTTGGTTTTCAAGGTCTTTCTGATTTAGTCCTATTATCGCACAATAATCCTTAACAATCAATGTTCCGACATTGCCTGCTTCAATTTCCTTAATCAACGCTTGAAAGCCGGGGCGATTGAAATTTACACCCGAAAAACCATCGTCAGTAAAATGGCGGATATTCTCAAAACCATTCCTACGGGCATAATCTTCGAGGTATTTTTTCTGATTGGTAATGGAATTACTCTCGCCATTCAGGTCATCATCTCTTGATAATCTCTCATAAAGTGCTGTAATCTTTGAAGTCCTTGACATTCTCTTAACCTCCTTCCTTATGTATTTTCAATTTAGGACAGTTAACTTTATCGTCCTATTAAAGCATAGCCCTCCGGGGACAGTTCGATGGCGGTGACAGTCTCGCCGTAGTTCGCCGCCCAGCTATCGAAGTGCTGTAAGCCCTGTTCCTCCAGCGCCGACATCTGCAAGTAACGCTGGATGGTGTAAAGCTCCACCATGCTGTTGGAAATGGGGGTGCCGGTGGCAAAGACAATGCCGCGCCCTCCGGTGATCTCATCGAGGTAGCGGCACTTCATAAAGAGGTCTGAGCTTTTCTGCGCCTCGGTCTGGGCAATACCGCCCACATTCCGCATTTTCGTGTATAAAAAGAATGACGATAGGTAATCCTTTGAACGTGATGTGCGGCGAAGCCGCACATTCGTTTCCTCCGGATTTTCCCCCGTCTCACGCCGGGCGTGCACCTTTCAGCGCACCCGGCCTACCATCAGATTGACTTACTTTCTACTGATTTCATTGCATCTGTACCCTCACGAATACAGCGCACTTGTAAATTTCACTTTTTGAGTTTTTCACGATATTTCTTGATTTTGCGTACCGCCTTGGCATCCAACTCTGGCGGTATAGGACTGTTGTGTACCATGCGGTGACACGGTATACATAGCCATGCTAAATTTGGAACTTTGTTGATTCTTTCAATCGGAAGTCGTGGATTTACATGATGACAATGTTTCGGAATCAGTTCAGAGAAATATCTACCACAGCATTTGCATTTTCCCTTATCTCGGTTGTAGGCATATTCCCGATTCATAAAATACTCGAAATTGGCTCTCCATCCCTTGCCGCTAGCGTAGATGGATAAGGCTATATCTTCGGGTGTATTGATGGAGGGGCGGTCACAGGGCAACGGTTTATGCTTGGTACGATAATTTACATACCGCCTGCGTCCATCCTCCGTATAAGGGGTCATTTTCTGGTCAAATGGTTTGCTTTCATAACGACTGTGTGTAATAAACGCATAGGTTATTCCGAACCATTTCCCATCAATTTGAATTGCGAAGGTTTTACTGTCATAACCTTCGTGCCGATGTGGCAGATTACTTAATTCCTTTAACGGCACCTGCATTTGGTTGTACTGCTTGGGAAACAGGTTTTTCCATACTGCCAACGCCGTATTATTCACTCTACGGTCAATGGCATGGTAGGCATGAGAACAGATAGAGGGTTGCAAATACTGGGCCAGTCCCATAATCACGGAGTTCACATACTGGATTTGAGCCGCCTGCGTGTTGGATTGCGTGTATAATCCAATTTTCCTAACTTCTTTTTGCAAGGTATGGATTTTCTTCGTCAATCGTTCCATATCAGGGAATGGCTTTCCTACCAGATTATCTGACCATGTGGCTGGGTCTGGTGTTTTCCTCTTTCGTTCTGCCTTGACTATGTAACCGAGGAAATGAATACCATTCTTTCTCAAATCGGTTACATAGGTCTTTTCCTGTGACAGTTCCAACTTCATGCGATGCTTGAAATACTTTGTCAGTTCATGCTTCATACGGAACGCTTCCTGTTCCGTAGAGGTCAGGATCACCCAATCATCCGCATAGCGAAAATTGTATTTCGGGGTGATTCCAGACCATTTCAGCCTTCGGGTATCGTTGCATTTGTGCTTGCATTGACGGTGCGGCTCCATATAGCAGCGCCCCACATACCAGTCAAAGTCATTGAGATACACATTGGACAGCAACGGAGATAATATACCGCCCTGTGGTGTTCCCATTTCTGTTGCATGGTATAAGTCCTGATCGATATATCCGGCTTTTAGCATTTGGCTGATGATTTTCAGAACCCTCTTATCGTGGATTCCGATTCGCCATAGCTTTTTCAGCAACAATCTATGATTGATGTTGTCAAAACAGCCCTTTATATCTCCCTCGACTGCCCATACCGGCTGGTCTTTGGATTTCACACTTGCATTGATGACATTGACAATATCCCGGATAGCGTGCTTCTGCGCCCGGTAAGGACGGAAACCATAGCTGTGCGGATAGAATCTCGCTTCGCATATCGGTTCCAGAATCAGTCGCATACATTCCTGTATAATCCTATCCAATACAGTGGGAATACCCAGAGGTCGCTTTTTGCCGTTTGCCTTTTCGATATACTTCCGTTTGGCTGGCTTCGGCTTGTAATTGGAGATATTTGATTGAATCAACTGAAATAGTTCTTCTTTTGGCATTTGCAGATACTTGTCCATTTTCATCCTGTCCACACCGGCAGTTTTGCTGCCCTTGTTGGACTTGATGTTATGAACAGCGGTTACAATAGTCACTTCGCTGACCATTGCTTCCAACAGTCCCGTGAATGAAACGCCTTGCCCCGATTTTTCATAGAGCAGGTCTTGAAACTGTTTCAATTCTTTTTCTGTTGAAAATCTGACGCTTAAATGCACAAGGTTTTCACCTCGCAGTTCGTCACCCGTCTTTCAGGGAGTTATTGGATTTTCTTTCGTGAAATTTACAAATCAATCTGACTCGTGCCCTTCGCCGTGGGGCATTTCAGCCCCGTGTAATTGGCGTTACCCAATTGCAGACTACTATGGCACGGCTGACTTCCTGTATTCTTCATTGTGCTGTAACACTCCAAATACAGGCTCTCAAACGTTCCCAAATCTCTATCCTTGTGGTCAATAGACCGTTGAAACCCTTAGGCCGCTACCTTACACCGGGAGAACCTAACCACACTTTGAATCACAGTTGTTGTGTGGTTCCGCATGAATATTTCATTTCATGGGGCATATACGGAAAAACCAGCCGTATCTGCTTTCTCCAATCTTCATCCTTTCGGATGCCAAGCACTCTTACGATGCTGCATAGCTTTCACTACTGGATAGCCATAGGTTTCGGAAGCCCGCACCATTATTATCCATGCCTTTCGGTTTAGGTTTTCAGGTTACGACTTCACCACGCTTTGTACCCTGTCTATTTACAGATAGACAACGCACAGTGGAGTATTAGCTCTCGTACTGCCTGCGGTTTGACAGACCGCTGTGGGATTTCTCCTTTCCGGCATTGATTCTGTACGGCAGAGGAATTTCGCCTCTGAATTTGAGATTTGAGTTCTCTACGATATTTTCTTGATATATCAAGTGCTATCGCATGGTGCTTTTCGTCATAGCTGTCTGCTACGACTTATGCACAACGTTTCGCACGGTTCTTAAAATAATGCGATTCGTCAATGAAAATACGGTCAATGCCCAATTCCTCAAAGGTGACCACATCGTCCTTGCGGCTCTGGTCGTTCAGCTTGTCGATCTTGGCTTGCAGGCCCTTCTTGGTTTTCTCCATCTGTTTGATGGTGAAGTTCTCGGCTTTTTCTCGCTTGGCATCGGAAATCCCCACCATGATCTCGTCGATCTGCTGCTCCAAAATGGCCCGCTGGCGCTCTACGCTCATAGGGATCTTCTCGAACTGCGAATGCCCGATGATGACGGCGTCGTAGTCGCCGGTGGCGATGCGCCCACAGAATTTCTTGCGGTTTTTGGTTTCAAAATCCTTGCGGGTGGCGACAAGGATGTTCGCTGCCGGATAGAGCTGCAAAAACTCAGTGGCCCACTGCTCTGTCAGGTGGTTGGGCACCACAAAGAGCGACTTCTGGCACAGGCCCAGCCGCTTTGATTCCATCGCCGCCGCAACCATCTCAAACGTTTTGCCCGCGCCCACCACATGGGCAAGCAGGGTATTTCCACCGTACAAAATGTGCGCGATGGCGTTGACCTGGTGCTTGCGGAGCGTGATCTCCGGGTTCATGCCGCTGAAATTGATATGGCTGCCATCATACTCACGGGGGCGGTTGCTGTTGAACAGAATATTATAGGTCTTGCAGATAGCTTCACGCCGGTCCGGGTCTTTCCAGATCCACTCAGCAAAAGCGTCTTTAATGAGTTCCTGCTTACTCTGGGCGATGGCCGTCTCCTTCTTGTTCAGAACGGCAATTCTGCGCCCTTCCTCATCGTAGTGGTAATCAAAAATGCGGACATCCTTCAGGTTAAGTGTCGTTTCGATGATCTCATAGGCGTTGATGCGCTGTGTGCCGTAGGTGCTGATGGCCTTGACATTGCCGCGATCCTTGCTCTTGCCCTCGATACGCCACTCGCCGGTGATTTTAGAATAGTGGACCTTCATGCCCCATTGCACGCTGCGTGGTGTTCCCAGCGTTTCAAAGATAAACTGGCGCACATAGTCCGTGTCCAGCCAGGTAGCGCCCAGTCGGACGGAGATCTCGCTGGCGGTGAGGTCAGTGGGCTGCACCCGCGCGAGCGCATCAGTGTTGATCTGATACTGCGGGTCCTGTTCTGCCTTGCCTTGAGCAACCGCCAATTTCTGACGCACATTGCCGGAAAGGTATTCGTCCGCGGGCAGGTACTTTTCATTTACGCCCTCGGCGTAGTCAGGGTTGAGAAACACCACGCCGGTCAGCTCGGCAAACAGCGTTTCCTCGTCCTTGCCGGTGAGCCTGCCCATATAGTCCATATCCACATGGGCCTTTTCCCCGATGGACAGCGCCAGCGCCTCCACCGCTGTATCTACCTTTTCGGCGGGTTTGTGGCTGCGGATGGTGCGCTTGGTGAACAGGTCGGCCTTGCGTTTCAGGTTCCGGTCCTCGTCCAGAATTTCCAGTGAACACAGCAGAAAGTAGGAACTGTCCTGATCGAAGGCGATGGCGTTGCCGCGGGAATTGATGAGTCCGTATTTTCTGGTGAAGGCGTCGTAGAGGGTATTCAGCTTGACTTGCTGCGCCTTGATTTCTTCATCGGGATAGTCCTCGGTCTGATACTCCAGCAGTGTCCGCACACAGTCCCGCAGCTCGATCATGCCGCGGATTCTGCTCTCCGCGGTCTTGGATACCTCCACGGGGTTCATGCGGCTGTTCTCCCGGTAGTAGATCTGACCGTCCACCAGTGTATAGGAGAAGTTGCGAACGGCAGGATCGGCTTCAATGGAATGATCCTCTCCCTCCAGTTCTTCCTCCCGGTCATAAGCGGTGATCTCGCCGTGGACATTCTGAACGGCCTCCGCCAGCAGTGCTTCCAACGGCTGCTCCGGGTACGGCTCGCAGGTAGGCGTGGGGCCGAACGGCCCGGACACCATCTTCATCTCACCCAAGATCATATCCGGGTGGTCGATGAAATAACTGTTCATCTGAATGCCGTCCTCGTTGGTGGCAAGATGCACCCATTCTGGTTCTATATCCACCATTCGTTCCCGCTTTTGGAGGAACAGAATATCTGAAACCACCTCCGTACCGGCGGCGCTCTTAAAGGTGTTGTTGGGCAGACGGATGGCCCCCAACAGCTCTGCTCGCTGCGCAATGTATTTTCGCGCGCTGGCGGTGCGCTTGTCCATGGTGTAGCTGGAGGTCACAACGGCGATAACGCCGCCCGGTCTGACCTGATCCAACGCCTTGGCGATGAAATACTCGTGGATGGGAAAATTCAGCCGGTCATAGCGTTTGTCCGCTACATGGAACTGGCCGAACGGCACATTGCCGATGGCTACATCGAAAAAGTTATCCGGGAAGACGGTCTTCTCATAGCCCTGCACCGCAATACTGCTTTTCTGATAAAGCTGTCTGGCGATGCGTCCGGAGAGATCGTCCAGCTCCACGCCGTAGAGCTTGCTGCCGCTCATGCTTTCCGGCAGCATACCGAGAAAATTGCCGATACCGCAGGACGGCTCCAGAATGTTGCCCTGCGTGAAGCCCATCTGCCCCAGGGCGGCATAGATGCCGCGGATAACCACAGGCGGCGTGTAGAACGCCGTGAGCGTGGATTCGCGGGCGGCGGCGTATTCGGCGTCCGTCAGCAGGTCTTTCAGCTCAGCGTACCGGGCGTTTTTTTCATCGAAAAACTCGGCAAGACCGCCCCAGCCCACATACTGTGCCAGCACCGTCTGTTCCTCCGCTGTGGCGGTGCGGTTTTCGGTCTCCACGGTTTTTAGGGTACGGATCGCGTCCAGATTGCGCTGAAAGCGCTCCAGCGGTGCGCCCTCCCCGATGTGGTCATCAGTGATGCGGTAGTTGCCGCCGTTTGGATTCAGCGGGTAGGCAAGCGCATTTTGCCTTTTCTTTTTCGGCGGGGTGAGTACCGCAGGCGGCTTGTCCGTCTGCGGTGCCGCGGTTTCCCGCACCATGTCCGGCTGCTCCATGTGAGCGCGGACATAGTCGATGGATTCCTTTCGGAAAATGGGAAAGCCCGTCCCGCCTTCAAAGGTCACATCCCGCAGCGATACATTTTGCGTATGATCGTCTACGCTGTCCACTTCAAACTGCCGCCCATCTATGGCCAGACGTGTGCCGATGGAAATATCGCCAACGGAAGTGCCTGTGTCTGTCTCCAGTTGCGTCGGCTCCCACGGGACCGTTCCCACTGTATCAGGCGCGGTCTGCGCTGCTGCGGTTTGCTCCGCCGCTTTTACAAGCTGTGCATCATGCCGGTGGTTGAACAGACTAAAAGTGCCGTCCACATAAGCGGAAAGCTGCTCTCTTGCGTGGCGGACGGAATCATAGGAACGGTCACTCTCGTCCGTCCCATCCAGCCGTGAGGTCAGCGCCGCCAATATTTCCGCAGTCTTGCCCTTATCTTGCAGCTGCTCCTCGATCATGGGAAGCGCATCGTAATAATCCGTGCCCTTGGGATAGGGACGCGGCACATCGTCCGGGGCATTGTAAAAACCGTTATAGACGGTTCGAGCCAACTGCCCACGCTCATATTCCGGGATTTTGGCGATAGCATCCTCGCCGGGGAATCGTTTCTGCGCGATCAGGCGCTCATACTCCTTGACCACATTGGGGATCGTCAGGTGAACGGTATCATATTTCTTGAAATTATAGTCCCGTTCGTAGTCCAGCCCTTTTGATGTTTTCGTGTGCTGGTATCCGGCACGGCTGCCGCCGCTATACTCGCCAAAGCTGCCCTTGATGAATTTCTGGTGTTCATCCGGCGTATGGGGATAGCAGAAATGGGAATAGATTGTCAGCCGGCTTTCGACGCCCTCCCGCAAAAAGTAATGGTCGATCTCATCCTGTGTGATGAACATTTTACATTGGCGCAGAAAGCTTGGCTGGGCGGTGAAACTGCGTTCCGGGTAGGTCAGGCCATCCAGTACAACGCCGATCCGGTGGGTGTTGTAAGCGGATAGTCGCCAGCGCATAATGTCGCGGTCTTGGGCATAAGCGTCAAGGAAAGTGTGATATTCCTGTGCCAGCGTTTGCAGACCACCCTCGGCCTTTGCAAAGGCCACCATATCCTCGTCCAGCTCTGGGTAGCCCTTGTGCTGATCATGGATGGCCAAAGTCTGCGGGAAAAGGCCCTGCGCGCGGCCTTCTTCGTTCAGATCGCGGGCTGTCATCAAAAGCGCGTCCATCGCTTCGTGCAGCACTTTGTCCGGGGCCTGCGCCAGCTCGGACGCGGAGAGATATGTCCCCGCCTCCAGCAGTTCCAGAATCCGCGCCGACGCCTGTTCCCATGTGACCATGGTTTTGCTGTACCCGGTGCGGACGCTGTCCCCTTGGGCGAGGTGGACGCCATCCTCCATGAACCACACGGCGTATTTGCGGCCCTCGTACTCGATGCCGCGCCCATTCGCCCTGCCAAACTCCCGGCGCAGAAATGATATATTTTCCGATTCTGGCCGCTCCCGCATATAAAATACGGCGATGCGCTCCGCGCTGTTGGGTTCGTTTCCGCCCGTGCAGAGCGCCAGATCAATGACCTCCTGCGGCACCGTGCGCGCCGGGGCCAGAATGCCGGAGGGCGCATCTGCCGGAGCCTCGTACACCGGAGCGTCGCCGCCCATGTCGAATAGGGCAAGCTGCTCAACCATGACCGGGGCGTTTTGCAGGCCCAGCTTGATCTTGTATTCGCCGCGCTCAATCAGGCCCTCGGTCATCTCGGTGATGACCGACCATGAAAAAACGGACTCCGAAGTGCGGGAGAGATAGCTGCCCTCCCACATCAATAGTCCGTCTTTCTCGGCATGGTAGCCTGTCCGAACACCGTCGGTCAGTACCTCCACCCATATATCGTTGTAGCTGTTTTTTAAGAACTCCGTGCGTTCCGTAAGGCCCTTGTGCGCCTGAAAGTATTCAAAAATCTCCTGCCGCTTGTGTTTGCGCCCGCCGTCGTCCAGCAGATTTGCTTCGATGAGGTGCATATCCAGAAAGGCGGGCAGCTCTGCGGTATTTTGCCGCACGGCATCATGTTCCTGTGCAAAGGACGCAGCCTGCTCCTGTGCTTTTTCGTCCGGGTAATCACCGTAGACACGGAGGCACTGGCGTGTTTCGGCGTCATACACGGCAGCGCCGTCATAGGCAAAACCGTCTTCCTCCATCGTACCGGCAACATAGCCCTGCGCTGCTGCTTCTGCTTCCTCCAGCGTTTGATAGTCCAGCTTATCGTCAAAGCCGTTTTCAATATGGTGATAGGCTGCAACCTGATAGGGCTTGAACGGGCTATGGTCTGCTGCGTTTACCAGCTTCGGATAAGTTTCCTCTAAAAGCTCCTGATGCAGCCGGTTATGGAAGGCTGGCATATCAAAGTAGAGCTTTGCAAGCTGCAAATCGCCGCTTTCGTTGACAATGCGCCGGATTGCGTCTGCCCCTTCCATAATGGCATTTTCACGATCTGAATTGCGGCAGGCATTGACAAATGCTGTGTCTTTTACCAATGCAGCAGCAACCGTTTGCTTGTACTGCTCGAACAGTTCTTTTATGGTTGGTTGTGCCGCATCTATAACAGCAGAGGCAGGAAGTTCATCACTTCCTGCCTCTGTGGGTTCTTGGGTTGTCAGGCGTAGATCAAGTCGCTGAGCACCAGCTCCTCCGCGCTGTGCCGGAGATTGTTCATCAGGCCCGCCCAGCGCAGGGGATCGGTCGCTTTCAGTTCCTCCGTCACGCCCTCGGCTCTCGCCATCCGCGCCACGGCCTGCTCCACCATCTTCCGCGAGGTCTGCTCGATCTCCGAGAGATGCTCCGTCAGCTTGCCGCTGGTTTTCAGGTTGGTGTAAAGCACCCTGCGGTGCTTCATCAGGTACTGCCGACGCAGCTCCGCGTACTTGCCCAGATGCACCTCCGGCGTCTGCGGCATCAGCAGGTTCGGCACCTGATAGCCGTTCTGCATCCTGTAAGTGACCTCCATGTTGTTCGCTCCTTTCATGGGGTGTTTCGTGTTGTTCTGTGCGGTCATCATAACCGATTCTCGCGCGGTTTGCAAAAAACTGATCCCGCTGAGCCTGCATGACTGTGCGGCTGATCTCCCGCAATCCCATCTCTGCGATGTCGCTGGTGGCGATGCCCAGGGCGTTGACGGTGGGCGGCGTGTTGAATTCGTAAACATGGGCAAATTCGTCAGCGGTGAAATAATCGTCTGCCCGTAAGCCCATCCGGGTCATCAGCATATAGGCCACGCTGACCTCCAGCGCATCCCGGTAGAACACCTCCAGATTAAGGTCATCCAGCTCCTCCAGCAGGCTGTCCTCCCGGCACTCCCGCAGGTCTTGCAGGTAGTCTGTGATGTTGTCCGCCACGGCGTTATGACAGGCGGAACGCACGGCGTCCGCCAGATTTTCTTTTTCGGACAGGTTGCCGAAGGTGGCCTCCAGCGTTTCGATGACCTCCGGCTCAAAGACCGGGTGCATCGTCCAGATAGGCAGTGGACGGGCAAAGCGGGACGCATGGGTATCGGACACATCAAAATAGAGCTTCAGGCAGTTTTGTCCGTCATCACCAAATACGGCAATGCTTTTTGCGCCGCGATTGACCCAGCGGCCAAACTGACGGTTCCATCGTTCCATCTCAAGGACCGCCGTGGCGTCCGGGCGCTGGGCGTAGATCAGAATTTGATCATCAAAGGGACATTTGTAATTGTAGCAGGCGGCGCGGAGAAAGCCCGTCCAGCTTTGATAGCTGCCGGTAACGCTCTGCACAGTCTGGTCATACAGCTCTGTGATAAGCTGAAATTTGGTTGGCAAGGCTCGCACCTCCTATCTCTCCGGCTCCGCCCGCTTTTTTACTGCAAGCCGGTCATTCTTTTGCTGTTCTTTTTGGGCCTTTTCAAATGGCTTCCGCTGATAGCAATAAATATAAAACTGGTAATCACCTTTAACTGGCGTACAGCGGAGCATATACACATACTGTTTGGTTTTCACCATGAATCCGTAAGAGGGAAGCAGTGCACCCTTGATGGCGCAGATCTGCTCATACCGGTTACAGCAGCGGTTCATGCTGTCGAAGTCCCGCAGCGGGGAGTCCGGCTGCTCCCGCAGCCAGTTTACGGTGCGGTCAATATCGGCCTTAAACTCCGGCGTGTTCAGTCTATCTGCCTGGTGGGGCCACCATGTTGTATAAAACTGCTTGCCGCTGCCAAAATCACCCCGCAGGTGTCCCACGCAACCTACGGTCTTGTCCTGTTCCTCGCTACGAGAGAAATAGAGAGCGTGCAGTGCAGGCTCATTGACGCTGTAAAAGTCAATGACATCCTTATCGCTGGCGGGATATTTCTCCTGAAATTCCGCAAGGGTACGGCATCCGCCATCCTGAAAGGAAAGGCTGCCGTTCTCCAGCGGAATCCACCCATCAATGGGAAGCTGGAACGGCTCACGGGTGAGGACGGTGCCATAGAAGTTGACCATGAGACTCCGCGATAGTTCTATCGGCTCACCCCAATCTGCATCGCCATGGCGCAGCTCGTAGCGATATACGCCCTCCGGTACGGTGGCTCGGTCAATGCGGCATTCCGTAAACAACGCCGGTCGGTCAAAAATCGTGACCTCCTGGTAGGTCACTTTCTGCGCGTCATAGCTCATCTGGCTTCACCTCGCTCTCTGTGTTTCTTTTGCACTCTCTGACGTGCTAAAAACTCCGGCACTTCTTGGAAACCGAAGGTATCGGCGTAGTAGGCAGTTTTCTTTCCGGCCTGTGTCAGTACTACCACATCGCCTACGGACATGGAGTGCATCTGACGGGCAAAGGGTCGGCGGTCGCCGTTGTGCTTTGCCCAAAGATGCTCCAGCGTATTATCTTTCGCAAACATACCGGCATAGGTGCGCCGATAATCAGCATTCTGGAGTTTCCCTTTTGCCTCCGCGTAGGGCCGGAAACAGTAGCCCACATCGGCGATTATGGGGATTTGGTAGATTTCATAGGTGCCGATCTCATCGCTGATTTTCGGCGTGCTGGGAACATAGAGATTGCCGTTGCGCTCCTGTATTTCTGCAAATTCACAGATATGGCAGACGGAGCTGCCAATGCGGGTATGACAATCGTCGATGTAGGTGCAGGGCAGGATCAACTGCTCACCGTCAAAACGGGTGATGACGATGCTTTCCCCGTCTTGGATGGTAAAGAGTGTATGGTACTCGCTGTCGATGAAGCGGATCACGCGCTTGTCCTTGTCAGGGTTTGGAAAGGCGATAACGCCCATGATGTTTACCGGCTCACGGTCACTCATCGTGCTGTACCTCGCTCTTTTGTAGATTTGTGCGCCTGCGGTTCCGGCATAGGAACGACTGTCAGGCGCTCCCCCAGCTTAATAAAGGCTTCCGGATGATGAAATAGCTTCTCGTATTTCTTCATCAGTGCAGGCGTTAAGGATGTAAATTCAGATTTCCCAAGTCCGACAATCAAAAAATTCCCAGCCACAATGTCATAAATATCGTTATCCTCATCTCGGAGCGCACGGTTCAGCGGCAATCCGTTCAGCTTTCCTTCTTCGTTTACAATCAGTGCCACAGGATCTTCATACGGGTATACAGCTTCGATACAGCCTCCAACCGCTCGCTGTAATGCGCCAAGACCATCTTCAATTTCAATACGCATAGGCTTCTTCCCTGGCTTAACGCACAAAACGGTCATCTTTTCTTTCATGATGTTTGCCGACTCACGGTCACTCATCGTGCTTCACCCCTCTCTTTTTTCGGCGTGGTACGCTTCTTTTCGTATTCCGCCAGTCTTTCCTTAGCCCATTCGGGCAGCTTGTTATGATCTGCAACTCCGAGAACATCGGTAATGTCCCACCGGCATCGTTCACCGGAATACAATTCCTCGAAGTAAACCGCACGCCCGCGTGCGCCGGGTGTGCAGCCAAAGCCGCCCTGCGCAAAGCCGAGTTGACAGTCTGCCGTGCGGTATTCCGGTGCAAGGCTGGTGGGGCGGAGAACAATCAGCTTTCCTTGCAGAGATTCCTCTGACGGAGGAAGGCAATCGTCCACGCCTAAAACGGCATAGGGGACATTTCGGGCCGCACGGAAAGCTTTGACTTTTTCGACCTGTGCCTGCAAGCGATTCAAAAAGGTTTCTGCAATTTCCAGATAACTCTTACAGGCAAGTGCTTCGGGATACATCTTTTCTCCGAGAAAATTGTACTGCTGATAGCAGGTCATATAGGTTTCGTCCTTCGGATTGAACCCCATAAGCAGAACGCGCCCACCCATACGAATGGACTGTATGATCTCGTAGTCACCGGCTTTGTCGGGTTTTGCACTTTTCTGCTCCCTGTACCCAAGCCGCTCCGCTTTATCCCGTAAGATAAGGTCTTTGAGGTATGCACCCTTTTCTGGCTGTTGTTCAAACCATTCCCGTACCTCGCTGTCACCGAGGGAAAGCTGAAAGGTGAAGCGCATGATTTTGCTGCGGTATTCATCATTCTTTTCTTTTCGCTTCTGATAGTTTGTCACCGTGCTTCACCTCGATCTTTGTGTTTCTTTTTTCGTCGCTGCTGTTCTTTTTCCAATTCCTCCAGCGTTTTCGGCGGTTTGCCATCAAAGGAGATCAGAACATTTTGCTTCGGTGTGCCTTGCAGCATGGTTTCCAACTCGCTGCACTCCTGCTTTTGCTTTTCTGTCATAGTGCCGTCCTTTCCAGAAGATAGAAAAACAGAGATTTGAGCATCTTCTGCCGCAAATCTCTGTTCCAATCGTTCTACTGTCCAATTCTGTTTGAATTGCCCCAAAGGGTTATGCCCGAATTGGGCGATGGCCCGCTGATCCATATCGCGGAGCCTTTTCCATAATTCAGGGTGGTGATGCCGCAGCTTTCGCAATTCGTTGATTCGCTGGAGGGGGCAGCACCAGCAGGAACAGCGGTGGTAGATCTCATATAGTCCACTCCAATCATAACCACGGTCGTAACATATTTTCAAAGCCTCTGCTTCGGTGATACCCCAGTCCACCAACGGATACTGCTCGTTCTTGATCCGTTTCGGCTCATCTGCCGCGATACCGACATAGTGGAGAGCCTGATACTCGCCCTTGAGCCGATTGACCTCCTTGCTGATAAGATGGGTTTTAAGCTGACCCGTACACCATCGTACCTTAGCACCGGGCCAGCCGTTGCCATAGAGCGAAACGCCCAGCCGTTGCCGGTTTTCGATGGAAGATGGCCTTTGCTTTTCTTCCTCGAACATCAGGTATTCAAAGCCTTTTGGGTGACGGAGCATGGTGATGTGGATACCACGCTCCCGGTAAAGGTAGTCATCCACTTTGCGGATATGGTCATACATTTCCGGAAATTCCATGCCCGTGTCTGCCCAAAGGACCGTGTCTATGGGCAAACCTCGTTCAATCATCAGCAAGAGCATAGCCGTGCTGTCCTTGCCGCCAGAGAGGGATACGGCGTGGAAAATCTGCTTGTTGAATGAAAACACCTCCAGTCTTGTTTTATTGCAGGCAGCTATCTTTCCGGCTCGTTATGGCTCTTATCTCGCTGCCTGAATTGCTTATGGTGTGGTTTTGCGGCCAGTAAATCGGGCGGAATACTTTCTGCCGAAATGATAATCCTGTTTTCGGAATTATCTTTCCATGTATTGGCACCCTTACTCCGTTCTATGTTCATACGGTGGGAGAGTTCTTCCACATACGCAGCAAGCGTGTGCGTAAATTCAAATACCAACCGACGCCCAGCCGCATCATTGGTAATGTAAACTGTTTGATCCAACACCGGAGGCTTTTCCAATGATTGCCCCGGTGCGTAACAGTGCACATTGAAATAGATTAAATTCTTTTCTATCCACGGGAATGCCCGTACCCTGTATGGGCCTACCCATCTATCAATTTCCATGCTGACCTCCATTCCTGATATGAGAGAAAAGGCGCAGCACGATTTAACGGCTCTGTTCCTGCTGGCGCTTGCGGTGCCAACCCTCCAGCAGCTTGATGATGACATCCTCCATCTGCTTCGGGGTGTAGCTGGCGGGAAAATACTTTTGCAGACGATCGTTTCGGATCGTGACCTTGCGCTCCAGTGGCTTTTCCTCCCGCATGATGAGGTCGATGATGTTATTTTCCAGCTTGCCTTCGCCGCTGAGCTGCTTGAGCCGCTGGGCCTGTCCAAGCGACGGGGATACTTCGTCACGCTCCATGGCAAGCAGGAGGTAGGTCTGTTCTTTTTCGGACAGGTGGGAGAGGAAATCCGCTGCGGGAACGAACTTGAGCGTTCCCGCATCCACCGCGTCCAATAGCGGAGGGATCAGCTTATTCAGACGCACATATCGCTGTACTTGCTTGCGGCTTTCGTCTACCTGATCCGCTAAAAGGTCTATTGAACTATGTCCCTTTAACTTCTGGCCAAGTTGGCCAGAAGTTAAATCTGTCCGCTGACCCTGCCGTTTCATGGCGTCCAGCTTCAGCTTGTAGGCTTTGGCTTTCTCGCTGGGCAGCAAGTCCTCACGGTTGATGTTGTAGTCTACCACCAAAATGTCCGCTTCCTCATCGCTGTAATTTCGGACAATAACGGGGCGGGTATCCAGCCCCACGGCCTTCGCACAGTAATCGCGCCGGTGGCCGGAGATGATCTCATAGCCACCACTCTCGCGGGGGCGGACGATCAGCGGCTCGGCAATGCCGATGTGCTCAATACTGTCCATAAGCCGCACCAGATCAGGCGTGGGGCGGTCGATGGTGTACGGTTGGCGGGAATATGGGAAAACCTCTGCTGCGGGAACGATCTGAATCCGTTCCTGCCGGTCGGCTTCACGCTCCGCGTCCGTTTTGAACAGGTCATCGTACCGGGTCAGTTCGATGCCGCTTAATTTGCTTGCCAAGGCTCAACACCTCCCTCGTCAGATTTTCATACGCCAGCGCCGCCTTGCCGCTGCGGTCGTGGTCGTAAATGCTTTTGTTTTCCACACTGATCTCTGCCGCCTTGATGGAACGGGGGATCTCACTTGCGAACACATGACCGCCGTAGGTTTTGCGGACAAGCGCATTGATCTCCCGCGCCAGTGTGGTGCGGCTGTCCACCATGGTCAGTACAATGCCGTCTACCTCCAGCTTCGGGTTGAGCTGCCGTTTCACGCGGGTGATGGTTCGCAAAAGCTGTTCCAGCCCCTTTGCGGGGAGATATTGCGCCTGCACAGGGATAATCACGCTGTCCGCAGCGGTCAGGGCGTTGATGGTCAGCATACCGAGGGACGGCATACAGTCGATGAGCGCGTAATCGTAGCGGTCTGCCACGGTGGACAGATATTGCCGCAGCACCGTTTCACGGCTCATGGTGTTGACCAGCGTGACCTCCAGTGCCGACAGCTCGATATTGGCGGGGACAAGATGGACGCCGGACGGGTGGTGCAGGATGCCCTCGCCGGGGGCGATGGGCTGCTCTGCGATGATCTTCTCCATCAGGGTGGAGAGCGTTGGGGATAATTCGTCAGGCTGTGACCAGCCTAACATCTGCGTGAGATTGCCTTGTGCATCGGCGTCGATCAGCAGGACTTTTTTACCTTGCCGAGAAAGACCAATGCCGAGGCTGGCGGCTGTGGTGGTCTTACCCACGCCGCCCTTCTGATTTGCCAGTGCGATTGTTTTCAATGGGACACCTCCTCCAACAAAAAAGGAGCCTTGCGGCCCCTGTTCTAACAAAGCTGTTGCTTCTTACGGTTATTCTTTTTTCGGGTGGTATTCTTTCTATTCTCAGTCTTGCTATATCTCAGTCTTATTAGATTTCGATTTTCGAAAGTCAAGAAATTCGAAAACCGAAAATCAAGACTTTCGAAAATCGAAAGTCACAGAAGCGCAGACTCCGGCCACATCTATGATTTTCGAAAATCGAAAGTCTGGACTTTCGATTTATTTAGGATATATCGCCGGCAAAGTTTTTCACATAAATGATAGCCGGTTTTCCAAGTCCTTGCCGCTTTCGTTCAATCAAACCAATACCTTTTTTGCTGTCCAATTCTGCGAATAGGCGCACCGCCTTTTCAGAGCGACAGCGCAGGGTTTCCATGACTTCTTCTACCGTAAAAATGATAAAGACACGATTTTGGTCGTCTACCCAACCGTTCCGATAGGACAACTCCATGCGATCAAGTAGCAGTCCATACAATAGCTTTGCATCAGAGGAAACGCCATCAAACCGGCTATCGGTGATTAGCAGTTTTGGAATGCGAAAGAAAGCGTATTGTTCACCAGAATGTCCATAGTAATAGGGCAGGGATAAGGCCATAGCGTTCACCTCACATTCTATGGGGATATAAAAGGGCAGGGGAATCCCTGCCCTGAGATTTCAAATTTTTAATTGCTCGGTACACTTTTGCAACAGAGCTTGAAATTTTTGGGGTTTTCTATTTCCGCGTAGGCAATAGGACGACGAAAGAAAGGTTACAAGCGAATCCCTTGTAATATTCCACCCTTTTCTTCCGAGTATGGCAGTAATACGCTTTTCGAGTACCCAGCGTTGAATAGCGGTCATTGAAAACCCTGTCAGTTCCCTGATTTGCTGTGTCCGAAGGAGATCGGGCAGGTATGAAAAATGTGCCTGCAGCACCTCATATATTTGCCGATTTACATTTTCATCATTTCCATAAAGCGTATCCTTTTTGTAAAGATAGGCAAGTGCATCTGTGAGCTTAATGTGATGAATACGCCCGGTAGGGGTATCTACTATCTCATATGAGATTTCTCCGCGCCGGGTTAAATTATATGCAGTCTTGTGGCATATCCCGCACACTTCACAAAACTGCTTTTGTGTAATATACTCCGGATATGCTACTGCAAGATCCGAATAATAGGTCAGCAGATCCATTTCAGTTCTCCCTTCTGGTGATTGCCGACAGCAGAGAAAACCAATGATTCTCAGAAATGTGGTCTATCCTATTTTCTATCCTTTGTCCATTTTTGCTCGCATTTTTCGGAAAATGCGAAAGCGCCTGCCACCCCTGTTTTTCTTGTATCAAATACTCAAAAAATCCTGATTTTTCAACGGGTTCAAGGCATAGTAACTACCGTGTACTGCTTCGATGTGACGCCTAAGTGGAACAGTTTCGAAATTACTCGAAATGCGGTAGGTCGGCTCAAAACCGGCGCGAGAGTTCGAATCTCTCCATCTCCGCCATGAGGTCTGCCAGCGAAAAGCTGGTAGACCTCTTTCCTTTTTATGGAGAAACCGCCGATAGGTTTTGCAGCATGGGCGCCACAATGTCCTGCTCAATGGCTGCGGCGGATTGTTTTTTCGTGGCATATTGCAGATGCCCGTAAATATCCACCGTTGTTGAAATCTCACTGTGTCCCAGCCATTCTTTTACCTGTTCCATCGGAACACCGTTGGCCAGCAAAAGCGAGGCACAGGTATGGCGAAGATCGTGGAAACGAATGTGCCGTAAATTGTTCTTGGCAAGCAACTTCCCAAAGGTCGAGGACACATAGTTGGGTTTAATGAGATTGCCAATCACATCGACACAGACATATCCCAGATATTCTTTGTTGTAGGCGCGCCCGCACAGCTTGCGATTTTCTTCCTGCTGTTTCTTGGCCTCCAGCAACCGTTCTTTCAAAAAAGGAATCAATGGATAAGTCCGCAGACTGGATTTGTTCTTTGCCTTGTCCTTCTTAATCGTGACCCGCTCTCCCTTTACATTGCAGGTTGTTACCGTATGCCGAATGGAGAAGCAGTTATGGTTGAAGTCAAAGGCACTCCATTTCAAACCGATAACCTCACTGCGGCGCAGGCCGTAAAAAGCAGTCAGTAGAACTACCAGCTCGATCTTATGCCCCTTGATAACTTCAAACAGATTCAGGACTTCCGAATCCAGGTAGTAGTCACCCTTGAAGGGTTCAGGCTTGGAAATGATAATCCGGTCAGCCGGATTGCTTGGAATCAGATTTTTGTCAACCGCATAATTCAACGCCCCATGAATCAGAGCGTGGTAATGTTTAACGGTGGTCGGCTTGACCCGTTCCAATTCTTTCTCATAAAAAGCGAGAATATCTTGTTTGGTAAGGTCACAAAGGGCGACAGGATGCTCTCGGAAATACGGGGCGATGGGGTTGTTAAGCTGTTGTTCGTATCCCGAATAGGTCGAGAGTTCAATGGGCTTGCTGTCCATCACCCGTCCGGTAGCAGACTTGTACTTGTACTCAAGCCACTGGTACAGGAAATCCACAAAGGAAATCGCTGCGGATGACGGGCCAGACGGAGAAGCCGACTGCTGTGAGGCCGTAGCCTCCTGAAGCAGCTTTTCCGTCCATTCTTTTCGGATGGTGGGAAGCATATTGTTTGCCCAGGTCTTATTGCCCTTGACTTTCTTATGGGTGGGAATCCATTTGGGCTTTCTCTTACCGTTCTCATCGGTAAGGTTTAGAACCCAATAGAGATACCCTTTTTTCTCGGCCACATGGCCGGAGATTAGTTTGCTGTTTTCTTGCAGGTGTACCGCTGGCATACTGATCTGTTCCTCCTTTTGCGGTATTGAGTTCACCTACCAATGACACCTTTATTGTATCATCGGACAGAACAAAACTCCAGGTAAATCCGCGTCAGAATTGTTAACTTTCTGCGTCTATCCGGTGAAGATCGACACCATAGCCTGCTACTCCGCAAAAGTGGAGCAGGTGATTTTCAAATAACGAAGAATGTGGGCTTTGGGGATGCGGTAAGCCCGTCCAATTTTAAGGTACTCAATTTTCCCATCTTTAAGTAACTTGTACCCGGTTTTTGTACTGACGCCAAGCGCCTCACACATTTGACCAATGTCCATCACATCCGGGTAGTCTTTTAACATCAATCGGTAGGCATCTCTGGGAGAGAGTAGGCCGCCGTCATTTTCATACATTGTGAGTCCTCCTTTCGTTGGGGTATCCTATGCCGATGCTGATTGCCAGGGCTGCATCTACCTCCAGCATTTTTTCTTTACTGATACGCCCAATGTAACCACGGAGCCGCTTCCGGTCTATTGTCCGCAGTTGTTCCAACAGAAGCAGAGAGGTAGGCGCAAGCCCCGGCACATTCTCAAGTAGGATATGGGTAGGCAGACTGTTCTTCGCTTTTCTGCTGGTGATGGCTGCTGCAACAACGGTAGGACTAAAGTGATTCCCCACATCATTTTGGATAACAAGGACAGGGCGGATGCCGCCTTGCTCGGAGCCGACCACCGGGTTCAGGTCTGCATAGAACAGATCGCCACGCCGGATAGCCTTTCGCATAAACTGACCTCCTGAATATTAAGTAAGCCGGAAAACGGGGCAGGCCATAAGACCTGCCCCATTTCCGGCGAAATACAAAATCCGATTTGTTTTCTTGTTATGTGCCATTTGTCCTTGACACCCCGCACATATTGGGAAGTCATCAGTGACCGGCAGCGAACCGGCCCACGGGAATCTCACCCCTCCGAGGATCTCTCCGAGCTGCCCCCATTGCGTGATCCTGCAACCAGATGGTTTCCAAATGTTATGGACTACTCTGATCTTAAGCAGGGCTGTGGCTGGACAGGAGTACCATTATGCCCCTTTCCGGTCATGGCCGCGCCGGGTGCTGCCCGGTTTTTACAGGCTGCCGTTACTCGCTCATACAGGACAGGATTGTATGCAAGACCAATTATGATAATCAGGTGGGATCTGCTCATCATGTCCGTATATCATGGCGCGGCCCCTGAATCGGCTTTAGCTCTTCGAGCTGGAAAGGGGGGATGTTACTGATGAATGAGTATGCGGTTGTCAAGGTACAGGTGAAAGAAGAACACTCGAAAGAATGCCTTTCACCTATCGTCCTGAAACCGCAGGGGTGTCAACCCTGTGCCGCAAAATATTTTTTAAGTTTGGCAATCGCCAGGTTTATGGACTTGGCAACGGCTTGATGGCTTGTCCCTTCCATGCGACCGATCTGCCGGGTAGAGAGTCCCTGAAAAACATGAAGCCGGAATCGCCGTTTCTGAACCTCGGTCAAAGCGCCCACTGTAAAAAGCTGCTCCAGGGCTTTCCAGGCATACTTGCGGTTCTGTATGTCAACAACTCGTTCTTCCCATTCTTCATCCAGAGCGCGAGTGGCACAATGCTCCGTTTCCTCCAAACCGTGGATCGAAACATCCTTGCGGGTCTGGGCGCTCTCTGCCCGATCCTGCTCATAGTAAATTTGATCGGACAGGGCTTTCAGCTCTGCAAAGTCATGTTCCGTTTTGTCAGGATTCTCCTTCAGATAATCCTCCAGTGTGATTTCTATGATTTCGTTATGAAAGCGATAAACGATATTTGGGCTGTTTTTGTTTATCGCATAGTCGCTTTTGCGATAATTTTGCACCTCTGTTACCTCCGATTTGTTTTTTGTGGAAAACAAATCGGAAGTGGTGGTGCTCGACACCAGTGACCAAGTAGTCGAGAACAAATCAAAAAGCGGCCGAATCTGTAACTCAGTACAAATTCGACCGCTCCAAGTCGTTTATTAAAAAGTCCGCAGAAAAAGCATCTTTTGGCAGGTGGAGGCTTTTCGCTTTTAGAACAATACTCCCGGCCACCATACTTCCATACTCTGTATTGCTTTCTTCCGGTTCGTCCGCCTCGATTTCTTCATCCGGCTCTGCGGTAAAACGGGCATACAGGGAGTCAACCGCTTGGGTAAAAGGCCATATTCAAAACTGTAATCATACGGTTCTGTTTCTCCCTCAAGCGGCTCATCGGTTTCCGGCTCCGGCAGACTGACAACAGGGGTTTCCAGATAGCGACCTTCATCTACCAGGCGTTGCACGACACCGGCAGCCCGCGCCCAGGACAGTTTCGTTTCCTGTGTTTCGCCCTGCTTATCCTGCCATTCGATAGTGACACCTTCACTATTGAACATGGCGTATTTCACGCCCATTTCATCACCGGAGAACCCTTCATAGCCATATAGCTTTTTTAGGAAAGCAGTAAATTCCGATCCGGTGGGGTGGGTCTGGGCAAACTCGTAGATTTGTTCCTTTTTCCCTGCGGTAAGGGGACCTTTCTGCATGACACGCTCAACAAGCAGATCTTCCGTACTCTTTTCCAGGGACAGAAGCGAGAGCTGCTCCGGCTGTTCTTCTTCCACGACCGGAATAGCTTCGGCAGCCGGACGCAAATCCACATCGACTTCTTCATCATTGACCATCATAGAGGCCCGCACCGGCTCATACTTGGATACCTGTGCCACATCACTCGCCTCCTTTTTCCTGCCACTGACGCTCAAATGTATCCATCAATTCCTTTTGGACAGGGGTCTTTCGGCGGATACGGCGGTAATATGGGCTTATCAGAAAGTCCAGCATAAAATCCTTTGGGACGGTGTACTGCTTTCCGGGCTGGAAAGCCTTCAGAATCCCTGTGCTGATCCACCGCACGATTGCCGAGGACGAAAAGCCTGTAATCTGCTGAATATCTTTTACGGAAAGCAGGTCTGAGTAGGGAGAGAGGTGTTCGTCATAGAATGTTCTCATAGCACAGATATAGGGACTGTCTGCTTCCTGTCTGCACTCACGCCGATAGAGATAGGCAAGAATGTCCGTCAGCTTGATTTTGTGGCTACGGATCAGGTGGTTTTGCTCAATGGTGTAGGGAATCTCACCTTGTTGCTCCAAATTGTAGGCGGTCTTGGGACAGATGTGGCAGATCTCGCATAGTTCCCGTTGGGTTACATAGGCGGGATACTTTGCGGCGATGTCGGGGTAATACTTGGTCAAATCCATGTGCAGCACTCACTTTCTTGTTCATCTGTCATTGGTAGGTGAGATACTTCACTGGTGTGTAAACTGTTGACTTTTGAAATGAGTTCAAATAAAATTAGGATGACAAATCAAATTGAGATTTGCGTTTTCGTAAAAAGGGATGGGTGTTAAACTCCTCGATCTGGCGTGCAGTTCTATCCTTGTTCTATCCTCCGGTCATAATTGGGGGCAAAAACGGGAAGAACTCGGAAAACCCGGTGGGTTCAAATAAAAGCGAAAAACGGAAGCCAAAATCCGCAGTATACCGCAGCTTTTGGGCTTCCGTTGTGTACTTCCATCTTCGCTTAATTTCCACCAAAAGTCATAAGCGGGAAATGACTCGAAATCAGTTTGAGGGAAACCTCACGAGGGTTCGAATCCCTCCCGCTGCGCCAAGGAAAAACCTCTTTTGTCTGTTACGGCAAAAGAGGTTTTTCGTAAAGAGAGGGACTGAAAATGCTGATTGACAGTTCGATCGCACAGGCATATATCGAGAGCAGCTGCGTCGACGCTTTTCGTGCTTCATGGCTCTTTGAACACACCTCGGTTTCGTCAGATCTTGGCAGGAATGCATTTACTCCGCCGCCTGAGGATCTTGCTCTCCGAGAGACTGTGCGCAAGCTCGAACGCCGTATCTGTGAAGCGGCTGCGCACTTTGTCCCCGTCAACCGCCCGATTTGGGACGCGCTTTTCCCCGATTGGGAGGCGGTACAGCCGACACTTGATTTGATCGTCGGTTATCCCGAGCCTTACGACGCCGTTGCGGCACACTCGCCCGACGGGCAGGCACATCTCATCTTTGACCTCATCCGTTGGTGCAATTATGCGGAGCTCGACCAGCTCGACAGCATCATTCGGAATCTGCTGACGCATGAGATTACGCATCTCTTGATTGGACACCGCTATCCGGCGGCAGATGCCGCATTGGAAAGTACAGACTATTTGACAAGATTGGATGCTTACACATTTCATGAGGGATTCGCCCATCTTCTCTCCTATCAGGCGACAGAAATCGACTGTGTGAACTGGCATACACCGCAGCTTACCGAGGTCGCGGCAGCAAGCCGTGCCAAACTGCGCCTCGCGCTTACGGAGACGGACCCAGACAGGCAAAAGCAGTTTCTTGAAGAGGCGGTCTGCGGATCGTACTATGAAAAGTTTGCCTGTATGTGCGGTATGCTGTATCTGGCAGACTGATGGGAAACGCAGGGAATCGACGGCCTGCAAAGCGCATTTGCGGACTATCACGGCTTTGCTCAAAGGGCCTTGAGCATTCGAATTTGATTGCAAAAGAGGAAGAGACGCGAATGCGTCTCTTCCTCTTTTACACCTTCTCCCGCTTCTGCCGCCAGAGGTTGATCGCCAGCATGACCGCGGCGTAGATCAGCGCGGCGGCGAGGATAATGAGCGAGAAGTCGCGCTGCATCTGGTAGCTCGTCGTCGTGAAACCCTTGACGAGTAGATGACCGGCAAGATAGCTCGCGGGAACCAGCGCGAGATAGCCGAGCGCTTTGCCCGTTTTCTTCCTGCGGCAGACGAAAAATGCAATACCCAGCGTAATAAGGAGTGCTAACGATAGCAAAACGTAATAGCCCAACGCCAGCCTCGGCAGAGAAATGATGCCGCCGTTCATGCTGCCGCAGAGCAGCACATCGTCCTGCCCGTTGTTCTGAGAATAGCAGACTGCCGTGCAATTTGCGGCGTCGAGCGTGAAGAGCGTGCGCGCGGACTCCGCCTTGGCGAGCACGCCTTGCAGTGCGTCCGCCTCGCGCTGTGTGCGATCATTTGCGCTGTGTGTGTTCGGGGCGCCCCCGGTTTTGTCGAATGCGCCGCGCCATGTGTCGAGCGGCGTGCGCCATGCGGTGATGAAGTAGATGGTTTTGCCGCTGTTGGGGTCCTGCGTGTTCGTGACCTCTGCGCCGGAGACCGGCACGAGCAGGCTGACGGAGATGCTCTCCGCGCCGCTGAGATCAGAAAGCCCATCCGCTGCCGAGCCGTCGTCCGCGAGCGCGCTGGGCGAGCGTGAGATCGCCCACTCTGTCTCGCTGTACGGCAAATACTGCGGCGCGGTGAGGTACGCGAATCCCGCCGTCGCCAGCGTCAGCGCGAGCGTGACGGCCAGCAGCACGGCGGTCAGCTTCTTGCGTCGAAGCTGCCGCTTCAAGTCGCGCAGCGGCTGCGCGCTGACGGGCGCGGGCTTCACGTCCGTCTTCAGCGCGTCGAGCTCGGCGCGGCAGGCCGCGCACTGCGCTAAATGCCCGTCCACAAATTTCTTCGTCTCCTCGCGCAGCATGTCTTCCTCATAGAGCGGCAGAAGATCCTGCACGATGCTGCAAGTTTTGTCCATTTCAGTCGTCCTCCAATCCTTCGCGGATCATGCGCTTGGCGCGGTGATACGTCACGCATGCCCAGTTTTCCGTCTTGCCGAAGAGCGCGCCGATGTCGCGGAAGCTCTTCTCACCGTACACGCGCCACATGAAGACCTCCTTGTACGGCTCTCTGAGCGCGTGCAGCAATTCCTGGATGCGTGCGGCCTCGCTGTGATCTTCTAACTCCTCCTCGTGGCTCTCCTCGGTGATCCGGCAGTCTTCGAGCGGGGCGAGGCACTTCTCGCGCCGCAGCTGCGAATAATAGAGATTCTTCGCGATTTGGCACAGCCAGACGCGCACGCTGCACTCGCCCCGAAAGCGGTCGAGGGCGTCCATCGCACGGAAAAACGTCTCACTCGTCAGCTCCTCGGCGGTACTCTCGCTTCCGGACAGCGAGAGAAGATACCGGTACACATCGTCGAAGTACACGGCGTACACCTCTTCAAAATTCGTCAGCGCCCTCACCCCCTTCTGTCTATTAGACGGCGGAGAATTGATTTTCTTACAAAAAAATCCGTCCCGCGGGACGGATTTTTTCTTTCACGTTTTGACGACTCTTTTCTTGCCGCACTTCGGACACGTGAGCTCGACCTTGCCGATGTTTTTCGGCACGCGGCAGTACGCGCCGCAGGAGCAGCGGACGTATTTGTGCGCCTTGTCGGCGCGGCGTGCCTTCGCGCCGCGGATGGCGTTCGCCTTCGGCGTCCACCAGGTCAGAAACTTCGCGTTTTCGGCCTGACGGCGCGCGAGATTGCGCGAAAAAATGCGGATGAGCACGATGAACATCAGCACCATCGACACAAAGTACAGCGCCTGCGACACGCCCTGCACGCGGATGATCGAGCTCAGAATGCTCACGGCCAGCTCAAGGATCACGAGCGCCCAGTTCAGCGCATCTACGCCGTTGCGGCCATACATAAAGCGGTAAAGGGCATCGCGGAATTTGTTCACAAAAAACACTCCTAAAATCTTGATGCTGCCATTCTACACGCTTTTTCGACCCCCGTAAAGGCGTTTGAACAAAAGTTTACAGAATGGAAAAGAGTAAACGCAAACCGCCCGCCCCCGTCAGTCGCCTTACAGGGGGGGCAAGGGGGGCCGCGCCCCCAACAACGCCTCGCAGAGTTTCGCCGCTCCGCGGCGAAATAAATTCAAATCATTTTCCGCCGCGACCGAAGGTGAATTGCCGCAAAGCGGCAAGAGAAGCCGCCCTGGGGCGTGCGCGTGGCGGAAAATACCTCTCAGGCCGCAAGTGTGGAATTTGCCCGCCATCGGCGGGCAAATTATGCGCGCAGCGGCCTGCAAGGAATAAAAAATGCGTCCAGCTTTCGCTGGACGCATTTTTTAGGTTTTATAGTCCGTTGGTGTAACGATACAGGAACGTCACGGCCTCGGCGCGGTTGCAGGAAGCATACGGGGAGAACGTCGTGGCGCTGGTGCCGGTGGTGATACCCTTACCGACGGCCCAGAGGATGGCCTTGTAGTAGCTCGCCTCGCTCGTGGCGCCCACATCCTTGAACGGATTGGAGTAGTAGCCGCTGGGCTGGCCCGCGTAGCGGTACAGGAAGGTCACGATCTGGGCACGGGTGCAGACCTGATCGGGGGAGAACGCCGTGGTGCTGGTGCCGGAGGTGATGCCCTTCTGGCTGGCCCACAGGATGGCCTTGTAGTAGCTCGAGTGCGTGACGGCGTTGACATCACGGAACGGGTTGCGGGTGGTGGTCGGCTCCGGGCTGCCGGCGGCGCGCCACAGGAACGTCACGATCTCGGCGCGGGTGCAGGACTTGTACGGGGAGAAGGTGGTGCTGGACGTGCCGTTGGTGATGTTCTTGCCGACGGCCCACTTGACGGAGTTGTAGAAGTAGTCGGTGGTCTTGACATCGATGAAGTTCATCGTCTGGCCGATCTTGATGGCCACGGTGCCGGTGAGCTGGCGGGTGCCGGTGCCGGTCGTGCCGTAGCGGGCGTAGATGGTGAACGGGATGTAGACGGTCTCGCCGGTCTTGGCGTAGCGGCTGGCAAGGAACGCGACGTCGCTGATCGCGTTCTGGCTGGCGGTGGCGCTGTAGTAGAACTTGTCAGTCGTCTTGATGGAGCCGCCGTAGTTGTAGCCGTTGTAGTAGGTATAGAGCGAGCCCTCGTTGACGGCGGAGACGGCGCTCTGGTCAAAGGTCACGTAGTCGATGGTGTAGTTGCTGCTGTAGCCCTTGGTGGAGCGCAGGTAGCTGAGGAAGTCGCTCTCGTCGAAGCGGACGCTGTCGCCCTGAGAGACGGTGTACTTGATGTCCTCGCGCACGAGGTTGACGACGACGCTGCCGGAGTAGCTCACGGTCGTGCCGCGGCTCGTGGAGGAGCTGGAATAGCGGGTCGCGTACAGGGTGAAGTTCAGCGTGATGGTCTTCGCGGTGGACTTGGCGTTGGGGACGAACGTCACGCTATCGAGGTTGGTGACCTTGGTGCGGGTGTTGAACGCGCCGGAGGAATTGCTGGTGGACATGGCGGTGCCGCCATAGTACAGCGTGCCCTGCGCGGTGGTGGGCAGGGAGAAGGTCACATAATCGAAGGTGACATAGGGATAGGACTTGGTCTTGCTGGCGTCGCCGCGGGCCTCAGCGACCTTGTTCATGAAGTCGTTGAAGTCGCTCTGCGCGAACTGGACGGTCTCACCGGCCACACCGTTGTAGCTGATGTTGTAGTTCTTCTGGTAGACGGTGAGCTGGCCGTAGTAGAGCCTGTTATCGGAGCTGTTCTTGGTCACGATCCACAGCGTGCACTGGCCGCCCACAAAGTTGCTGTCAGTCAGCGGGTACAGGTTGGTGCTGGTGGTGTTGGCATAGTAGACGGTCTTACCGCTCTGAGAGAAATCAGTCGGAGTAGTGGCCTGATTCGGGGTGCCGACAACATAATAGTAGGAAGCACCGGCGGGAACCTGAACATAGTAACGATAGGTATTACCGTAGGCAACCGGCTCGGGATACTGCGCCTCATAGGTGGTGCTGATGGGGGTGACGGTCGCCGTAAAGGTAATGGGATAGTTGCCCTTGTTGGTATAGACGGTACCGGTGAAAGACGCGGTGCCGATGCTGGTGCCGGTGATCGTATAGGTGTAGTAGGCGCTGGAGGAACCACTGGTCCGCTGAATATAGCAGTTGGTACGAGAACCGGTGTCGAGCGTAACATAGCTAACGGTTGCGCTAATACTTGCAGTATTCAATGCGGCCTGCGCAATCGCAACGAGATTGTTGTTCGTAATATAGCCGTAGTTATAGCCGTAGAGCGTGACGGGGGTGTTGTTCTGAATGGGAGAAATCGCAGCGGTCAGGCTCTTCACGGTAACAGTATAAGTGGCAGTGTATTCTTTACCACCGGCAGTAAACTTAGCCGTTACGGTGTAGCTGCTGCTGGCGTTGCTCGGAATCGTCAGCGTGTTGGACGCGGTCTTGCCGTCATCAGAAACGGCCTTCGTGCCAAGAGATGCGCCGGTGCCGGACGTGATTGCCCATGTTACGTTGCTGAGAGCGCCGTCGACCTTGTTGCCGCTCTTATCCGTAAACGTAAGGGAAAGATTGACCGTCGAACCGCGCGTTGCGGCAGCATTCGGATTATAGGTGAGGATGTTCTCATCCTTCACAACACCAAGCGTGGTCGTATTGCTGACTTTCGTGCCCGAAGCACCACTCTCACTCAAAGAGCAGGTAATCGTGTAAGTCTTAGTTTCAAGGGAATCGGGAATCATCCACTCATATTTACCCGTAGTGGTGTTCTTGGTCGGAGTGAATGCAGTTGCATTAGAGGCATCCGATGCTTGGTAAGTCCAAGTAATCTTGGTGTTGCTGCTCGTAGTAGCGTTAAGGGTAAACTCGACCTTAGTGCCAGTCTTTGCACCAGTTGCAGGTGAAGCACTGACGGAGGTAGGCGCAGTCAGTTGAGTTGCGGTAACAGTAATAACTTTATCGTCGCACCCCTGCTTTTTAAGGGTTAAGAAAACGTTGGAACCACTAACAGAAACGTTATCAACCGTCACACCAGAGGCGTTCACGCCCCAATTAGTCTTATCTGCAAGGGCGCTTGTACCGCTGCTGGCATCTGCTTCGGCGGCATCATAATAAACGGTTGCTGTGTTGTGCGCATAGCTATAACCACGGCCTTTGAAGATGACAGTGGAGATATCTTTGTCAAGAATAGCATCTGCGATTGCAAAGGAATTACTGGTGACTGTTGTCGAAACCTGCTTGGATTCTTCACTTCCAGCAACGGTATAGGTAAGTTGCACGTTGCAAGATACAGTAGTTGCAGCTGTTTTCGTTTCAGCAGTCAGCGCATTCGTTGTGCTTTCCGTGCCGGCTGAACCACTAAGATAGGAGCCAATGTTCCAACTGTAAGCAGTATTAGTGATAGTAACGGCTCCGCTTTCCCCCGTAACTGACGGATTACCAGTAAGCGTAAAGGTGACGTTCGTCGCGCCTCTCGTTGTATCAGTCGCGGTGATAGAAAGGTCTCCGCCAACCGACGGGCCATCGTCTGCCCTTGCAGGCACGACGACGAGGCTCAGGACCAATGTCAGAGCCAATAGCAAGGAGAGAAATTTTTTCATGTGATCTTCATCCTTTCGTGTTTGTTGTTGTCGGCTCCGCGCGCACAGAGCCTTTCTCATACACATACATTTTACCATGCCGCGGGAAATAAGGGAACAGGAAAATGGAAAATTCATAAATTCTTTATCTTCCCTCTTCGCCCAGTTTCCCTTTGCTTCCTTAATTAGACGCAAGAAACGTCTGTTTTGTTTCACAAAACCCGAAAATTTCCCAAAAATTTTTTACGCCGCGAAAAACCGCACATACACGAACACCCCCGCCGCGATCTGCGCGAGTAAGATCGCGGGGATGCCGAACTTGAAGTACCAGTGCCGCGTCTTGTGGTGAAAGACCCTCATTGCGAAAAGAGCACCCGCGCTGCCGAGCAGCAGCGCGAGTGCAAATAGAGTCTTTTCTGGCACGCGCCGCGCGCCCTGAATTTTGGCGCGGCGCTTATCTGCGCCGTAGACGCAGAACGTCAGAATATTGATCGCGGCGAGATAGATGACAAAATATCTCACTTTTCGAGCTTGCTGAGTTCCACAGCCGCCGCCGCGCCGAGGCGCGCGTTGTTGAACACGAGCTGGATGTTGGAATCCAGGCTGTCGCCGCCGGTCAGGTCCTTGATCTTGGCGAGCAGATACGGCGTCGTGGCCTTGCCGTGAATGCCGTCCTTCTTCGCGTCCTCCACGGCCTCGGCAATGGCCTTGTCGATGACTTCCTTGTCCATGGAGTACTCTTCGGGAATCGGGTTCGTGACGAGAAGACCGCCGCGCAGACCCAGCTCACGCTTGACGTGGAACGCCTTGGCCAGCTGCTCGGGCGTGTCGAGCTCGTAGTCGACGCCAAAGCCGGACTTGCGCGTGTAGAACGCAGGCAGCTCGCTCGTGCCGTAGCCGATGACGGTCACGCCGTGGGTCTCGAGATATTCGAGCGTCAGACCGAGGTCGAGGATGGACTTCGCGCCCGCGCACACGACCATGACGGAGGTGTTGGCCAGCTCTTCAAGGTCGGCGGAAATGTCGAACGTCTCCTGCGCGCCGCGGTGCACGCCGCCGATGCCGCCGGTGGCGAACACGCGGATGCCCGCCATGTTGGCGATCATCATCGTGGTGGTGACGGTGCACGCGCCGTCCTTGCCCTGCGCGACGAGCACGGGCAGGTCGCGGCGGGAAGCCTTCGGGATGCCCGCGCCGGTGCGGCCGAGGTAGTCGATCTCTTCCTTGGAAAGGCCCGCCTTCAGGCGTCCGCCGATGATGGCGATGGTCGCGGGCACCGCGCCCGCGTCGCGAATGATCTGCTCGACCTTGAGGGCGGTCTCCACGTTCTGCGGGTAGGGCATGCCGTGGGAAATGATGGTGGATTCGAGCGCCACGACGGGCTTACCGGCGGCAAGGGCCTCGGCAACCTCGGGGGCGATATCCAGATACTTGTTCATAGTTAAAATCCTCCTGTAAAGTAATAGGTGAAAGTTTCACGTTTACCTTTTGAGGTAAGATTGTATCATAACATACAACTTGTCAAAAGTCAATACAAAGCGGGGCTTGAATTTGCACGGGAAGTGGCATATAATACCTCTATTATCCCGTGAAAACCCACAAAAGGAAGGAAAATTATTATGGAACGAGTGAGAATTGCCGCGCTCTTCGCCGACAAAGAGCAATACGGCGGCGCAAGCGTCACCGTATGCGGCTGGGCGAAGACCATCCGCGATATGAAGACCTTCGGATTCATCGAGCTGAACGACGGCTCGTGCTTCCGCAATTTGCAGGTCGTGATGGATGCGAATTCTCTTTCTAATTATAGGGAGATCGCCGCGCAGAACGTGGGCGCCGCGCTCATCGTGCGCGGCACCGTCGTGCTGACGCCCGAGGCCAAGCAGCCGCTCGAAGTCAAGGCAACAGAGATCGAGGTCGAGGGCGTGTCCTCCCCCGACTATCCCCTGCAGAAAAAGCGCCACAGCGTCGAATATCTGCGCACCATTCAGCATCTGCGCCCGCGCACGAACCTCTTCTCCGCGGCGTTCCGCGTGAGAAGCGCGGCAGCCTACGCCGTGCACGAGTTCTTCCAGAGCCGCGGCTTCGTCTATGTCAACACCCCCATCATCACCGGCTCTGACTGCGAGGGCGCGGGCGAGATGTTCCAGGTCACGACGCTGGATCTAGAGAACCCGCCGAGAACGCCCGACGGCAAGGTTGATTACAGCAAGGACTTTTTCGGCAAGAAGACGAGCCTGACCGTCTCCGGCCAGCTCAACGCCGAGAACTTCGCTATGGCGTTCGGCGACGTTTACACCTTCGGCCCCACGTTCCGCGCCGAGAATTCCAACACCGCGCGCCACGCCGCCGAGTTCTGGATGATCGAGCCGGAGATGGCGTTCTGCGACCTCGACGGCGACCTTGAGGTCATGGAGGCGATGGTCAAGCATATCATCCGCCGCGTGATGGAGCGCTGCCCGGACGATCTCGCGTTTTTCAACAGCTTTGTCGACAAGGGCCTTCTTGAGCGTCTCCAGCACGTCGAGAGTTCCGACTTTGGCCGTGTGACGTATACCGAGGCCGTCAAGCTCTTAAAGGAGAGCGGCCAGAAGTTCGACTACCCCGTCGAGTGGGGCATCGACCTGCAGACTGAGCATGAGCGTTACCTCACCGAGCAGATCTTCAAGCGCCCCGTGTTCGTCACGGACTATCCGCAGGAGATCAAGGCGTTCTATATGCGCCTCAACGACGACGGCAAGACCGTCGCCGCGGCGGACTGCCTCGTTCCGGGCATCGGCGAGATCATCGGCGGCAGCCAGCGCGAGGAGCGCATCGAGCTGCTCGAAAAGCGCATCCGCGAGCTCGGCATGAATCCCGAGGACTACTGGTGGTACTGCGACCTGCGCCGCTACGGCTCCTGCCGTCACGCGGGCTTCGGCCTCGGCTTCGAGCGCATGGTGATGTATTTAACGGGCATCGGCAACATCCGCGACGTGGAGCTGCATCCCCGCACCGTGGGCAACGCAGACTTTTAATTATTCAAAAAATAAGGGACACGGAAACCGTGTCCCTTGTTTTTTGAGAATTACACTCCGCTTCGTGCCTTGCCGCCCAAAGGGCGGCTTCGACACGCGCGGAGCGAGAAGAGTTTTTTGGCACGCGCATGTCGCGCCAAAAAACGATTCGAAATCATTTCGCGTCTGCGGATGCGAAAAGCTGTGACGCTTTAATTATTTGTGGTAAATAGTTACAAATGGGAACAAAAGCTCGAAAAGCGTAGTCAAAAGAAGTGAAGTCTGCTATAATGACCGCGCAGTTTTGAGAGAGGAGATTTTGACATGAAACACTTTTTTGCACTGCTGCTCAGCGTGCTGATGGTGCTGTCGCTGCTGACTGCCTGCGGCGATAAGACGACGCCGTCCGACGGCGACGATCAGACCGTCACGGACGAGAATGGCAGCGACACCGACAACAATACTGACGATACAACTGACCCCTACGACGCCGTGCGCAGCTACTGGTCCGAGGACCAGCTCACGCAGGCCTGGGGGCCGGATCAGGTGGTGGAGCATCTCTTTTTCCACCCGATCATCGCCTATCCGCAGTGGGCCTTCCACGACTGCAATGCCAGTCAGGACCAGCGCTACGGCCTCGACGACTGGATGGTGACGGTCGACGAATACAACAAAATTTTGCAGTCCGTGTACGACAAGGGCTACATCTTAGTCGCGATGGAAGACGTGTGGAGCGAGGTGACGGACGAGACCGGCACGCACATGGTGCGAAACACCCTGATGCTGCCAGAGGGCAAAAAGCCGCTCGTCATCAGCTTTGACGACGTGAACTACTACCCCTATATGCTCGACGAGGGCTTCACGAGCAAGCTCGTCGTCGGCGAGGACGGCGAGATCTGGGCGCAGTGCACCGATCCGTACACAAATGAGACCTTTTTGACCAAGGAACTCGACGCGACGCCCATTCTCGACCAGTTTGTCTACGAGCACCCCGACTTTTCGCTGAACGGCGCGAAGGCCATCTTCTCACTGACGGGCTATCAGGGTATTTTAGGCTATCGCACGCAGGATGACCGCGACATCGCGGCAGATTCGCCCGACCGCCCCGCGTTCGATGCCTACCGCGCGAGCGAGATCGAGGCCGTCAAGCCCGTCATCGAGCGGCTCAAGGAAACGGGTTGGACGTTCGGCAGCCACACCTGGGGCCACATCCGCCTCGACACCAAGCCGCTCCAGACCGTCATCAACGACACCGAGCGCTGGGCGGACGAGGTCGGCTCGCTCGTCGGCCCCACGCAGATTTTGTTCTATCCGCACGGCGGCCGTCCCGACGGTGACGACTGGCACCAGACCGGCGAGCGCTTCCAGTACCTGCAAAGCCAGGGCTTCCGCATCTTCGCGAGCGTCGGCACGAGTTCGTTCAGCTATGTGAAGCCCGACATTTCCGCCGTCATCTGCGACCGTCTGCATCCGGACGGCACCACGCTGCGCCACTCGCGCAGCCGCTATCTGCAATTCTATAACGCCGAGGACATCATGGATACGCAAGTCCGTCCTGATCTCGGCGTAGACTGGTGAGGAGGCGTTATTATGGCAACGTTAGAAGAACTCAAGGCGAAGGCCGTCGCCATGCTGGACATGGCGTATGTGCCGTATTCCCACTTCCCCGTGGGCGCGGCACTCGAATGTGAGGACGGCGCGGTCTTCACCGGCTGCAACATCGAAAATTCGAGCTACGGCCTGACGAACTGTGCCGAGCGCACCGCGGCGTTCAAGGCCGTGAGCGAGGGGCACCGGCGCTTCAAGCGCATCGTCATCGCTGGGCGCAGCGACGACTACTGCTACCCCTGCGGTGCGTGCCGTCAGGTGCTCTACGAGTTCGGGCCCGACATGGAGGTCGTGTGCCTGAACAAGGACAACGAAGAAAAGCACCTGCACATCAAGGAGCTGCTCCCCTACGGCTTCGACCAGACGTGGCTTGCAATCGACGAGAAATAACGAAAAAAGAGAGCGGCGCTGCCGCTCTCTTTTTTTGCGCTTTAGTTGCTGCCGGAGGAGGCATCGATCGTCAACATGCCGCTGACCGTCGAAATTTCCAGCTCGCTCATCTCACCGCCCTCGAGCGCGGGCACGGAGTAGTGCGTCGCGTGGTCGTCAAGACAGGTGATGAGCGCTCCTTCGCGCTCGGTGAGCGCGGAGCGGAACGCGCCGCTTTTCGTTTCATAGTCGAGAGTAAAGCCGTCCTGCGCGGGAAGGGTCAGATAGATGCTGCCGCTCTCCGTTTCGGCATCAAGGCGCAGCGCACGCTCGGTAGCCAAAATCAGGTTGCCGCTAACGCTTTCGAAGTCCAGCGCGCCGAGCGCGCCGGCGATATCCACCTTGCCGCTCGCGGTTTCGATCTCGGCGCTCTCCGCATCGCCCGCCAGCTCGATCGCGCCGGAGAGCGTCGAAATATCGACCCTTGCCCACGTGCCGTCCACCACACCGGCATTGCCGCTCGTGGTCTCGATCTCCACCTCCGGGCAGTTCGCGCACATCACGCGCGCATCGCCGCTGAGCGTCGAAAGCTCGATCTTCTGCGCATCGGCGCTCACGTAGGCGTAGGCGTCCGTTGTTTCGACTTTTATCTCCTCAAAGTGACCGGCGCTGACCAGTTCCCTCGGAAGTCCCACGTCGAGGTACTTTTCCCCGTCGTAGCTGCCGCGGTAAGCGTCGCCGAGGAAGTGGATGCGCAGCGTGTCGCCGTCGATCGCGCAGACCATCTTCTCGCTCTCGGCGAGCGGCGCGGTGGATTCCTCCTTCACGCTGATCTGTGCGCTCTGCTCGGCGGTATAGATGTTCACGCTGCCGCTGCGCCACGAGATATCGATCTTGCGGATGTCTTCGCTCTCGCCGATGCTGAGCACCGCGCCCGGGTGGAGCTCTTCGCTCCCCTCCGCCTGCGTGCAGAAGGTGTAGGTCGCGCTGCTGCCGTCCCAGAGCGCGTCGACGGCGAAAATGCCGTCGCTTTGCGGCAGTTCTGCGCGGAATGTGCCGTTATCCTGCCGCTGGGCGGTCACGGTCTCGGACGGCATGCCGGTGCTGCCCCAGGCGTCGGACGGCCAGCAGCGGAGACTGACGGAATCGGGCGAATTATCGCCGAAATCGAGCGTTACGGTATAGAAATAGGCGGCTGATACTGCAAAGGGCATTTCCAGTACAGGCGTGATGTCACGGGAGGTTTCGTCCAGCGGGTGCGCGCCGCAGGCAATGGCGGTCATGCTCTGTAGGCCCTGGGTGTAGGTCCAGTCGTAGCTGCTGCTTTTGAGGGTGACGCTGCAAGCGTTTGCACTTGTCACCGTCAGTGTTGGCGGGGTTTGGCGCGCGGCCTCGTCTGCGCTTTTTTCGCCGCAGGCGGTCAGGGAGAGCAGGAGCGCGAGGGGGAGCAGGAGGGAAAGGAGCTTCTTCATCGTTCGTTCCTCATTTCTTTCGGATACTTCTATAGACGTATGATAGCCGAAAAAGTTCCCGCGCACAACGGCGATCGTTGCACACAACGCGGCAATTTGTGGTATCGTGAATTCTAATATTGGAGGCGGTACAGCTTTTTGCCGCGTTGTGTGCAACGCTGCTTCATGATACGGCGTATCATGAAAAGGCAAATCATGCATCAGTGTTCCCGCGTTTGCAGGGGGGTGTGGGCTGCCTTTTCCAACATTATATTTTGGGGGAAAGCGCATGAACAAGACGACAAATTTCGACCTGCCGCAGTGGGTCAAGGAGGACCCGATCAAAATGCAGGACTTCAATGCCGCGTTTGCGAGCATCGACGCGGCGCTCAAGGCTGAGGGTGACGCGCGCAGCGAGGCCGACGGCACGGCGGCGGAGCGCATCACGGCATTGGCGCAGACGATCGCAAACGGTAAAATCTGCCGCATCAAATACGGCTCGTATACCGGCAACGGCAAGTACGGCGCGGCGAACGCGGTCAGCATCGAGTGCGGGTTCTACCCGCTGCTGGTGATGGTGAACAGCTCGAGCAGCAGCCACTACTGGGCGGTGCGCGGGTTCGACAAGTTCTACTACAACAACAACCGCGAAAACGAAATGACGTGGGGCGATACCGGCGTGAGCTGGTACTACCCGCAGGACGACCAGTATTATTCCCCGTCGGGCAACCAGATGAACGCAATCGACACGACCTATTACTATCTGGTGCTGGGCTACAGCAACGACGGAGAACAGGGAAACTGAATCAAGGCAAAAAACAGCCCCGAGGCAAAAGCCTCGGGGCTGAAACTCTACTTTAGGGGGAAAGATCCCTCAGAAGAGAAGTTTTTAGTTAGCGAACGACATGATCGAAGAGTAGGAACCGGCGGTGACCTTATAGGTACCAGCGCCGATCACGCCGCGCAGATCAATGGTGACAGAGGTAGCACCATCGCTGACAACCGTACCGGAGAAAGTGCCGACGGTGACATAGCCGTTGTCACGGAGCTGCTCGAGAGTGACGCTGTAAACATCACCCTTCTTAGCATCGTTGTTAGCGTTCAGAGACACCGTAGCGTCCTTGTTAGCGTTGAGGGCAACGCCGATAACAGTAGCGGCGTTGGGAACATCGACGCCACTCTTGACCTTGTCGTAGGCGTAAGCCTGCAGTGCCCGACCGTTGTTCTGGATAGAAACAAAGTAGTAGTTCTGGTCGGCAGGATTGCCCATCGTGCCAACAACCTTGGTCAGGTCGGGGTCCACGCCGTAATACTTGTTAGCGCTATAGTCGTGATAGAGAGAATCAGCGAAGGTGTCACGATCAGAATAGTTATTCGCCACAGTGCCAGCAGCACCCTCAACGATGTTGATCGTGATGTCGCTATAGGTGTTATAGGCGGAGGAAAGCGGGTAGTTTGCATAACCCTTCAGCTGCTCACCGTCGGTGACGATGTGACCGCTCTTGACAACGCCATCCTCAAGAGTGACAACATAGAGCGTGTTGTTCACAGGATAGCCAGTCTGACCACTGATCTTCAGGGTGTTCTGCAGAGCGTCAAAGTTAGCGAACTTGACTTCGCCGGCAACGCCGTCAACATAGCCCTTGACGACCCACGTACCGTCGGCGAGGGTGTAAGCGCCCTGCTGACCGTCGAAGTAGAACAGGCTGGTGACCTTGGAGGTCGTGGTGGGAGCGATAACGTAGACGTAATCGGCAACGTTGTCGCCGTTCAAATCAACATAGTCAACTTCGCCCTTGGCATAGTTGTCGATGTTGGTGAAGCCGGTGATGGACTTAAAGGTATAGGGGTTAGCAGTGGTGTCAGCACCAGAACGAACCAGGAACACAGTATTGGAGTTGACAACGAGAGTACCAGTCGCGCCGCCATAGACCGGAGTGTTCTTGCTCACGGCAACATCGGCGAGATTGTAGAGCTTGGCGGCAGTACCGGTGGCAACTTCAACAGCGTCAAGAGTGCCGTTGGACTTGGTAGTGAACTGGAACAGGTGACCGTTCAGGATGCCATTGGTATCAGCAACCTTGTTGGTGTTGATGTAGGTGTCAACGTAGAAATACTTGTTCTGGTCGTCGGCCTTCATGACCAGTGCGTTGATACCAGTGCTGTGGGTAACATCACCGGACTTAACAGTCTTGGTAGCGGGGGTAGCGGGGGTGGCGGGGGTGGTGTAGACATAGGTCATCTTGCTGATGTCAACCTGAGCGGTGGTGCCGTCCATGTAGGTGACGTTGGCCTTTGCCACGCCGGAACCGTCAGTGGCGTTGCCAGCCCACCAGATGGAGTTGATCACACCGTAGCTGGTAGCAGCAGCGATCTCAACCGCACCGATCAGGTTGTTGTAGGAATCGAAGTACCAAGTGTACTTGGCGTCCTTCTGAGCGGCCTGGTCGAGGTAGAACTTGGCAGCATCATCATAAACGGTGCCCTCAACGTTGTGCTGCTGAGCGTTCCAGTAGATCACGCTCTGAGCGCCGTCAACAGAAGTGGCCTTGGAAACGATCTCGGCATACTGCTTATTGTTGTTGTACACCTTGCCGCTGACAGTGACGGAGTTGGTGGCATCGGTGTAAGCGTTGATGAGGACATACTCATCCTTGGCGTAGCCATAGTTGTTGTCGTAGTCCTTGAGCGTCAGAGCAGTGGTCTTGGGAGCGGTCTTAGAATCATAGACCTCGAGGGTGATGGTGGCAGGAGTCTTGACGTGACCCTGAGCATCATAGGTGATGTCAGCAACGTAGGTGACCTTGGCAAGGAAGGTGTCGATCATGACGATGGTATCGTCATAGACTTCGAACAGACGGCCCTGAGCACCCATCTTGGTCTTGGTGTCGGTCAGGTTGACGGTGTACTTGGTGCTGGCGGGCTGACCGTTGACAATCAGGGTGTAAGCGGTGTCGGCCTTCAGGCCAGCATCGTGAGCGACATCGCACTCAGTAACAGCCTTGGTGTAGGTCAGGTCGGGCTTCTCAACGAAGGTAGTGGCCTTGTCGCCGGTGGTGTAGGTCCACTTGGTGGCGGGACGGCCCCACTTGTCGGCAGCAGCAGCGGAAGCGAGCTTGAAGTTCTTCTCGCCGAGGCTGTTGGTCTTGGTGCTGATGACCTTATCGGTCACATAGCCGAAGGCCGGGGTGTAGGTGACCTGAGCCTTCTGGATGCCCTGGAACAGGAGCTCAGCGACCAGCTCACGGGAAGCGGGAGCGTTCAGGTCGGTGGTCTTCGCCACGTTGTCCAGAACGCCGAGCTGCTGCGCGGTCTGCGCAACATGGAGCGCCCAGTCAGCGCCGGAGA
>ERZ773157.544-NODE-544-length-44854-cov-29.183576_pt1 | contig 44854 bp, 61 predicted proteins | sample MGYA00511480_ERZ773157 | MGnify/ENA primary metagenome ERZ773157 (study PRJEB29015, sample SAMEA2737863) | human gut metagenome | biome: human gut; feature: human-associated habitat; material: faeces | place: China | collected 2012 ... | reverse complement strand
AGAAGAGTTTAATTTAGGGAGGTAAGATTACAATGGCAGTTAATAGAACACCTGTGCTCAAGAGATGCAGATCTCTTGATTTAGATCCTTTATATTTAGGAATAGATAAAAAGTCTAACAGAAAGGCTAAGAATGCTGGTAGAAAGATTAGCGAGTATGGTATGCAGCTTCGCGAAAAGCAGAAGGCTAAGTTTATCTACGGCGTATTAGAGAAGCCTTTCCTTAATTACTATAAGAAGGCTGAGAAGCAGAAGGGTATGACTGGTGAAAACCTTATGGTTACTCTTGAACTCAGACTTGATAATGTTATCTTCAGATTAGGTTTTGCAAGAACAAGAAAAGAAGCAAGACAGATCGTAGATCACAAGCATGTACTTGTTAACGGCAAGCGCGTAAACATCCCTTCATACTTAGTTAAGGCTGGAGATGTTATTGAAATCAGAGAAAAGTCAAAGTCTTGTGCAAGATATAAGGAAGTACTTGAAGCTACTAACGGAAGATTAGTTCCAGAGTGGTTAGAGTCAGACAGAGAGGCTCTTAAGGGTACAGTTAAGTCTTTACCTACAAGAGAAGCAATTGATGTTCCTGTAAATGAGATGCTTATCGTCGAGTTATATTCTAAGTAATCCATTAATAAGATTTTTGGACGCTGCATTTTACATGTCGTATGTGAATACAGTCGTTTGTTTAAGACAACAGAATGCTGTATATATGCGTTCTGTTGTCTTATGGATAGAAGGAATAAACTTATTAAAACCCATAAAAGGAGGGGCTATACATGGTTGATGCAGATTTTAATTTCAAGATGCCAAAGATTGAGATGACTGAACAGTCAGAAGATGGAAAGTATGGAAGATTTGTCGTTGAACCTCTCGAAAGAGGTTATGGACTTACGCTTGGTAATTCTTTGAGAAGAATTATGCTTTCATCATTAGTTGGTACAGCAGTAAGCAGTATCAAGATTGATGGTGTACTTCATGAATTCAGCTCAATTCCTGGTGTTAAGGAAGATGTTACTGAGATAGTGATGAACATCAAGCAGTTATCAATCAAGAACAATGGTAATTCCGTTGAGCCTAAGGAAGCACATATCGATTTCGTGGGCGAGGGTGTAGTAAGAGCATCTGATATTCAGGTTGATCCTGATATAGAAATTATTAACCCAGATCTTGTTATAGCACATCTTAACAGTGCTGATAGCAAGTTAGTTATGGAACTTACAATTACTAACGGACGTGGTTATGTAAGTTCAGAGAAGAATAAGAAGGAAGACCAGCCAGTTGGCGTTATCGCAGTAGATTCTATCTACACTCCTGTAGAAAGAGTAAATATGGCTGTTCAGAATACACGAGTTGGTCAGGATACAGATTTTGACAAACTTACACTTGATATATTCACTAACGGAACAACAGCTCCAGATGAGGCTTTAAGCCTTGCAGCTAAGGTTCTTAGTGAACATCTTAAAGGATTCATCAATCTTTCAGAAAATGCTGCTAATGCAGAAATTATGGCAGAACAGCCAGTTGATGAATCAACAAAGGCTCTTTCAATGAGCATTGAAGACCTTGAATTATCAGTTCGTTCATCTAATTGTCTTAGAAGAGCAGGTATCAATACTGTTGAAGAACTCTGCAACAAGACTCCAGATGATATGATAAAGGTTAGAAATCTTGGTAAGAAGTCATTAGATGAGGTTCTTTTAAAGCTTAAGCAATTAAATCTTCATCTTAGATCAAGCGAAGATTAATATATAGAAACAATTAAAGCGTAATATTAGAATTTGTAGAAAAAACATTTATACAGTAAGACCATATGCGCATGTATAAACGTTACAAATGGAGGTTAAATCAATGGCAAAGTATAGAAAGCTTGGTAGAACATCAAGCCAGAGAAAGGCTTTATTAAGAAGCCAGGTAACAGCTTTAATCGAGAATGGTAAGATTGTTACAACAGAAGCAAGAGCTAAGGAAGTTCGTAAGCAGGCAGAAAAGCTTATCACACTTGCAGTTAAGGAAAAGGACAACTACGAAACAGTTACAGTATCTGCTAAGGTTGCAAAGAAGGATGCTGAAGGTAAGAGAGTTAAGGAAGTTGTAGATGGCAAGAAGGTTACTGTATATGAAACAGTAGAAAAGGAAATCAAGAAGGATCTTCCTTCAAAGCTTCATGCTAGAAAGCAGATGGACAAGGTTCTTTACAAGGTAACTGAGGTTCCTGCAGATGCTGCTGGAAAGAAGAAGAACACAAAGACTGTTGACCTTACAAACAAGTTATTCGACGAAATCGCTCCAAAGTATGCTGACCGTAAGGGTGGCTATACAAGAATCGTTAAGATTGGCTTAAGAAAAGGTGATGCAGCAATGGAAGTACTTCTTGAATTAGTTTAATCAAGTGCTTTTAAGGCGGGTAAGAAGTAATTCTTATCCGCTGTTTTGTTATATAAAGATATTGTATGGATTAACAGAATGTATGAATCAGGAATTGGAGAAAATAGTGGGAATAGTACAAGCTAAGGATTTAACATTTGAATATATAAGACGTGATGAAGAAGGAAACGTTGAAGGCATTACAACAGCAGTTGACAACGTTAATATAGATATAAAAGCAGGAGATTTTGTGGCAGTATTAGGACATAATGGTTCTGGTAAATCAACATTTGCAAAGCATCTTAATGCACTTGTTATGCCAACAGAGGGCACTGTATATGTAGATGGAATGGATACAAAGGATGCAGATAATACACTTAAGGTCAGACAGACTGCTGGTATGGTATTTCAGAATCCGGACAACCAGATAGTAGGTACACTTGTAGATGAGGAGGTAGGTTTCGGTCCAGAAAATATAGGTGTTCCAACAGAGGAAATCTGGGAAAGAGTAGAAAAGAGCCTTAAAGCAGTAGGTATGTATAAGTTCAGGAATGCATCGCCTAACAAGCTGTCAGGCGGTCAGAAGCAGAGGGTAGCTATAGCTGGAATAGTTGCTATGAAACCTAAGTGCATAGTGCTTGATGAGCCAACAGCCATGCTTGATCCGCTTGGAAGAAAAGAAGTAATACATGTTCTGCATGAGCTCAATAAAAAAGAAGGTGTAACCATAATTCTTATAACACATTATATGGAAGAGGTTATAGATGCAGACCATGTTTTTGTTATGGATAATGGAAAGGTTGTTATGGAAGGAACACCTAGACAGATATTTTCGCAGGTTGATAAATTAAAAGAATTAAGACTTGATGTTCCACAGGTAACAGAGCTTGCATATGAATTAAAAAAAGAGGGGCTTCCTGTTAAAGATGGTATTATAAGAAACGAAGAGCTGGTTGAAGAGATAAAAAGACTCGATTTATTAAAGACAGATAAGTGAAGAAACATCTGACGAGTATAGGTTGGAGATTATTACGGTTTATGTTTTAGACAGATTTAAACATATTTAGTTAGATAATAAATTCAAGTGGCGTGACTGTATTATATACAGCATACACACAGAAATGAGGAAGCAGAATGTCAATAATAGTTGATAAAATTAGCCATGTATACGAGGCAGGAACAGGCTTTGAAAGAAAAGCTCTGGACAATGTATCATTTGCAATAGAGGATGGAGAGTTTATAGGTCTTATAGGACATACCGGCTCAGGTAAATCGACATTGATTCAGCATCTGAACGGCCTTTTAAAGGCTACATCAGGACATATATATTACAATGGTAAGGATATATATGAAGCAGGGTATGATATGCGTGAATTAAGAAAAAATGTTGGGCTGGTATTCCAGTATCCAGAGCATCAGTTATTCGAAACAGATATATTTAAGGATGTATGCTTTGGACCTAAGAATCTGGGCTTATCCAGACAGGAATATGAGATAAGGGCTTTCGAGAGCCTGAAACAGGTGGGATTGGACGAAAATCTGTATTATCAGTCTCCATTTGACTTATCAGGCGGTCAGAAAAGAAGAGTTGCAATAGCAGGCGTACTTGCCATGAAACCACAGGTGCTTATACTTGATGAACCAACGGCAGGACTAGATCCAAAGGGCAGAGATGACATTCTTGAATGTATAAAGCAGCTGAGGGAGGAAACTGGAATTACAGTAATTCTGGTTTCGCATAGTATGGAAGATGTTGCAAGATATGTAAGCAGAATCATGGTTATGGATGATGGAGTGCTTAAATATGATGATACACCAAGGAATGTGTTTGCACATCATAAAGAGCTTGAACATATAGGACTTGCAGCGCCACAGGTTACTTATATTATGAATGACCTTATTGCGGCTGGGATAGATGTTAATCCTGATGCGATTACAGTTGAAGAAGCAAGGGATAATATATTGAAGCATTTTAATGTTATTAATAACAGATAAACAGATACAAGCATAACCTGTATAATGTACAGGAGTGAAATGTAGAAAATGTGCACAGGCACAGGATTGGAAAGATATGATTAAAGATATAACAATAGGACAATATTATCAGGCAGAATCAATTATTCACAGACTTGACCCAAGAGTAAAACTTATGGGTACATTAGTTTTTATAATTTCATTATTTTTAGGAATGAATATATGGATATATGCATTTGTAACAGTTGCACTTGCAGCGGTTATAGCTATATCAAAGATACCTCTTAAATTCATGGTAAGAGGACTTAAGTCAATAGTGATTCTAATTATAATCAGTGCGGTATTTAACCTGTTTTTAACACCAGGCGAAACACTTATCCAGATATGGAAGCTGACTATAACATACGAAGGTCTTAAGACCGCTATATTTATGGTCGTACGTCTTGTGTACCTTATATTAGGCACATCACTTATGACCCTGACAACAACACCTAATAATCTGACTGACGGCCTTGAAAAGGGCTTAGGTTTTCTTAAATATATAAAAGTGCCAGTACACGAGATAGCAATGATGATGTCAATAGCATTAAGATTTATTCCTATTCTTGTAGAAGAAACAGATAAAATAATGAAGGCACAGATGGCAAGAGGCGCAGATTTTGAAAATGGAAATATTATAAAAAGAGCTAAAGCTATGGTGCCGATTCTTGTTCCACTTTTTGTTTCAGCATTCAGAAGGGCAAATGAGCTTGCTATGGCGATGGAAGCAAGATGCTACCATGGTTCAGAGGGCAGGACTAAAATGAAGCCGCTTAAGTATGCTAAAAGGGATAAGATAGCATATTTGTGTATGTTTGCATACCTTGGAGTGTTAATTCTTATTAAAATATTTGTTTAGTGGTTTGTTTTATCATTTATACAAGCAGGATGTATTAATAGATGTTAGAAATCGCTTAGAATTAACCTCAACAGCATATCAACGGAATTAAGGATGCGTATTAATAAGTGCTGGAAATCGCTTTAGACATTCATATAAGGTTATAGCAGAAATGAGGATTAGAATGAGAAGAATAAGGCTGAGGGTAGCATATGACGGAACGAATTATTCAGGCTGGCAGATACAGCCATCTGCCATAACTATAGAGAAGGTCTTAGATGACGCAATACATCAGCTTACAGGAGAACATATACATGTAATAGGTGCAAGCCGTACAGATGCCGGGGTTCATGCTATGGGAAATGTAGCGGTGTTCGATACAGCTTCAAGTATACCGGCAGACAGATTTACGTATGCACTTAACAGGTACCTTCCTGATGATGTTATTGTGCAGGAATCCGATGAAGTTAATGCAGACTTTCATCCAAGACATTGTGACACAAAGAAAACATATTGCTACAGGATATTAAATACCGAATTCGGAATACCACAGAAAAGAAATTATACATGGAATGTAGCGGGTAATATAGATATAGACAGAATGAAGAAGGCAGCCGGATATCTTATAGGAGAGCATGACTTTAAGAGCTTCTGCTGTGTAAGAACGCAGGCAGAATCAACAGTAAGGACGGTATATGCACTTGATGTAGACAAAAAGGATGAAGAAATACATATAACAATAACCGGTAATGGATTCCTTTATAATATGGTCAGGATAATAGCTGGAACGCTTATACAGGTTGGAAAGGGCAGGTTCGAACCAGAATATATCCAATATATGCTTGACGCCTGCGATAGGACACAGGCGGGCCAGACGGCACCACCACAGGGCTTGACACTTATGAAGATAGATTATCTGGATGAAGAAGGCTGATAAGGAGACATATTTAGCATATAGAATAAAGAAAGTGTTAGATGATGTATTAAGCGATTTAATGAAAAATAGACGTAATCAGTATATAGAAAAAGTAAATGGTTTAGAAGCAGAAATAAATAGTTATTTAATGTGGATACGATAACCTTATGTGTGAATAAAAGAACCCCACAATAGATAGGCTGTGGATAACCAGTTGAAATTACAGACTAAAATTATACAATAAAAATAGATTTTATCATTGACACACGCGGTTCAGTGTTATATAATTCTTAAATGTGGCGTGATAAGTGCGCCCTGTTTGGTTAATTCGAATTAGGTGTTTCACCATATGCCCCGGAGAAGCATTTAATATATATTAACATTAATTATATTCAGAACAATTAATTATGCATTTAAGCAATATTTAGGAGGAAAACTAATGAGTACTTATATGGCTAGTGCATCTAACATCGAAAGAAAATGGTATGTTGTAGATGCTGCAGATTATACATTAGGTCGTTTAGCATCACAGGTTGCTGCTGTATTAAGAGGTAAGAACAAGCCTACTTATACACCATTCCTTGACTGTGGTGATAATGTTATCGTAATCAACGCTTCTAAGGTTAAGGTTACAGGTAAGAAGTTAGATCAGAAGGTTTACTACAATCACTCAGAGTATGTTGGTGGTATGAAAGAAACAACTCTTAAGGAAATGATGGAAAAGCATCCTGAAAGAGTTATCGAACTTGCTGTTAAGGGTATGCTTCCAAAGGGACCTTTAGGAAGACAGATGTACACAAAGCTTCACGTATATGCTGGTCCAGATCATGAACAGGCAGCTCAGAAGCCAGAAGTTTTAAAGTTTTAATTAAAGGACATATCATAAGGAGGAATTAACAGTGGCTAAGAAAGCAAACGGAAAGTTCTACGGAACAGGTAGAAGAAAAAGCAGTATTGCTAGAGTATATTTAGTACCAGGTAATGGTAATATTACAATAAATAAGAGATCACTTGATGAGTATTTCGGTCTTGAAACACTTAAGGTTGTAGTTAAGCAGCCATTAGTACTTACAGAAACAGCTGATAAGTATGATGTAATCGTTAACGTACACGGTGGCGGATACACAGGTCAGGCTGGTGCTATCAGACACGGTATCTCAAGAGCTCTTCTTCAGGTTGATTCAGACGAATATCGTCCATCACTTAAGAAGGCTGGTTTCTTAACAAGAGATCCAAGAATGAAGGAAAGAAAGAAGTACGGTTTAAAGGCAGCTCGTCGTGCTCCTCAGTTCTCAAAGAGATAATTACCGCGAGACAAGAAAAAGATACACAGCCCCCGGAAGTACGATACTTCCGGGGTTTTCTTATGCTGATAAAATTATAGAACACCACAAAAAAGCAAGAAAAATTATCGGTAACTTACACGTAACTTACAGGTAACTTACACGAAAATCCTTGTCTTGTGCAAGACTTTTACAATCTTGTGCAAGACACATTTTGACAAAAGAAAAGAGCGACTTAATCGCCCTTTCTTTTGCAGTATTCAATGATGCAAGACCGAACATCTTTTTTAGTTCGGCAATGGCAGCGGCAGCCATCTTTAAATATAATGTCGTAACCGTCGTGCATATTACCAGTTATGCCAGAAATCATTTCCCTATTCTTTTCTGCAATTTGCATAGTATCAAATAACCCGCACTGGTCTTTTCTAACAAGGTCTTGAAGGTATGCGTTGATGGACATACCTTTATCGGCTGCAAGTGTCCGTATAATATCTTTCATTCCTTTAGGTACTGCAAGGTTTATCCGTTCGTAGTGTTCCTTGTAAAAATTATTTTTATATTCCGTTCTATTCATAATATTACCCTTTAAATTCTGTTGATCGCTTCGAGCTTAACCGGGAGTTCAACGTGTGTATAAACAATCTCTGTTACACCTTGCCCCTTGTGACCGACGATTTTCTTAATAATTCTCTCATCAACTTCTTTTTCGGTAAGAAGTGATACGCAAGTGTGCCGCGTGTCGTGCGGGCGGTGTCCGTCGTAGACAGGTTCTTTTTTAGATTCATCAATAATATATTTCCCAAAGCCAAATTCTAACATTAAAGGTATCCAGTAAGAATCGTAGTAATTTCTGTACTTAAATGGTTCGTCGTCGGGTGTACAAATAAGATGGTCGCAGTTCCGACTTAACCAGTACTCGAAGAAGGGTACAATTTTCTCAGCTATAGGAACTTCCCTTATACCAGCTTCCGTTTTAGCACCTTTTACATAAAACCAGCGTTCCTCTAAGTGTACGTCTTTCTTTTCCAGGTCGAGAAGTTCCCCAATTCTAACCCCGGAGTAGATCATAATAAGAATGACAGTAACATATATATTAGAGTCCTTGCTTTTCCACAAAGTAGCAATTTCTTTCTTTAAAAATGGTTTTCGGTTGTAAGCGTTCGGGTTTCCAGCTTTGCTTATATCAACATATCTAACCATATCACGCTTATCTTGCGGTACTATTTCGTGGACAACAGCATAATCATACATAAGCCCCCAAAGTATTTTTAAATTCTTAAGAGTTGGGGCGTTTTTGCCGGAATTATCAACAACACTCTGTAAATGGTCGAGCTTAATATCAACAAAACGCATTTTCCAAAGGTCTTTAGAAGTTTTGAAAGCAGCTTTATAGCCGTTGGTATCCTTAACCTTTTCGTAATGAATTTCCGACCATTTTTCGTATACTTCCTCAAAGGTAATAGTAGCATGATGTAAGTCAAATGGGTCTTTATTATATTCCGCTAATGCGGTAAGTGCTTCCTTCCTGGTAGCGTAATAACCGACGATTGCATATAGCTGTTTTACCTTTCCTGTATCCGGGTTGACTTCCCAGCCTTTCGTCTTCTTTGCTACATAAGGTTTACGGCGGTTGCCAGGCTGTTTATAGACAGTTCCGAAGCCGTTCGGTAATTTCATATAATCACACCTTCCTTAAAAAAGGGTATAAAAAATAAGCCCTTTTTAAAAATATGGGCTTATGGTATAATCATATTGCGTTTTGATTTATCTATAAGCCCTTGTTTATAGGTATCGCGTAGCCGTTTCGGGTGGCAGCCCGGGACGGCTTTTTAAATTATCTTAAAGGTTCAATAATTCAGATTTCTTTTTATTAAATTCTTCTTCGGTTATAGCGCCGCAATCTAATAACTGCTTATACTTTAATATTTCATCGGCAGCAGACCCGGAAAAAGACGGGGCACTTGATTCTGCCGTAATAGAATCAAGCAAAGCAAGTATTTTATTCGCGCAATCTGTCATAGTGTTATACAGGAAACTTCCTTTTTTAGTATCGGCAGAAATAAGAGGAATTTCTGTATAGGTATCGTATGTATGATTAAGGGTAATTTTGATATACATTTTCTTAATCATTTCTTTTTGCGATTTCTTTCCGGTAGTTCCGCCGATTACAGCACCAACACCACCAAACACAGCACCACCGACCAGGGCGCGCCCGATGCTTACGCCACCTTTTGTATATGTTTCACCGTCTACGACAAGTTCATAATCTACAATGTTGTCGAAGGAATATACAATAGGCGTTTTGTTATATATAGATACTGCCGGGGCTGGAACGTGGAAAAGTCTTTTACTCTTATCTACGAAGAATAGCTTACCTACTGTATCTGTAGCCTGGAAGTTTTTGTATAATTCCTGGTTTTCTTTTATGTATTCTATATGCATTTTAATTTCTGATACATTCTTATTCTTTATATTGCTTACAAAGTTCGGGCTACAAAGACTAAGACAAGAAGAACAAACCGAACCTTCGGCAGTTTTAGCTTTTGTCAATGCATTAACTTTACCGCCGCAAACAATACAGCTTTCTTTACTAAATAATCCCATAAATAAGTTCCTTTCAAAAGCAATACTAACATTATCCTTATCCTATCGCGCAGAAAGGAAGGTAGGATAATGTTAAAAGTAAATTTGTGGGAAGTGCGTACAGCCAAAGGCTTAAAGCTGGAAGCTGTAGCCGTAATGACTGGTGTAAGCAAGTCCACGCTAAATAATATTGAAAATGGTAAAACTTCGCCAACACTGGCAAACCTGGAAAAAATAGCCAAAGGATTAGGATGCCGTATAAGCGATCTGTACGATTCAGAATATAAGTAGTATATCATAACACAGCTTTTTACCTGGTATTCTTGTGAATATTTCCACAATCCTGGAAATGTTTTTAAAATCCGGGACGAGCAGAAAAAATAAGAATATAATGGATATTGTCAAAGGAAGGGGGCTTAACTATAATGCGTGAGAAGCTACACAACCTTATAGACACTATCCAGGAAGAAAAACTATTAAGAAAGATATATTTTTATATCCTGGGCTTGAAGGGGTAGACGTTAATAGCGTCTATCCCTTATTTCATTTCTGAAATGATTTTCTTAAGTACGTCCCATTCGTCTTCTGACAATTTACAAAGAGTTTTAATTAAGTTCTTCTTAAATTCATCAGAGCCGCCGGAGATACGACCTACATATAAGTCCAGTTCTTCATCTTCGGACATTGCGTTAAACATAGAGCCGTTACCCGTTCTGAGCCATTCTTCACTTACGTTATGCTGAGTAACTATAGATAGAATCATTCTATCAGATAAGGAATTGATACCGCTTTCTATGCGACTGATAGCAGCTTTTGTAACTCCAACAGTTTCCCCAAAAGCTTCCTGGCTAAGTCCGAGATAATTACGTAACTCTTTTAAACGTTCGTTCAAAATAAATCCCCCTTTCTGTAATTTAATTATACGATAGCATAAAAAGTAAACTTAATCAACAAAAAGATTAAAAATATGTTGACAAGGTAAATCTAGTACACTATAATGTAAATGTAATCAACGATGAACAAAAGACGAAAGGAGCAAGAAATGGGAAAAAACAGAATAAAAAGAGCGCTACATAGTTTTATTGACAGAATGGACTACAAACTGCAAAGGAAAGCATATTTCCATATTTTAGGACTGATGGGGGGACATGAAAATGAGTGAAGAACAATTTAAAATTTGGAAACAAGTAGAAGCAAAAGGCTTAGAAAAACTTGAAAAGGTAGAAAAAGCATTAGCATCAACGGAAAAGGAAGGCTTTGAAGAAGCACATAAAGATTATTGCGACTTTATAGAAAAGTTGGCAGAAACTACAGGATTGACAACCGGGGAACTGGACAAACATTTTACTAAGCTGTGGGCGGAGAAAACAGAAAAGAAGGAGTAAGAAATGAACAGAATTACCGTACTGAGCCTTTTTGACGGAATTAGTTGCGGACAACTTGCGTTGAAGAGAGCGGGCATAAAAGTAGAAAAATACTATGCAAGTGAAATAAAAAAGATTGCGATAAAGGTAACTATGGAACATTTCCCGGACACGGTGCAGATCGGAGATATTGAAAAAGTCAGGTATAACAGAGAAACAAAAGAACTTATAACAGAGAATGGGGTATACCAAACAGAAGGCATTGACTTAGTTATAGGCGGGAGTCCGTGCCAGAATTTCAGCATAGCGAGAGTATCTATGGGAACGAAAGAAATAGAAGGACTTAAAGGCGATAAAAGTAAGCTCTTTTACGAATACTTGCGAATATTAAGAGAAGTGCAACCAAAATATTTTTTGCTTGAAAATGTAAAAATGAAAAAAGCGTCAGAAAATGAGCTAAATCAATATATGGGCGTGAATGGGTTACATATAAATTCAGAGTTGGTAACATTTGCAAAAAGACCGCGAATTTATTGGACAAACATACAAGGCGTAAAAGCGCCGGAAGATAAAAAAATAAATTTCCAAGACTTTAAAGATACAGATCCGGAATATTGTAAAGATTTTAAAGTGAAAAGAACACCTAGCCGGGAAAGAATGTGGAACAGCGGAAAAGGCATTCACGCGCGCCACCTGGTAGGGGAAATGCCTAAACCCGTAATGCAGCCTACCGCGGTAGCCAGTCCCAAGCCTGGGAAAATGCAGAGGGCGGATATTACATAGAAAGGCGGGATAGATTGAGGGAAAACAACATAAAACCAGCGGAAGCAGCGGAAATATTGGGCGTTTCGCCGCAATTTATCCGGGTTGCTATGCAAATGGGGCAACTTCCTATAGGAATAGCCATAAAGCTTCCTGGTTCAAGTGAGTACACATATCAGATCAGTGACAACTTATTACAGCAGCGGACTTCTAAGAACGTAGCGGAAGAGATTAAAAGAATCAGAAGCACGAACCAAAGATAAAAGACTGTGGCAGCAGTCGTAAAGCCCTTGTTTATAGGTAAAATCGCGAAAAGTAACAAAGAAAAGGAGAACGAAGCAGTGAAAAAATGGGTTGTTGAGATTGAGAAGGAAAGCGGGAGAGTAGAAACCAGGTTAGTACCAGCAAGAAACAAATGCACAGCAATAAGCAACTGCAAGAACGAAGGAGACACAGTATTATCATGCGTTCCATATACCGGGCAGAACGTGAAAGTAAGCGGGCAGCGTGACGAAGAAGAGGAACGCGGCTACGGTGGCTACACTTTCGGTCATGGCTTCGGATACGGAGCAAGAAGAAAGGGGCGAAAATATGGCAGCGGCAGTTATGAGCATTGATAAACAGAAGGCAAGAGCAGACGAAGCACTGGAACTTGTGGGACAGCTTGATACTTCGATGCAGAAAGCCGTTTATATTGCTACTAAAATGTTCCTGGCGGCGAAGGAAACGCCGGAAGAGAAAGGAAAACCGAAGAAATGACGCTTAAAAGAGTTGGAAGCTTGAAAAATAAGAAACATAAGCACTGTTTACAGTGCGGGCGTGTGCTGGTAGGGCTTAAGGACAACACCGAACACGAATGTAGCTTTTGCGGGCAGAAGCATTTTGTAGATATCTACGGTACTACCCTGGTACTTACAGCAGCAGAACGCCCGGACTTAAGACACCGAACCGAACCAAAGAACCCGGACGACCCGGAAGTAGTACAAAAGAAGAAAAACCAGGACGAATTTAAAAAGAACCTGGCTATATTCCGTAGTAAATGGGGAAGGTAAAGACCGAGTGTTAGGACTGAAAATATTTTTAGGTGTAATGATTGCGTTGATGTTATTAGGAATCATCGGGGCAAGAACTAAATGTAGTAAAAGTATCGCGGGAGCTATCACAATATGTTGTATTGTACTGCTTACCGCGATCGTTGCCAAAGAGAACCAGCCGAAAGTAACAGAGGTAGCGCCGGAATCCGGGAAGATTCAGACAGAACAAAACGCCTGGGGAACGATTACCGTTACAGACGATACCGGGGTTACGAGAGAATACCAGGGCTGTATACATATTTCCGGCACGTACCCGTATGAGACTACAGAGTATATGGGCTTGTGCGTGAGTATGGAAAGTGCAATAGAGACGGGCGAGTGGTCGCCAGGAATGTACAAACTGTACTACGAAAGCAAGGGGAAGTACTGGGAAGCGAAAAGCAATGAGAAGGAGAGTAAAACCGATGAATAACTATATAACACTGTACGGAGAGCCTTTAGAGTATCCGCACCAGGTAAGCGTAGATAAGCGCGGAGTAGCTTACTACGGGTTCAACATGGCAACAGAAAGGGTAAGCGGCATTAAGGATATTACCCAGGTAATCGTAGAAGAAGGTACGCCAGCTTTTAAGAGCTTAACAGCAATCGACCAGGTAAAAGACCTGTTAGACTGTAAGCTGCTGGTTACTGGAAGAATCCGTACAAGAAATATCAAACGGAAGGACACCGACGGAAGCAGAACCAAAGAGAAAGAACACAACAAGAAGAACCAGACAGCAGAGAAAGAACATAGCAAGTTATATATTTCAGTGCGCGCCCAGGAGATTACAGACCAGGAATACGAAGGAGATACAAACGGGGTAGTATTAACCGGGTTTGTCTGCAAAAAAGGCGATATGAGAACTACGCCGCGCGGTATCCGTATTACGGATATGATTTTAGCGTGCTGGCGCGAAGACGACGAAAGCAACGTAAGCGATTATATCCCGGCGATCACATGGAACGGAACAGCGGCAAGGGCAGCAGATAACCTTAATGTAGGGGACTGTATCGAAGTATGCGGACGTTTACAAAGCCGGGAGTATACAAAAGAGCTGGAACACGGGGAAACCGAGGTTAGAACGTGTTACGAGCTGAGTATTGAGGAATACAAGGTAGTAGCACCAGCGGAGTTAAAGAAAGAAACGTAAACACATACACCCGAAAACAGAGAAAGACAAAAAGAAAAGCCGCTAGGTTATCGGGAAATAACTTAGCGGCTTTGCCGTACAAAGCTGTACTTCAACTCACAAAGATAGTATAGCAAATATCCGGCAAAAAAGCAACTGGAAAGCCTTTAAATGCAAGGGGTTTTACCAGTTTTAAGGCTTGATAAAAGTATTAACTTTAGGAACAGGAGTTAGGATATATGCCATACATCATAGAGGTAGTACAGGCGGGTAGAACTGTAGAGGTAATGAAGTACTATAGCAGCAGATACGGGAAGAAGGGGATAAAGAGAGGGGAGAGGAAGGCACTTACCAAAGAAGAACAGATTAAAGTGAATAAGAGAGCAGCAGAGAAGAAGTTAAGAAGGCTGATAAATGAGAACTTCCAGGAAGGGGATACACACCTGGTATTAGACTACAGAAAGGAGAGAAGACCCGCCGGAAGAAAACAAATGCGGGAAGATGCAGACGACTTCTTAAGGGAAATGCGAAAGCTGTATAAGCGCCACGGTATCCCGTTCAAGTACATTCATGTAATGGAGATCGGGAAGAAAGGGGCGCTGCATCATCACTTAGTCATAAATACACCCGAAGAGATAAGCCAGCAAGCTATAGTACGGTGCTGGAAGGGAAGAGGAAGGACACACCACAACCCACTAGACGATACAGGACAGTACGCTAAATTAGCGTCGTATCTGATAAAGCAAAGCGACGGAATGTTAAGAAGCCCGGACGCACTGCAAGGAAAGCGCTGGAATAGTTCACGGAACTTAAGGAAACCGAAGGTATTGAGGAAAGAGCCAGTAAAAGACAAAGGCTGGTATAACCGTATCGCAAGACTTCCGAAGAAGTTGGAGCAGTCCTATTACCTGGACGGCAACAGCGTACAGGAAGGAATACACGAAAAGACAGGTTATACATTCTTTACCTACACATTTGTAAAAATCAACCAAACCTGGAAGGAGACAGAACTAGAATGGGACAAACTTTAGGAATTGACAGAGACTTAGCAAGAAAAATTAAGAGAATGAGCCGTAAGGAGCTGGACGGCTATTTAACGAGAGTAACCGACAAGAGCTATAACAACGGTTACGAACAGGGCTTAGTAGAAGGTATCGCACTGGCGGGACAGGCTATGGACGAAATCCTTAAGGAAGAAGTAATTAAAGGCACGTTCCCGGCTGAGAAGGTGGACGAGATCAAAAAGGCAGTAGGTACATATATTGCAAAAGTGCCGGAGCGGGCAGCAGAGAAAGACAAGGACGAAGGGAAGGAAGAAAATGTTTAAAGCAATCTATCTTACCGGGACTATTGTAGCGTTCTGCTTCGCCCTGTTATGGCTGGACGTTGACGAGATGCGGGAAGAAATGCGGGAAGAGGAACGGGGCTACTACCGGGAGAAGCCACACGGGAAAGAGAAGGCGGCGCTTGTATGGGCGCAAGTTGGGACTGCATTAACCGTAGGGCTTATGTGGTGGCTTGTGGTAGTGGCAAGCATCGGAGTAACAATATTGACGATTACAGGAGACGACTTAGGAGAATGAATATAACAGAATCAGAAGACCAGGCACAGCGCCTTATATTTGACTGGGCGCGCTGGCAGCAGGGCAAATACCCACAGCTTAAGGCTATGTACCATGCAGCGAATGAAGGGAAGCGAAGCGCAAGAGCTGGGGCAGAATTGAAACGCCAGGGCATGAAGCCAGGCGTAAGTGATATCTGCTTACCGTATGCTTCCGGGAAGTATAACAACCTGTATGTAGAGCTGAAAGTAGGAAATGGCAAAGCTTCAGATAATCAGCTTAAGTTTGTAGATATGATAAACAGCATTGGCGGGAAGGCGGTTGTAGTCTACGGCAGCGAAGCGGCAATAGAGCTTATAACTGCATACCTGGAAGGAACTATAGACGACCTGGAAATAGTAAGTGACACATACCCGAAGGAAAAAGCAAAGATTACAGAACGGGTAAACAAGAAACGGTTTATAGGATTTTGCGGTATAGATTGCCGGAAATGCGATAACAAAGGCTGCCAGGGGCGGACGGTAGACGACATATTAAGCCCTGGGCTGATGCCAGCAACATAAAGAACAGTACGAAAGAGAAAAACGCTTGTAACTGCTTATGGTTATGGCAAAGCAAGGAAAAATAGTATATCACACACGCAACACGACAACAAAAGCAACAGCGGCGGGGCTTTTCTGCTGCCGCCGCAGAAAGGGCAGGTTTAGAAAATGAGAACAGCAGCAGTAGTAAATTTAAAAGGCGGAGTAGGGAAGAGTACAACAGCTATTAACATGGCTTTGATTATGAGCCAGGTACACGGGAAGAAAGTATTATTGATTGATAATGATTTCCAGGCAGCAGTTACAAAATTCTTTGAAAAACACAGTTATGACGCGCTGAGCATGGAAGAAGTGCTTAGAAATCCGATTTTATTCGCGCAAGATGTAATTGTACCAAGTGGACGCTGGGGGCTGGATATTATCCCGTCTAATATGAACCTGGTAGCGGCAGCAGACGACCTTATAACAGATAAAGACGGCGATCAGATGGGAAGAATCAGACATGTACTTAACCAGGTGGAAGAAAATTACGATTATTGTATTATTGATTGCCACCCAGGAGTAGGAATAGAGGTACTGAACGCCCTGGCAGCAGCAGAAGACATTATTATACCGATTAAGGCAGATAAGAACGCGTTAGACGGTATGGAAGAGTTAGACGACATTATACAGGAAATCAGACCGTATAACGAAAAGCTGGAAAGTGTGCGCTGCCTGGTAACGATGTACACAAAGGATATTGATGTAATCAAAGGCGAGGAAGCCTTAAGAAATAGCAAATACGACGTATTTAATACGCATATCAGACATAGTAAGAAGGTAACGGCGTGGACGTATGAGAACGGGCAAAGCTTGTTAGAGACAACACCGAGAAGCGCAGCAACAAGAGATTATAAGAACCTGGTATTAGAGTATATGGGAAAGCGGGCGTAAAGATGTTTGAAGAGTTCAAGGAAACATTAAGTAGGGTTCTACTGGCAAAGTATAGCATCGGCTTTATAGACGGATACGAAAACGGGAAGGCTGACGGATACCGGGAAGGATATACCGACGGATTTAAACAGGGACGTACAGACGGAATAAAAGCGGGCGGATTTGCTGACGGGTATAAAGCCGGATACGAGCAAAGAAAGCGGGAAGGGTAGAATATGGGAATATACAGGGAAGTAGAGACAGAAGTAACGTGCGATACATGCGGGGAACGTATAAAAGCGTGGAGCAGCGCCGGAACAGGAGTAAGCCGCGCGTGGGCGGCGTATTACGCAAGGGTGGAAGGTGCGACGGTTGGGAAGAAAGGCGTAATGTGTAAAGAGTGCCGCATAGCAGAGAGACAGAAGAAATGTAGCTTAATAAAAAGGCTTGGAGAACCAGGAAGAGAAGCAGACGGTACTTGTAGAGGGTTCGGAACAGAAAACGACGACGAACCAATAGAACAGTGCAAAAGATGTATAGCTTGTGTAGACTTCGACTGGGAAGAAGAAAAAGCAAGGTTTAAATTTTAGGTACAGCAGAAAGGAGATAGAGCAATGGGAAAGATTGGCATAGGCGACAGACTTAACGCCAACAGCAAGAAAAATATTATTTTTGCAAAGGACTACAGAAAGGTACGCTTAGACCCGCGTACATTGATTCCGTCGGAGCATAACAAGTATAGCCAGGACAATATAGAAGAACTGGCGGACAATATGCTTTTAGTCGGACAGCTACAGGAAATCATAGTAGGGCGTGTAGACGGGCAAGACAGAATAATAGTAGGACATAGACGCACAGCGGCAGCAGTCCTTAATATCGAGCGCGGACACGATGAATTTAAGCTTGTGGACTGTAAGATAAAGGAAATGAGCGAAAGCCTGTTTATGCTGACACTGCATAGTGCAAATATCTTTAACCGACAGCTTAGCGACTGGGAATTAACGAACGGCGTAGCTGAGTTTACAAAGTACCTGGTAAAAGCCAGGGAATCCGGGGAACTGACTATAGAGGGAAAAATGAGAGACTATATAGCGAATGTTACCGGGAAGTCTACAGGTAAAATAAATCAGATCAACAGTATCAATAACAATTTGTGCGAAGAAGGTAAGGAAGCATTTAAGGACGGAAAAATAAACTTTTCTACGGCTTATGAAACGTCCAGGCTGCCGGAAACAAAACAGCATGAAGTTATTGAAAACGGGGAACTGTTAAGTAAAGATGTCCGGGAAATGGTAAAGGAAGAAAAAGAGAAGAAGGAAGCAGAAAAGAAGCCGGGCGACGATTACGAGCCAGCACACCCGGAAAGCATTACGAGCCTATGCTATTCTTGCTTATATTACAGTGAGTGCAACGTAAAAACGGGAACTTGTAAAAAGTGCGATAAGTACACGAATAAGGCAGAAGCGGAGAAGACAGAAGAACAAAAGTATGAGGAAGAACAGGCGGTAATAGACCGGGATACAAAAGCGAAGCTACGGCAGCAGTCCGATGATAAGAAAATGGAGACACTACCGAGCGAAGCGGCGGCAGCAGAACCAAAGACACACACTATACGGCTTGCGGCTATGTACTTTGATGATGTGGCAAGCGGCAAGAAAAGCTTTGAACTTCGGAAGAATGACCGGGGATACAAGGAAGGCGACGTATTAGAGCTTATGGAGTTCAAAGACGGACGCAATACAGGAAGAGAGATAAAGGCGGATATTGTATATATGCTGGAAGACTACAGCGGCTTAGAAGAAGGCTGGTGTATCCTGGGAATAAAAGTAAGACCCGAAGAAAAAAAAGGAAGCTGACTTACCGGGACAAATGGAAATAGAGGAATACTTAGGCGAAGCAGAAAAATAAAAGGTGTCAGAATCTGACACGGAAAGAGGAAGAAATGACAAGGAAAGACCTGGAAGCAAATTTAGGAAGAAAGATGTATTTAAGATTATTCGACGGGGAAGAGATTACAGGAATCTTACATAAGACGAATGAAGAAAGATATAATGATATTCCGAATTTGCATTTAAAACCGAACTATTATTTTTTATCAGATGAAGCGGGTAACTGTATGACAAGTTTATTTAGAGTATCGCACATTCAGAACTACAGGACATTGAGGTAAAGAGAATGATTAGAAAAGGACAAAGAGTAAAAGTGATATGCAACGAAGCTAGGCTTAAGGAAGTAGGCGTAAGACAGAAACATATTAAACATATCCTGGGGAAAATAGGAACGGTAAAGGAAATACGGAAGCTGCCAAACACGGACGATATGTACGCCTACTTTGTACACTTCCGTTATGTAAATCTGAAAGCAGCACCGGGAAACAAGAAGCCTTACTATGCTATGCTGGACGATATGATAGAACCTATTAACCTGGAAGTAGTAGGAGAAAAGAAGAAATGATAGTATACGGTAGAAAGAACGGGAAGACACTACGAAGCACACTTAACAGCGTGACGGAAGTACGGAACGGTTACATATATGCAGCAGCTACAGGAGAGCGTATAGCGAAGATAGGCAATGTAATAATGATGAGCCTACAGGAAATGTTATTGATAATACGGGCGAGCTTCGGAAACAAGAAAGCAAAGAAGGGATTAAGACAGCGGGAAATACGAGACAGACAAAAGCAGATCATACGAAGCCGAAGGCGGCAGCAGTTGTTACATGAGAACCAGGACAAGAACAATAACTGGAAGCGTATACATGGACTGCCAACGACCAGGAAAAAGCGTGGAAAAACTCAGCAAACTATAGAGAAAACATAACAAAAAAGAATTGAAACTAAAGAAACTTTATGATAATCTATAGATACAAACGCAAGAAGAATTAGGTAAAGGAAAGCACCCTTTGCCTGGTTCTTCTTTTTTTGTTTGTCTAAACCTCCCAAGTGCCGCATGAAATCCAGGGCGGCACTATGAAAGAAGAAAGATAGATGCTTAAGAAGTTATGCAGTTACCCGGGCTGCCACAAGGTAGTAGAAGCTGGGGTTAAGTATTGTGACAGACACAAGAACACAGACAGAGAGAAGTACAGAGAATACAAGCGTAAGCGTATGGAGAACGAAGAGGAAGCCCGGCGGCAGCAGTTCTATAATAGCAAAGCCTGGGAAGGGTTCAGAGCCAACCAGGAAGCGGCGCAACTTGGCGTAGATATATTTGAATACTACACAACGGGAATAGTGATAACAGCGGAGCAGTACCACCACATAGAAGAGGTTACGGAAGCATGGCATAGACGACTTGATAGAGACAATGTAATAGGGCTGAGCGAAGCAAACCACAGGCGCATACATAAAGAATATGACCGCGGATACATGGCAAAAAAGAAGATGCAGCGAACGCTTTACGATATGCTACAGCGCTTCCGGCGCGAGTTCGGAGACAGCGGGGGGATATAAAAACTTTTTATTTCTTTTTAAAAGTCCCGAGTTCAAGTTGATTTGAAAAAAAACGCCGATTTTTTGTATAGGGGGGGGGTCTGAGAAGGTGGCAGTATGGCGAATGAAGAAAAAAAGACAGAAAAAAACAAGCCGAAACCTTGCCCGAAGTGGTTAAGTGCGGCGGCTAAAAAAGAGTGGCGAAGGATTGCGAAAATCTTCGCGGAAGAAGAAAAAGAATTTACGGACAAAGACCTTAAAGCCCTAGAAGCTTACTGTACGAACTATGCAAAGTGGCAGAAGTGCGAACAGATCATAGACGAAAAAGGTTACAGTATGGAAGTGGGCGATAATGGTTACGAACAGCAAAGACCAGAAGTAAGCATAGCAAATAAAGCACAGACGGAAATGAGAGCCTGGGCGAAAGAATTAGGATTAACGCCAGCGGCGCGGCAGAGAATGAAGGCAGAGAGCGCACAAGGCGACGGCGGCATAGACGCGGAGCTGGACGGAATGATAGCACATGATTAACACGGAACTGCTTTTAGCTGCCTGGTTGGAGAAGTTACAAAAGAAGTGGGATACGGAAGAATACTACTACGATGTAGAGGAAGCAAAGAAAGTATTTAAGTTCGTGTCGAAGTTGACCAATGATAGAGGAGCAAGCCGAAACTTTGATTTATTAGAATTTCAGTTTGAAATAATAACAGAAATCCTATGCGTAAAGAGAAGGAGCGACGGCAAGCGGAAACATAGAGAAGCACATATAAATATACCGCGAAAAAATGGTAAGTCATTCCTGGCGGCGATTATAGTAGTATATCTCTTTTTCTGTCAACGGCATATCTTCGGCGCGCTTTTTATTTTAACGGCAAATACAACCAAACAGGCGGGCGAGCTGTACGGAACGGTAGAACATTTCATAAAAGCAAATAAGACGCTACGCCGCTACTGCAAGATTACAAGCAGTACGAAAACCATTATACGGAAAGATAACGGTAATAAGCTTATGGTACTGTCGTCAGATGCAGACAACGCCGACAGCTTTAACGATTATGTAGCCGTCCTGGACGAGATACACCAGGCGAAAAACGACGAAATGTACGGAAAGCTGAGAACGGGACAAGGAGCATGGGACGAGCCGTTAATAATGACAATTACAACGGCTTCCAGCGGAGAAGACCCGGCAAACCCGGAAATGCAGCTTTATACTATGGCAAAGAAAATAGAAGCCGGGGAAGTGAACGACTCGAGCTTTTACTATAGGATTTACGAAGCTGATAAAGATTGTAATGTTGAGGACGAAACACAATGGTATAAATCGAACCCGGCATTAGGAGTATTTAGGAAGCTGGAAGACCTGGCGAACTATGCGAAGCGTATACGGCTTATGCCTTTACAGGAAAATATGTTTAGGCGTATGTTCCTAAACCAGCACGTAGCGTTAGACCATGAAAAAGGCGCTATAAATATGGACTTATGGGACTTGTGTACGAAAAAGGTAGACACGAAAGACTTAGAAGGCTGGAAGTGCTGGGGCGGACTGGATTTATCAAGTAAAAATGATATTACGGGCTTTGTCCTGGTGTTTTATGAAGAGACAACCGGGCGATTTATCGTAGTGCCGTACCTGTATACGCCGAAAGAAACGGTAGCTTACAGGCAGCATAAGGACAATAACCCTTATGAGTACTGGATAAAAAAAGGCGATTTGATAGCTTTAGACGGAAAATATGTAAATTTTGAACGCTTCTTAGACCATGCGGTAGAACTGGACGAAAAATACAGGATAGAACAGATAGGCTTCGACCAGTGGGGAAGTACAACAATCATAAACCGATTAGAAGACCGCTGGGACGTTATCCCAATAGGACAGGGAACTAAGACTATGACACAGGTTATTAACGATTTTGAGAACCTATTAGTAGACGAAAGGCTGGTTATTGCAGAAAATGAGTGCTTCCGATTTATGGCGAAAAACTGTATAGCAGTTTACGACGAAATGTTAGGAGTCAAGTACAGTAAGAAGAAAAGTAAATTTAAAATCGACGGTGTAATAGCCATGCTTATGGGCTTGCTATTGTGCATCGAAGAAAATGGTATTGAACACTATAACCCGGTGGAATACCTGGACGCGATGTAAGAAGGAAAAAATATGCTTAAGAAGTTAAAAAACATGAAGAAAAAAATAGTGATCGCAGACGGGCTATTATTGGCAGCTATGGCGGTAGTGTTTGGGACGACATACGACATAAACCCGCATATCGGTATGTATGTTTTAGCTGCTGAGCTGGCAGCAGTCGCGATTATGATAGTAAGGAGCGGTAAAAGTTAATGTTTTTGGATTTTTTGGAAAAAAGAAGCGAAGAAGTAGACGATACGCCGCGACTTACGGACGAAGAAAAGCTTTTTTTAAAGGTTTTCGGGATAGAAGAAGACCAACCAGCGGCGGCAATGAAGGAAGCAACCTACTTTACCTGTATAAAAAAGCTGTCGGAAGCAGTGGCGAAAACGCCGCTATATCTTACCCAGGACACGGAAACAGGCGAAAGAAGGGCGAAAGAACACCCGTTATATGAGCTTTTGAGTTTAAGACCAAACCCGTATATGACGGCGGTAGACTTTTGGAAGGCAATAGAAGCCACCAGGCAACACGAAGGAATAGCCGGAGCGGTAAAAGTGTACGGAAGAAAAGGAAAAATAGAAGCTTTGTACCCTTGCACGATAGAAGGAATCACTATAGACGATGCGGGTGTACTCAGATCAACCAAAAAGCATAAAGTTTTAGTTGATTTCAAAGTACCAGGTACGGGAATGAATGAAAGCGCCTTTTATGAGGATTTGCTGATATTCAAAGGCTTTACTATGGACGGAATTAACACGGAAGCGGTAAGGACTATCGTAAAAAGCACGATAGACGTACAGATTAAAGCACAGAATTACCTTAACACGTTATTTGATAATGGATTGACTAACAAAATGGTAATACAGCTTACAAGCGACATAAGGGACGAAAAAGAGCTTAAAAAGATACAGGAAAAGTTTGGAAAACTGTACAGCAAAGGAAAACGTATTTTTACAGTTCCGGCGGGATTTAATGTACAACCCGTAAATTTATCCCTGGCAGACGCACAGTATGAGCAGATAAGAAGAATGTCTATAAGTCAGATCGCGGCGCTATTTGGTATAAAAATGTATCAGCTTAACGACTTGAAAGACACAAATAATAATTCGCTAGAACAGCAGCAGTTAAGCTTTTTGGTGGATACACTGCTTATCCTGTATGAATCTATCGAACAGGAAGTAACGTGGGGCTGCTTAACAAAAGACGACAGGGCACAAGGATATAAAGCGAAGCATAACACAAATGTTATTTTGCGTTCTTCGCCGGAAACCCAGCAAAAAATATTATGCGCTTACGTGGCGGGCGGAATCATAAAACCGAACGAAGCCAGGTTAGAGCTTGGAAGGGAAACTACAGAGGACGGGGACGACCTTATAGTAAATGCTGGTGTGCTTAAGCTTAAGGACTTAGGAAAGGACACAAAGGGAAATGCCGGAGAATAACACACACAGTACAGAAGATGCGGCGGAAATCCAGGAAAGAAGAAATTATGTAGCGTACCAGGGGATACCGATTGAAGTGAGAGCAGCAGAAGGCGAAGAAAGCCGCACGATTGGCGGTTATGCAGTTAAGTATAATACGCCTGTAGTTATTACTGACCGCTGGGGCGACAAATATTTAGAGGAAATCGCCGCGGGGTGCTTCGATGAAAGCTTAAGCAGATGCAAAGAGAACGGCAGCGAGATAAAAGCGTTATGGAATCACGACACAAGCCGACCACTTGGAAGCACGAAGACGGATACACTCAGATTTAACATGGGGGATACTACCGGGCTGAATTACGACATTGATTTACCTAATAACACATGGGGAAACGATGTACGGGAAAGCGTGAAGCGTGGAGATGTAGACGGCAGTAGCTTCGGTTTTATCTGTTTAGAAGATAAATGGAGCAAAGTACAGCACGAAGGCGAAGAAATGTACAAAAGAAGTGTTGTAAAAGCGGAGCTGTTGGAAGTAAGCCCGTGTACGTTCCCAGCTTATGACAGTTCACAAATTAACTGTAGAAGCTTTGAACGTATGAAAGCAGATACCAAAGAAGAGAAACGGCTGGAAGAGCTGAGAAAAGAAGCGCGACTTTTGGAAATCGCAGACGAAAATAACAAGGAGTAACCACATGACAGTACAGGAATTAAGAGAAGAGATTGTACAGAAAACAGAGGAAATTAACGGATACCTGGAAAGCAGAGATGCGGACAAGGCAGAGGAAGCTTTAGCAGAAAAGAGAAAATTACAGAAATTGCTTGCGGTAAGAGAAGCAGAGGACGACGAAGAGCGGGAAGACCTGGGAAGACAGAAGAAACAGAAAGAAAGCAGATCAACAGGAGCAGTAAGCGAGTTGAGAGCTGCCGTAAAATTTGCTTTGCATGGAAAGGCAGCACTGACAGACGAAGAAAGAGCTGCCGTAAATATCGACGGTAACGCTGCTATTCTGCCGGAACAGTTTGTAAACGATATCCAGGTATTAAGAGCGGGATTCCCGAGTCTTAAAAACCATTGCCATATCATTAAAGCAAGTTCTAATCATGGCAAAATGCCGTTCGCAAAAATCGGCGGTAAAAAGCTGAAAAAGTATAAATCTGGTACAAAGCTTACAGGAGAAGCAGCAAATACAGAGGATATCCAGTACAACATTGAAAACTACGGCGCACTTGTACCGATTGCAAACGATTTACAGGAAGACGAAGCTGTTAATATCGTACAGGAAGTTATTAAGCCGGACTTCGCGGAAGCTGGGGTTAATACTGAAAATGATGAAATTATGCAGATTGTAGAAGGAAGTGCGGTAGACAAGTCTACAGGTGCGAAAGATTGGAGAGATGTAAAGAAAATCATTGACGGAGTATTACCTACACTTCGAGGAAGAGTAGTAGTAATTACAAATCTTTCCGGCAGCGTGTACTTGAAGTCCCAGGAAGACAAGAACGGAAGAAACTTAGACCTGGTTAAAGAAGTAAATGGTAAGGAATATTTCCAGGGTAAAGAACTTATTACGCTGAGTGATGAAGACATTACAGCAAGCGCTACAGGAAAAATGATTTTTTATGTAGTAAACCTGTATGCGCTGGTTAAATTCTTCGAGAGAAAAGGCTATACAGTATCCACGGACAAATCTGTATTCTTTGAATCTGACGAACTGGCGTTAAAAGTACAGGAGCGCTTTGATTGTGAGAAACTGGACGAAAGAGCAGACTTTAAAGTAGAGTTCACGCCAGCGTAGGTAGTGGCTTATGGCGATCACATTACAGGAAGCAAAGGAATATTTAAGGGTAGGCTATGACGATGATAACGACTATATCACGGAGCTTATAGATATATCCGAAGCATATATAGACGGTTGTGTGGGTACTGCATACCGTGAAAAAGATAAATACAGTAGTGAAGAAGAATATAAGAAAGGTTGCAGACTTGCAACCCTCTTACAGAAGAAAGTAATAAGCGATATGTACGACGTAAGAGGAACTACAGTAAGCAATAACACGAAACAGGATAAGATAACACAAACTATCCTGGATAAGCTAGCGAATGTGGGGTAGGTAAAATGTATGTAATGATACAGAAGCGGCAAAAAACCGTAGAAAAAGGGCGACCAGTAGAAAAGTGGGACGACTACTTAAAATGCTGGTGTGAAGTAAAGAGCCTGTACGGGAAAGAACTGTATACCGCCCTGGAAGCAAAGTTAGAAAATGTAATGAACTTTGAAACGCGATACTGCAAAGCCCTGGAAGCCTTAAATACAAAGGAATACCGGGTAGTATGGGGCGAACGTATATTTAAGCTTATCAATGCCGATTACGGCAAATACGACCGCCGGAAAGTGGTACTTAAAGGGCAAGAAGTAGTATGAGTTTTAATATTACTATGGATTTTTTGGGACTGGACGAAGTACAGCGGGAAATAGAAAGGCTTGCTACAGCGTCGGAACTGAAAGACCTAAATAAAAAGATTGTAAAGAAAGCCGGGAAAGTCGGCTTAGAAGAATCGGAAGGGCAGATAAGGAAGAAAGCATACAGTAAAAACCCTATGAAATCCGGGCGGCGCGGCAGCAGGACGGGGCAGCACGCGGCGGATAATGTCCCGGAGAAGGGAACGACACAAAGCGGGAACTATGGAGAAGTCATAGGCTGGGAAAAAAGCGATACTTCGCCATTTTTCTACATGAAGTTCCATGAATGGGGTACGACGATGCATAAGCCTAAAAAATTCATGCTGGAAGCAGCGCGCCCGACATATCGCGCACTAAAGAGCATAGCAGAAGAAGAATACGAGAAAGTTTTAAAGGAAAAGTTAGGGGGATAATATGGCACTTCTGAGTGAAGAAGAAAAGCAGCAGCTTAAGCAGATCATGGCGGATTATCCGAATAACGAAGACCTGGATTTAACGGCGTATATAGCAGACGTAATAGGTATAACGGGAAAACACGTAGAAGAAGGCTGGTATAACCAGGATATAAACGATACCCATATTACTTTTTACTATATTACGGATACCGACGCGAACCATAGCGACGATAAGAACGAAGCAGAAGAATACTATATACAGGTAGATATATGGAGTGAAGAAGATTGTTTTCTTTTGAAACGGAAAATAAAGAAATTACTTAAGAAGGCGGGCTTTACATATTTTGCGGGAAATGATGATTATGAACAGGATACGAAAATATACCATAAAGCAGCGCGATTTTATTTTTCAATAAATACCGAAGGAGAAGACTAAGGTAATGAAAGTCCAGGAAAATAAACAGACGATTGAGAGAAGCCGAGTAGTAGGCTTAAAGGATATCTGTGTAGCGGAAGTTACTACAAACGATGCTACGACCTATGCAGCAGACACACCTACCAGGCTGGCGAAAGCAATCACGGCAACTATTAAAGAGACATTCGAGGTAGAGTACTTATACAGTGACGACGAAGTAGAGGATACTACAGAAACATTTGTAAAAGCAGAAATTGAGTTGGAAGTAAACAGACTGACACCGGGCGACTATGCGTTACTGTTTGATTCCCTGTATAAATCCGGCTACCTGGTAAAATCAGAGAGCGACAGAGCGAAGGAAGTTGCTTTAGGATTCCGGGCAAAGCAGAACAACGGGAAGTACGAATTTGTATGGTACTATTGCGGAAAAGCAGAACATCCGGAAGAGTCCTACGAGACAATCAAGGACAAGAAGACCGCTCAGACACAGAAGATTACATTTACTTTCTACGCAAGAAAGAAAGAGGATACCGTAGACGGAAAAGCAAAACGCTTCTATGCACTTAAGGTGGACGAATCACAATTACTTGAAGAACATGCAAACGCTAAAAAAGCTATTGCGGAATGGTTCGGGGCGGTACAGGAATACAAAGCAGATGTAGCAGCGTAAAAAGAGAAAAAAAGGGGCGGTGTCATATTCTGACACCGCTAAGAAGGTGCGAATATGAAAATAACAATTAACGATAAAGAATATGAAAGTGGAAAAATTACAAGAGAAAAATACAGATCATTTTGTGAGACATTCGACAGCTTTTTAAAGAAGGAAGTTGCTTCTATGGTTTTCACAGACGAAGACTTAGATAAAATGATTGAATCTATCGTAGTGGTATACGGAAATCAGTTTACATTTGATGAAGCCAGCGACGCGCTGGACGAAATCCCGGATATTCTGCTTAATTTCTCACTTATCAATGCGGAAATTCTGAACAAGAGCAATTTACAGGCGGAAAAGACAGCAAAGACCGGGAAAGCAAATATTATTACAATCGGCGGCAAAGAATACGATTGCGGAAAGATTGGAAGAAAGAAATATAAAGTCTTCCGCGAGGTATACGAAAGACTGACACGCCCGGAGAAGCAGACCTATACAGACGCGGAACTGGACGAAATGATTAACACTATTGTACTGGTGTATGATAATCAGTTTACTTTTGAAGAAGCGAACGAATCTTTAGAAGATGTTTCAGAGATTATTTTTAACTTCGGACTGATTAACGCGAATATCCTTAAGAAGCTTAAGGACGAAGCCGCGGGCGCAAAAAAAAATTTAAGCTCACAGGTGTAATAGACTACTGCCTGGAATGTGAGGAAGGAGAAAAAAGGCTATACAGAATCACGACATACGCTTACCGAAGATTTATAAAGCTTATGGAGAGAATTAGCTGTACTGATGATGAAGACGACTTATTAGAGCTATACGCTGCCGTGATACAGGCTGTATTTAACGACAGGGTAGAGAATGAAGAAATAGAACGGCTGGACGTAGCAGACATTATAGATACGTTTGGAGCGATAGTAGAAATCATAGATATTTCTGTCAATGAAAAAATACGGTACCTTGGTACACTTTTGGGCGGAGTGCCGGAAGAAGACCAGGGTAGCGCGTTCGATGAATACGACCAGGAAAATGGATATATCGAAGAGACGACGCAGGAAGAAATATGGAGATCATACGGGGACAACCTGGACGCTATCCTACAGATATGTATAAAGAGTATGCGAAACAGCTATAAGGAGTGCTTAGAATCAGATTTAAGCGACTTATTGGACTACGTTGTATTTCAAGTCGAATATGACCGGGAAAAGTAGACATAAGGAGCGTAATAAATGGCTGGTGCAAGTCTCAGAGTAGGGGCGAATACAAGCGAGTTTACCAGTCAAATGAAATCAATGCTTACGCAAATGAAGCTTGTTACCAGCGAATATAAGGTAGAAGCGGCACAAGCGAAAGCATTAGGAAGTCAGACAGATTTACTTAAGGCTAAGAAGACAGAGCTTACAAGTAAGATTAAGCTGCAAACGGACGCAATTAAGCTACAGCAGACCAATTTAACAGCTCAGAAGCAGAAGCTTACAGAACTGATAGAGAAGGAAGATAAGGCAAAGCAGAAGGTAGCAGAGCTTACGAAAGCCCATGAAGATAGCGTTAAGGCGACTGGAAAAGACAGCGAGGAAAGCCAAAAACTAAATGCACAGCTAGAAGAAGCAAAAGAAGCACACGCAAAGGCTACAAATGCTGTAAAGAAACAGGAAGACGCAATAGCGAAGAATACGGTTAAGCTGAATGAATCGAAAGCGGCACTTACTGAGCAGAATACAGCATTAAAAAATACAGAAGAAGAATTAACGAACGCCGAAAAGAAATGGACTGTTTTCGGACAGGAAATAAAGACGGCGGGAAGCAACATGGACGAAGCCGGGAATAAAACTATAAGCCTGGGCGACGTTATTAAGGCTAATCTTATTTCTTCCGCGATCATCAACGGAGTAAAAGAGCTTGCCAACGGTATAAAGGAACTTGCGAAGGGCGCGATAAGCGTCGGTATGGACTTCGAGAGTGGCATGAGCCAGGTAGCGGCTACTATGGGCATGACTACCCAGGAAATAGCCGGGGGAAGTGAAGCTTATACAAAGCTGGAAAATGCAGCGAAAGAAGCCGGAAATACTACCCAGTTTAGCGCTACCCAGGCAGCAGAAGCCCTTAACTATATGGCACTTGCCGGATATGATGCAGACAAAGCAGTAGAGACATTACCTACAGTTTTGAACCTGGCAGCAGCGGGCGGAATGGATTTAGCGACAGCTTCCGACATGGTAACGGACAGCATGAGCGCACTAGGGGACAAAGCCGGAACTACAGAAAGTTTTGTAGACAAAATGGCGAAGACCTCACAAAAGAGTAATACCAGTGTGCAGCAGTTGGGCGAAGCACTGCTTAGCGTAGGCGGAACGGCTAAGAGCTTAGCGGGCGGAGTTACCGAAGCGAATACCGTATTAGGAATATTCGCGGATAGCGGAACGAAGGGAGCAGAAGGCGGAACAGCATTACGAAACGTAATTTTAAGCCTTACAGCGCCGACGGATACCGCAAAGAAAAAAATGCAAGAGTTAGGGCTTGAAGTCTTCGACGCAAACGGGAATATGCGCCCGTTGAATGAGACTTTCCAAGACCTTAACGGAATCCTGGGAAATATGACCCAGGGAGAGCAGACAGAAGTATTAAACACAATCTTTAATAAAGTTGACCTTAAGAGCGTAAATGCTTTACTTGCGAACAGCGGCGAGCGGTTCAATGAGTTAAGCGGATACATAGAAAATTCTACGGGCGCTGCCGAACAAATGGCGGCAACGATGAATGATAACTTACAGGGTAAAATTACGATATTAAAGAGCGGGCTGGAAGGGCTTGGAATTGCTGCTTATGAAAAGTTCGAGACACCGCTTAAAAATGCAGTAACGAATATTACGAACGTAATAGGAGATTTACAGACAGATTTAACGAGCGGAGAGCTGAGCGGCGCGCTTGATAAGGTTGCTACAGGTTTCGGAAACCTGGTAGAAAAAGCCAGTGAAATTATTGTAGCGGTATTACCTAAAATCCTGGAAGGGCTGGGCTGGATTGCAGACCACGGCGACACGATAGCCAGCTTATTAGCTGCCATAGGTGCGGGATTTGCGGTATTTAAGGTAGCGTCGATAATCAACGGAGTAGTAACAGCTATACAGGGACTTACGGCGGCAGAAGTGGCGCTAAATGCCATACAGAAACTTGTTAATATAACAATGGCTGCTAATCCGATGATGTTAATTATAACGTTGGTTGCTACACTGGTAGCGGCTATAGTCGGATTTGTCGCCACAAATGAAGATGCAAGAGCGGCGGTAGTAAATGCCTGGAACATCGTAAAAGATACGGTAGGAAAAGTAGTAGGAGAAATTGCAAAATTCTTTACAGAAACAATACCAAACGCACTAAGCAAGGTTGTAGATTTTGTAAAAGATAACTGGCAAGATATTCTATTATTCCTGGCGAATCCGTTCGCGGGTGCGGCTAAACTGCTGTACGAACATTGCGAAACTTTCCAAAATATTGTAGATAATATCGCTTCATTTTTCCGGGAGTTACCGGGCAAGATTTGGGACGCAATCCTGGGAGCGGTCGAGAAGATAACAACCTGGGGCGAAAATGTAAAGACAGCGGTAACCCAGGCGGCAAGTAACGCGATAACGAGCGTTGTAACATTTTTCCAGGAATTGCCGGGGAAAATTTGGGACGCAATACTGGGAGCAGTTACGACAGTAACGACCTGGGGCGAGAATATGAAGGCGGCAGTTGTACAGGCTGCTACTGAATTTGTAACAAATGCAATAACATTTTTTCAGGAATTGCCGTATAAAATCGGCTATGTAATCGGTCAAGCAATCGGAAATGTAGTACAGTTCGGCATTGACCTGGTAACTTGGGCGACAACGGAAATACCGAATTTCATTAACACGGTAATAACATTCCTGGTAGAGCTTCCGGGCAAGATTTGGGACGCGATAGTAAGCGCGATCACGAATATACAGAACTGGGGGCAGCAGATTTACACGGAAGCAACAACGTATATACAAAATACGATAACTTCCGTAGTGGACTTCTTGGTAGAGCTTCCGGGCAAGATTTGGGACGCGATAGTAAGCGCAATCACAAATATACAGAACTGGGGACAACAGGTATACACACAGGCAACTAATTATATACAGAATACTATTACGACAGTCGTAAGCTTTTTATCCCAGCTTCCGGGGAAAATTTGGAACGCGATAGTAAGCGCAATTACAAATATGGCGAACTGGGGGCAACAGATGTTAAGCCAGGCGAGCGCGGCAGCATCGAATATTTTAAGTAATGTATATTCAACACTTTCACAGATGCCGGGCAGAGTCTGGAACGCAATACAGGGCGCTATACAATCTGTAGCAAACTGGGGAAGCGGACTGCTACAACAGGGTAGAAACGCGGCAAGTCAGTTAGTAAGTGCTGTGATTAACGGTGTAGCTTCGCTACCGTCGCAAATGGCGAGTGTAGGATACAATATCGTAACTGGTGTATGGAATGGAATATGTAACGCCGCTGGTTGGTTCAGACAACAAGTACAGAGCTTCTTTAGCGGAATCGTAGACGGTGTAAAAAATGCGCTTGGTATTCATTCGCCGTCGAGGGTATTCCAGGACGAAATAGGTAAGTACATGGCACAAGGAGCGGGCGTAGGTTTCACAAACGAACTTGGAAATGTCGAAGAAGACATAAATAAGAGCCTGGGAACACTTACAAAGAACGTAGCAAAGATTACACCGATAACAGAAGTTAAGCAGAGTGCGAAAGTAGTAGCACTGAACAATAGAGTAGATACTACACAATTTACGGACAATTCAGAGAAGACCGTAATAGTAGAAATTACGAATATTACGGAGCTTGACGGAAAAGAGATAGCACGAAAGACGACAAAGCGAGTAGTTAAGAATGTAACGAAAGACCAAAAGAGCAAGCAGAAAGCGAAAGGGGCGGCATAATGAACGGTGTATATTACACAATATACAACAATATTAGGGACAGAGACGCGGGCGTTAAGCCCGTGAGCCGCCCTAATATCCCTACAGCAGAACAGGAGTACGACGAGATAAAAGTACCGGGAAGGGACGGGAATTTATACAGGGAAAAAGGAACATTAAAAGATATTCCCATTGAGATTACTTATAACTTCCTGTCAGACGACCCGGAAGACTGGGCGGAAGATTTCAGAAGCATAAAGCGGCGCTTCCTTAAGGAAAGTACAGGTATGCTTATGTTTTCAGACGACCCGGGCTATTATTACAAAGTGAAGAAAATTGAAATAGGGACAAACGAGCGCTTAGCGAAGCGTATCGGGAAATTCCAGGTAACATTTACTTGTGAAGGCTATATGTATCTGACAGAGGGAGCAGAAACCAGGAACTTAAGCGATACACTGTATAATGCTTTTGAAGAGTGCGAACCAGTGTATGAGATCGCGGGGGACGGTGTATGTACACTTACTGTAAATGGTACGAAAGTTACGGCGAATATCGGCGGGAAGCTGGTAATAGATACCGGGCTGAAACTTTGCTACACGGCGTTGAAGGAAACGGCAAACAGACGGCTTACCGGGTATTATGAAGACCTGTATTTAAAAGAAGGGGAAAATACATTTAGTGTAAGCCCTGGATTTACAGTTAAGATAAAACCTAACTGGCGGTGCAGATAAATGATAGAGGTATACGTTAAAGGTAATGAGGACTACGGAAGTAACGGAGATATGACCTTAACGCCGACTACGTGCGAAGTAGAACTTACTGTAGAAGGAGTAGAAGAGCTTACCTTAGAACACCCTATAGACGACCTGGGGCGCTGGGAATACCTGGTAACTGATAATGTGATAGCAGCACCTACGCCGTACTCAAAGAAGCAGCTTTTTAGAATCTATGATTATACGAAGACTGAGACAGAAGTAACGGCTTATGCAAGACATATTTTCTATGATTCTGCCGGGGAAATGCTGGTAGATGTAAGACCGACGGACAAGACCGGGCAAGAAGCGTTAGATATAATCTTAAGCGGTACGAAGTACAAAGCGAAGACAAATATTAAAACGCGATCCACGGCTTACTATATCCGTAAAAATATAATGGAAGCAATCGGCGGGGATGACGAAAATAGCTTTATAAATCGCTGGGGCGGCGAAAGAATGTATGATAATTTTACCGTTATCATAAATGACCGCCTGGGCGGGGACTATGGAGCGTGTGCAGAGTTCGGGCGGAATATGACCGGGATAGAAGCAGATATAAGTATAGACGATGTGGTAACACGAATTATCCCGGAATCGTACAACGGGTACACCCTAGAAGGAGAAGAACCGTGGGTAGATAGCCCGCTTATAGGAAATTACGCGAATCCCAGGGCAGCAGTGATTAAGTTTGAAGATGTTAAGCTGCTGGAAGACTGCCAGGAAGGGGAAGAAGGCTTTAGCACCCTGGAACTTTTGAGAGAAGAGCTTAAAAGGCGGTGCAAAAAAGAATACGAAAACGGACTTGATAAGCCGAAGGTAAATTATAAGGTTGACCTGGTAGAAATTGCGGATACGGACGACTACAAAGACTATAAGAAACTGACAACAATAGGAATAGGCGACGACGTATTAACCAGGGATAGAAAACTTAAGATAAATGTAACTGCAAGATGTATAAGACTGGTGTATGACTGCATTGAAGAGGAAAATACAGAGGTTGAGCTGGGAAATTATAAAGAAAACTATTTTGATAAGACAACCAGTGCAGCAGACATTATACAGAAAGTAACCAGGGAAGACGGGACGCTTAAGGCGGAAGAAGTATACGGTAAAATCGACGCTGTAAAGGCACAATTAAAAGCCCAGCGAGATATATCGCAACCTTCAGAAGTAAGGGCGGTACTGTTTGAAGACCTGGTAGAAGGAAGCCCGACTTACGGGGCTATGTCTATTGGCACAATGGGCTTCTGTATTGCGTCAGAACGTACAGCGGACAGGAAAGACTGGGACTGGAAGACATTCGGAACTGGAAGGGGATTTTATGCGGATTATGTATGTGTCGGACAGTTGGACGGCGCACTGATAAGGGCAGACAGTATACAGGCGGAATCTATAAGCATTAACTATAGAAAATCCGTAGAATCCCACATAAGCGAAGCTGTGGATACGGTAGAGAGAAATTATAAAAATACGATTGATGAACTTAAGAGCGATTTTAAAAAGACCTACACAACATTTCAGTATGTGGACGAGACAGCGGGAAGCCTGGCAAGCGAAGCAGAAACGAACGCGAAGGGCTACACGGAAGAGCAACTTAAGAAGTATGTAACCATTGTAGAAATGGGGACAAAGATAGACCAGACAGCAGAAAAAATTAAGACCGAAGCCAGTAAGACATATACAACTTATAAGTATGTAGATGATTCAACGAGCAAAGCAGAAAGCAACGCGAATAATTACGCGGATACTGTAGGAGCTGGGGCTAAGAGCTATACAGACGAACAGCTTAAAAAATATGTGACAACTACCGAAATGACTACGGCAATAAGCCAAACGGCAGAGTCGGTTAAGACCTATGCGAAAAAGGCGGTTGATGCACTTAAGCATAATTATATTGAGAATGGAACTTTTGAAAGCGGAAACCTGGACGGGTGGAAGCTGAGCGACAGCGAAAATATAATAGCCACAAACGACGAATACTTAGGAAATGTAGCAAGCATTACCAGGGGAACGTCTAATATTTATATGTATCAGAGCTGGAAGCTGAAAGCCGGGACATATACGGTAAGATTCAAAGCCGGGGCGAACTTAAGAAGTATAAGCAAAGCGAGAATTAGGGTATCACTTGGCGGAATCAGCTATTATACAAAAGCCGGAGAGCTGGACGACGAAGTATTTAAACAGTACGAAACGGAGATAACTATAAGCTCAGCGGGGACAAAGTACTTTTATGTGTATAACTATGTGGATAACACGACGGTTTATATTAAAGATGTGGAAGTACTGGGGAAATATGAAGACCACGCCGAAGCGCAATTTACAGTAGCAAATGACGCTATCGAAGCAGAAGTAAAACGGGCGGAAGGAATCGAAGACGAGCTTAGAGCTGCAATAAAAGTAAATGCAAGCAATATCACAAGCAAAGTAGAAAAGGGAGATATGGGAAGTTATATAACCCAATACTACAATAATGTACTGATTGCATTTAATAAGAGTTCTAAGTATGTACAAATTTCTGCCGGACAAATCGCTATCTATAACGGAGAAGTAACCAATGCTGGAAAGCGCGCGGTATTTAACCAGTCGGGAAACTCTTTTTACCGGGATAATTATTTTGTAGGACGTATCGGTACGAACCAGTGGAAAGACAACAGCGCCCATAAGGGACTTACATTTGACCTGGAATACCAAGGAAAATACATGGCGTGGGCGAGAGCTGCAAGTAGCGGAGCAACAACCTATGATACGATTTTGTGTTATTCGAGAGCGAATAGTATTTACACGGAAGCTGGGCTACATGTGGGCTGCGATATGTATCTGCATAATTACGAGCTGCATAACGTGAGACTTTCCGGGACGGGAGTTAAGTACAATAACACCTGGTACAACGGATATACAGGAACAATACCGATATGTACGGCAATCTCAATACAAAGCACTGGAAACGGCGGTATATCTTGGTCGTATTCAACGTCGTATATAAGAGTGGCAGACGGGGTAATAGTTGGATATTGGACGTAGGAGCGAAAAATGGAAGAGAAGAAAAAAGACGAATATGTATTAGCAGAAATCGTAGATAATGAAGAAGGAATTACAGCAGAGAATACAGAGACAGAAGTAAGTGGAAGCGTGAACTTCCGGGAAGAGGTAGAAGCGAGTGAAATTGTCAAGCGAGAATAAAGTAAAAGAAGCAAAAGTACAACAGGAAGAAAATGTAACGGAAGAACAGCACGTAGAGACAAAAGAGGAAGCAGTTAAGAGAGTAGCCGAGCCGCTTAGCGTAACCATTGAAAAAGCGAAAAAGGATATCAATACAGCGGTTATTATGGCGGAAAGAAATTACAGCTTACATTCAAGTATTACGGTTCTGATTCTTGAAAGTGTCTTAGCAAATGTACGCGCGGGAAATGCTACGGTAGCAGCTATGGAATTTGAACAATACAAAGGGGAACTGTTAAAGAATGGATAAACAGATCACACGGCTTACACTGGACGTAGGCTTAAGAGATTCCTATAAGGTTGTATTTGCAAAAATGGGCGATACAGAGCGCCGCGTAATTGCAGAAATCAAAGACAACGGAGAGGAATATAGCCTTACTGGGGTAAATACTGTAGAAGTCAGATGCAGAAAGGCAGACGGAAAACAGGTTACTAAAAATGCCACAAAAGAAAATGATACGATAGTCATTGACATAAGCGGACAAATGACGACTTGCAAGGGTACGGCTATTGTAGATGTGGTATTGTACGGTACTTCTGGCGGGGTACTGAGTACTGCTAAATTCTATTTGAATGTAGACGACGGAGCAGTAAGCGAAGACGAAATTAAGAGCAGTAACGAATACGAAAGCCTTACCGATGCACTTAGAGTAGTGGGACTTTCCAAAGAAGTAGCGGAAACAGCACTTACTACAGCCAACGAAGCCCTGGATACAGCGGGGGAAGCTATCGCGGGAGCAGCAGAAGCAAAGAAACAGGCAGAAGCGGCAAACACGGCAGCAGCAGAAGCCAAAAAACAGGCATCGGCAGCAAATACAGCAGCAGCGGAAGGAAAGAAACAGGCGGCAGCAGCAACTACAGCGGCAGCAGAAGCGAAGAAACAGGCGGAAGCAGCGACAGAAAAGGCAACAGCGGCGAATAATGCAGCGGCAGCAGCAGAAAAACAAGCAACGGCAGCGAACAGCGCAGCGGCAGCAGCGAACGAAGCAAGAGGAAAAGCAGTAGCAGCAGCACAAAGCGTTACGGAGCAGAGCGAAAAAGCGGTAAATGATGTAAAAGCAGCCGGGGCAGAAGCAGCACAGAACCTTAAAGGATATACAAAGGAAGAGACAAACGCGCTTTTAAGAGCTGCCGGAGTCCATACCCAGGTAGGCGCGCCGATTTACGGGGTAAAAAGGGTGTGGAATACAGAAAATGTAAGTGACACATGGGAACGTACAGACGCAAGTGTAGGCATGGAAGCAAACCCGACTATTGGTACAAAGATAGGAAAAGACGACTTTTCTTATGTAATGCCGTGGGCGGGGATTGTATCTAAATGCTGCGACCTGGATACAGGGGGAACAATAGCGTATATCGGAGAACCGGGGTACGACCCAACGAAGTACATGGTACTTACAGAGTATCCGGGATATTATCTCAAGCGCTGGCGCGACGATACATACGAATATGTGCAGATTTCCGCCGGAGCTTTTGACGGAGCAGTATATATAGAGCCGTGGGAGTGGGGGCGCTATCCGTCTTCGCTTATGGGAAGTAAGCACGTATCCATGAGCGGAAAACACCCGGATTGTAGAATAAATAGAGCTACGGTACGTGCACGATCAAAAGCAGCTGGAGAAGGATACTACAGCATGGATAGTACAAGTTACTGGGCGTATAGTATGCTGGTACTTGTGAAATACGCAAGCCTTAATACACAGGAAAAAGTATGTAAGGGCTATTACTATTTGAGATACACAGACCAGGACAAAGCCTTAGTAGCGGAACAGAGTACAAACCGTATTGTTATTGCACTTGCGACAGCGGCTAACGAATACCTGGTAGGAAATGCTGTGGAAATCGGTACGAGCCTGGGCGGAGCACAGGTAGCAAAGCAAAGACAAATAACAAGAGTGGAAGACTACAGCAGCGGAAGCGTAACGGGGAAAGCGATCTATTTTGACGGCGACCCGGTAAATATTGCAGTAGGTAATATTATTAGTCATTGTGCCAATATATCGGGAACAACCGATAGCCTGGGGATGAAAGACGGATGCTTAGCGAATGACGGTAAGCACGCTATGCTACTTTTAGGGCATGAGCATAACGGGCAGTATGCTTTTGTGGATAATGTGAACCGATACCAGGATAAATTATATGTATGCTACGACAACACAGCGACGAAAGATAACGTAGGAGATACAGACCCGAATTATAAGGCGTTAAGCTTCGCATTTCCTACAACGTCCGGCTGGCAACTTTTGGAAGGATTCGACCCGGAACACCCGTTAGAAATGTGGTGCGAAAAGTTGGGCGGTTCTTCGGTAGGAAAAGGAAATGGGGCGTACTTATGGAGTAACAACAATGCCGCCTGGTGCGTCTTGTGTGTCTTCGGTAACGCGATCAACGGAGCTAACGCGGGCTTGCCTTGCGTGAGCGCGGGCTACGGTAGCGGTGGCGCGGTCTGGATCATCGGCGGGGTGCTTCTTAAAAAACGCCAGTAAGACCGGGGGTGTAACGGGGGCGGGCAGCCCCCTAATACCTAAAGATTTCCAGGAAAATGGAAGGAAAGGGGGAAGGTATTGAATTTGCAAAATGAAATGATATACTACCCAAAAGAAACGGCGGGAAGGAGATAGAAAACATGAAAGGATAGAGAAAATACATAAAAGGGATTTAGTGTGTAAGCCGCCTGGTACGTCTTGTATGTCTTCGGTAACGCGAACAACGGAGCTAACGCGGGCTTGCCTTACGTGAACGCGAACAACGGTAGCGGTAACGCGAACTGGAACATCGGCGGGGTGCTTCTTAATGCTTACAATGGAAAAATGAATTATTGCACACTATCTAAACACGGCGCAAGCTGTGACCTTACCAGAGTAACCGACACGGCGAAGGACTGGTAAAAATAAGCGACTGGCAAGGAACTATTAGGGGAAGACCCGGAAGCCGCTATTTACAGGGCGGTATGCCTTCGGGCGTATTCCGAATAAGCATTTAAGAAAGGGTAGTATATGGATAAGCCAGTAAATAAGAAACCAAAGTTAAAGAAACAAGAGATACTACCTAAAAGAGTTGGTGGAATCTACGAAAAAATCTACGAATATGAAAACATTAAAACGGCGATTAAGGCAGTATGCAGTAGCCCAAACGCAACAAAATCAAAGAAAAACGAAAAGACAAATGCAAAGCAACAGAAAGAAAAGTATTTAGGGGATATCGACAAATACACGAAAATAATACAGGCACTTCTGATAGAAGGCAGATATAAGCCGCGGAAGCTGAGAAGAAAAGAAATATACGACGGTGTGCGGCATAAAAAACGAATGATCGCTAAGCCCTGTATGATTGATAAGATTGTACAACGGGCAGTATTACAGATCATTGAGCCTATTCTGACAAGAAGGATGTATATGTATTCGTGCGCAAGTATAAAGGGAAAAGGCGGGACGTATTGCAAAAGGAAGATTGAAAGAGCGATAGCCAGGAAGAACAGGAAAGGAAAGACGTATAAAAATGTAAAACATACAAAGTACTGGGAAGCCCTGGATATTAAGAAATGCTACGACAATATTTTACATTGCTTTTTGAAGTTCCGACTTATCAAAATGTTTAAAGACAAAAGGTTACTTGAATTACTGTTTATGTGTATAGATATTTACTGGGTAAAAGAGACAGCAGCCGGGAAAAGAGGAATACCAATAGGTACGCCGTTCGGTCACTGGTTCGCTAATATCATGCTGACACCAGTAGACTTTGTAATAAAACATATTTTCAAGATAAAATACTATTTTAGGTACATGGACGATATGTTATTATTTAGTAGTAATAAAAAGAAGTTACGACAGTATGTAGCCTGTATCCGTGATGCACTATCACGAATAGGCTTACACATAAAGAGTAAATTACAGGTACACGCAACCAATGATAAAGGGAAGTTAGGGAACAGACCAATAGACTTTATAGGCTATAGATTCTACCGGGACTGTACTACCTTGCGTTCCAGTATATGCTTAAGGATAACACGGAGAATACGGAAGGTACGAAAGAAGCAGATACTTAACGGACACGATGCAAGAAGCGTATTAAGCTATTACGGCTGGATAAAAAATACGGATTCCTGGGGACTGAAAGTAAAGTATTTTGATGATACCGTAAAAAGCGCAAAGGAGAAAATAAGCAATGGAAGCGGTAAGAATCAGAGAAGGCGTAGAGACAGAAGAGGAAGTACTGACCGGGGCGGCTATCGTTGGGAGACAGGCGGGGCGTGTGCGCGTACAGCTTAAGACAGACGTAGAGACAGTAGAAGAGACAGAAGAAAAACCGAAACACTACCGTTTTACACTGATTGAGTTTTGCACCCGTGAAACTGCAAAGCTGGAAGCCCGTATTAACGGAAGCCTGGCTAAATGGATTGAGGAAGCCCGGAGAATTGCAGCAGAGAAAGCGGGAGAGAAGACAGCAGAAGAGAAGTACGACGATCTCAAAGAGACAACCGACGGACTGGTAGAAACAACGGACGAGCTTGTAGAAACTATGGCGGATATCTTAGGGGGTGCTATTTAATGCTGACGGGTGCGAAACTTAAAATTATTGTACGCGGTGTAAAAATTAAGGTGCAGCGTGGCGAAGACCTGGAAGAGATTTTAGAGAGCTACGAAAACCTTACGGAAGAAGAGAAACAGCAGATAAGGGATAAAGTAAATGAGTGATTATCTTTTACAAATGATTGAAGTACAAGCCAGTGTAATTACAGATTTGACAGAGGTAAATAAAAGACTTCTGTTAGAGCTGGAACAATACCGGGCGATAGAGGAAGAAGACAATATTATACTAACGATGATGCAAGACATAGAAGAAGGAAAGGAAGACTTAATAAAAATGTCTTCTGTATAGGAAGGTTAGTATTTTTGAGTAACGAATTTTGGATAGGGCTGTTAATACAGCTTGTAGTCTATGGCGTGTCTATCGGCGTGATTTACGGCGTAATGCGTACAAGATTAGACTATATCGAAAAGAAATTAGATAAACACAACAACGTAGCAGAAAGGGTATACAAATTAGAAGCAGATTCAAGTAAAATACTTGAAAAAATATCAGTAGAGAATAACCGTATAAAAGACCTGGAAGAGTGGCAGACGTATGAGCAGAGGAAAGAGTAAACGGGAATTTAAGAAAAAGGTTGTAATGGGGACTGGTGTACTATTTGTATGCGCCTGCTTAGTGGCTTTAGTGTTCGCCTGGAACGAAAAGCCTACAGATGTGTTTACCTATATCATCCCGACGGCTGGCGGCGTATTCGCTGCCGCTGTAGTGTGGTATCTGAAAGCGGTACAGCTTGAAAATGGAATTAAGATACAGCTTGGAATGATTAAAAAACTTATCGACCTGGGGGAAGAGAACCAGGCGGAAGAAACAAAAGAGAGAATCATACAGAAGATGAAAGATAAAACAGATACAATCATAGACGAAGCGTTAGAACCGACAGAAATACAAAATTTTTAGAGGTACGAAACTATGGAAACTGTAAAAATGATTCTTGAAAACTGGGTATACTTTTTTATCCTTCTTATCCTGGGACTGCTTACCGTGTATGCAATCCTTAGATTTATGAAGCTGACACCGAAGCAGCAGCTTGAAAAAGTAAAAGTAGCGCTGCTTTACATGGTAACAGAAGCAGAAAAGGAACTGAAAAGCAAAACGGGACGTATTAAGCGATCTATGGTATGGGAATGGCTGGTAGAAAGATTCCCGATTGTTACACTTTTTATCACAGAAGAGCAGTACGACAAATTATTAGACCAGGCGTTAGAAGACTTTAGGAAAATGCTGGAAAGTAATACAAGCTTATATGATTACGTTTACAATACAGTAACAGTTACAGAAGAGGACACGGAAGACGACATTATGAGAAAGATTGTAACAGGAGCGTAATGGTATGAAGATTTTACTTATCAGCGGACACGGGGACGGCGACCCGGGTGCAAGTTCAAAATTTGGAGTAGAAGCGACAGAAACCGTAGTAATGGTACAGAAGATTAAGGAAACACTGGGAAACTATGCACAGGTTGACTTATACCCGACAAACAGGAACGCTTTTAAAGACCTGGGTAAAGGTTGTTGCCAGGTAAATTTTGGAGATTATGACTATGTACTGGAAGTACATTTTAATTCTTGTGTAAATGACCTTGCCGGGGACGGGAAGACTACAGGTACGGAAATCTATGTAACAACAGCAGAGAAGACCGTAGGCGTAGAAATGAAGATCGTAGAGAAAATCGCAGCGCTGGGACTTAAGAACAGGGGCGTAAAGAGGACAAATTGGCGCGTGATCGCGAGAGCAAAAGCAAGCGGTACGTCTTCGGCACTGCTGGAAGTATGCTTTATCGACGACAAAGACGATATGCAGATTTATACAGCGAAAAAAGACCAGATCGCGGCAGCAGTGGCTACAGCAATCGCGGAACAGTTCGGGCTTAAGAAAAGCGGGAACAGCGGAAACCAGGGAAGCAAAGGTATTACAGTAGGAAGTACCGTAACAATTAAAGACGGCGCGGTATATGGCGGCTTATCATCGGCACGCGGTAAAACAGTTCCGGCAGCTCAGCGCGGCGGAAAGAAACATACAGTAGATAAAATCCAGGTAAATAACGGAGTACAGGAAGCACGACTTAAAGATATTACAAGCTGGGTAGCTGTATCGAGCTTACAGGCAGTGTAGGGGGATAAGGAACATGAACGCAGAACAGAAGAATTTTATTGAAATGGTGGGCGCTATTGCGTCCGCCGATATGAAGAACAGCGGAGTAGCGGCAAGCTTAACGACAGCACAGGCAATTTTAGAAAGCGCCTGGGGAAAATCAGAGCTGACAAAGACAGGTAACGCACTTTTTGGAATTAAGGCTACAAAGGACTGGAAGGGTAAGACCTTAACAAGAAAAACTACAGAATACGAAGACGGAAAGAAAGTACAGGTAGAAGCAGAGTTTAGAGCTTATGACACCTGGGAAGATTCCGTAAAAGACCACAGTGCATTTTTAAAGAAGTATAAGAGATACGCGAAGGTAATCGGGGAAACAGATTACAAAGAAGCTTGTAAAGCGGTAGCTGCTGCTGGATACGCAACAGACCCGGAATATGCGAAGAAACTTATTGAGCTTATCGAAACATACGAACTGTACAACTACGATACAAAGGATACGAAAACCGACGACCTGGGAGCAGAAGACAAGAAGTATTACAGAGTCCAGGCGGGAGCGTACAGGAGAAAAGAAGGCGCTGAGCTTATGGCGGAGAAAATCAGAAAGACCGGGCATAAGGACGTATTTGTAAGAATGATTAACGGACTTTACAAAGTCCAGGCGGGAGCTTATACAGATCGCAAAAATGCAGAGAAGACAGAGAAAAAATTAAAAGCTGCCGGAATTAGTTGCTTTATTGTATGCGCATGATGTAGTATTAAGGAAACTGGAAAGAAAGTAGCGGTAACTGCCGCGTAACTTACAAATGCATCAAAAAAGCCGAAAAAAAGGCGTTCGTAGTTATCAAAGAGATAGGATTCACAATTCAAAGCGTCTTATGGCGTTTCAGAAAAGTATATTACACCCCGGAATTTCGGTTCTGGGGTGTTTTTTGACATTAATTACATTAACACTTCATCTGCATCCTATACTTAAGTGGCGAAACAAGAAACTCCTTTTTAAATGCA
>ERZ773157.501-NODE-501-length-46969-cov-4.352858_pt1 | contig 46969 bp, 36 predicted proteins | sample MGYA00511480_ERZ773157 | MGnify/ENA primary metagenome ERZ773157 (study PRJEB29015, sample SAMEA2737863) | human gut metagenome | biome: human gut; feature: human-associated habitat; material: faeces | place: China | collected 2012 ... | reverse complement strand
GATCTGGGGCTGCCTTATTTGTCTGTATTGTCAAACACGGATGAAAACGGCAAAGCAGTTACCCTGAAAGCGGAGTGCGATCTGAATGGCTTTTATATATCGGCGTTCCGGCAGCCGGATGGAACGGATGACTGGCAGGGTGTTTTGATCGGCGAGACGATTTCGCAGGAAGGGACAACATTTGCGGTGCCAGACGGAGAAAGCGGAAGACTGCAGATTTATATGTTCCTGGACGCAAACGGGGAAAAACCGGTTCATGAAATGACACTGGAATATTAGGAAATGCTTCCTAATCCGTGAGAAAGATGATATACTAGGACGAAAAGAAAAACAAGCGACGCCGAAGGCGGCATTTGTTTTTCTTGAGTCGGTAACGAACGAACAGCCTGCCTAGGCAGGCGGAAAAGCGCGTTAGCGCGGGTTCGTGAGTGCACTTTCGGCGACCAAAAAGGAATTTTTATATGAAAAAGAAACTGAATTTACGGGATTTTGCCATCCTGCAGCTTGTCGTGCTGATCTACACCAGCTCCACGGTCATCAGCAAAATCGCAGCGCAGTCCGCGGAGAGCGGAAAAGGATGGACATTTTTGCTGCTCTACGGAGCAGAAATCGGAGTGCTGGGCATCTATGCGCTTTGCTGGCAGCAGGTCATCAAACGGGTGGAACTGTCTGTGGCGTATGCGAATCGGGCAATGGCGCTTTTGTGGTCCCTTTTGTGGGCGGTATTACTGTTCGGGGAGCAGATTACGGTGAAAAAACTCATCGGCGTCGGACTGGTGCTTGCCGGGACGCTGATTATCAACGGAGGAAAGGAGCAGGAAAATCATGATTGATTATCATTACTTCTTTCTGATCGGATCCGTGCTTGTGGCGGCGGTCTCCCAGGTTTTATTAAAAAAAGGCGCCCTGCATCATTATGACAGCTGGATTCGGGAATATTTGAATCCGTGGGTGATCACGGGTTATATTTTGATGTTCGGCTCCGTGTTTTTAAGTATTATGGGACTTCGGGGCGTGGATTTTTTCAACGCCCCTGTCATTGATTCGCTGGGCTATGTATTGGTTCCGGTCTGCGGTGCGGTGTTTTTTCATGAAAAGCTGACTGCCCGCAAATTAGTGGGAATATGCTGCATAGTTCTGGGAATGGCTGTGTTCTACCTTTGAGGTCAGCTGCAGCCATTTTGCATAATCGTAGGAGCGGCGCACATCTGTAGTGCAGGCGGCAAGCTCCGCCGGATCACCCAGACGGTCGCGGAAAGCACGTCGGTCTGTCGGGGCGAGATTGACATATTTCAGATAGGAAATTTTGAGTTCATTTAAATGGCCGCGGCAGGCGGGACAGTATTTTTTGTGCCCGTTCAGCATGTGGATTCGTTTACAGTGACGGCAATAATGGATGTACATCATAAGCGTAACTCCTTTCTTTTGGGTGACAAAAGTCTTTGTCCGGATAAACATATTGTGCCATTTAGACAAAAAATACACAACGAAAAAACGTTTACAATTTTCGACAGGAAAGCTGGCAGGAGGGAATCAGTGGAGGAACAGCATAAGAAGAAAAAAACGGGAAGTGCCAAAAAAGCGGCTCCCCATGGGATAAAAGACAGAAAGAGCGTATCAGAACAGAAAAAAAAGGCGCAGCGCGCAGAACGTATTCCCGAGCGGAAAAAGTCGAACTGGGACGATGGAGAATTTCTCGACGACTGGGACGAGGTATCGGGCAAAACAGCAGTGCACAGCAACAAGCGCCGCGTGAAAAAGCCTGCCGGAAAAAGCAGTCAGACTTTTCATGAAAAAAGCAGTCAGAACCGCACTGTAAAGCGCTCTGCGTCCGCATCGACCGCAGCATCCGGCAGAAACCGAAAACGCCGCTCTGCCAGAAAAGAGCCGATGGCGGCGCTGGATATCGCGATTGCTCTGACGGGCGTGCTGGTTTTGGCAGCGGCAGCGTTTACGACATCGATGTATCTGGGACGAAACGAGCAGAATAAGCAGATGGAGGCGGTGGCTGCAGTCGGGAAAAATCTGGAAGCGATCGGGATGTCCGGGGAAGAGGTTCTGTCGGCGGTCGCTGTCGCAGCGCAGAACGTCTCGGAGGAGGTTTCTGAAGAAGAGACGACGGAGACGGAAACCGGATATGAGGAAAAGGATCTGGAAGCCAATGTCGACGTTATTTTAAAGCTGTCTTCGATGCAGAAGGATATGAAAATTAAATTCGCGGACAAAAACTCCGGTAAGCTGATAGGAAATCAACCCTTTACCGTAAAGCTGGAGGGCGCGTCGAGCCAGAACGCAAAGGATGACGACAAGGACGGCATAATTTATTTAAAAGACTTAAAAGCAGGCGATTACGTCGTTACCGTGACCGGACCGGATGAAATCAGCGGCAGAAAAGCAGCCGGAATTTCCGGGCGAGTGACGGTAAAGGACAAGATTGAGTATAAAAAGGTCGACGTGACGGACGAGATCAAAAAGGAGTCGGAGATCAACGTGGCGAAAGAGGATACCGCGATTGCACCGGCAGTGGAATCGGTTCTGCAGGATACTGTGGAATGGGTTGCGTCCACCAAAACACCGGCAGGAAACGGACAGGAATATGAAGAGGTCGGCAAGTCCGATATCCCGGAGCCTGCCCAGGCAAGACTTCTGGAGCCGGAGATAAAATACGCATATTTTGCAAAGGAAACGCAGATCGCCGTTTTCGACCAGCCCAGGGAGGAAGCTCCTGCAGAAAGCGAGAACACGCCGCCGACCGAGAGCGAATCTTCCTCCGAGAGCGAAAGCACAAAGCCGTCTGAAAGTGAAGGTACAAAGCCGACCGAGAGCGAATCGGAATCCGGAAGCAGCAAGCCGACGGAAAGCGAGAGCACGAAGCCGTCCGAGAGTGAAAGTACAAAGCCTTCGGAAAGCGAATCTGCAACCGAAAGCAGCACTGCAGCGACAGAGCCGACAAAAACGCCGGAAACCAAGCCGGAGGAGGTAAAGGTCAAGAAAATCACGATCTCAGGCTCTGCAACGGTTGAGGTCGGACAGACTGTTTCCCTTTCTGTAACGGTATCGCCGGACAATGCAGCGAACAAGTCCGTTCGCTGGGAAATCGTTTCCGGAAAAGAGTTTGTCTCGGTGGATGATAAGGGAACGGTAAAAGGCGTAAAAGCCGGAGAAGCGAAGATCAAAGCGGTCGCGCAGGACGGCAGCAATGTAGAGAGCGGAATCAGCACTGTGAAGGTGACGGAGAAAAAGATAAACCGCGGCGATACAAAGACCTTATTGAAAGATAAAAACGGCAACCAGCTGTACTGCAAGGACGGGGATACCTACCGTGAGGCAACGACGGCGGATTATTATACCAAAGACAAATTTTACCGCAAAAAAGCGAATGTGGAATATCGGTATACCGGATGGCAGACGATCGACGGAAAACGCTTTTTCTATGACAAAAACGGGACCGCCGTTACCGGCGAACAGGTGATCCAGGGCGTGAAATACACGTTCAATGGGGACGGCAGCTTAAATACGGGAACTGTGATGGGAATTGACATTTCCAAACACAACGGCAATATCGACTGGAACGCAGTCAAAAATTCCGGTGTGCAGTATGTCATCCTGCGCTGCGGCTATCGCGGCTCGGCTTCGGGCGTGCTGGTCGAGGATCAGAAGTTTAAGAGCAATATTCAGGGCGCGACGGCGGCAGGTCTGAAGGTCGGCATTTATTTCTTCAGCCAGGCGGTGAATGAAGTGGAAGCGGTCGAAGAGGCCTCCATGACGCTTTCCCTGATTAAAAAATACAGAATCACTTATCCTGTCTATATTGACGTGGAGAGCGCGAATGGGCGCGCAGACGGAATTTCCAAAGCGGCGCGAACGTCTGTCATCAACGCATTCTGCCAGACGATCCGTAACAGCGGCTACACGCCGGGACTATATGCGAATAAAAACTGGCTGACGGAAAAGATCAATACAGGCGCCCTTGGCGGCTGCAAGATCTGGCTGGCACAGTATGTTGCTGCACCGACCTATGGAGGACGTTATGAGATGTGGCAATATTCGTCGAGAGGGTCGATTGCAGGAATCAAAGGAAATGTCGACTTAAACATAAGCTATATGAGTTACTGATATCAGTCGTATTTTCCTGTTGGAAAAACACGGAAAATATGGTACACTGGAAAAAAATCAGGATTATGGGATTTTGCGTCCTTTTGCGCAGAATCGAAAAGGAGAAGAGGCATGAGAACCTATCTTGTTACCGGAGGAGCGGGGTTTATCGGTTCCAATTACATTCACTATATGTTCCGCAAGTATGACAACGAAATCCGCATCATCAATGTGGATGCGCTGACCTATGCGGGCAATCTCGAGAACTTAAAAGACATTGAAAACCGCGATAACTATACCTTCGTAAAAGCAAATATCTGCGATAAAGAAGCGATTGCAAAGATCTTTGCAGAAAACGATATTGACCGCGTAGTGCATTTTGCAGCGGAAAGCCATGTAGACAGAAGCATCAGGAATCCCGAGGTATTCGTACAGACCAACGTGCTGGGTACTGCCGTGATGTTGAACTGCGCAAAGAACGCGTGGGAGCTTCCGGACGGCACCTTTAAGCCGGGCAAGAAATTCCTGCATGTTTCGACGGATGAAGTATACGGCTCTTTGAGCGAAGATGGCGGCTATTTCTATGAGACAACCCCCTATGCGCCCCACAGCCCGTACTCTGCCAGCAAGGCAGGATCTGATATGCTTGTAAAAGCATATATGGATACCTATCATTTCCCTGCAAATATCACAAACTGCTCTAATAACTACGGCCCTTACCAGTTTCCGGAAAAGCTGATTCCGCTGATCATCAACAATGCGCTGCACGGCAAGAAGCTTCCGGTATACGGCGACGGCAAGAACGTCCGCGACTGGCTGTATGTCGAAGACCACGCAAAGGCCATCGACATGGTGCAGGAGCAGGGCAGACTGTTCGAAACCTACAATGTAGGCGGTCATAACGAAAAACAGAACATTCAGATCATCGAAATCATTATCGAGACCCTGCAGGAGATGCTTGCAGACGACGACCCGCGCAAGGCGCTTGTCAGCAAGGATCTGATTACCTATGTAGCAGACCGTAAGGGACACGACAGAAGATACGCGATCGCTCCCGACAAGATTAAGAAAGAGATCGGCTGGTATCCGGAGACGATGTTTAAAGAAGGCATCAAAAAGACCATTGCATGGTACTTCGAGCATGAAGACTGGATGGAGCGCGTAACCAGCGGCGACTACCAGAAATATTATAACGAAATGTACAAAGCCTGAGAAATTTCCGGATTGTCGGGAGGAAAATGTCGGACAGTCCGAAGAAAACAGGGCTTTGTATACCAGAATGGGGACGGCGCGCGACACCGTTCCCCTTTTGGCGCATCTGGGCAGGAGCGCACGGCGGTAGAACAGTGCCGCCGGGCAGTAGAACAGTGCTGCCGGAGCGATCCTGTAAAGCAAAATGTTTTTCATACAGGCGAATGAACGCATAGGAATGGAGGAATCTATGAAAGGTATCATTCTTGCAGGCGGCTCCGGAACCCGCCTTTATCCGCTGACCAAGGCGGTATCCAAACAGATTATGCCGGTTTACGACAAACCGATGATTTATTATCCACTCTCCACACTGATGCTGGCGGGCATCCGGGAGATTCTGATTATTTCCACGCCCAGGGATCTGCCTGCTTTTAAAGAACTGTTCGGTACAGGAGAGCAGCTGGGACTTTCGATGTCCTATGCGGTTCAGGAGACGCCCCGCGGACTGGCAGACGCATTTTTGATCGGCGCGGATTTCATCGGAAACGACAGCGTTGCCCTCGTTCTGGGCGACAATATTTTCTATGGACAGAGCTTTTCCAGAGTGCTGCGTCAGGCAGCGGAGCGGGAAAAGGGTGCGACGATTTTCGGCTATTTTGTCCGCGATCCCAGAGAATACGGCGTGGTGGAATTCGATGAAAACGGCAAAGCGCTTTCCATCGAGGAAAAGCCGGAGCATCCCAAGAGCAACTACGCAGTTCCCGGACTGTATTTTTATGATAACGACGTTGTGGAAATCGCCCGCAACGTAAAGCCGTCTGCAAGAGGCGAGATCGAAATCACTTCGATCAACAACGAATATCTGCGCAGAGGGACGCTGATGGTGGAGACGCTGGGCAGAGGCTTTGCATGGCTCGATACCGGCAACCACGATGCACTGCTGGATGCGGCGGATTTCGTCGCAGCGGTACAGAAGCGTCAGGGCATGTACATTTCCTGCATTGAGGAAATCGCGTTCCGCAGAGGTTTTATCGATAAACAGCAGCTCTTAAAGCTTGCGGAGCCGCTGATGAAGACCAACTATGGCAAATATCTCGTAGAGGTCGCAAACGGACTTTAAAAACGGAACAGGAGAATAGAAAAATGGGAAAAATTTCAGTAGAAACATGTCATATCGAAGGTCTTAAAGTGATCACCCCCCAGGTGTTCGGCGACGCCCGCGGTTACTTCATGGAGACTTATAACTACAATGATTACAAGGAAGCCGGCATCGATCAGGTTTTCGTACAGGACAACCAGTCCGCATCCAAAAAAGGCGTTCTGCGGGGGCTTCATTTCCAGATCAATTACCCCCAGGACAAACTGGTGAGAGCGATTCGCGGCGAAGTGTTTGACGTTGCGGTTGACTTACGTCCCGGCTCCAAAACCTATGGTCAGTGGTACGGTGTGCTGCTTTCCGAAGAGAACAAAAAGCAGTTCTTTATCCCCAAGAATTTCGCACACGGCTTTGTAGTGCTGTCGGATTATGCGGAATTTGCCTATAAATGCACCGACTTCTATCATCCCAACGACGAAGGCGGTCTGGCATGGAACGATCCCCAGATCGGCGTAGAATGGCCGATTCCGGAAGGAATGGAACTGACCTTGTCTGACAAAGATAAAAAGTGGGGCTCTTTTGCCGAATTTACAGAAAGCAGAAATAAATGAAGAGACTGAATAAAAAAACAGGAATCGCCATATTCACTGCGGTGATGGCGATTCTTGCCGTTATTATCCTTGTTTATCATAATCCCCTTGCCAATCCGCAGGATGAGCTGCTGAAAAAAGTGATTGCCTGCGTGCTGATCGTGGCGGCGATCATTGCCTTTATCCGGTTATACGATAAGATCACGGTGTTGCCGGTGGAATTATACCAGAACCGCAGGCTGATCTGGAAACTGGCAAAGAGCGATTTCAAAAAGCGCTACGCAGGCTCTTATATGGGAGCGTTCTGGGCGATGGTGCAGCCGGTCATCACAGTTGCGATGTACTGGGTTGTTTTCGTGATTATTTTCCCGAACCGGACTGGTTATGCCTCCGGAGGCGTAGAAGGTGTTCCGTATATCCTGTTTCTGACAGCGGGACTGGTGCCCTGGTTTTATTTTTCCGAAGCCCTGACCAGCGCAATGGTATCGCTGCTGGAATATAATTACCTGGTAAAAAAAGTCGTATTCAAAATCAGTATCCTGCCGATTATCAAGATTATTGCAGCGACATTTATTCATGCGTTTTTCGTGCTGGTTTTACTGATCGTGGCAGCATTGAACGGCTATTATCCGAGCCTGTATACACTGCAGGTATTTTATTACAGCTTCTGCATGTTCGTTTTTGTACTGGCACTCAGTTATACGACCTGCTCGGTTGTCATCTTTTTCAGGGATCTGCAGTCCATTGTCAATATCTTTCTGCAGGTCGGTATGTGGGCAACTCCGGTGTTGTGGAATATCAATGATTTTCCGATGAAGCTTCAGATGATCGTGAAAATCAATCCGCTTGTATACATTGTGGAGGGCTACAGAAGCGCTGTATACGGAAAACAGTGGTTCTGGGAAGACTTTTACTCCACGGTTTATTTCTGGATTATCACGGTGGTGCTGTTTGGCATTGGTGCGCTGATTTTCAAGAAACTCAAGATTCATTTTGCGGATATCATGTAAAGGAAAACTGGTTATGGAACAAAAAGAACTGGCAATTCATGTGGACAGGGTGAGCAAAGTATACAAGCTGTACCGCAGAAACCGGGACCGTCTGATCGAATCCCTGGGACTGACAAAAAAGAAACTTTCCACGCCGCATTACGCATTAAAGGATGTCAGTCTGGACATTTATAAAGGAGAGACTGTCGGCATTATTGGCACGAACGGCTCCGGCAAATCGACGATTTTAAAGATTATCACCGGCGTATTACATGAGACGAGCGGCACTGTGCAGGTAAACGGCAGAATTTCCGCCTTGCTGGAGCTGGGCGCAGGCTTTAACATGGAATACAACGGCATCGAAAATATTTATCTGAATGGAACGATGATCGGTTTTTCTGAAAAAGAAATTGATGAAAAGCTGCAGGATATCCTGGATTTTGCGGATATCGGGGACTATGTGTACCAGCCGGTAAAGACCTATTCCAGCGGTATGTTTGTCCGACTGGCATTTGCAGTTGCCATCAATATCGACCCGGAAATCCTGATCGTCGATGAGGCGCTTTCGGTTGGCGACGTATTTTTCCAGGCAAAATGCTATCGAAAATTCGAGGAATTCAAGAAAAAAGGCAAGACGATCCTGTTCGTCAGCCACGATCTGAGCGCCATCAGCAAATACTGCGACCGTGCGATTCTGTTAAATCAGGGCGTAAAGCTCGGAGAAGGCTCGCCCAAAGACATGATCGACGCCTACAAGCAGGTGCTGGTGGGACAGTATGAAACGCCTAAGGTTGGCGTGGATGTACCTGACCTGACGGCGGACGGGGATGTTCGGGCGGCCCTTGACAAACAGAAAAAGAAGCAGGAAGCGGCGCGCATGGGCGTCAACCCGGAGACACTGGAATACGGCACGAAGCAGGCGGAAATTGTTTCGTATTACATTACGGACAAAAACGACGTGCAGACGACCGCAATTTTAAAGGGCGACGAATTCACGATGCATATGAAGGTGAAAATCGGTCAGGATCTTCCGGCGCCGATCTTTGCTTTTTCCATCAAAAACATCAAGGGCGTGGAGATCACGGGAACGAACACGATGTTTGAAAAGACGTTTCTGGAGAGCGTAAAGGCAGGGCAGGTGCTGGAAATTACATTCCGCCAGAAGATGCGCCTGCAGGGCGGTGACTATCTCATATCCCTGGGTGTGACAGGCTATGAAAAAGATACGTTTAAAGTGTATCATCGTCTTTATGACGTGCTGAATATTACGGTTGTGTCCGACAAGGATACGGTGGGCTATTTTGATATGGAATCTCAGGTTGAGGTGAAGGAGATTTAACGTATGCAGACAGGCAGGACAGAGAAGATCGGGAATGTTGTGCTGGATTATTCCCATTATCCGGAACAGGATTTTTACTGCGACGGAGCGTCGGAGGATGCACTTTTGGAGCTGGTAAAAACAATCCCGCCCCGGGAATATCCCCAGGAAATCTATAAAGCGGCGAGCTGGGAGGTGCTTTACCACCTTTCCGACCTGCGGGAAAATATCGTCGGATGGCTGCCTGTTGACAAAAGCATGAAGGTGCTGGAAATCGGTTCCGGCTGCGGCGCGATTACGGGAAGCCTCGCACAGAAGGCAGGCAGCGTAACCTGCGTCGACCTTTCGAAAAAACGCAGCTTGATCAACGCTTACCGCCATCAGGACTGTGACAACGTGACGATCCATGTGGGCAACTTTTCGGACATCGAGCCGGATCTGCCGACGGATTATGATTTTGTCTGTCTGATCGGCGTGTTCGAATACGGGCAGAGCTATATCGGCGGAAAAACCCCCTTTCACGATTTCTACCGGATTATCAAAAAACATGTGAAATCCGATGGACATATCGTGATTGCGATAGAGAATAAGCTTGGTTTAAAATATTGGGCGGGGTGCCGGGAAGACCATGTCGGCACGTTTTTTTCAGGCCTGGAGGATTACCCCCAGGGCGGTGCGGCTCGCACCTTTTCCCGGAGCGGTCTGGAAAAAATCCTGAAAGAATGCGGTGAGACGGAATATCATTTCTACTACCCTTATCCGGATTATAAATTTATGACGACGCTGTACTCCGACCGGTATCTGCCGAAAGTCGGAGAACTATCTAATAACCTACGAAATTTCGACCGCGACCGGATGCTGCTGTTCGATGAAAAAAAGGTGTTCGACATGCTCATCCGCGAGGGACTGTTTGGACAGTACAGCAATTCGTTCCTCGTGATGACAGGGCCCATGACGGATATTGTATACAGCCGTTTTTCCAACGACAGAGCGGAGCATCTGGGCATCCGCACGGATATTCTGGAAAAGGACGGAAAACACACTGTCCGGAAATATCCGGCAACCTCAGCTGCTGCGGCACATATTGAAGCCCTGGCAGAAAATGAATGCGTCTTCACAGAACGGTTTAAAGGCAGCACCCTCTCAGTCAACCGTCTGGAGCTGAAACGGAATCCGGATGGATTGCCCTTTGCGGAAATCGAATATCTCGAAAATAGCCGGACATTGGAAGAGCTGCTGGATGAGTGCTTACAGAACAATGACGAAGCCGGTTTTGATAAGCTGTTTGACCGTTACTGCAAAATCGCAGCGTGGAAAGCGGAGGGGACGAAGCAGGATTATGACCTGACCTTCCCGAATATCTGCGTACAGGGTGATATCTGGACGATGATTGATTATGAGTGGACGACAGACAAGCTGACGCCGCAGCAGATCATCAGCCGGGCATTGAACTGCTATGGTCAGGAGGATCCGGTTCGGATGGAGCATCCGATTGTGAAAAAGCATCTGGAAGCCCTCGGCATTGGCAAAGAGCAGATGCGGGAGCTTTCGGAAAAAGAGCTGGCGTTCCAGCGCTTTGTCCTGCAGGAAAAGGACGGGCGGAGCCGGACGGCTCTTGGGCAGCTTCGGCATCTGATCGGCAATCGTGCTGTGCCGTATCAGGAATTTTTCGCCCGGGCGGATCGCAAAAAGGTGCAGGTATTTGAAGACTTCGGCGCAGGATATACACCGGAGCATTCTTATTATCAATATGATGCATATGAGGCGGACGATCTGATCAACGCCAGGATCACCTGCAAAGCAGGTACAAAAGCGATTCGCTTAGATCCTGCGGAGCTGCCGTGTCTGGTACAGATTCATGGAATCGAATGGCGGGGAAAAGCGCTGACGCGGGCACAGCTGGATCAGTGCCTGTCGACGAACGGACAGGTGCTTGCAGATACCCCGTCCCATGTTTCGACGGTACTGTTTGAAACAGGAGATCCGAACATCAGCGTTCGGCTGGATTGTCTGGACAACGAGGCGACGGATGGCGAAGCGCTGATCATCCGGGCACAGATCGCATGGCTGTCGGCGGAAATGCTGCAGGATATTCAGGCGCGCCTGGCGGCAGCGGCAAGGAGGAAAGGTTTTTGGTTTCAAAGATAAAAGAAGCAATTCAGGATAATCTGGTAAAGAAAAGATACCGCTGGTATCAGGAGCAGATTCAGAAACAGACGCTCACCTATGACGAGTGGATTCGGGAAAAGGAAGCCAAGGAGGACAAGGCGCTGCGCGCAGAGCACAGGGTAAAGCACGCGGAGGTGATCTCCTACGACGAGTGCCGCGCGGATTTTGATGTGCGGCGGTATGCCCGGGGTGGGATGGCAGCGGACGTCCTGATTTTCCACGCGCCGGACGCAAGCCCGGACACGAGAGGCATTTCACATGTGCTCAGCTGGTTTGAAGCCCATCCTGAAACGGTGATCGCCTACGCGGACGAGGATGAAATCGACGAAGCCGGTAAGCGCAAAAATCCCTGGCTGAAGCCGGACTGGTCGCCGGATACACTGATGTCCTGCTTTTATTTCGGCGGATTCTTTGCGGTGCGCAGACAGGCGATGGAGAACTGTCCGTGGCTGGCAGATGAGAACCCACTGCGCAACCTTTATGACCTGGTGCTGCGCCTGACGGAAATCGAGAATGGAACTGCACATATCGACAGCGTGCTGTTTCATCATGAAAAAATCGAAGTCTGGGGTATGGAAGAGACGTATGATGATCTGAAAAAGGCGGCATATGTAAGAAGAGGCTGGCCTCTTACGCCCTCCGGGAAGGTTTCAATCATCATCCCGACCAAGGATCATCCCCATATTTTATCGAATTGCATTCATTCTGTCCTGGAAAGTGGAAACTACCGGGATTTTGAGATCATCGTTGTGGATAACGGAAGCAATGAACAAAACCGTGCAAGAATTGAACGGATGCGCGACATGTTGAACGAAGATTTCCGGTTCGTTTATCACTATGAACCGATGGAGTTCAATTTTTCCAAAATGTGCAACCTTGGCGTGTCCCTGGCGACCGGCGATTACATCCTGTTATTGAATGACGATATCGAAATTACGCAGGACAACTGGCTGGAAAAGCTGATGGAAAAGGCGGTTCTGCCCCACGTCGGCGCGGTGGGCGCAAAGCTGATCTATCCGGGAACGGAGATCATTCAGCACGCGGGCATCACCAACATTCATCTGGGACCTGCACACAAGCTGCAGTTCCGCTCCGATGCGCTGGAATTTTATTTCGGGCGCAACCGCATGGCGATGGATGTCCTGGGTGTAACCGGAGCCTGCCTGCTGGTGAAAAAAAGCATTTACGATCAGGCGCAAGGACTGTCCGAGAACCTGCGTGTCGCGTTCAACGACGTGGAATTCTGCTATCATGTATATGAAATGGGCTATTACAACGTGGTACGCAACGACGTGACGCTGACGCATCATGAATCCTTAAGCCGCGGTGCGGACGACAGCACGGAAAAGCTGCGCCGCCTGCATCAGGAACTGAATCTGCTCTATGAACTGCACCCGTCCCTATACGGAACCGACCCGTTTTATCACAGATATCTGGTAAAGGATGTGCTGGATGCGGAATTTTATACGGGATGCCGTTATGATTTTGACAAAAGAGTGGAAAAAGTTTCGCCGGAAAAGATCGAAGGTGTTCTGGAACCGCAGTGGCATAACGAGGTGCTGCGCATCGGTGTGGAGTTCGCCGGGGACATGGGACGCTGGCAAAGGGGCACTGCAGGAGCAGGAACCGGCGACTGGATGATCCAGGGCTGGACGTGGGCACTGCAGGTTGACAACTGTCGGTACGATTTTTCCCTGTTGTTAAAGAAGGTGGAGACCGGCTATATTGCACCCGGCTCCAGTACGGAAGCGATTCCTGAGGATCGGGGCGAGGTCTGGAGGATTCCCTGTACGAGGCAGTTCCGCCCGGATATCGACGAAAATCTGCACGGAATTGTCCATACCGAGCTGCCGGGCGTGTGCGTGACCTTCGATCGGGACAGCCTGCCGGAGGGAGACTATCTGATCGGCTTTTTGTGGGAAGATACCTGTTCGCGGCAGAAGCTTTACCGCTTCAGTCCGGAAATGCTTACAGTGAGGAAATAATAAAATCATGGAAGAAAAAAAGGACTATCAGGACGCTTACGAGAAAGAACATTATAAAGCCGTTTATCTGGCAAACCGGGTCGCTGAGCTGGAGGATCAGGTGGACGATCTGCAGTTCAAATTGAACCGCATCAAAAACAATCCGATCTGGAAAGCGTCCGGCCCTGCCAGAAAATGCATGCATTTTGTGATCCGCCAGAAGGACCGTTTGAAAAATTGCGGCAGCCTGTCGGGCGTGATTGCAAAGGTACGCTATAAATCCTGGGAAAAGAAGGCGATGACCCATTACGGCACCCGGAGCTTCCCGTCCGCAGAGGAAAGACAGAAGCAGGAGGCGGCTGTCTTTGAACGGATGCCAAAGATCAGTATTCTTGTTCCGTTGTGGAACACGCCGGAAAGCTTTTTAACCGAGATGATCGGCTCCGTCCAGTGGCAGACCTACAAAAACTGGGAGCTGTGTCTGGCGGACGGTTCGGACGATGCACACGCCTATGTCGGCGAATACTGCAAAAGGCTGGCGGCGCAGGATTCGAGAATCGTTTATCAGAAGCTTGCCAAAAACGAGGGCATTTCGGGCAACACGAACGAATGCTATAAGCTTGCATCCGGCGAGTTTATCGGGCTGTTTGACCACGACGATATTCTGCATCCCTGCGCACTTTACGAATATGTAAAGGCGATCAACGAAAAGGATGCGGACTTTATTTACTGTGATGAGGCGACGTTTAAGAGCCCGGACATCAACAAGATGATCACGATGCACTTCAAGCCGGATTATGCCATCGACAACCTGCGCGCCAACAACTATATTTGTCATTTCAGCGTATTTTCCAGAGAGCTGTTGGACGGCACGGAGCTGTTTCGGACAAAATTTGACGGCAGTCAGGATCATGACATGATTCTGCGCCTGACGGACAATGCGAAGCATATCGTCCATGTGCCAAAGCTTCTGTATTATTGGCGCTCCCATGCAGGCAGTGTTGCGGGCAATATCGAGGCAAAGCCTTACGTGGTCGAAGCAGCGAGAGGCGCGGTTGCGGATCATTTGCGCAGACACGGCTTCAAAAACTTTACAATTACGAGCACTCGCGCGTTTGAGACGATTTTTAAAATCAGTTATGAAATTATCGGGGAACCGAAGATTTCTATCATTATTCCAAACAAGGATCATGTGGAAGACCTGCGCCGCTGTATCAGCTCCATTGTGGAAAAATCGACCTGGGAAAATTACGAGATCATTGTAGTGGAGAACAACAGCGAGACGAAGGAGATTTTTTCCTACTATGACGAGCTGCAGAATAATCCGCAGATCCGCGTGGTGACCTTCGAGGGTAAATTTAATTATTCGAAAATCAACAATTTCGGCGTCTCTCTTGCGACCGGAGACTATGTGCTGTTGTTAAACAATGATACCCAGGTAATTACGATCAACTGGATGGAAGAGCTTCTGATGTATGCGCAGCGCCCGGATGTCGGCGCAGTCGGCGGAAAGCTTTACTATGGGGATAAAACGATCCAGCATGCGGGCGTCGTGATCGGGCTTGGCGCGCATCGGACGGCAGGGCATGTGCATTACCGCCAGAAGCGGGAAAATTTAGGATACATGGGACGTCTGTGCTATGCGCAGGACATGACGGCAGTAACCGGAGCCTGCCTGTTGGTGAAAAAATCGCTCTATGAGCAGGTCGGCGGTCTGGATGAGAGCTTTGAAATTTCATTAAACGATGTGGACTTCTGTTTGAAGCTGCGCAAGGCTGGTTATCTGAACGTCTTTACGCCCTTTGCCGAGCTGTATCATTTCGAATCGATTTCGAGAGGATTAGACGATCAGGGAGAAAAAGCAAAACGGTATAACGAAGAGTCCGAACGCTTCCGCAACAAATGGAAAGCTGAGCTGAAAGCCGGAGATCCTTATTTCAACCCGAATTTTTCGTTAGATAAATCTGACTTTTCTTTACGGGTCTGAAAAAATAGTGTATACTGACTTAAAGAAGATGCACTGCAGCCAAGGAATGACTGACAGGTAGGGACGTAAGAGACGGCAGGCATCAGAAAAGATGGAGGTAGCAAAAGCGATGAATTACATGGATCAGTACAAATTCTGGCTGGAGGATTCCTACTTTGATGAAGGAACCAAGGAAGAGCTCCGCAAAATTGCAGATAATCAGGCGGAGATTGAAGATCGTTTTTACAAGGATCTGGCGTTTGGTACCGGCGGTCTGCGCGGTGTGATCGGAGCCGGAACCAACCGGATGAATATTTATACTGTCAGAAAAGCAACACAGGGTCTGGCAAACTACATTTTAAAGCAGGGCGGCGCTGACAAGGGCGTTGCAATTGCATACGACAGCCGTTATTATTCTCCTGAATTTGCAGATGAGGCTGCACTTTGCATGGCTGCAAACGGCATTAAGGCGTATGTATTCGATGAACTCCGTCCGACACCTGAGCTGTCCTTTGCATTGCGTACCTTAGGCTGTATTTCCGGTATCGTTGTAACGGCGAGCCACAATCCTCCGGAATACAACGGCTACAAGGTTTACTGGGAAGACGGTGCACAGGTAACTGCCCCCAAGGATCATGAGATCATCGACGAGGTAGAGCATGTAACCGATTTCCATACGGTAAAAACCATGTCCAAGGACGATGCTATCGAAGCCGGTCTGTATCAGTACATCGGCGAAGAAATTGACGTTGCCTACATGGAAGAGTTAAAGAAACAGATCATTCATCCAGAAATCATCAAAGAGGTAGCGGATGAACTGAAAATCGTGTACACACCGTTCCATGGTACCGGCAACAAGCCCGTCAGAAGAATTCTGGCTGAGCTGGGCTTCAAGCACGTTTATGTTGTTCCCGAACAGGAACGTCCCGATCCTGCATTTACGACGCTGGATTACCCGAACCCTGAAGATCCCAAGGCATTTACCCTGGCATTAAAGCTTGCAAAGAAGGTGGACGCAGACATCGTTCTGGCTACTGACCCGGATGCAGACCGTCTCGGCATTTATGCAAAGGATTCCAAGACCGGCGAGTACATGCCCTTCACCGGCAACATGTCCGGCATGCTGATTGCAGAGTACATCCTGCGCGAGCGCACCGCTACCAACCGGATGCCGGTTGATCCTGTTATGGTATCCACCATCGTTACGACCAATATGGCAGCAGCGATTGCAGCAGATTATAACGTAGAATTAAGAGAAGTTCTGACCGGCTTTAAGTATATCGGCGAGCAGATCAAATGGATGGAACAGGCTGGGAAAGGTCACTATGTATTCGGTCTGGAAGAGTCCTACGGCTGTCTGGCAGGCACCCATGCAAGAGATAAGGATGCGATTGTTGCAGTAATGTGTCTGTGTGAGACCGCTGCATGGTGCAAGAAACACGGCATGACCTGCTGGGATCAGATGCTTGCACTGTATGAGAAATATGGCTACTACAAAGAAACCCAGTATGCCATCACCCTGAAGGGAATCGACGGCGCAGCCCAGATCTCCGCAATGATGGATAAGCTTCGCAGCAATCCTCCGAAGAATTTCGGCGACCTGCAGGTTGTAGAGATGCGCGACTACGATAAGGATCAGGTTAAAGATATGGCAACCGGCGAGGTTCGTCCGACCGGACTTCCCAAGTCCAACGTTCTGTACTTTGAACTGACCAACAATTCCTGGTGCTGTGCACGTCCTTCCGGAACCGAGCCTAAGATTAAATTCTATATGGGCGTAAAGGGAACCAGCCTGGAAGATGCACAGGCAAAGGTTGACAAGCTGACTGCTGACCTGAAGGCAATTCTGTAAAAGAAAAAGCCGGAGCACCAGCAGCGTATTTTGCAGCGAAAATGCAGCATGCGCTCTGGCATAGGGGTTATATCACGAATCAAAAGGACACGGCGCGTGCCCGGTGTCGGAGTTTTCCGGCACTTGGGCACGCGCAGGCGTCTGTAGCAGGAAAAGGAGTTCGACGGATGTCTGTTTTTTCCCTATCCAATCTGAAAAAAACCTGGTATTATCTGCAGAAAAACGGAATCAGAAATGCCGTGTGGGCGGTGTTGGAGCGGATTGGGCAGGAACAGGAGGTCTATACCTGGCAGGAGCCGGACGAAAAGACACTTTCGTTCCAACGGGAGCATTCTGCTTCCTTGCGCATCAGTATCGTCGTTCCGGCATACCGGACGAAAAAAGAGCATCTTGAAGCGATGCTTAACAGCGTATCGAAGCAGTCGTACCCGCACTGGGAGCTGATTGTAGCAGATGCGGGCGGCACGGCAGAGTCTGTACAGGCCTGGGCAAAAAAGAACGGAATCTGCCTGCGGAAAGCGGCAGATACATCAAATCTTGCAGAATGGAAGGATCAGAGCATCATGCTCTGCACCCTTTCCGAAAACAAAGGAATTTCCGCTAATACGAACGCAGGAATTGAACTTGCAGCGGGAGACGCGGTCGGTCTGCTGGATCACGACGATCTGCTGACTGCGAATGCGCTCTGGGAGATGGCGGATTGTCTGGAAAAAGAAAAAAAGCGCGGAAAACAAAAGCTTGTGCTGTTTTCCGATGAAGATAAATGCGACGGAGCGGCGAGCCGCTTCTCTGAGCCGAATTTCAAGCCGGATTTTGACGGGGAATTGCTTTTAACCAACAATTATATCTGTCATTTTACGGTGATCGAAACGGCATTTTTGAAAGAATTAAAGCTGCGCAGCGGATTTGACGGGGCGCAGGATTACGATCTGATGCTGCGGGCCTATGCGGCAGGCGGACAGTTTGTGCATGTGCCGAAGGTGCTGTACCACTGGCGCTGCCATGAAGCGTCTACGGCGTCGAACCCGCAGAGCAAGCGCTACGCTTACGAGGCGGGGCAGCGTGCGCTGGAAGATTATTGTCTTCGAAAAGGCTGGAAGGCGACAGTGAGCGGGCTGAAACATCTTGGCTTTTATCGGGAAGACTATGAAGATAGTGTATTTTGCCAGCGCCCGGAAATCGGGATTTGGGCAAAGCCTCTGCCGGGCGGCAGGGATATTTTTGGCATCCGGCATCCGAAAGGCTTCCTGGTGAGCGGACTGTATGAAAACGACGGTTTGATGCGGTATGCAGGGCTTCGGAAAGGATATTCCGGACCGATGCACCGTGCAGCGCTGCAGCAGAGCGCACCGGCAGCAGACCTGCGCAGCATGGAGGTTTGCAGCGCATTAAAGGAGCGTTACGCGCAGACGATAGCGGAATTAAAAGAAGCCTGCCAGGGGCTTCCGACGGCAGCGCAGGAAACAAAGATCCTTCAAAAGAGTATGGAATTTTGTAAAGAAGCGACAGCGGCAGGGTATGGGATTTTATGGGATCCGCAGGCGTAAGCCGCAGATAGAGCGCACCGCGGCAGGCGGCTTTGTTGCTGCGTAGGCAGGCGATCCGCGCTCTGAGGCTCTCCCTCGCGCGGACGGCAAACACAGGAAACATGAGGAGCAAAATCGGTGGATGAAAACGACCGTGGTAATACCGAACTATAACGGAAAACATTTTCTGCAGGACTGTCTGGACAGCCTGCTTCAGAGCACAGTGGAAATCGCCGTGATCGTTGTGGATAACGGGTCGACGGACGGAAGTGTTTCGTGGATACAGGAGCATTTTCCGCAGGTGAAGCTGATCTGTTTTTCGGAAAATAAGGGTTTTTGTACGGCAGTCAATACCGGAATTGAAGCTGCTGCTACACCCTATGTTTTTCTTTTAAATAACGATACAAAAACAGACCGTTTCTGTCTGGAACGTCTGGAAAGGGCAATGGAAGCGGATGAGAAGATTTTTTCAGTCGGGGCGAAGATGCTTTCGATGAAGGAACCGGAGCTTGTGGATACGGCAGGGGATCTGTACTCGGCCTTTGGCTGGGCGTATGCGATCGGAAAGGGAAAGCCTTCTTCCAATTACACAGCGCCAAAGCGCGTTTTTTCCAATTGTGCAGGGGCGGCACTCTACCGCAGGGCACATCTGGAGCAGATCGGAGGGTTTGACGAGCTTCATTTTGCATACCTGGAAGACGTGGATATCGGATACCGGGCGCAGATTTTCGGGCTGAAAAATGTCACAGAGCCGGCTGCAGTCGTCTATCACGCGGGGAGCGGTTCTACCGGTTCGCGGTACAATGCGTTTAAGGTGACGCATTCTTCGAGAAACAATATTTATCTGATCTATAAAAATATGCCGCTGCTGCAGCTGATCCTGAATCTGCCGTTTTTGCTGGCGGGATTTTTGATGAAACAGCTGTTTTTTATCCAGAAAGGATTTGGGGCGACTTACGCAAAAGGAATCCGGGCGGGAATCTGCCTGTCCGCTTCGAAAGCGGGACGCGCCCATAAGGTTCCCTTTACAGGACGAAATTTGCTGCATTATTGCAGTTTGCAGCTACAGCTGTGGGTCAACCTGTTTCGGCGTGTGTAAGCGGTGACTGTAGGCGTACACAAGTGTTACAGTTCACCTGTGGGATTTGTAAAAATCCTTGTGCTTTGTTGGAAGGTATTGTATACTACACTTTGAATATGGGGACGAGCCGTAATGATAAAGGATAATCAACGTTATTTGAACCGGCTTCATGTTGTTGTAGACGCCGTGGTTACAGCAGCTTCCTATCTGTTGGCCTGGTGGCTGATGTTCGGGAGCCGCTTTGCAGATAAAGAAATAGGTGTACTGGACATGGGCATTTATTTTTCCGCCCTTTATTTTGTTGTGCCCGGTTACCTGATCCTTTATTACTGGAACAAATTGTATACGCCGAAGCGTGTACAACGCCCGGAAAATGAAATACTGAATATTATCAGGGCGAATCTGATCGGAATTGTCCTGTTTCTTGCAGGGTTATACCTTGCCAACTCCATCGACCGCGAGCTGCAGCATTTTTCCCGCGGCATGCTGGCATTATTTGCTATCATCAATACGATTTCGGGAATTCTGGTGCGTGCGCTGATCCGTAGAATCCTGCATCTGATGCGCAAACGCGGTTATAATTTGAAGCACATTTTGCTGGTGGGGTATTCTCGTGCGGCGGAAGCCTATATCGACCGGATTATCGCCAATCCCCAGTGGGGCTATATGGTGCGGGGCATTCTGGACGATAATGTGCCGAGAGGCGCGGTTTACAAGGGAGTCAAGGTGCTTGGTTCCATCGATAACCTGCCCTTTATCCTGCCGGAAAACAAACTGGATGAGATCGCTGTGACCCTTGCGCTGCAGGACTACGACCGTCTGGAAGAGATTGTCAATCTCTGTGAAAAATCCGGCGTGCATACGAAGTTTATTCCGGACTATAACAGCCTGATTCCGGGTAAGCCTTATACGGAGGATCTTGGCGGACTGCCGGTCATCAACATCCGTTATGTCCCGCTGAGCAACACATTAAATGCGGTTGCAAAGCGCGCTGTGGATATTGTCGGTTCGCTTTGCGGGCTGATTGTGACATCGCCGCTTCTTTTGATCGTAGCAATTTTGATCCGTGCGACGAGTAAGGGACCGATTATTTTCAGCCAGGAAAGAATCGGACAGCACAATCATGCGTTTAAAATGTACAAATTCCGTACAATGTATGTTCAGGACACTAAGGAAGAAAAGAAGGGCTGGACGACGAAAAACGATCCCCGTGTCACAAAGGTGGGGCGGATTCTGCGCAAGACCAGCATCGACGAGCTGCCGCAGTTGATCAATATCCTGATCGGGGATATGAGTCTGGTAGGTCCCAGACCGGAGCGCCCGCAGTATGTTGAGAAGTTTAAGGAAGAGATTCCGCGTTATATGATCAAGCACCAGGTTCGTCCGGGGCTGACCGGCTGGGCGCAGATCAACGGCTACCGGGGAGATACGTCGATTCGCAAACGAATTGAGTATGACATTTATTATATTGAAAACTGGAGCATGAGCTTTGATTTCAAAATCATGTTTTTAACTATTTTTAAAGGATTTATCAACGAAAACGCGTATTGATTCGAATGCGTGAAAAAAACACAAGGAGAGGAAAACATGTCAACAGGTACAAATAGCTCTAAGAGAGCACCGCAGAGAAGTGGCAGTTCCAGCAGCAGAAAAAAGATGTCTGCAAAGAAGCGTAAGGCAAAACAGAGAAGAAGAATCATCTTCTTTGCAGTGGAAATCGTAGCACTGATCGTTTTACTGATTGCGATTGTCGGCGTCAATATGGTAACGAAGATCGACAAGATCAAGATCAATGAAGAAGATATTGTGGTAAATCCACAGGTAGAAAATAATAAGGAAATGAAAGGGTACCGTAATATCGCACTGTTTGGCGTGGATTCCAGAAAGGGCAAGCTCGGCAAGGGCTCCCGTTCCGACACGGTCATGATCGCGTCTATCAATCAGGACACCGGAGACGTTAAGCTGGTTTCCGTTTACCGTGATACCTACTTAAATCTCGGAACGGACAGCTACAATAAAGCGAATGCGGCATATGCACAGGGCGGTCCTGAACAGGCGATCAACATGCTGAATATGAACTTCGACCTGGATATCACGGAATATGTGACAGTGGGCTTTGATGCGCTGATCGAGACCATTGACGAGCTGGGCGGCATAGACATTGACGTGCACGATAACGAAATCGACCATCTGAACAACTATCAGCGAAGCATGTTCGTAGAAAATGAAAATGATGCGCTGAACGAAAACATTGTAAAGGTTACGCATTCCGGTATGCAGACACTGAGCGGTCTGCAGGCAACCGCATATTGCCGTATCCGCTATGTTGGCGATGACTTTGGCCGTGCAGAGCGTCAGCGGAAAGTGCTGATGGCATGTATGGATAAGGCAAAGACCATGAGCCCGACTACTCTGGTATCGATCCTGAACAAGGTGATGGAAAATGTATACACCAATCTGGACGTGACGGAAATGGCTTCTATCCTGTCCGACGTTGCAAACTATCAGATCGTAGCACAGGACGGCGTGCCGTTCGAGGATAGTCGTACAACCGGCACAGTTGGCAAGAAGGGCTCCTGTGTCATCCCGCTGGATCTGGAAACAAACGTTGTCAAGCTCCATGAGCTGCTGTTCGACGTAACCGAGTACGAACCTTCCGATCAGGTAAAACAGTACAGCCAGAAGGTACAGGCGGACACCAGCCAGTATATAAAAAAGTAAAATATGGATTCTGTAAAAATTGATGTTATCATTCCGACGTTTCATCCAAAGGCACGTTTTCTGGCGCTGATGGAGCAGCTGGAGAAGCAGGTGCTTGCGGTGAACCGGATTGTAATTGTAAATACCGAAAAAAAAGCGTTCGAAGCGCTGATGGATTGCGACACATTTTTAAAAGAGCATCCAAAAGCGATGCTGTTCCATATCTCTCAGGACGAGTTCGATCATGGAAAAACGAGGAACCTTGCTGTTTCCAATTCGGATGCGGAAGTATTTGTCTGCATGACGCAGGATGCGCTTCCGGCGGATGCATATCTGACGCAGGAGCTGTGTAAGGCATTGTTTTCCGATGAAAAAATCGCAGCCGCCTATGCAAGACAGCTTCCGGAAGAAAATTGCAGCCGAATGGAACGCTATACGAGGCAGTTCAATTACCCGGAGCAGCCGTCGGTCAAAACAAAGGCGGATCTTTTGAGGCTCGGAATCAAGACGTATTTTTGCTCGAACGTCTGCGCCGCCTATAAGCGCGATATTTTTGAACAGCTCGGCGGATTCGTGAATCATACGATTTTTAACGAGGATATGATTTATGCTGCCGGAGTGATTCAGGCGGGCTATGCGATCGCCTATGCAGCGGATGCGAAGGTGATTCATTCCCACAATTATTCCGGCTGGCAGCAGTTTACAAGAAATTTTGACCTCGGTGTATCCCATGTGCAGTACCCGGCTGTGTTTGACGGTGTGCCGCCGGAGGGCGAGGGCATGAAGCTGGTCAAAAAGACCGCCGTTTATCTTGCAAAAACCGCACCGTGGCTTTTGCCGAAGCTGATCTGGCAGAGCGGCATGAAATGGCTGGGCTACCGTTTCGGTAAAAAATACCAGAAGCTTCCGCCTGGGCTAGTTCGCTTCTGCAGTTTGCAGAAAGGCTACTGGAAGCAGGAGAAAGAATAAGACATAAAAAGTCGTTTCCGAAAAACTCCGGAAGCGGCTTTTTTCACAGAATGGACACAACTATTCGGTATACTGTCTGCAGAGCAAGCAGGCGCACCGGATACGGCAGCGAATGAGAAAAGAGGTCACAACATGGGTTACGGATACGACCCGGAAGAAACAACCGGACAGGAGCATATGGACGACACAGCGCCGGAGAGCGGCGAACAGGAATACACGGACAGTGCACAGAAAACGGATGCGTCGGATATGTCGGCGTACAGTGGCGTGTCCGATGACACATCGGCATATAGCAGTGGAAGCACGGGTGCGGCGGATAACGCACAGAACGCATCCGACAACACGCAGGACACATCCGACAATACGCAGGACACATTCAACAGCGCATCGGACGCTGACCAGGGCGCGCAGCCCTCGCGCAGCCGCTACGAATATCAAAATTATTATAACGACAGATACCGGGGCGATGATTCAAAACAGAAATATGGCTATCAGCCAGGCGTACAGCAGACGCCTGCGCCCAAAAAAAGAGATTCTGCGGGCAAATGGATTGCTGTTAGCGCACTTGTCGTCATCTTTGTTTGCGTCTGCATTGGAATCGGCTTGATCGGAGTTTATTCGATCCGATCGGCAAATCAGCTGGATTCCGCGTCGGTCGGCGTTTTGGAGGTAGCTCCGGATGCAGGAGATGATGCAAAAAATCAGGAAGATGACGGAAATCATGCAGCAACAGACAGTCCCGAACGCTCTGAAGCAGGACGATCTGGAGATTCATCCCTGACAGAGGATACAACAGCGGGAGACGGACAGGTTGCTGCAGCATCGGAAATTGCACAGCAGCAGAGCGCATCTGCAGTTGTAACGGATGTAACGCAGGTCGTAGAAGCGGTAATGCCGGCGTGCGTTTCGATTACGAATAATTTTACACAGACGGTACAGGATTTCTGGGGACAGACTTATTCCCAGGATGAGACGGCAAGCGGTTCCGGGATTATCATTGGAGAAAACGAGCAGGAGCTTTTGATCGTTACCAACAATCATGTAGTGGACAGCACAGAGCAGCTGTATGTTCAGTTTATCGACGGGGAAACCGTAGAAGCGCAGGTAAAGGGTACCGATGCTTCCGCAGATCTTGCAGTCGTTGCAGTAAAACTGGATACCATTGCGAACAGCACAAAACAGGAAATCTGCATTGCAAGGATGGGAGATTCGGACAGCCTGAAAATCGGTGAACCGGCCATTGCGATCGGTAATGCACTGGGCTATGGACAGTCTGTGACGACAGGCGTTATCAGTGCACTGAACCGTAAGATAGAGAGCAGCAATTCCGAAGAAGGAACTTCCCTGATTCAGACGGATGCAGCGATCAACCCCGGTAACTCCGGCGGCGCACTGCTGAACATGCGGGGCGAGGTGATTGGAATTAACTCCAATAAGATCGGCGGCTCGTCAATCGAGGGAATGGGTTACGCGATTCCGATTTCGACGGCAAGACCGATTATTGAAGATCTGATGGAACGCCAGACGCGGACGAAATATTCCGAGGAAGAGCGCGGATATCTTGGAATTTCCTGCATCAATGTGACGAGCGATTTGTCCGAGAACTTCAGTATGCCACAGGGAATTTTTGTGGCGCAGGTTTATTCCGGAACCGGTGCGGAAGCTGCTGGATTGGTGCGCGGCAACATTGTGGTGGCGTTTGACGGCGTAACCGTTCAGAATCAGGAAGAGCTGACGAAGCAGATGCAGTATTATAAAGCTGGGGAGAGCGTTGAAATTACGATTATGGTAAATTCAGCAAACGGTTATCAGCAGAAAAACGTGACAGTCACGCTTTCTTCCTATGACCAGATCAATGCGGCGAGCAAGGCTGCACAGGAAAGCAAACAGAGATAAAGAATGGAACCGGGATGGCTGGGCGAGAGCTGCAGTCATCCCGGTTTTGCGAATAGCGCGTGTGAACAGTAACCATTTCTGTACAGAAGACAGTTGTTTAGAGAAAGTTTACTTGTCTCAGGAACGATCCTGCATTATACTTTTGATAGCAGAAAGCGGAAGATGAGGTAACCGACTATGGATGAAAAAGAATTTGAAGATATTTGTTATATTTGCCGCAGACCGGAAAGCAAGGCGGGAAGAATGTTCCACCTGCCGAATAACATCTGTATCTGCGACGACTGTATGCACAAGACGATGGATGCGGTAAGTCAGTTCGATTATCAGCAGATGATGAATAATCCGATGTTCATGAACATGTTGAATAATCCGTTCAATCCGTATGGAGATCCGACAAAGTCGAATGGAACGTCAGGACAGAAATCTGCAGGCGGCGGAAACGAAAAAAGCGACGCAGAAACAACTGATGCAGAAACAACTGATGCACAGGATGGAAACAGCGCATCCGACAACACTGCCGCTGACATTCTGGAGGCATCCGATGGGGATGACGATTCCAAAAACGGCTCCGATGAATCCTCGGGCAACAGAAGAGGCTTCCCGAACATCAGCTTCATCAATCTTGCGGATTTCATGAACGACGGGATGCCGCAGAAACAGAAGATCAAGAAAAAAGGAACCGGCACAAAGCCGTTGATTGATTTAAAGTCCATTCCCGCACCACATAAGATTAAAGAGCAGCTTGATCAGTATGTGATCGGTCAGGAATATGCCAAAAAAGTCATTTCCGTAGCGGTTTACAACCATTATAAGAGGGTTGCCACCGGCACAATGGATGAGATTGAAATCGAAAAGTCCAATATCCTGATGATCGGACCTACCGGCAGTGGTAAGACCTATCTGGTAAAGACGCTGGCGAAGCTTCTGGACGTTCCGCTGGCGATTGCGGATGCAACCTCCCTGACAGAGGCGGGGGATATTGGTGATGACATCGAAAGCGTTGTGAGCAAGCTTCTCGCTGCAGCGGACAACGATGTGGATAAGGCGGAGCAGGGCATCATCTTTATCGATGAGATCGATAAAATCGCACGCAAGCACAACACGACTTCCCGGGATGTCTCCGGGGAATCGGTGCAGCAGGGCATGCTGAAGCTGTTGGAGGGAGCAGACGTGGAGGTTCCGGTCGGTGCGAACAGCAAAAACGCGATGGTTCCGCTCACAACAGTCAATACGAGAAATATTCTCTTTATCTGCGGCGGCGCGTTCCCGGATCTGGAAGAGATTATCAAACAGCGGCTGCGCAAAAAGACCTCGATCGGCTTTGATGCGGAGTTAAAGGATCGCTGGGATAAGGAAAAGGATATCCTTTCCATGGTAAAAGTGGAAGATCTGCGGACATTCGGCATGATTCCGGAGTTCTTGGGCCGTCTCCCTGTGATCTGCACGCTGGAGGGCTTGAACCGGGATATGCTGGTACGGATTTTGAAAGAGCCGAAAAACGCGATTTTGAAACAGTATCAGAAGCTTCTGGAGCTGGACGAGGTGAAGCTGGAGTTCACCGACGATGCACTGGAAGCGATCGCAGACAAGGCGATGGAAAAAGATACCGGTGCTCGTGCGCTTCGTTCGATTATTGAAGAATTTATGTTGGATATCATGTATGAAATTCCGAAGGATGACAATATCGGACGCGTGACGATTACCGGAGATTATATCCGGGGAACCGGTGGACCGCTGATTGATATCCGCAGTAACGGTTATTCGCTGGAAGAGCGGGATCAGATGAAACAGATCGCAGCGGCGGAAACGAAAGAAGCTTGAACTTTGAACTGCACGAAGAAAATGTTCGAAAGCTGAGAGTTCAACGGAATACTACAGGAACATATCAGCAATACTGCGCATATGCTGATATAAAATCCGCAGGGCACAGGGGGAAAAATCTGTGTCCAAAGGAGACAGATGAACTGTCGGGAAAAAATTCTTTCTGAAGATTATATGAGTATTTTGCTGGACTATGTGCCGGAGGAAGCGGATCAGGAGGACGAAGCCTTCTGCTATCAGCAGGTGGATGGAACTCTGGGAATTTATTATCTGGATCGGTCTGCGGTGCTGCCGCTTTCTCCGGTCAATTACCTGTATCGCTACCTTCCACAGCTGTTTTGCCTCGGTGCGTTTCCAGCGGCGGGAAGTCGGACGTTTCGGACAGAACCGTTGGAGGGCTCCGGGATCCTGGCACAGCAGCGGCCCCCGCTGGAGTTGACGGGGCGCAGGGTAGTGATGGCGTTTATCGATACCGGGATTTCTTATGAAAACCCGGTATTTCGCTATTCTGATGGCAGCAGCAGGATTCTGGCGATTTGGGATCAGACAGATCAGAGCGGACAGTCGCCGGAGGGTTTTTTATATGGAACGGAATACGTCCGGGAACAGATCGACCGGGCGTTGGAGCTGGAAGATCCGCACAGCCTGGTGCCGGAAAAAGATGAAATTGGACATGGAACCGCAGTGGCGAGCGTCGCGGCGGGAAGCCGTCTGGAAGAGGGCAGCCTGTTTACCGGTGCAGCGCCGGATTGCGAGATTGTAGCAGTCAAGCTTCGCCCGGCAAAACAATATCTCCGGGATTATTATCGGATCGCGGACAAAGAACCGGCATACAGTACAGACGATATTCTGCTCGCTGTGAAATATGTGCAACAGTTTGTGATCCCGCTGTACCGTCCGATTGTGATCTGCCTGGGGCTGGGGACGTCCTTTGGAAGCCACAGCGGCGTTTCGTTGTTTTCGGAGTATTTGCAGAGGATCGCGCGCAGCGTTTCACAGGCGGTGGTGATCGGGGGTGGAAATGAAGGAAACACGGCGGGCCATTTTCGGGGGAGACTGACCGAAAATCAGCAGCAGGTGGAGCTTCGGGTCGGAGAAGGCGTCACAGGATTTACGGCGGAGCTATGGGGAAGTAAGCCGTCAGTGTTCCGGCTTGCGGTTCGATCACCCGGCGGGGAGCAGCTGCCGGAGGTGGAATTTGGTCTGGGCAGCACAGTGGAATACACGTTTGTCTATGAAAAGACGCGGATACAGATTACAGATACTGCAAACGAACGCAATACCGGAGATCAGTTGATGCTGATCCGCTTTACAGCACCGTCTCCTGGCGTCTGGACATTTTTAATCCGTGGAGCACGGGTATTTCCGGAAAGTATTTTTGATATTTGGCTTGCACCGCAGCAGTTTCGAAGCGGCGAGCTGTTTTTTCTGGTTCCAGACCCGGATGTGACGCTCACAGTTCCCTCCTATACGACAGATGCGGTGACGGTCACTTTTTATAATAGTGAAAACGGAAGCTTTTATTACCGCAGCGGCAGGGGCTTTGGCAGAACCGGGGAGATCAAGCCGGATCTGGCGGCGCCGGGCGTGGAGATCAGCACGGTAAACGGCCCCTACAGCGGCAGCTCTATGGCGGCTGCACTTACGGCAGGAGCCTGTGCGCAGCTGATGCAGTGGTGCGTTGCGGAGAACAATTACTCGAGGATTTCCGGAAGGGGAATCCAGACGTTTCTAAGTCGCGGTGCGCGAGAACAGGCACAGGAAGAATACCCGAGCAGAAGATGGGGCTACGGACAACTGGACATGAGGAGGACATTTGATGAAATTGCAGGAAATTATCCGGAATAACTACAAATTTGCAGGAATCGCTGCAGCATCCTTCTTGATTGATGAGGGAATGAAAAATTGCGTAGAAGAATACGACGTGCTGGATACGCCGAAGGAAATTTTAGATGGAAAGGCGGTTCTGCGGCGCTATCACAACAAGGGCGCATTTTTAAATTTCGGAGAACAAAAACGAAAGCTGGTGACATTGCTGTCCGTTCTTCTGACGGTGGCAGTGCTGGTGGTGTTTGTGCTGACGCTTGGAATGCGCGGGAAAAAGCTTTTGAAGGCCGGGTTATCGCTTTTACTGGGCGGCGCTTTTTCTAATACCTACGACCGCGTGATGCGGGAATATGTCGTGGATTATGTCAGCCTGAAAACAGGAATCGCAGCGATCGATCGCGTGGTATTCAATCTGGCGGATCTTTGCATCCTGATCGGTACGATGGCGGTGGTGCTGGGTACGAGTGAACTGTAAAAAAATCCGCAATTTATAGTTGACAAAACAGGAGAGACTGATTATTATACACATAAACATAGCAAACAAATAGGTTTAAAGAAACGGCGCATATATGCACAGTTTCGGCAGCATCGGATATTTACAGAACCAAACGATTTGTGATATGATAAAGGCTGATGTGTGATGGTTCGGAAATCCGAACCTAATCCTGAAAAACCAGGCATCTGAGAGGATGCTGGGAAGGCAGAGTGATAAAAGTGGAACCAATGATACGGATTGCAGGCGTCAGTAAGACGTTTTCTGTCAAAGACAATAAGGTGGAAGCACTGAAAAATGTCAGTCTTGACATTGCAAAGGGTGATATTTACGGCATCATCGGTATGTCCGGCGCAGGCAAAAGCACGCTGGTACGATGCTTAAACTTCCTGGAACGGCCCACAGAGGGTACTGTTTATGTGGAGGGACAGGATCTTTCTACCCTGGATGCAAAACAGCTGCGACAGCTGCGCAAGCATGTTGCAATGATCTTTCAGAATTTTAATCTGCTGATGCAGCGGACGGTTCTGGATAATGTATGCTTCCCGATGGAAATTGCGGGCGTGGATAAAAAGACAGCCCGGGAAAAGGCAAGGGAATTTTTAAAGGTAGTAGAGCTTTCCGACAAAGAGAAAGCATATCCGGCACAGCTGTCCGGCGGACAGAAGCAGCGAGTAGCGATCGCAAGGGCGCTGGCAATGAACCCGACGATCCTGCTGTGTGATGAAGCGACCAGTGCCCTGGATCCTACTACGACAAAGTCAATTCTGGCTTTGTTAAAGGATATTAACGAAAAATACGGCATTACGATCGTGATCATAACACACTCCATGGAAGTTGTTCAGGAAATCTGTACCCATGTGGCAATCATTGATGCAGGAGAGCTGGCAGAAAATGGTACAGTGGCAGATGTTTTTGCAAGTCCCAAGTCCAGAGCTGCAAAGAAGCTGGTATTTCAGGGGGATCAGAAGGTGGCGATTATGAAGAGCCGCCGCTGCATCCGCATCGTATTTACGAAGAACTCTTCTTTCGAACCTGTGATTGCGAACATGGTTCTGGAATGCAGGGCGAGCGTCAATATTCTGATGGCGGATACCCAGGACATCGGCGGAATTGCAACCGGTCAGATGATTCTGCAGCTTCCGGAGGAAAATCAGACCGCAGACAAGATGATTGCGTATCTGAGAGAAAAAAATCTTACAGTAGAGGAGTTGAAGGATTATGTTGAGTAGCAAGGAAATTAGCATGCTGATCGAGGCTACCGGCACATCCGTCTATATGACGCTGGCCTCTACCCTGATGGCATATGTGATCGGTCTCCCGATCGGAATTTTACTGGTTGTATGCGCACCGGGCGGCTTGAAGCCCAAGGCTGTGCTGTATAAGATCCTGGATTTTATCGTAAATATTACGAGATCCATTCCGTTCCTGATTCTGATGCTGCTTGCAACGCCGCTGGCACGTCTGGTGACAGGCAAATCCTATGGTGCAAATGCAACGATCATTTCACTGACACTGGCAGCAGCACCGTTTATTGCCCGTCTGGTGGAGTCTTCTCTTCTTGAGGTGGACAAGGGTGTGATTGAGGCGGCTCAGAGTATGGGTGCAAGTATCTGGCAGATCGTTTTTAAGGTGCTGATCGGAGAGGCAAGAGTTTCTCTGATCGTCGGTTCCACGATTGCACTGGGGACTGTGCTTGGCTATACTGCAATGTCCGGTGCCATCGGCGGCGGCGGCTTAGGGGATGTGGCGATCCGTTACGGCTATTCCAGATGGGATACCAAAATCCTTCTGGCGACGGTTGTACTGCTTGTTATTCTGATGCAGATTATTCAGATTGTCGGCAGCCGTTTATCCAAGAAACTGGACAGAAGACTGACCCATTGAGGAGCAGGATATTCTGTTTAGTCATAGAGTGGTTCCGGATACCAGAAAATCCGGCCGAGAGAGGAGAATATTATGAAAAGAAAAGTACTGGCACTGGCATGCACACTGGCACTGAGCGCAGGTCTGCTGGCAGGCTGCGGCAGCAGCACAGATACTGCTGCAGAAGCAGAGAGCACTGTAGCAGCTGTTGAAAGCACCGAAGCTGCCGAAGCAGAATCTACCGAGGCAGAAAGCACAGATACTGCAGCAGAAGTGGAATCCAAAGGCACCATTACGGTAGCAGCAACTCCTGTTCCTCATGCAGAAATCCTGGAAGCAGCAAAAGATCTGATGGCTGCAGAAGGCTGGGATCTGGAAATCGTAGAATTTACCGATTACGTACAGCCTAACGAAGTAGTAGAGAGCGGCGATGTAGATGCAAACTACTTCCAGCACGTGAATTACTTAAACAGCTATAATGAAGAAAAAGGAACGCACCTTGCGATCGCAGGCAAGATCCATTACGAGCCTCTTGGTCTGTATCCCGGCAAGCAGAGCGACCTTGACGCAATCACAGACGGCGCTGAAATCGCAGTTCCCAACGATACAACAAACTGTGCAAGAGCACTGCTGTTACTGGAGGCAGAGGGCCTGATCAAGCTGGATCCCGAAGCTGGTATCACCGCAACAGAGAATGACATCGTTGAGAATCCTCACAACATCAAGATCGTTCCTCTTGCAGCGGAGCAGGTAGCCCGTACTCTGGAAGATGTTGACTTCGGTGTTATCAACGGCAACTACGCTATGGAGGCTGGACTGACCAGTGCAGATGCAGTTGCTCTGGAGTCTGCTGATTCCGAAGCGATCCAGCAGTATGTAAACGTGGTTGCAGTTAAGGAAGGCAACGAGAACAACGAAGGTGTACAGGCACTGGTAAAGATTCTGAAATCTGATGAGATCAAAGACTTCATCAACGAGAATTATAAGGGCAGCGTTGTTCCTTACGACGGAGAATAATTTCCGCGAAGGGCAGCTTTGAACCTGTAAAAGCGATGAACGAAATGAAATAATGGAACATTTTCGGTCTGCTGTGAAAACAGTGCCGATAGAAAACTGCCATCTGACGGGAAACTGCCGGGTGGCAGTTTTTTTATCGTATAGGAAACTTCGTTTCCATACGATAAAAATGCTCCGCGAGGATGCGCACTCGGCGCAGGGGCAGATGGTTGCAGAGCATGTATTCTATTGTTTTACCTGAAAGGTAAGATGTGATATAATGAGCACGAAAGAAAAACAAGCGACGCCGAAGGCGGAATTTGTAATTAGGAGACTGGAATGAAACGATTTTTAGGATGGTTGGATCGCCGTTGGTACCTGTTTTTGGCAGGCGGCTGTATCGGCGCAGAGTTGCTGGTATTTTTGATTTTTCGGGAGAACAGCTATTTTACAGTGCAGGATAACCTCGATCTGTTTGTCGCGCACTTTCAGGTACTGAGCCACTCAAACAGCTGGTTTGCACACGGCGCGACGGTTCCGATGCTGGGCGGCATCAGCCGGGACAGCCTGAGCAGCGAATGGAACCTATACAATATTTTGTATACATTTATGCCGGTATTTTGGGCGTACCTGACGGGGTATTTTTTGAAAATCCTGATCGGGACAGGTTCTTTTGTGCTGCTGGCAAAGGATGTCTATCAGAAAGCGTATCTGCGGTACCGGGGAATCGCCTGGGCGGCTGGGCTGTGCTATGGACTTCTGCCGCTGTTCCCGGCATATGGAATCGCGTTTACATCGATTCCGCTCGCAGTGCTTATTTTACGGCGGATCTATCGGAAAGAGGGAAAATGGTGGTATGCACTGCTTTTTGTCTACCCGTTTTTATCGTATTTTTCCTACTTCGGATTTTTTCTGCTGGCGTATCTGGTGTGTGCGGTTGTGATTGTGTCGATTCGAGACAAAAAATTCTGCGGTCGTCTGGCAGTCGCTGTGCCGGTGCTGGCGGCTGGCTATGTTTGCTTTGAATATCGTCTGTTTGGACAGATGCTGTTTTCGGATGTCAAGACGATACGGGAAACGATGGTAGAGAGCAATTTGAACTTTTCCGAGGTACTCGGTCAGATCAGGGAAGCGTTTTTGACGCCGGTGTTCCATGCGGCTTCCGACCATGCAGTTTTCGTGCTGCCGGTGTGCGTAATTGTACTCGTTTGGCAGCTGGTGGCGGCAGTTCAGAAGAAAAATCTGAAAAAGTTCAAAAGCAGCGCGCTTTTGTGGGTGCTCTTGCTGATCGTGTTCAATTGTCTGGTGTATGGACTGTACTTTCAGGGGGACTTCCGGGGATTGTTTGAAACGCTTCTGCCTCCATTAAAAGGTTTCCAGTTCAATCGAACCGTATTTTTCAATCCGTTTTTATGGTATGCAGCGCTGTTTCTGGCGTTAAAAGCGCTCTACGATACCGGAAAGCTTTTCTGGAAACGGATCGCAAATCTGGCAGCGTGCATTGCAGCTGCTGTAATTTTGCTCACACCTGCGGTTTACAATGAATTTTACTGGACCTGCTATCACCAGGCGTACCGTGCAGTGAAGCATACAGAGGTCAATCTGTTGAACTTCCGGGAATACTACAGCACCGACCTGATGGAGGAGATCAAGGCGAATATCAATTATGATGGAGAATATGCGGCCGGCTACGGATTGAACACCGCTGTGCTGGAATACAGCGGGATTTCCACGCTGGACGGCTATCTCGGTTTTTACCCACAGAGCTATAAGGAAGAATTTACGAAGCTGATCTGGCCTGCCTATGAGAGAGTGCCACAATGGCAGACCTATTACGGGGAATGGGGCGCACGGGCCTACCTGTTTGCCGGGAGCGGCGAGAGTATTTACAATCCTTACCGCAATCAGGAGCTGTGGGATCACCATTTATATTTAGACAGTGAACAGTTTGTAAAAATGGGCGGAAAATATCTTTTTTCCCGTTATGAGCTGGATAATGCAGAAGAGTTGGGCTTCACACTGCGGGGAGTTTATTCGAATGAAAACTCGCCGTATACAATTTACCTGTACGAAATTTGACAAAGTATTTGATACATGATATGATTGTGAGTAATGACCGCAGAGAGCGGTGCTGACAGATAAGGATAAGGGGGACATGTAAAATGCCGATCAGAATCAGCAATTATGCTGGAAAATTTGGATGGAACGCGAGAAAATATTTTCCCAGACTGGCATCTGAACTTTACCTGAAGCTTCAGTTTACGACCAGAGGAAAGGTACAGCAGGACTATATCGACTATTTTCTGAATGCACCGGAAATTCCGCATCCGCATGTAGTAAACCTGGAGACAATCAATCGCTGCAACTCGACCTGCGAGTTCTGTACGGCGAACAAAAATGCAGAAAAGCGCCCCTACGCCCGCATGTCGGAGGAGCTTTACTACAGCATTATTGATCAGTTAAGGGACTGGAACTACAAGGGACATCTGACCCTGTACGGAAACAATGAGCCCTGGCTGGATACCAGAATCGTAGAGTTCCATAAATACGCAAGAAAACAGCTGCCGGACTGCTTTATCTTTATGTCCACGAACGGACTGATCCTGGACATCGATAAGGTAAAATCGATCATTCCGTATGTCAACCAGCTGATTATCAATAACTACTGTCTGGACATGAAGCTGCATGACAACATTCAGGAGATCTACAATTATGTCAATGCGCATCCGGATGAATTCAAGGATGTTGATATCCTGATTCAGATGCGCTATCTGAAAGAAGTCCTGACCAACCGTGCAGGCAGCGCACCGAACAAAAAGGCAACCAGCAAGATTATCAAAGAAACCTGCCTGATGCCGTTTACCGATATGTGGATCACACCCAACGGCAAGCTGGGTATCTGTTGCTGCGATAACTTTGAAGTGACGGATTTCGGTAACCTGAACAATATCTCGTTGAAGGACGCATGGAACAGTGCCCTGTACAAACGGCTGCGTACTGCAGTAAAGGACGGCAGACAGAACTGGGAGTTCTGTAAACACTGTGACTTTATTGACACGAAGCTGCGCACGGACATTGCGAAAGAAGCAATGAAAGAAGCAGGATACGGCAAATACGCGAAATAAACGTCGGTTCATGCGTAAAAGCAGCTGCGCAGCAGCAGAGCGCATCGAAGATGCAGCTTTGCGGATGACACGGACGAACTGCACTGAAATTAAAAAGAAAAAACAGGCTGTAGCCTCTGGCAGGAAACTATGTCAGAAAGGCTGCAGCCTGTTTTGGTTTTAGCAGGACGCAGAAACGGCGAAAGGAAACCGCTTTGCGCCGGGTTCTCTTTCGCCGTGTAATTCATGACAATAAAATGCTCGCAGAGCGTGCATTCTATTGTTCGTTTCTGTCTCAGTTTTTCGCTTCGTGATATTCTTTTTCCGTATTGACGTTCCAGATGTTGGAGCGGTCGCGGATACCGTTTACGATGTTGTGTACGACCTCGAAAGAGGTGCACATCGAATGGTCGATGTTGTTGTAGCGGTGCTGACCGTTTCTGCCGACACAGTAGAGGTTGTCGATGCCGTTGAGCCAGTGGATCAGAGTGTCGATTTCCTCGTAGGTGTCGAAGTAAGCGGGATAAGCTTTTTTAACAGATTCGGAATGCGTATCAAGCACGTCATCCTTGCTGTCGATCATGCCCATTTTGATGATCTCGTCCACAGCAAAGTCAGAAAACTCCTGATCGGACATATTCCAGAGCTTATCGCCTTCGTTGCAGAAGTATTCCAGACCGATCCATACGGTATGCTCGAGATCGACAACCATGTAAGGCGACCAGTTGTTGTAAATCTGGAAACGGCCGAGCTGTACGTTGCGGTCATGGACATAAACCCAGTTGTCCGGAACGATGTTGCCGACGGTTTTGATCTTGGTCTTGTTTTTCAGATTGAGCTTGCGCACCAGAACGCCCAGTGTGCGGTAATCACGGTAAGGAAGTCCTGCCGCAATTTTGGCTTCTTTTTCCGGAACGTCGTTCATACCGCCGACGAGATCGCGGATCGGCATGGAGGAAATGAAGACGTCAGCTTCTTCGCGGATCTTCTTGCCATCCTGCTCGTAGGTCAGAGCGACGATGTGGTCGTTTGCATCTTTTTCCAGACCGACAACCTTGCAGCCCTTTAAGATTTTACCGCCCAGCTTTTCGATTTCGGAAGCGGTTACGTCCCACAGCTCGCCGGGACCGAGCTTGGGATAGCGGAAGGATTCGATCAGGGAGGTTTCTACCTGATGTGCTTTTTTGGTCGGTACGATTTTCCAGAGGATGTCTTTTAAAATCGCAATAATGGAAAGTCCCTTTACGCGCTGTGCACCCCAGCTGGGATCGATATCCCTGGGATGACGTCCCCAGAGGTTCTCGGTGTAGTGTTCAAAGAACATGGAATAGAGTTTTTTACCGAAACGGTTAATATAGAAATCCTCGAGGGAGTTTTCCGGGCGTTTGTGGATCAGGCTCGCGAGATAGCTGAAGCCGACCTGCATCGTCTGGAGAAAACCCATGTTCATGAAAAGCTCAGGCTTTAACTGAATCGGGTAATCGTAGAATTTCTGGTCAAAATAAATACGGGACACGCGGTTTCGGTTTAGCATAACGCGGTCTTCTTTCTGGGGATCAGGACCGCCCTTTTCCAGCGGAACGTCGCGCTGCAGCATGATATCGTCCGCTGCGGGAGCCCCCTGCATGGGAAGCATCTGTTCCCACCATGCATTTACTTCCGGAACCTTGGAGAAAAAGCGGTGACCGCCCATATCCATACGGTTTCCTTTATAGTTGACGGTCTTGGAAATACCGCCCATATGAAAACTCTCTTCAAATACAGTTACTTCGTACTCATCGGACTGCTTTAACAGTTCGTATGCCGCGGTAAGGCCGGCAGGGCCCGCGCCGATGATAAAGGCTTTTTTCATGAAACAGGATTCCTTTCTCTGATCTTGTACTTTCGGTAAGACATTATAATACGTCAATTATCTTTTATTGTAACATACATACAGGCGCTGTTCAAGCAGGAAATCAGACTGCAGGAAAGGACAGGTGAACTGGTGTATGATGTTAAGATCGTGCTAAAAACCTAAAAAAGGGACGCAAAATACACCTGAAGTCGACAGGAGATTGCAAAATGATGTATTTCAAATTCTTTTCGGAGGGGAAAAAGTTCTATATAATGAGATATGCAGTTTTGTATGACGAATAAAGCTGCATGGGGATTGAGCCGAAGGGCTCGTGATTTTGAGGATGTCCATAGCATGGACAGAAGGGAGATTGCATGAACAGCATCTTATTATCAACGCAGGAATGCGGCAGCCAGGAACTTCTTCAACTGACGGAAATGCTTTGCAGGGAACAGGATTTTCAGATCATTGTTTCAAGGGCGTTTCCCTTTATGGAAAAGGAAAGGAAAACAAAAACCGTAGAAAACAGGGCAGGCGATTTGTTGACAAAGCTCGGGTTAAGGCGAATCTGAAGGGCGTTGTCTATTTGAAGGCAGCTGCGAGAATCGGTCTTGAGGACAGGGAAGAGCTGGAAGGCATAACGAAACGACTGTATCCGGCCATCGCAAAGGAATGCAGGACCTGTGCCGGCAGAGTAGAGCATGCAATCCGGCATGCCATTCATACGAGCTGGGAAAAGGGAGATGTCAGGCAGCAGCGCATGGTGTTTGGATACGACAGGGAAAGTGGAAACCGTCCGACAAACGCGGAGTTTATCGCACGCATGATTGACTGTCTGGAACGGCAGGATCATCTCTTATATTCCTGATTCGTAACTGTTCCGTACCCTCACAGTTACCCCGATTCTTTCCTTCGGAAAATCAGATCTAATTGAATAAAAATGTTCAAAGGGGAACAGCGTTTGGCACAAGTTGCGCCAGAAACGGACTGTTCCCCTTTTATAGTGGACAGATAGCCGCAGGCTTCGGGTTACGCTGCCTGGTCGGGGACGATACGTCAGGAACTATCCCCAACCGGTCTGCAGCTTATGCTTTCTCACCCGATCCGATCTGCCAGCAGCATGTCGATCAGGCAGCGTGCAGCAGCGCCGAGAGGACGGCTGGGATCCCGCACGAGACAGATGTAGCGGCTCGGAATTTCCTCTGTAAGGGGAATCGAAATAATGCGTTTTTCAGAAAGTGCCTGCGCTGCCAGATCCTCCGGCATAAACGCAAGCCCCAGATTATGGCTGACAACAGGCAGCAGCAGGTCGGCGCTGGCAAGCTCGATATCGTAGTTGAGGGGAAGTCCGTGGGCGGCAAAGAAGTTCTCATAAAACTGATGGGACATGGTTGCCTCCGTCAGACCGGCGAGAGGATACTGTATCAGCTCCTGCAGGGAGATGGGCTTATCCATGAGCGCAGAAAAACGGGGGCCGCCGACTAAAATGCTGCGAACGGGACGAAGCCGGACTGTGCTGTAAGGCTTTTCAATCTGCAGAGGGGTTGGAACAACAGCAACGTCGGTTCGCCCTTCCTTTAAATCGGAAAGCACGTGGGCAGTGGTTCCGTTACTGATGCGGATTTTGACATCCGGATGCTCCTTCTGGAACAGCGCCAGCCGATCCAACAGCAGACAGTGGAGAGCGGTTTCGGTTGCTCCGACGCTGACTGCTCCACCGTGCAGGCCGAGGGAAAGCCCGAGCTCCTCTTCGCCTCGCAGGATGCGTTCACAGGCGGGAGCAACATATCGGTAAAGCATCTCGCCCTCCGGAGTCAGGGTGACGCCGTGACGGGAACGGATAAAAAGGCGGCAGCCCAGCTCGCTTTCTAAGTTCTGGATGCTCCGGGTCACGGACGGCTGGCTGGAAAGCAGCATGGTAGCAGCACGCGTGAAGTTTTTATATTTGGCAACATAATAAAAGGTCCTGTAGTAATCAAAGCTTGCAGACATGGGAAATCGTCCTGGGATCGTGAAAAAAATCACAGATTTTATTCAAAAGCAGACATAAAAGCAATTCTGCGATACGTTTTTGATATTACACACATATCAGATTTATATTTTTAAAAAAAGGGTAAATCTAGTATAATACGCACGGAGCAAATTGAAAAGCATTTATAACGTACATGCTCAAAACAGTAGAAAAGGAGGCATGTGAACATGGGGCAGTCCATTGAAGAAGTCTTAAACAGGCTTGTGGCTGTGGAAGACGCCGCACAGCAGATGCAGGATGCGGTGGATGCACAGAAAAAGGAACTCGCTGCTCAGATGGAAGAAAAGAAAAAACAGTTTGACAGTATGCTGGAGTTAAAGACAGAACAGAAGACCGAAGAACTGGAAGCAAACATGGAGCACGAGAAGGCAGCCGCGCTGGAAAAACTCCGGGAGGAAACGAAAAAACAGCTTGCCGGAATGCAGCACAAGTATGATACAGAGCACGACAGGATTTCGGATGAAATTCTGCAGTCCATGATTAAGGATGTGAGCAGATGAGTTTATTTCGTTACAGCGGTCTGACGACGAAGGTACGGGCCATGAGCGGTGCGCTTTTGAGCAAAGAGGATTTTGACCAGATCAGCACCCTTGGCAATGTTCCTGAGGTTGTCGCATGGCTGAAAAAGAAGCCGTCCTATGGGAAGGTGCTCGGAAATGAAAATGAGAACACCATGCATAGAGGACAGGCGGAGGGAAGGATCAAACGTTCCTTCTACGCTGATTTTTCCAAGCTGTACCGGTTTTCCAACATGGAGCAGAGAAATTTTCTGGATACGTATTTCAGACGCTACGAAATCACCTGTTTAAAAAACATTGTACAGGCGATCCTGTCAGACAGCCCGACACTTGCGGATGTTTCCGATTATGAGGAAGCCTTTGCGAAGCATTCGGCATTTCCGTTAAAGAAGGCAGCGTCTGCAGATTCGATGGAGACGCTGGTCAGCGTCCTTTCGGATACTCCTTACGGGGATGTGCTGCGCAAGGTGGCAGGCAGCGGGTCCACAACCCTGTTTGACTATGAATTTGCATTGGATATGTTTTATTTCAGGGATCTCTGGAAACGTGTCAGAAAAGAATTGAAAAAAGAAGACCGGGAAGCAGTGCTGGAATCGGTGGGTGTTGCAATCGATACCCTGAATCTGCAGTGGATTTACCGTGCCAAACGCTATTACGGGATGAAAGCGGCAGATGTCTATGCCCTGATCATTCCGGTGCATTACCGGCTGAACCTGGAGCAGGTCAAACGAATGGCGGAGGCGGAGAGCACAGAAGAAATGTTGAACTTCGCAAAAGAAACCAGGTATGGAAAATATCTGCAGGAAATGGAAAAACCGAATCTGGAACGGGTCGGCAGTATGATCCAGGAAAACGTGCACCGTGCGCTGATGAGACAGAACCCCTATTCAGCTGCATGCCTGGAAGTCTATTTATATAGGAAAGAACAGGAAGTGCACAGGATCATCACGGCGATGGAATGCGTCAGATACGGTTTGCCGGCTGAAAAAATCAGAGAATACCTGGCATAAAGGAAGGTGCGGCAAAATTGATTGAAAAAATGAAATTTATCAGTGTGATCGGGCCAAAGGATCAGCTCGACACAGTAACCAGGCAGTATCTTTGCCGGTATGAGATACAGCTGGAAAATGCGATGGGCGAATTGAAGCATTTAAACAACATTACACCCAACGCAGAGTTGAACCCTTACCGGGAAGCAGCAGGAAGAGCAGCAGAGATCGCTGCGCTTTATGGAAGCAAAGCAACGGCAGTGAGAGACATGGATGTGGATACAGCCATGGAACGGATCACTGAAGTTCAGAACAGAATTCAAAAGGCAGACAGGGAGACAGATGCACTGGAAAAGGAACTGAAAAAGGAGCGGGGACTGCTGGATGCGGTCAGCCCCTATCAGGAGCTGCATTTTGATATTTCCAGGATCCTTCACTTTAAAGAAGTAAGGTTCCGTTTCGGCAGACTTCCAGTCGGCTACTATGAGCGTTTAAAAACCTACGCATACGACGATGCCTGCACGATTTTTGAAAAATGCAAGGAGACGGAGGATTATGTTTGGGGCGTTTATTTCGTTCCGGCGGCAGAAGCCAAAAAGGTGGATGCGATTTATGCTTCTCTCCATTTTGAACGGATTCATCTGGAGGATGCCTACGAGGGTACCGTTGATGAGGCCTGCCGGGAATTAAAGGAAAAAACAGATGCCCTGGAGCAGCAGATCACAGCAGTGAGAGCAGAGCTTGCAAAAGAATTAAATGGGATGTCTGAATCGATCTCTGCTGCAAGCAAGACCCTTGCGTATGAATCCAAGCTGTTTGATGTCCGCAAGCTGGCGGCATTTACCAAGGCGAAAAACGAAACCTTCTTCATCCTCTGTGGATGGATGGAAAACAAGGAGGCAGATCTGCTGAAAAAGGAGCTGGAAGAGGATCCGGATATTTTCTGTACACTGGAAGAAAATCCGGACAGAAGAGTTTCAATCCCTCCGACTCGTCTGAAAAACCCGAAGCTGATCAAGCCGTTCGAAATGTTTATCCAGATGTATGGCCTGCCGAACTATCAGGAATTTGACCCGACACTGTTCGTGGCGTTGTCCTATTCGATTATCTTCGGTGCAATGTTCGGTGATGCGGGACAGGGTCTGGTGCTGTTGATCGGCGGATATTTATTGTACCATTTTAAAAAGATCAACCTGGCAGCAGTTCTTTCGAGCTGCGGATTCTTCTCTACAATTTTCGGACTCCTCTATGGCAGTGTATTTGGCTTTGAGGACTGGATCCCGGCGCTGTGGCTGCGCCCGACGGAGGCAATGACGAATCTGCCGGTGATCGGAACACTCAATACCGTATTTGTTGTGACGATCACCATCGGTATGGGACTGATTCTTCTGACGATGATCTTCCATATGATCAATTCCCTCAGGGAGAAAAGGCCCGGAGAAGCACTGTTTGATACGAACGGACTTGCAGGCTTTGTATTTTACGGTGCAGTTGTTGCAGTCATCATGCTGTTCATGACCGGACATACCATTCCGGCAGCAGGTGTTTTGGTTGTAATGTTTGTAGTACCGCTTTTGGTCATCGTCTGCAAGGAGCCGCTCAGTGCCCTTGTGGAAAAGAAAAAGTATCAGGATGAAAACGGACCGGTGATGTTCGTGGTGCAGGGTTTCTTCGAATTATTTGAAGTATGCTTAAGCTATTTTTCCAACACCCTGTCCTTTGTCCGTATCGGTGCATTTGCAGTCAGCCATGCGGCGATGATGCAGGTGGTTATGATGCTGGCAGGCGCAGAAAACGGACAGGCACCCAACGTGATCGTTGTGATCGTCGGCAATCTGGTTGTAATGGGTATGGAAGGTCTGATCGTAGGCATTCAGGTACTCCGTTTACAGTATTATGAATTTTTCAGCCGCTTCTACAAAGGGGACGGCAGAAAATTTGAACCCTATTTATCAAAGGAAGAAAACATTTAAGGAGGTCATTTGTCATGACAAAAGTTTTATTATTCGCAGCACTTGTAGCTTGTATCGCAGTTCCGTTCCGTGTATTTGTAAAAGGGGAACAGACAAAGCACAGATATAAAACAACCCTGGCATTAAACGGCGTAATGTTCTTTGGACTGATGCTTTTTACCGGCGTTATGATGTTCTCCGGCAACGCATTTGCAGCAGAGACTGCTGAAACTGCAGCAGTTGCAGCAAGCAGCACAGCAACCGGTCTTGGTTATATTGCAGCCGCACTTTCCATCGGCATGTCCTGTATCGGCGGTGGTATCGCCGTAGCGAGTGCAGCAAGCGCAGCACTTGGTGCAATCAGCGAAGATTCCTCTATCCTCGGTAAGTCCCTGATCTTTGTAGGTCTGGCCGAAGGTGTCTGCCTGTATGGTCTGATCATCGCCTTCATGATCATTGGTAAGCTTTAATGAAAATGTATCTGATCAGCGACAACATTGATACCTGGACAGGAATGCGGCTGGCAGGAGTAGAAGGTGCGGTGGTCCACGAGAAACAGGAGCTGAAGGCAGAAATCGACAAGGTGCTTGCCGATAAGGAAATCGGCATCCTGCTTTTGACGGAAAAATTCGGAAAGGAATTTCCGGATATCATCGATCATATCAGGTTGGAGCGGAAGTTACCGCTGATTGTGGAAATCCCGGACAGACACGGCACAGGCCGTGCACCGGATTTCATCACATCTTATGTGAATGAAGCGATCGGAATCAATATCTGAAAAAGAGCTGCATAGGCGCAGCATCTTTTAGGAGATATTTCGGAGGAGACCATGACAATAGACGAAAAGCTGCAGCATTTTATGGATGTGACCACAGAAAAGGTCAATGCAGAAAATGCCAAACAGATGCAAGAATATGAGCAGGGACTGGAAAAGGTCTATGAGGATTACAAAGAGACGGCCCTGCGCAAATCCGAGCTTGCACTGAAGTTAAAAGAAGAAAGCTTAAAGAAGCAGATGAACGCAGATCTGGCAGCAGAACAGATCCTGATCCGGGAACAGACCGGAAAGCTCCTGCGGGAGTTGGATGAAAAGCTTTCTTCCGAAGTAAAGGGAAAGCTGGAACGCTATATGGCGACCAGCGCATATGAAACCTATCTGGTAAATCAGACGCGTGAAATTGTGAAATTTGCAGATGGAGACGACGTGACCGTTTATATCGATCCGGAGGATATCTGCCATAAGAATGCGATTTCTGCAGGTGCAAACGTAGCCGTTACTGTGAGTGAATACAGCTTCGGCGGAGGTGTGCGTGCGGTAATTTCCAAACGCGGCATACTGATCGACCAGTCCTTTGATACGAAACTGAAGGAAGCTTTTGATGGAAAGGAGGCGAGCCTTAGATGGAAAACTCGTTAAGCATTTATGGGATCAACGGCCCGCTGGTCACTGTCAAAGGTAAGACAGATTTAAAGATGAGCGAGATGGTATACGTCGGCAAAGAAAAGCTGGTCGGCGAAGTGATCCGTCTTTCTCCGGAGCTGGCGACGATTCAGGTATTTGAAGAGACCTCCGGCTTAAAGCCCGGAGAGCTGTTGTATCCGACGGGCGCAACACTTTCTGTTACCCTGGCACCCGGCATCGTGTCCAATATCTTTGATGGTATTGAGCGCCCCCTTGCCGAAATTGAGAAAAAATCCGGTAAATATATCGACAGAGGCTTCTCTATGGATTCTCTGGATACTCACAGGAAATGGCAGACGAAGCTGTGTGTAAAGCCCGGAGACAGAGTGTCCGGCGGTACGATTATTGCAGAGGTACCGGAAACTCCCGCCATTGTGCATAAGGTAATGGTGCCTCCAGACGTGGAGGGTATTGTGGAAACAGTTGTTCCGGACGGTGAGTATACGATCAACGATACGATCGTAACTCTGCTGTTAAAGGATGACAGCGTAAAAGAGCTGACCATGACCCAGAAATGGCCGATCCGTATTCCCAGACCGAATCAGAAACGACATCCGGCATCCCGCCCGCTTGTAACCGGACAGCGTATCCTGGATACCCTGTTCCCTATCGCAAAGGGCGGCACAGCGGCGATCCCCGGTGGCTTCGGTACCGGTAAGACCATGACTCAGCACGCAATCGCAAAATGGTCTGATGCAGATCTGATCGTTTATATCGGCTGCGGTGAGCGAGGAAACGAGATGACGGAGGTTCTGGAGGATTTCTCCAAGCTGATCGACCCCAAGTCCGGAAATCCCATGATGGACCGTACCGTTCTGATCGCCAATACCTCCAACATGCCGGTGGCTGCCCGTGAGGCGAGCATTTACACCGGTCTGACACTGGCAGAGTATTATCGTGATATGGGCTACCATGTAGCGATCATGGCAGATTCCACCTCCCGTTGGGCAGAGGCACTGCGTGAGCTGTCCGGACGTCTGGAAGAAATGCCGGCAGAGGAAGGCTTCCCGGCATATCTGGCGAGCCGTTTGTCTGCGTTCTATGAAAGAGCCGGTATGGTAGAAAACTTAAATGGAACTGAAGGAAGTGTTACGATCATCGGTGCGGTATCTCCGCAGGGCGGCGATTTTTCCGAGCCCGTTACCCAGAATACGAAGCGTTTCGTGCGCTGCTTCTGGGGACTGGATAAAAACCTGGCATATTCCCGTCATTTCCCTGCGATCAACTGGCTGACCAGCTACAGCGAATACCTGCCCGATCTGGCGAGCTGGTATGCAGATAATGTAGGCTCTGATTTTATTGATGACAGAAATCAGATGGTAGCGATCCTGAACCAGGAAAGCAGTCTGATGGAGATCGTAAAGCTGATCGGCAGCGACGTTTTGCCGGATGATCAGAAGCTGACTCTGGAAATCGCCAGAGTTATCCGTCTGGGCTTTTTACAGCAGAACGCATTCCATCCGCAGGATACGTCTGTGCCTCTTGCAAAGCAGCAGAAGATGATGGAGACGATCCTGTATCTTTACGAGAAATCCAAAGCACTGGTATCCATGGGGATGCCCATGTCCGTGCTGAAAGAAGATAAAATTTTTGACCGGGTAATTTCCATTAAATACGATGTGGAAAATGACCGACTGGACAAATTTGATGATTACAAAAAGGCAATCGACAAGTTCTATGACGACGTGATTGCACGCAATGCATAATGGAGGGGAAAAACGATGGCAATTGAATATTTGGGATTAAACAGTGTCAACGGCCCCTTCGTCGTGCTGGAGGGTGTCAAGGGCGCGGCTTATGATGAGATCGTGGAGATCGTTGCAGACGGTAAGGAAAAAAAGCTTGGCCGTATCGTAGAGATCAACGAGGACAAGGCGGTTGTACAGGTGTTTGAAGGCACAGATAACCTTTCCTTAAAAAATACCCATACAAGACTGACCGGACATCCGATGGAAATCGGGCTGACGGATCAGCTCCTTGGCAGAACCTTTAACGGTATCGGTGCCCCGATCGACAATCTTGGTGAAGTTGCAGCAGAAAAATATGCAGATGTAAACGGAAAACCGTTAAATCCGGTATCCAGAGAATATCCCCGTAACTATATCCGTACCGGTATTTCTGCGATCGACGGTCTGACGACCCTGATCCGCGGACAGAAGCTGCCGATTTTCTCCGGAAACGGTCTGCCCCATGACCAGCTGGCTGCACAGATCGTGCGTCAGGCATCTCTGGGAGATAACTCCGATGAGAAATTCGCAGTTGTATTTGCTGCGATGGGTGTAAAATATGATGTTGCAGAATATTTCCGCCATACCTTTGCGGAAAGCGGGGTATCCGATCACGTTGTCATGTTCCTGAACCTGGCAAATGACCCGGTTGTAGAACGTCTGATCACGCCAAAGGTTGCACTGACAGCTGCGGAGTATCTGGCATTTGAACAAAATATGCATATCCTCGTTATCCTTACCGATATGACTTCTTTCGCAGAAGCCATGCGTGAGGTCTCTTCCTCAAAAGGAGAAATTCCTAGCCGTAAAGGATTCCCGGGATATCTGTACAGTGAACTGGCAACCATCTACGAACGTGCCGGTATTGTACAAGGCGTAAACGGATCTGTAACACAGCTTCCGATCTTGACTATGCCAAACGACGATATCACGCATCCGATTCCTG
>ERZ773157.491-NODE-491-length-47386-cov-13.946230_pt1 | contig 47386 bp, 42 predicted proteins | sample MGYA00511480_ERZ773157 | MGnify/ENA primary metagenome ERZ773157 (study PRJEB29015, sample SAMEA2737863) | human gut metagenome | biome: human gut; feature: human-associated habitat; material: faeces | place: China | collected 2012 ... | reverse complement strand
TGGGATGACAACGGCGTATTCAACTTCGAGGGTGGATGCTACGCTAAGGTTATCGACCTTGACAAGGATTCAGAGCCAGACATCTACAACGCTATCAAGAGAAACGCTCTTCTTGAGAACGTTACACTTGATGCAAACGGCAAGATTGATTTCACTGATAAGAGCGTAACAGAGAATACTCGTGTATCTTACCCAATAGATCACATCAAGAACATTGTAAGACCTATATCATCAGCACCAGCTGCAAAGAACGTAATCTTCCTTTCAGCAGATGCGTTTGGAGTACTTCCTCCAGTATCAATCCTTACACCAGAGCAGACACAGTACTACTTCCTGTCAGGATTCACAGCAAAGCTTGCTGGTACAGAGAGAGGTATCACAGAGCCAACACCTACATTCTCAGCTTGCTTCGGTCAGGCATTCCTCGAGCTGCATCCTACAAAGTATGCAGAGGAGCTTGTTAAGAAGATGGAGAAGAGTGGTGCTAAGGCATATCTTGTCAACACAGGATGGAATGGAACAGGCAAGAGAATCTCTATCAAGGATACAAGAGGAATCATCGATGCAATCCTTAGCGGTGCTATCAATGAGGCTCCTACAAAGAAGATTCCTATGTTCGACTTCGAGGTTCCAACAGAGCTTCCTGGTGTAGATCCAGCAATCCTTGACCCACGTGACACATACGCTGATGCTTCAGAGTGGGAGACAAAGGCTAAGGATCTTGCAGCAAGATTCCAGAAGAACTTTGCTAAGTATGAGGGAAATGCAGCAGGTAAGGCATTAGTTGCAGCAGGTCCACAGCTCTAAGATATAAACTGACAAACAGTTAGACAATATAAGCAATATGCAAACCGGATATATTCAAGGCGTTATGCCTGGATATATCCGGTTTTTCAGTTTCCGCGGAATCTTTGGGGACGGAGGTGCCTGACCCTTTTTATGTTAACTGGGGACGGAGGTGCCTGACCCCAATTATGTTAACCTGGGACGGGAAGAACCCTGACAGAAAATCTCATATAAAACTGCTTGCATTATCGAACTAATGTTCGTATAATAGAACATATGAGCGAGATAATAAAAGAATTAACTACCAATGAAAAATTAAAGATACTAGCGGATGCAGCCAAGTATGATGTGGCATGTACGTCCAGCGGGGTGGATAGAAAGGGCGAGAAAGGAGCTATTGGTAACAGTGTATCATGCGGAATCTGTCACAGTTTTGCCGCGGATGGACGGTGCATATCACTCCTGAAGGTCCTTATGACCAATCACTGTGTATACGACTGCAAGTATTGTCTGAATAGAAAGAGCAATGATATACCACGGACCGCATTTGCACCGGAAGAACTGTGCGATCTAGTCGTGGAGTTTTACAAGAGGAATTATATAGAGGGGTTATTTCTGAGTTCGGGTGTTATGAAGAATCCTACATACACCATGCAGCGTATGTGTGAGGCGTTGTATATGTTGCGGGTAAAATACAGGTTTAACGGATATATACATGTCAAGACTATACCGGGAGCTTCTGACGAGCTTATAAGCATGGTGGGGTATTTAGCGGACAGGGTTAGTGTTAATATGGAACTGCCTACCGAGGAGGGCCTTGAAAGGCTGGCACCAAATAAGAGTTTTAAGACTATTTTGGATCCGATGGGCAAACTTGCTGGTACGATACAATCACACCGGCTAGCGTTGGGTAAGTCTGCGCGCATGGAGAGAAGTAGTATAAACAGATATCTGACAGGGAGCATATTCAATGAGAAGAATTTGGAGCATGATCTTCTGCTCTCTGATTTGGCAGCTGGACAAGCCGGGCTTCCGGGCGCAGACAAAGTGTCCGTTTTTTCTCCTGGCATACAGCGGGAAACTGCATGTGTAGCAAGAACTGCAAGTGGAATTGGTCCTTCAACTGAAAAGAGGGCCACATGTGCAGTTGAGGCTGCAACAGGAGTGGGGTCTGCAACTGTCAGTGGAAGTAATATGGTTCTTCCGCCTATGTTTGGAGATACAGACAGGAGAAGACCATTTGCACCGGCAGGACAAAGTACACAGATGATAGTGGGTGCTGATGGAGGTTCGGATTATACTCTTATTCATACTGCTCAGAGACTTTATCAGAGTTACGACCTGAAGAGGGTGTTTTATTCGGCATACATACCAATCAACGATGATTCAGCACTTCCGTCACTGGGGACAGATGTTCCGTTGCTGAGAGAACACAGACTCTATCAGGCTGACTGGCTTCTTAGGTATTATGGATTTCGTGCTGATGAGATAGTCACTGCTGATGAACCGAATCTAGATCAGCGCATGGATCCAAAGTGCAACTGGGCTGTTAGACATCTAGATCAGTTTCCAGTTGAGGTACAAACTGCGCCGTATGATCTTCTGCTTCGCATTCCCGGAATAGGACCAAAGTCAGCGGCGAGGATAGTTAGGGCGCGTAGATACGGAAGCCTTGACTTTGACAGTATGAAGAAGATGGGGGTGGTGCTGAAGAGAGCGCATTACTTTATAACATGCGGTGGGCGTATGATGTACAGAATTCCGATCGAGCGAGATTATATCGTCGGTGAGATGACTGATATGAGCCGCAGGGAGAACTGGCAGGTTACCCATCAGAATGAACAGTACAGGCAGATGACGTTGTTCGATATAGGACTTCAAGGGGGAAGCGCGTTATGATGATTTTTACGTGTGGAGGCAGTTATGAGGATGCGGCATCCTGCATATATTCGGCGTGGGAGTATGCGTTGAAAGTAGGGCATGACGATGTCAGGATAGTCAGGGAACCAGTTGCACAGCTTGATATGTTTGCAGAGTATGTACATGTTGATGCTGACTCGGATAAGGCAGAGAAGTTTACCAGATCGGTGAGGCGCATATCAGATCTGGTCTACCGGAATGTGTTCTATGCGCTCCGTTCTTGGCGGGAAGATGCGGTGGATGCGGTGTACAGGTATCTGATACTTGCGTTCAAAGTGGGAAAAGATATCGAGCACATGCTTATAAAGCGGGAGGTCATGTGCATTATGGAGCTTGTGAGAAATGTCAGCAATGAGTCACACAAGTTCCGTGAGATGACGCGTTTCACATCGGTGAACAGAAAAGTGTATGTAAGCCATATAGAGCCTCGGTGTGATGTGTCGCTTCTTGTGGCGGAACATTTTGCTGACAGGATGCCGTCAGAACACTGGGTGATAGTTGACGATGGCAGACGCACGGCTGTGGTGCATCCGGCAGATGAACATGTGTATGTGAAACATCTCACGGATGAGGAGTTCACGGCTCTGGGACAGGCGGAGTACGAGACGGATGAATATACGGATATGTGGAAGACTTTCTTTAACACAATAGCTATCGAACAACGGGAAAACTACAGATGCCAGAGAAATTTGTTTCCGCTTTGGATAAGAAAGCATGCCACGGAATTTAGGTAAATGCCATAAGTTGTTTCCAAACGGTTTTATAACTTATTATCAAGCTTGTTTTCGTCAAAATTTCAAATTTGTTTTCAAAATTGTTTTCAACAAAAAAAGCTTGAATTACCTAAAATAATATGATAATATCAATCCTTGTGATGTATTAATCATATTCCTTGCTCACAGACAGCTGTGGGCCAGAGACCATAAGGAGGTGCAATGTAATGAACAAATATGAATTGACTTTAGTTGTTAGTGCAAAGATTGATGAGGAAGCCAGAACAGCTGTTGTTGATAAGGTTAAGTCTTATATTGAGAAGGCTAACGCAACAATTACAGATGTTAACGAGTGTGGACTTAAGAAGCTTGCTTATGAGATTCAGAAGATGGGCGAAGCATACTACTACTTCATTCAGTTTGATGCAGACGCTGATGTTCCAGCTCAGCTTGAGGCTAACATTCGTATTATGGAATCCGTTCTTAGATATCTTTGCGTTAGATTAGACGCCGAGTAATAGGAGGTATTCTATAATGAACAAGGTAATATTGATGGGTAGACTTACAAGAGACCCAGAAGTTAGATATTCACAGTCAAACTCAGGTGACGGTCAGATGGCCATCGCAAGATACACATTGGCTGTAGACAGAAGATTTAATAGAAATGGCGACCAGAATGCAGATTTCATAGGCTGTGTTGCATTCGGCAAGAGTGCAGAGTTCGCAGAGAAGTATCTTAAGCAGGGTACTAAGATTGCCGTTACAGGCAGAATTCAGACTGGTAGCTACACGAATAAGGATGGTAACAAGGTATACACAACAGATGTTGTCATTGAGGAGCAGGAGTTTGCAGAGAGCAAAGCTGCCAGTGGACAGACATCAGGTGGTGGATATCAGCCGGCAGGAAGACCTGAGCCGAGCAATGCAGGCACTGAGGGATTCATGAGCATACCAGAAGGTATAGAGGACGATTTACCATTCAAATAAAACAGGAGGTAAATACAATGGCTTACAATAAAACTGATAGAGCTGACGCTCCAATGAAGAGAAGAAATATCCGTAGAAGAAAGAAAGTCTGCGAGTATTGTGCTAATAAAGAGGCTGTGATTGATTACAAGGATTCAAACGCACTCAGAAAGTATATCTCAGAGAGAGGTAAGATCCTTCCTAGAAGAATCACAGGAACATGTGCTAAGCATCAGAGAGCAATCACAATTGCTGTCAAGAGAGCTAGACAGATTGCAGTATTACCATACGTTCAGGATTAATTCTTATCAGTGATAAGTGTATACAGAACCACTATTCAATGTTATTATTGGATAGTGGTTTTTTTTTACGATTTTAATGCTTATTTGTGAGGTATGTTATAAGAAGAAAATAGAGAAATGTGGAGGGAAAATGGTGGATACGGTAGTAAAGGTGAGCAATCTCACCAAGTCATACGGCAAAAACAAAGTTTTGTCGGGGGTGAATATAACGCTTGAACGAGGAAAAATATATGGTTTTATAGGACAAAATGGTGCTGGAAAGACAACCATGATCAATCATATCAATGGACTCCTGTTTCCAGATGAGGGGACGATAGAACTGTTTGGAAGTTCGGACAAAAAAGGCTTGGTTCAGGCGAGGACAAGGATAGGAACTGTAAGTGAGCATGCAGGCCTACATGCGAATTACAATGCGAGGGAAAATATAAAGCTCAATATGAAACTTAGGGGAATAGATAATGACGAGCTGGTGCAGAGGACAATCAACAATGTAGGGCTTAGTGGTGTTGGCCCTCGAAAGTTTCGTAATTACTCTATGGGAATGAAACAGAGACTTGCAATAGGTTGTGCCATGCTGTCTGGCCCTGAACTGCTGCTGCTAGACGAACCGATCAACGGCCTTGATCCTGTGGGGATAGTGGAGATTAGAAATCTTCTTAAACAGCTCAACAAGAGATTTGGGGTTACTATGCTCATATCAAGCCATATACTTACAGAGCTTCATGAGTTGGCGACTGATTATATAATCATAGATCACGGATGTATAAAGGACTGCATTTCTGCTCAGCAGTTAGATGCGAGATGCGGCCGCAGGATAAAGCTGAAGACAAATGATGTGCAGAAAGTATTGTCGATTCTTGCAGAGAGATACAACATTACCCAGGTGTTCGTGAACGGGCCGGAGATGGTGATAGACAGACCAGTAGATCCTGATGAATTTGCGTGGGTACTGTACAACGAGAGGGTATTTGTGTCGGAGTATCACCTAGAGGAGGAGAGCCTGGAGAATTACTTTATAAGGATGATAGGGGGTGGCAGCCATGCGTAGATTATTGTCAGCGGAATTTTATAAGCTGTGGAAGAGTGCTGGCTTTAGGGTGTGTCTTATTGTGTTCTTTGTTCAGGATATCATATACCTGTTATCTGTGGGATTTGTGGGAGATCTGCTCGGGATGGAATTGAATGGTTTTGAACAGTTTAATTATCTTCTGACAGCATTTTCAGGAAGTACGGTGTCCGGAATGTTATTTGGATTCATGGCGGCATCTCTGATCACCAGCGATTATAAGTCACGAGATATACAGTGTGCCATTGCACAGGGACACAGTCGTGTACATATAATGTTTTCGAAGATCATAGTATATGTTGTGGCTATATGGATACTAGCTGCGGAGGATATACTTGTATATGTAGTTGGTTCTTCTATTGCAGGAGGATTTGGAAGGGCTTTTGATGGGGATGTCGCATTATATATGTTGAGATCGATAGTGTGTGAAGGCTTTGTTCTGACAATGATGTTCATGACGTGCGTATTCATCGCATTTTCACTGACATCAAAGGCTGCATCAGTGTCGATAAATATATTGCTGTTTTTTGTGATAGACCTTGGACTTACAGTCATGCCGTTGATATTTCAGTCAGAAAAGCTGGAAAAGTTCCTGTCATATCTGCCATTTGTGGCAGTGAATGAGATGGGGGGATGGAATATTGATTGGGGACATGCTGGAATAGCAATGGGTATCGCGGCAGTTTATGGTGTGGCAATGATAGTAGCTACATGGACGGTATTTCGCAGAAGAGATCTGAGATAATGATAAAAAAGCATCGGTTCAACCGTGTTGACAAAAAGACTGTCAAAGTTTATTATTACTCTAGCTACGCAGTGCGCAGATGCTGCATATATGTGCAGTGGCATGCGGCTGCTCAGAGAATGTGTAGAAAAGGAGTATAACGATGGGAAAGTACACAAAGGAAGACATATTGAAGAAGGTTAAAGAAGATGATGTGGAGTTTATCAGACTCCAGTTTACAGACATTTTTGGTGACCTTAAGAACGTAGCGATAACTGCGAGCCAGATCGAGAAGGCACTTGACAATAAGATCATGTTTGATGGTTCATCGATCGAGGGATTTGCCAGAATAGAGGAGTCAGATATGTACCTGTATCCTGATTATGATACATATGAGACATTCCCATGGAGACCACAGCAGGGAAAAGTTGCGAGACTTATATGTGATGTGTATAAGCCGGATGGAACACCTTTCGAGGGCGATCCTAGATATGTACTTAAGAGAGCGCTGGCAGAGGCCAAGGAGATGGGATACAAGATGAACGTTGGCCCTGAGTGCGAGTTCTTCCTCTTCCAGACAGATGAGAATGGTATGCCTACCACAAATACGTATGAGAGAGCAAGCTATTTTGATCTTGGCCCATTAGATTTCGGCGAGAATGCAAGAAGAGACATGGTACTCACTCTTGAGCAGATGGGATTCGAGATAGAGGCATCACACCATGAGGTTGCTCCTGCACAGCATGAGATAGATTTCAAGTATGGAGAGGCACTTAAGACAGCTGACAACATCGAGACATTCAAGCTCGTTGTCAAGACTATTGCAAAGAGACATGGCCTTTGCGCAACGTTTATGCCAAAGCCAAAATACGGTGTATGTGGTTCGGGTATGCATATGAACATGTCGCTTCAGAAGGATGGCAAGAACATATTTGCAGATGAGAACGATAAGCTTGGTCTTAGTCAGGAGGCATATTGGTTTATCGCAGGTATCATGGAGCATATGAAAGAGATGGCAGCCATCACAAACCCTCTTGTAAACTCATACAAGAGACTTGTTCCTGGCTACGAGGCTCCTATCTACATCGCATGGTCAGCAAAGAACAGAAGCCCACTCATCAGAATACCAAGTGCAAGAGGCGCTGGTACAAGAGTTGAGCTCAGATGTCCAGATCCAACAGCAAACCCATACCTTGCAATGGCTGTATGCCTCAAGGCTGGTCTTGATGGAATTAAGCGTCAGCTTCCAGTCCCAGCAAGCGTAGATACAAATATATTTAACCTCACAGCAGCGGAGAAGAAGGAACTCCATATCCACAGCCTTCCAGCAAACCTCAGAGAGGCAACACTCGCCATGAGCGAGAGTGACTTCATGAAGGAGGCTGTCGGCAATCATATCTTTGAGAGATATACAAAAGCCAAGATGGATGAGTGGAATGAGTATACAAGACAGGTTACAGACTGGGAGATTTCAAATTATCTTTACAAAGTCTGATTTTTTACAATTAAAAAAACAATGAGTGGTATAGGTAAGCGGTTCGGGGAATTGCTTACCTATATATTTGAAGAGATATAGGCACACGATTGAGAGGACACAGATTTGGTAAATGTAATAGTGGTGTTTCCCAAAATAGAAGAGGCAAAAAGCATTAAGAACCTGCTCATTCGCAACGGTATAAGTGTGGCAAAGGTGTGTACAACTGGTTCACAGGCCGCCCAGGCAGCGGACGCCTGTGATGATGGAGTTATAATATGTGGATACAAATTCTCGGATATGATGTATACTGACCTGGAGAGTTATATCCCGAAGTATTTTGACATGATAGTTCTGAGTAGCCGGAAGAACTATGAGGAAGTCCGGGACAGCGGTGTGGTATGTATGTCTATGCCTGTCAAATCAGCGGACTTTGTAAATACTGTATCTCTCACCATAGAGAATCTGTTGTGGGAGAGAAAAAAACGCAAGTCTCAGCCGAAGGAACGAACAGAAGAAGAAAAGAAAGTTATCAAGGCAGCGAAGCTCAAACTTATGAGTGACTATGAGTATGATGAGCAGGGGGCACACAGATACCTGCAGAAGAAAAGTATGGATCATGGTATCAATATAGTTGAGATGGCATATATGATATTAAATAACACGGATTTTTTCTGATAGCCTGCGCTACAGAGAAAGTCGTGTATTTGACAAAATATGTTCTGGAGGTCATGAATGCATTTCACGAAGATGGAAGGCTTGGGAAATGACTATGTATACGTGAATTGCTTTGAAGAGAAAGTGGATGATCCGCAGAGACTGGCGAGGCTGCTTAGCGACAGACACCGTGGTGTTGGAAGTGATGGCCTTATCCTTATTGGTCCCTCTGATAAAGCTGATTTTAGTATGGCTGTCTATAACTCTGACGGTAGTGTAGCCGAGATGTGCGGAAATGGGATAAGATGCGTATGCAAATATGTGTATGACAATCATATGACAGAGAGTAAAAGAATTTCTGTAGAGACGCTTGCTGGGATAAAATATCTAAGGTGCATATCGGGTGACAGGAGGCAGAGCATTGTCACTGTGGACATGGGCGTTCCGGAGATAGGCCGGGATAGAATGACAGTGGATGCTGCTCTAACTGAGAAAATGCTGGAGGAGCAGATTGATGTATCTGGTAAAATGATATCGTTTGTCCGGGTATCCATGGGCAATCCTCATGCGGTCGTGTGGCTAGATAGTCTAGATGTGTCTTGTGTGACTGACGGTGAAAAGACTATGTCTATAGGGGCATTAATGGAAAAACATGATGCATTTCCCTCGGGAACAAATGTGGAATTCGTTAGAGTTATTGACCGAGATTTTATTCAGATAAGAGTGTGGGAACGCGGTTCGGGAGAGACTATGGCGTGTGGCACTGGAGCATGTGCTGCAGCTGCGGCATGCATGGCGAAAAACTATACAAACAATGTGGTGACGGTTCAGCTTGGCGGGGGAGAACTTCGCATAGAATACGATAGAAATAAAAAAACAATAAATATGACAGGACCGGCGAGAAAAGTGTTTGACGGTCAGGTTGATATATTTTCACAGGAGGAATAACATGTTTAAGGCAAATGAAAACTATTTAAAGCTTCCAGGAAGTTACCTTTTCTCAACAGTTGGAAGAAAGCAGAGAGAGTACAGCGCTGCGCATCCAGACAAGAAGGTTATCAGACTCAGCATCGGGGATGTGACACAGCCACTTGCACCTGCGATCATTGAGAGACTTCACAAAGCAGTAGATGAGATGGCAGTGGCAGAGACATTCAAGGGATATGCCCCTGATCTCGGCTATGAGTTTCTCAGAAATACAATAGCAAAGAACGATTACGCTGATAGAGGCGTAGACATATCTGCCGATGAAATATTCGTAAGTGATGGAGCAAAGAGCGATTCAGCAAATATCCAGGAGATATTCACAGCTGACAGCAAGATAGCAGTATGTGACCCTGTATATCCAGTGTATGTTGACTCGAATGTAATGGCTGGAAGAACTGGCACATACGACAAGGATACAGAACTTTGGAGTGATGTAATATACATGCCATGCTTGGCTGACAACAACTTTGCACCAGAACTTCCAAAGAAGACACCTGATATCATATATCTGTGTTTCCCGAACAACCCTACAGGTGCCACCATCAAGAAAGCACAGCTCCAGGAGTGGGTAGACTACGCAAATAAAGTCGGTGCGGTCATTATTTATGATGCCGCATACGAGGCATATATAAGCGAGGAGGATGTTCCACATACTATATACGAGTGTGAGGGCGCAAAAACATGTGCCATCGAGCTTAAAAGCTTTTCAAAGAATGCAGGATTTACAGGAACCCGTCTTGGATATACTGTAGTTCCAAAGGATCTTAAGGATGCTGACGGAGTGTCCATGCATAGCCTCTGGGCAAGAAGACATGGAACCAAGTTCAACGGAGCTCCTTACATTGTTCAGGCAGCAGGTGATGCTGTATATTCAGACGAGGGCAAGACTCAGACAAAGGCACAGATCGCATATTACATGAACAACGCAAAGGTTATATCACAGGGGCTTAAGGATGCAGGATATACTGTGTCAGGCGGCGTAAATGCACCATATATCTGGCTCAAGACACCTGATAACATGTCTTCATGGGATTTCTTCGATTACCTGCTTGAAAACGCAAATGTAGTCGGAACTCCAGGTTCAGGATTCGGCCCAAGCGGTGAGGGATACTTCAGACTCACAGCATTCGGAACATACGAGAATACAGTTGAGGCTATAGAGAGAATAAAGAATCTTTAATATGTTATAAATGGTCATAGGGCTTTAGCCGGTGACTGCTTATGATATGCACAGACGCTATTATGATTGCTTTTCGTATGTATGCTATACTATATAAAAACAGTTCGGGACTTCCTTTTGACGAGTGAAGTCCCGAACTGTTTTTGTCTGTCGGTCTTTACTCATATATTCAGATTTGATATAATGATTCATAAGGGTGATTAAATGCCAAAAACGGAGGTATTGAGATGAAGGATAACGGACTTTTGGTTCAGTATTTTACAGCAAATACGACCGATAGCCAGAATTTGTGGAAGAAAGCAGCAGAGGATGCTGCTGCACTCAAGAAGATGGGGGCTACGGCTGTATGGTTTCCGCCTGCAACAAAGGGGGCACAGGGCAAAGAGGATATGGGTTATGCACCTTATGATCTGTACGATTTGGGTGAGTTTGATCAGAAGGGTTCAGTGGGAACCCGGTATGGAACGAAGGAAGAATATCTGGCAGCCATCAAGGCTATGAAGGCTGAGGGTATCAATGTGTATGCAGATGTGGCAGTGAGACAGAAGCTCGGTGCAGATAAGATAGAGAAGGTGACAGCTGCGGACTTCAATTCCAAGGATATTCCACAGATGATAGGAAACAAAAAGACAGTGGGTGCACTTTCAAAGTTCACATTCCCAGGTAGAAAGACAAAATATTCAAAGTTCAAGTGGAACTGGAAGCATTTTGCGGGAATAGACTGGCAGCAGGACGAATTCAGAAAGCGTGTGTGCGCGCTTGAGGGAAGAAATCCTGAGGAGGCAGAGAAGGAATTTTCAAAGTATGATTATATCATTGGCAGCGAGATAGATTTCTACAATCAGGAAGTTTATGATGAGCTCATGAGCTGGGCGCAGTGGTATGAGAAGAATACAGATGTGGATGGATACAGATTTCAGGAGGCTGAGGCTATACCGGCATGGTTTATAAAGGACTTTGTTGCAGCGGTTTCTGATATACCAGTGACATCAAGGAAGAAGACTACTGAGGATGCACCTGAGTTTATACATAAAGACATATTTGCAGTGGGAGATTTCTGGCACTGGAATGTGGATTATCTGAATGGATATATAAAGGCAACGGATGATCAGGTGGCTCTGTTTGATGTGCCTCTGCATTTCAACTTCCACGATGCGTCAGTTGCCGATGGAGCGTATAACATGGCGGATCTTCTCAAGGGATCACTGATGATGAGCAATCCAGAGAAGGCAGTTACGTTCGTTGACAACCACGAATCGCAGGTTGGAGGAATACTTGAGTCGTATGTTGAGGACTGGTTCAAGCCTCTGGCATACGCGGTTGTTCTGCTCAGACAGCAAGGGTATCCGTGCCTGTACATCGGTGATTATGCCGGAATACCGCAGATAAAGGTTAAGTCCAAGAAGACTATATTAAACAAGCTTTTGAAACTCAGAAAGAAATACGCCTATGGTAATCAGCATGATTATTTTGATCACAGCGACGTGGTTGGCTGGACTAGAGAGGGCGATGAGGAACATAAAGATTCTGGACTGGCAGTTGTTATGTCAGACGGCGTTGGCGGAACCAAGAGGATGTTTGTCGGCAGACAGTTTGCTGGTGCACATTTCGCTGACGTTATGGGCAATGCCAAGTATGATATAAAGATAGACGAAGAAGGCTGCGGTGAGTTCTATGTGAACAGACGAGGACTTTCAGTGTGGATCAAAAAGGATTGCAAATTATAAAAAAGTGGTATATAGTATAACTACTTTATCACACTAAAGTTGTGAAAGTTATAAAGGAGCTTGATTATGGGAAAAACAGTACACACAGAAGCAGTACAGGATCTGTTTGAGGCAATACTTACATTGGAGACAGAGGAAGAATGCTTTAATTTCTTTGAGGATGTTTGTACGGTGAATGAGCTGTTATCTATAGCACAACGGTTTGCAGTGGCAAAGATGCTGAAAGAGGATAATACATATCTCGAGGTGGCGGAGAAGACTGGAGCGTCCACAGCTACAATAAGTAGAGTCAACAGATCTTTGAACTATGGCAAGGATGGATATGAGCTGGTATTCTCCAGAATGAAGAGTTTTCAGCAGCCTGACAAGAAGGACGACAGTCAGAAATAAAAAATGCCGGCACGGATAATGCATATTGAGGGGGTACCTCATGCATATCTGTGCCGGCATTTTTCATTTATTATATGAATTATTTGTCGCCTGAAGGTCTGCTCTGCTGGTTTTTTGCTGACTTTGCGGCAGCCTGCTGTCTGGACTTTTTGGTGGCAGCCTGTTGTTCCTTTGCTTTCTGTACTTTTTGTGTTTTCTGTGCCTGAACTCGTGCCTCGTCCTCGGATTCGAGTCTCAGTTTATCTACAAGGTGCTCAACATATTTCTTCTTGGCGTATATGTCTACGGACAGCAATGATATCATGCTCAGGTCATGGAGATATGAATCCTTCTCAGGATCGTACATCGCATCCGCCTTGTTGGCAGTTCTCACAATGTCCTTTATGATGTCACCGTAATGCTGCGACAGATGTTCATAGAGATGGGCGTATATATCTGATATATCCTTGCCGTCCTTGTTCGCGTTGAAATATCCGTCAATAAGTGGCTGCAGCAGTGTCTGTATATCATTTATGCTGAGCATATTTTTCAGGTAATAAATATATATGAGCAGTATCAAGTGCTGCTTGGAATATCTCTTTTTGTTGGGCGATGGGAGGAGGTTGTTCTTGGTGTAATTGTTGATCATTGTCTTCGTCATCACCTTGTCCTCGTCGTTGCGCCTATTCTTGCCAAGCTGATCCTCCATGAATGTTGTTAGCTGATCCATGTACAGGTCGATCGACGGGATATCCTTCGGGTTTATGTAATCAAGGCCTCCGGCCATTGATATTATATCTTTTATGTTAGTCTTTTTATCCATGTAGACACCTCTTGTTATATTTGGATAGTAGTATGTCTGTATCGCTGCGTCAAATGCGCAAATTGCTATGTTAAAGCCAACATGACATATTATATAGTATTCAAAACTACATTACAAGGTTGTTTTACGATAAAACATATAAAATTGTGAAATTGGTGAAATTGCGCAAAGCAAACGGCTATGGAATCATTCACATAGCCGTTTGTTTTGTAGTTATTTGAAAAATCTGCATTTATTCTTCGTTATCATTGTGTGCCTTTGGCATCATTGTCACAAGCACTCTGGCAACTCGTTTTTTATCCATCTCGATAACTTTGTATATGCAGGCGTTGTCTGTAACGGATTCACCCTTTGATGGAATGTGGTCCAAAAGCTCTGTGATGTAACCTCCGAGAGAATCATAATCCTCGGACTCTATGTTTAGCTCAAGTGCGTCATTTAAGTCATCAAGCTTGATGGATCCATCTATGTTGTAATGATCATCATCGATCTTGATGATATTGTTGTGCTCCTCTATGTCATATTCGTCCTTGATATCTCCGATGATTTCTTCGATGAGATCTTCGATGGTTATCAGTCCGATGCAAATGCCGTACTCGTCGAGTACTATCGCCATTGTGTTGGAATCGGACTTCATGGAGTGCAGAAGATCATTTGTCTTCTGATACTCATATACATACAGTGGCTTTCTCATGATATTGCGCACACTGAAATTGTTGATGTTATGTGTTGCTTTGTAGAAGAATAAGTCCTTCACATGGAGAATGCCGATCACGTTGTCCCTTGAATCCTCATACACAGGAATTCTGGTATATGGAACTTCCATGTACAGATTCAGCAGATCCTCGTATGCCATATCCACAGATGCGATCGTCATGTCTGCCCTTGGTATCATGACATCCCGGGCGATGGAATCTCCGAAGTCCACAACGTTGGTTATCATTTCTTTTTCCTTGCCCTCGATGACACCCTCTTCCTCACTGACGTTTACCATGCTTATGAGTTCGTCTTCGGTCATCTTCTGGTTCCCACCGTCCTTGTCAAGCCTTATTACCCAGAAAATAAAATCTGCAATTTTGTTTACAATAAATATCACAGGCGTGAGAACAACCATGAGGAACTGGATTATGTCGATATACAGTAGTGATATCTTCAGGTTATATCTCTGTGCAATAGTCTTTGGAGTGATCTCGCCAAAGAGAAGAACAACGAGTGTGAGGATACCTGTTGCGATTCCGACTGCGGCGCTTCCAAAAGCCTTTGTGACAAAGGTAGTTGTGAGAGATGATGCCGATATATTGACTATGTTGTTGCCTATAAGAATAGTGCTTATCAGCTTGCTTGAATTCTCAGTGACCTTTAGAACCCTTGATGCTCTTTTGTTGCCGTTGTCGGCAAGAGATCTCAGAGAAAATTTGCTGACAGTTGTAAGAGCTGTCTCAGCTGAAGAAAAGAATGCTGACAGTGCTACCAGCACCACCAAAATGATAATGTTTATTATGGAACCCACGCCCAAAATTTCATCTCCAATCATTTAAAAATTTTTATTTCTGATTGTACTTAATATATAGTGCAATGTCAAGAATTCAAACATCTGAATGGCAAAGATATGGCGAAGATCGAAAATCTGATCTTATATGAATATGGTGGTGAAAAATGCAGATAATAATAGGGCAGCAGAAAAATGTATAGCAAACAGAGCAAAGGAGAGATTGACATGAGAAGTTCAGCAGAAACTTACAAGGAAGTAGCAGAGAGATGCAGTGCATATGAGAAGAGGTGCTCATGCAAGGGCCACACAAATGATGTGACAGGCAAGAGCTGTCTGAGTTGTGATCATTTTACAGACACAGAGCACTGCGAACTTGATCTGTATGATCCGATAGTCAGAAATCTCAAATAAAAAGCGGAAAAGCGTAAATGACGATGGAAGAGCAGGGCTGATGCGTAACAAATGTGTCAGCCCTGTACATAAAGTAAAGTTGACACCAAAGGTATGTATTGATATACTTAATCACTGATAATGGAGACGTCTGCGGACGCAGACAGAACAAATAGTGAAAGGTATATACGTCAATGATTAGTGCTAATAATGTAACATTGAGATTTGGTAAGAAAGCTTTGTTCGAGGATGTGAATATCAAGTTCACAGAGGGCAATTGTTATGGACTCATCGGTGCAAATGGTGCCGGAAAGTCGACATTCCTAAAGATACTCTCAGGAGAGATAGAGCCTTCAAAGGGTGATGTGACCATGAATGACGGAGAGAGACTCTCGGTACTTCAGCAGGATCACTACAAGTATGATGATTATCAAGTGCTTGACACAGTAATTATGGGAAATAAGCGCCTCTACGAGATTATGAAGGAGAAAGACGCTATATATATGAAGGAAGATTTTTCAGATGAGGATGGAGTAAAGGCGGCAGAGCTTGAGGCTGAATTTGCTGAGATGAACGGCTGGGAGGCTGAGTCAGATGCCTCAACACTTTTGAATGGCCTTGGTGTAGGCACAGAGTATCACTACAGCCTGATGAAGGATCTGGACGGCGGACTCAAGGTCAAGGTACTTCTTGCACAGGCTCTTTTCGGCAATCCAGATGTGCTTCTTCTAGATGAGCCTACTAACCACCTTGATATGGATGCTATTGCATGGCTTGAGGAGTTCCTCATCAACTTTGAGAACACAGTCATCGTTGTATCACATGACAGATATTTTCTTAACAAGGTATGTACACATATAGCAGATATAGATTACAGCAAGATCCAGCTCTACGCAGGAAACTACGATTTCTGGTATGAGTCGAGCCAGCTGATGATCAAGCAGATGAAGGAAGCAAACAAGAAGAAGGAAGAGAAGATCAAGGAGCTCCAGGAGTTCATTCAGAGATTCTCGGCAAATGCTTCAAAGTCCAAGCAGGCGACATCACGTAAGCGTGCTCTTGAGAAAATCGAGCTGGATGATATTAAGCCATCGAGCAGAAAGTACCCATATATCGATTTCAGACCTAAGAGAGAAATCGGAAATGAAGTGCTTACCGTGTCACATATTTCCAAGACAGTTGACGGTGAGAAGCTTCTAGATGATATCTCATTCACAGTTGGACATGACGACAAGATAGCATTTGTAGGACCAAATACAAAGTCAACAACCATGCTCTTTAAGATACTTGCAGGCGAGGAGGAGCCTGATGAGGGAAGTTACAAGTGGGGTGTTACAACTTCACAGGGATATTTCCCTAAGGACAACACCAAGGAGTTCGACAACGATCTTGTGATAGTAGACTGGCTCACTCAGTATTCAGATGAGAAGGATGCCACATATGTAAGAGGTTTCCTTGGAAGAATGCTCTTTGCAGGTGAGGATGGAGTTAAGAAGGTCAAAGTCCTCTCAGGAGGAGAGAAGGTTAGATGCCTTCTGTCAAAGCTTATGATCATGGGTTCAAACACACTGATCCTTGATGAGCCTACAAACCATCTGGATATGGAGTCGATTACAGCGCTCAACAACGGACTTATCAAGTTCCCTGGAGTTGTATTGTTCTCCTCACAGGATCACCAGTTTGTACAGACAACAGCCAATAGAATTATAGAGATAACAAACACCGGTCTCATAGACAAGCAGACTACATATGATGAGTATCTTGCTAATGACGAGCTTGCAAGAAAGAGACAGGTTATGAATATGGATTCTGAGGACTGATAGCGGCAGATCCCCAAAAAAATATATAATAAAATATATTGATATGAGCAAACGAAAAACGCATGATGTATTTTATCCTTTCCGTGTGACGGGAGGCAAATGCATCATGCGTTTTTTCTTTTATATGATTTACAGTGATCTATTATTCGGTTAGATCTATGCCAAGGACATAATTCAGTAACCTGAGTGAGTTGGTATAATTTCTGTCTATGACTCCCGGAAATGCTACGTATACATCTGCGTATCCGGTATCCAGATCCTTTGCAAACTGTGTGTCACTGATATCGATGGCGTATGTTCTTGCTGTTCCGTTTGGATCGTTAAATTCTACCATATAAGGTTCGAGCTTGGCGTATGCGTCCTCGCTCAGATAACCTTTTAAGGGTTTTGCTATGTTCTGAGCTGCACAGTACTTAACTCCTGTGGCGTTGCTGATTATTACATCATAAGATCCGAGATCACAGTCCGATGACAGGATGCTGTAGTCGGTGCTATTGCTGGTCTGGACGTATTCGGAGTGCTCGAGGTAATAGTCGTAGTCGATATCGAGTCCGACCGACTCCTTGAACTGATAGCTGCCGGTTATGCCGAAGTGGTCGATATAGTCATCTTCAAATGACAGGTTGACAATGTCTGCATCCTGTGCGTTCAACACGACAAACCCCAGGGCGACTGGTCTTTTGTTCATGTATATGGTGCCTCCAAGATAACATAAAAATGCAACGACAAGGATAGGAGTTATCACTCTCCATTTGTAATAGTCAAAGAAATAGGAGAACTTTTCCCTTCGGGACATTCCCTCTGTGTTCTTTTGATAGAGCTCTTTTCTGGCAGCACGGCGCTGCTTTTTACTCATTCCCAGCATATCAAGGTTGCTGTCAGCATGGAGGCTTTTCTTCGCCGGTTTGCTGTGGGGCATTCGGTCGTCCACACCCTCTACGCTTATCCTGCGGAATTTCACTGGCTGGTTCTCTGTGGCAACCTCTATTTTGCCGGTTGATTTTGACTTGATATCTGGTTCGGATTTGCCATTTGTTTCCGGCTTGCTGTTAGCCTTTTGCTTGCACTTTTGGTAATCGGCTGCCTTGATGTCCCTGTTTTCCTGCAGCCCGGATTGAGCAGCCTGTTTCGTCTGTTTTGCTGGTGCATCCTGAACTGCCTGTTTCGTCTGTTTAGCCAAAGCCTCCGGCTTTACCTGCGAGTTGGAGGATGAGCGCTTATTCTTTGATTTCTTGTTCTTTCCTGACATAGTATTTGATGTTATGTCCTTTCTATATTATTTAAGAAAGACTTTTTGCCTGTTCTGTATTTGATAGTAGCATAAAGAAAAATATAAGTAAACCGAGGTAAATTAGAATTTATTTACTTTTAACATTTGTTGGTATATGATAGATTGTATTATGCTGTGCCATATAAAATTGGACACAATTACTAAAAATAGATAGAGGTAAAAGCGCGGGTATGAGTATTGACAAGAAAACAAATGGAAAGAGCAATGAGAAAGTTAACGAGAGAAATGCACAAAAGAAGAGTGCGACAGCCGGGGGGGAGAAGATGATCCCGAAACTTGCGCATAATGAGCCGCTGAAGTCGGTGAGCATGGGTATGACAAAGGAAGAAAAAAATAAAGAGCGAAAGAAACTGGGGAAAATGATCCTTAAGGCCGTGGGGATAGTCCTGCTGGCGACTATCGTGACACTTGGCAGCGTGCTTATCTATGCAAATGTAAAACATAGGAAAGCACTTAAGGAAGAGGAGAAGTATATGACCCCTCCGGGACAGATGGTGGAGATAGACGGACATGAGATACATGTCGTACATAGGGGAGATGAAACAGCGAAGCATGCTCTTGTGTTCATACACCCGAATAAGACTGCAGATGATTCTATAGCACTTGAACCGTTGTTCGATGAACTTTCTGACTATGAACTCATATATGTGGACAGGAGCGGAAGTGGCTACAGTGATGACTGGGATGCGCCGAAGGACATAGACTCAATGCTGGCCGAGACAAGAGCGGCAGTCAAGGCTGTCACAGGAAGAACTTCATATATACTTGTGGCGAGCAAGAGCGGCGGAACATTGGCTGTGGACTGGGCAGATGAGTATCCTGACGAGGTGGAGGCGATAGTGGGACTCCAGATGTATTTCCCAGATCAGTATGAGGGAATGGATGAGGATGCATATTGTTCGTTTGAAAATAAAATCATGCTTGAGCTTGTCAAGATTGGCGGACAGAGACTTTCAGACAGTGTGCTGCCTGATAATTCCTACAATATATACACAAAGGATCAGATGGATAGGAGAAATGCCATTATTGAAAAGGGACTTTATACCCAGGGTATGTACAATGAGGACAAGGACCTTGTGAAAAATGCTAACAAGGTGGCTGCACTTGGTTTTCCACAAAATACACCTATGTATATGATATACTGCAATCCTTATACGGATCCGTTTCTCCATCAGGATGATGATACACTGGAGACATACGAAGATCTGGCACAAAATTTCGAGAAAGACCCTGCTGACACATATAATTCATACTATAAAGAATATGCAGAGTCACACAGCAATGTAGAGATGACCGAAATGTCTGGTCCTGACCGCTTGATTGTATATAATCCACAAAAAGTGGCGGATTTGATCAAAGAATACATAGGCAGCAGGGTTAAATAAGGCTATTTAGCTGAGTTATTTACAAATTTACCATAAAAAAGCGAAAAAAGTACTTGCATTATTGTCTAATATGTCCTATAATGACATTGTCGCTAAGGAAAAGCGATGGAAAATGGGTAATGAACTGTTAGCAACGATTAGTAAAATTGCTTATCAAGTTCATAAAACAAACTCGAAAGTTGGCTAAATTGACAAATGACTGATTATCGGTTGCCTAGCCGGTATGAAAGGGGTTTGGCAAGTTGCCACATTTGAGTAAGAGATTATATTTTTAAGGAGGGTTTTTTTGTGAGAAAATTCAAGAAGGCATTAGTTCTTTCATTAGCATGTGCTATGGGACTTTCACTCGTAGCTTGTGGTGGTAAGGATGACGCAACAACAGAGGCTAAGAAGGACGACACAACAACAGAGGCAGCAAAGGACGACGCATCAGATGCTACTTCAGAGGCAGAAGTAAGCGGCAGCGATGAGGGCAAGGTTCTTAACATCTACGCTTGGAACGAGGAGTTCAAGTCAAGACTTACAGCTCACTATCCAGGATATGAAGAGGTTGATGGAACTCATGGTAAGATCGGTGATGTTGATGTTAATTGGGTAATCGTTCCTTCAGATGACAATGCTTACCAGAATAACCTGGATCAGCAGTTACTTAAGCAGGCAGATGCAGATGCTAAGGACAAGATCGATATGTTCCTCGTAGAGGCTGATTATGCACTTAAGTATGTTGATACAGACTACACAATGTCAGTTTCAGATCTCGGAATCACAGATGACGAGCTGGCAAATCAGTATCAGTACACAAAGGACGTTATGACAGATGCAAACGGTACACTTAAGGGTGTTTCATGGCAGGGCTGCCCAGGTGTCCTTATCTACAACAGAGAGATCGCAAAGGATATGTGGGGATCAGACGATCCTGACGAGGTTCAGAAGCACGTATCAGATTGGGATACATTCTATGCAACAGGTACAGAGTTAGCAGCTAAGGGCTACAAGCTCACAGCAACAGTTAACGACACATACCGTGTATATTCAAACAACGTATCAAGCAAGTGGGTTGAGGATGGCAAGCTCAACATTGATCCACAGTTCAAGGCTTGGGCAGATGCAGAGAAGGCATCATATGATGCTGGACAGACAACAACTGGCGACCTTTGGGGCGATGAGTGGAAAGCTGGATTCTATCCAGATGGAAAGGTATTCGCTTACTTTGGACCAGCTTGGATGATCGACTTCTCAATGGCTGCTGAAGACGAGAAGTCAATCGCACATGCAGGCGGTTGGGGTGCAACAACAGGACCTCAGGGATTCTTCTGGGGCGGTACTTGGATCTGTGGTGCTACAGGTACAGACAACCCAACACTTGTTGCTGATATCATGAGAAAACTTACAACAGATACAGATATCATGACAGCGATAGTTAAGGATGATAACGACTTCGTAAACAACAAGCCAGCTATGGATGCTATGGCTGCTGATACATCATATGGTGATGCAGTACTTGGCGGACAGAACCCAATCGGTATGTTCTGCGCAGGTGTTGAGAAGATCGACCTTTCTAACATCTCAGCTTACGATCAGGGATGCAATGAATCATTCCAGAAAGCTATGAAGGATTACTTCGCAGGTCAGTACGCTACATACGATGAGGCTATTGAGGCATTCAAGCAGGATGTTGCTACAAAGTATCCAGCAATCACAGTAGAGTAATCAATATTAGGTCTGTATAACACAAGCATAGTATTATACGCGTGCCTGTCTGGCAGGTGCCAGACGGGCACGTTTTTTATGCTCATACAGACTTTACTAGGGAGGTTATAGAATGAAAAGTAAAAAAGGCAACATAGTACGCTATAACCGTTGGGGATACTTTTTCTTGATTCCGTTTGCGGTTGTTTTCATAATTTTCCAGTTGATTCCACTGTGCTCAACTATATATAACAGTTTCTTTAAGCACTTCTTTGATGGAATTATGGAGATTGGTCCTGAACCGGTGGGATTGGACAACTATGTTAGTATGTTCAAGAACGGAAGTATCTGGACATATTTTGGAAACACAATGATTATGTGGATCATGGGATTCGTCCCACAGATCCTTGTTTCACTTCTCCTTGCTTCATGGTTTGCTAACCCAAGCCTGAAACTCAAGGGTAAGGCATTCTTCCAGACGGTTATATATCTTCCAAACCTGATCATGGCATCTGCTTTTGCGATGCTGTTCTTTGCTCTGTTCTCCAAGGTAGGTCCTATCAATGGCATGTTACAGAGCATGGGAGTAATAGCAGAGGGAAAACCGTATGATTTCCTTGGACATACAGGCTCAGCAAGAACACTTGTTGCATTTATGAACTTCTTGATGTGGTTTGGTAATACAACTATCCTTCTTCTGGCAGGTATGCTTGGAATTGACACGTCACTTTATGAGGCAGCCGAGGTGGATGGAGCTACATCTAACCAGGTATTCTTCAAGATCACACTTCCTATACTGAGACCAATTTTGGTATATGTTATGATCACATCTCTTATCGGTGGTCTCCAGATGTTCGATGTTCCACAGATTCTGACAAACGGTTCTGGTGGTCCAAAGAACACAACCATGACACTTATCATGGCGCTGAACAAGCACTTGTTCAGTAAGAATTATGGTATGGGCGGTGCCCTTTCCGTATTCATGTTCGTTATAACCGGTATCTTGAGTATGATTGTATTCAGAATGAATAAGCAGACCGAGAAGTAGAAAGGGGGATGAATATGGACGGAAAGAAAGAAAGAGGTTTACCAGTCAAGACAAGGCGAATCATTGCATATACAGTATTCGTAATTATCACGATTCTTTGTCTGTTCTGGTTCTATGTACTTTTTATAAATGCGACAAGATCGAATGCTGAGCTTAACCGTGGATTCACCATGATCCCAAGTAAGTACGCAGCTAAGAACTTCAGTGGTATTATCCATGGAACGCAGCCTATATTTACAGGCTTGCTTAACAGTTTTATAGTTGCTGCATGTACAGCATTCTTATGTACGTACTTCTCAACAGTAACAGCGTTTGCAATCTATGCATACGATTTCAAGTTGAAGAAGGCAATATTTACATTCATACTTGCAATCATGATGATCCCTACACAGGTAACTGCACTAGGTTTCGTTCAGTTGATTGACAAGATGGGACTTATGGACAGCTTTATTCCGCTGATCGTTCCAGCAATTGCTTCACCTGTAGTATTCTTCTACATGAAGCAGTCCATGGACGCAGGACTTCCGAAGGAGCTGCTTGAGTCAGCACGTATAGACGGTGCAGGAGAGTTCCGTATCTTCAATCAGATAGCGCTTCCGCTTATGAAGCCATCTATTGCAGTACAGGCGATCTTCTCATTCGTATCAAGCTGGAATAATTACTTCACACCAGCTCTTGTTCTTAAGAAAGACAACAAGAAGACACTGCCTATCCTGATAGCACTTCTTCGTGGAGCTGACTTCCTTAAGTTTGATATGGGTCAGGTTTACATGTTCATCGCATGTTCAATCCTCCCAGTTATCATAGTTTACTTGTGTCTGGCAAAGAATATCGTTGCTGGTATGACAAGTGGAGCTGTAAAGGGTTAATTGCAACAATACACAATATTTATCACACAAGGTACACAAGCAATTGTGTGCCTTGTATTTTTGAGGAGAACATATGGCACAGAATGGAAATATCAAAACAAATATATTTCAGAAACTGGAGAAATTCGGAGACTTATTTATAATCAATATTTTGTTTATAATCACAAGTATTCCCATTTTTACCATAGGAGCGGCAACTACTGCTATGTATGCCTTTACAACAAAGCTTGTGAAGGATCAGGAGGGACCGGTATGGAAGAGCTACTGGTCTGCATTTAAGAAGAACTTCAAACCGGCCACCAAGGTGTGGCTTGTCATATTGGTCATATTGGCATCGATGTATGTGGAATATGTACTTTCGTTTTCGATGGGAGGCCTGGGATACGCACTGATCCTCGGACTTATGGCACTTGAGGCAGTGTTCCTCAGTTTTACACTTCCAATGCTTTTCCCGATGGTGGCTAGATATGAGAACACGACAGGTAACTATATAAAGAACTCATTTCTGATATGTATTGCGAATCTTGGATCATGGTTCTATATGTTCTTTATATGGGTACTTCCTATAGTACTCTATGCTTCCAACAACAAGATATTATATTATACATGGGTGCTATGGCTTCTGATACTCATAGGTGTTCTTGCGTATGCAAGCTCTATGGTTGTCAACAGACTCTATGATAAGATAGAGAGCAAAGATGGAAGTGAAACGGAGACCGAGGAGGCAGACGATGGCGAGGCGCTGCCTATGGGCATGATCACCAAGCATCTCATAGATGCCTCTAAGATCAATGCGGATGAGGATGATACGGAACAGGATGATGCAAGAGAGTAATACTGACCATTGATCCATAGGGATAATGAATAAGGGCGACAATAAGTGTGAGATATCATTTTATAATAAAACTAAAGGACGAAGAAGCAGGCTATGAAGAGAATGAGATTAACAAGCTGTGTATGTGCGGCAGCACTTGGTCTGTCCATATTGGCGGGCTGCGGCAGTACGGATAATACCTCTGATGGTGGTAAGACACAGAGTACCGCAAGCAGCACGGACAGCAAGGCGACGGATAACAGTGATGCTGTTATGACAGTTGGTGAGTATAGTATAGGTAAAGATGAGCTTATGCTTTACAGTATACTTGAGATTTTGTCGGGAACTGTACAGTATGAGGACATACAGAAGGACGAGGAGAAGTACAAGCAGGTTGTCATTGACAATATAGTGGAGACCAAGATGGCAGGGGATGCGGCTAAGGATGCCGGAATGGAATTCACTGAAGATGATGAGAACACCAGAGACAGTCTCATAAAGAACTTTACAACTTACGTACCAAAGTCAGTGAGGGAGAAGTATGGAATAAGTGATGAACTCATAGATTCCGTGTTCAATGATACTTCCATAATGAACAAGATTGAGACAAATACTCGTAATGAACTCGGAAAGAAACTTACAGCGGATCTGAAGGAACAGTACAAGGATTATAATTTCCAGAAGATATATTATATTACATTCCCGAAGGTAAAGGCTGACGACGATGGCAATCCGATGACAGATGATAATGGCAATTATGTAAAGCTTGATGACAAAGAGCTTGCGGATATGAAGTCCAAGGCTGAGGCTGCTGTCAAGGAAATAAATGCAGGGGCAGATGCCGAGGAGACAGCCAAGAAGTATGGCGTCGATGCCTATTCTGAGGAGAAACAGAGTTATGTCGGCGGTTATGCAGATGATATGAATGAAGTGATGGATAAGCTTGTTGCCGGGCAGTGTACAGAGGTGTATGAGGCTGAGACAGCATATTATGCCATAGCTGTACTCTCAGACCATGACAGTGATCTGCTTGACAGTTTTGCATATCAGTCTGCAGAGGCGCAGGTCGACACAGAGCTTGAAAAGACAAAACAGCAGTGGATAGACAGTTGTGATGACAAGGGCGGTATCGTTTACAAGGATGATACATGGAAGAATTTTAGTTTTCTTGATATGGCTACGGATCTGAACGATCAGGGGCTTATGAAGTAGAATAAACAAAAAGCTTAAAAAGTTCAAAAAGTTCAAAAAATAAATTAACAGAATAAATTAAGGAAATAAGGGACAGTCATATTTTGCAGTGGATCTCACAGCAGGATGTGACTGTCCTTTTTGTGTGAGAATAAGAATTGTGTGAACATCAGAATAAAGTTTGGACAAAATAAAAAAAGATGTCACATTTGTGGTAATCTATTCGTTATATATAGTGAACGTTCAAAAAGGACATGCCTATATGGCATTTCAATAAATGTGTTTTGGATAGAACACGAAAAAGGAACAGGGAGATCATGCATAAAGATAAAAAAGACAGTGAACTTATAGAAGAATATTACAACACGTATGAGCAGAAGATTTTCAGATTGTCAAATGCCATATTGGGAGATCAGTGGCAGGCAGAGGAGGCGGTTCAGGAAACCTTTCTTCGGATAATCAGACACAGAGACACCGTGCGGAGGATGCCTGAGGAGAAGAGGACTGCATACATAACCAGGATCGCGAAAAGTATTGCCATAGATATGTACAGAAAGAACAAAAAAGCTACTGAGAAGGTGTGTGCGTTTTCAGGAGATTCCGAATCAGCTGATGTCTTTGAAAATATGATCTGGCAGGGTGGCGGTTCTGTCGGACAGAGTGATATGACCGAGACTGTTGAGAACAGACAGATCCTGGATGCTGTGATGGGGAAGCTCTCGGATGACGATGCACTGGTGATAAGGTTCAGAGCAGAGCGGCAGCTCAGTGTGAGGGAGACGGCGGCGATCATGAATATGTCGGAATCTGCTGTGAGAAAGAAGTATGAGAGAGCTGTCAGCCGGGCACACAAATTACTCGTAAAGGAGATGATGCTGTATGGAGAATAAGAAAAAGCAGAAAGATATACAGAAGGCTCTGGATAATGAGAGCGTTCATGTATTTTCGGAAGAGTACGAGGACAGAAAACAGAGGATCCTGCTTGGCATAAAAGATTATGAGAATACGAAAGATCCTGAGACAATAAAAGGTCAGACGGGACTAAAAAAAGAATATAGGCAGTTTAGACGGTTTGCCCGTGCGGCTGCGATACTCATATTTGCGGTGATTTTGATCCCGGTGTCGACATATGCTGCTGTCACGATATACAGATTCACGGTCAGTCAGGACGGACATACTGCGACGGGCACGATACAGGTGAATAAGGATGGTGCCTCACAGGAGAATGTTTCGGATGAGTTGGAAGACTCTGGTACGCCGGGGGACAATGCTGCAGAGAAGGAAAAGACCTCAGAGAAATATGATTATACAGATGAGTATTCCGTGGTCGGAAGCGATGGCTATTCATATAGTATAAATCCTGCTGGAAGGTATGTTGAGATAAATTTCAGCTATCTGCCTGCCGGTATGATCCGCATTGAAGCAGATAAATATGATAATGGGGATCCGGACATGGGAATATCGGTGGCGGCATCCCAGTGGGACGTCGAATCGTATGACGTGGTTAACAGGGATATTGAAAATGCCAGGACTTTGAAAGCAGGGGAGTACGAGTGTCTGTTGTTTGAGAGGGGCGGTGTAGATTACTCCTTCAACAAGCTGGTATATATTCCGATAAAAGAGAAATCAATCATCATAACCATATATGCAGGCCGCGCGATCACGGACGAGGATCTGGATAAAGTGATCGAGGGAATGTCGGTAAATGAAGCTATAGGTGAAGATCCTTCAAAATGGACTTTTGTGGGAGAATTTGTATATGACGATTCTGGAATAACAGATGATACAGCAGCCAGCGCGACCTTGAAAGAAGATACATTTTCATGCGTGGATCTGAAAGAACAGTTTTTCAGATCAGGATATAAGATGACAGTCAACGATATAGAGATAAATGACAATATCGGTGATATACCGGAAAGGGACATCGTGTATTGGTTCGGCGGCCTGGACAGCAGCCTTGTGGACGCAAATGGAAAGTTCAAGACTTTTAGGTGCAGGAGACTTGTAGAGACATCTGATGATGAATTTGCAGGCTGGGGAGACTATAACGACAGCAGTCTTAGGCTTGTTACTGTGGACATGACATATGAGAGTGATGTTTCATACAGTAAAGATGGGGTAGTTGATACACTTTCTTTCTACCTGGACAGAGGAGAGATAGATGAGTCCAATGAGCTGCAGCCTCCAGTGACAACAAATTATTTTTATTCAGGAGAGGATGTGAGTGCACAGAACAGCAGATCGGTGACATTTGCATCGCCGGTATATGCAGAGATCGATGGACAGAAAGCGGATCTTGTGGACGTAGGAATAACCATGAACAGGGATGGCGAAAAACACGATCTGAAGGTGTATTTCCTTGTAGATGAGAGTGAGATAGAAGATTCATATATGTCGATATCTAACGATGATGGATATTCGCAGAAGTATGATTATATATCAGTTTACCTTGGTGAAGGAAAGTAGGGAGGATAAATATGAAGAGGCGAAGATGGATGGTATGCGCTGCGGCACTGTGCATGGTGCTGGCATGCAGTGGATGTAGAGATAAGGCAGATGACAGCACAGGAACAAATGTGTCGGTTATAGAGGGGGATGATGTGAAGGAATACAGCAGTGGAAGCGATGCTCCGACTGCAAATGAAACCACGGAAGCTACTACAGAAAATGACGACAGTGTGAGCGGAATTGCGAGAACACTGGGAATACCGGAAAGTGCTGACATAGACATTCCTGCGGATAACTGCGGAACCGTAGAGTCGGCATGTATAAAGACGGACAAGATAAAGATTCCAGATGCAGATAGGATGTATGTGAAAAAGTTCACAATGGGCAAGATCGGCGTGGCAGATAGAGAGACTATATTAAAAAATATATTTGATGAGGAAGATGGAGTGTTTGAGTATCCATACGATCTCAAAGATGAAGTGAGCCAGGCCCAGAAGGACGCAATATTTGAGAATAAAGGGGCAGCGGTTGATTACGGCAGTGACTATTTTATAGGTAAGATCGACGGCACGGAATACATATTGTATTTCTTTGACCAGTCCTGGTCCACGGATGAGGGATTTGAACTGCAGCTTGCAACGGAGAGAGAAGTGCCAGAGGATATGCAGAAGCTTGGGGCAACATATGTGTCGTATATGACATATGACAGCGAGGAACTTGACGGCATCAACAGAAATGCCCCGATATGGGTGGCGGTCGATGAGGACAACAAATGTGGACTTTCCCAGAGCGAGGCTTTGACTAAGGCTATGGATTATATGGCAAAGTGGGGCTTTAAGGATGTGGCAGCTACTTCCGAAAATGAGATCTACAGGGAATATGGATACTATGACGCAAATGGTGGTTCGGAGGCGTGTTGGGATGAAAAAAACGGATATTCAGTCAGTTTTGGGGCAGCAGTCACCGGACAGCCACTGTATCAGCCAGAGGCATTTGGCGTAGACACCATATCTCATCAGAGTGAGGAGGATAGCTTTGATCCGAATAATTACTACTATATGGAGAGATCGCAGTACAGTATAACATTTGACAGTGACGGGCTTGTCTCGTTTATATGTACATGGCCGATGTATTCAGATGAGGATGCGGTGGATGCGGGCTCTCTCATAAGCTGGGATGAAGCTGTTGAGAGTCTGAAAAAATGTATGACTGAGCACTTTGCAGATTACACCGGATATAACAAGGTGGAGTTTAATGATGTGAGACTTACATATTTCAGGATAAAGACCGGCGATGGAGAGTATGAGGCGATACCGGTGTATGTGTTTGCTCAGCTTGATAGAGAAAGAGGCAATGACGACTCGTATCCTATACAGCTTGTGATGATAGATGCGAGGGATGGAAGCGAGGTCGGTATTGCGCAGGATAAATCCAGATTTGGCAAAAATTGATATTGCGGGTTTGAAAAAAATATTAAAGTGTACATTCATAAAGGCTATGAGAAAAATATGCTGTCTGAGTGTGCACTTTTTAGTTTTTTCAAAAAACTTTGAAAAAAAGAAAAATAAAAAAAGGATTATGAGAAAAAATACAGAATAATAAAAATGTGTGGCTAATAAAATATGATTTGTAAGAGATATTGTTAGGTTTTGTTTGTATATGTGGATAGGAGAAAACTATGACAATACGTGAAGAACAGGAATTACAGGAACATCAGATCTTGAGCCCTTATGCATCATTCAGTGACCAGTCAAGGGGGCGCGACAGGCAGGAGGAACAGTGTGATCTGAGAACGGTATACCAGAGGGACAGGGATCGTATTTTGCATTGTAAATCGTTCAGACGGCTCAAGCACAAGACACAGGTATTTTTGTCCCCCGGAGATGATCATTACAGAACTAGACTTACACACACCCTGGAGGTGGCACAGATAGCGAGGACGATCGCCAGGTCACTTAGGCTCAACGAGGATCTCACTGAGGCGATAGCACTTGGACACGACCTTGGGCACACGCCATTTGGACATGTTGGCGAGCGCACACTTGCATCATGCGCAGGCAACAATTTCAGTCATAACGTACAGAGTGTCAGGGTGGTTGAGCGCCTTGAAAACAGAGGTGAGGGACTCAATCTGACATGGGAAGTCAGGGACGGAATACTGAACCACAAGACATCGTGCACTCCGCATACTCTAGAGGGACAGTGCGTCAGACTTGCGGACAAGATAGCTTATGTAAACCACGATATAGACGATGCCATAAGGGGCAATATACTGAAGGAGGAGGATCTTCCTGGGAATATTACTGATATACTTGGCAAGACTACAAGAACAAGGCTCAACTGTCTTATACATGATGTCATAAAGACCAGTATGGGCAAGGATCAGGTGAGCATGTCTCCAGATATAGGCGATGCGCTTGGTAAGCTCAGAAAGTACATGTTTACATATCTCTACACAAACCCGATAGCGAAGAGCGAAGAGATCAAGGCGGATAAGATGCTCAGGATACTGTATGAATATTTCAGCGAGGATGCAAGCAGACTTACCAATGAATGTGTTGAGATGATATATATGGGGGAGGACCCCAAAACAGTTGTGTGTGACTATATAGCCGGGATGACGGATAATTATGCTATAGAGATGTTCAAGAGCATATATATACCTAAGTCCTGGAAAGTTTGAGGAGGAAGCGGATTGTATTATTCGGATGAAGTGATAAACGAGGTTTTGTCGCGCAATGATATCGTGGATGTCATTGGCAGTTATGCGAGCCTGAAGAAGAAGGGAAGCAACTATGAGGCCTGCTGTCCTTTCCATCACGAAAAGACTCCATCTTTTAAGGTAAACAGAGAAAAGCAGATGTATCATTGTTTCGGCTGCGGTGTCGGAGGAAATGTATTTACATTTGTCATGGAATATGAAAATCTTAATTTCCCGGAGGCGGTTGAACGGCTTGCCGAGAGGGCTGGCATACAGCTGCCAGAGAAGTCCATGAGTGCTCAGGAACGCTCCAGAGAGCAGTACAAGATTGCTCTGAAGGAGATGAACAAGACTGCGGCGGCATATTTCCATTATATACTGAAGCATGGACAGCGGGGAGAGAAGGCTTATGAGTACTTCCGTGATACCAGAGGTCTCACGGATGAAACTATAAATAGATTTGCCCTTGGATATGCAGATATATACAGGGATGATCTGTACCGGTATCTGAAGAACAAGGGATATACAGATGAACAGCTTAAGAATTCCGGGCTTGTGGATATCACGGAGAAGGACGGCGGCGTGGACAAGTTCTGGAACAGAGCCATGATCCCGATACTGGATATCAATGGCAAGGTCATAGCATTTGGCGGACGTGTGCTGGGCGATGGAAAGCCAAAGTACATCAACACCAGTGACACTGCGGTTTTTGACAAGAGTCATACGCTGTTTGCCATGAATATTGCAAGGCGGAGCCGGAGAAAGGGATTTATATGCTGTGAGGGATATATGGATGTCATATCTATGCATCAGGCGGGATTTGACAATGCGGTGGCGTCTCTTGGAACTGCGTTCACATTTGGACATGCCAATATAATCAAGAGATATGCCGACGAGGTGTATCTGGCATATGACAGTGATGGCGCAGGCGTTGCGGCTACAAAGAAGGTCATTGCAATACTCCGTGAGGTCGGAGTCGGTGCGAGAGTTATAAATATGCGTCCGTACAAGGATCCGGATGAGTTTATACGAAATCTTGGCAGCGAGGCATTTGAGGAGCGGATAAAGAAAGCGGAGAGTGGAATGATGTTCCTTGCCAGGATATATTCTGAGGAGTATGACCAGAGCGATCCTGGGGAGCGCACCAAGTTCCAGAATCAGGTGGCGAGAGAGATTTCCTATATAGAAGATCCGCTTGAACGCAATAATTATATAGATGCAATAGCCCGTGCTTATGTGATAAACAGGGACGCTCTTGCGGAGAAGGTTCACGACTATGGAGTGGCGGGAACCCCAAAACCAGATGTTGTGGAGAGAGAGGAGCGCCGGCTTGAGGAACAGATGACGAACCCTGATCCGGGAACCGGCAGCGGGACAGCATCACATGGAAGACAGGGCAGAGATGTCGGGGAAAATAAAACAGCTAGACTGCTGCTTACATGGCTAGTCAATGAGCCATCGCTTTTTGAAAAGCTTGACGGTGTTATAAGCGAGGAGGACTTTGATCCGGGGGTTTTCAGGACTGTTGCTGAGAAGCTGTTTTCCCAGTACCGGGAGCAGCACAAGGTGGAGCCTGCTATCGTAGTTAACACGTTTCAGGATGTGGAGGAGCAGAGACTAGTGGCGTCCATGCTTCAGACCGATCTGTCCATAGACATGACGGAGGAGGAGATTAGCGGAGCCATAACTGATGTGGTGAAGAAGATCAAGCTTGCAAGTATAAAGAAGCATCTAGAGAGCGAGAATGACATTACGAAAGTGCAGCAGCTTATAAAAGACAGAAAGAAAATGGAAAAATTCAGAGTTGTGATCTGATCAACAATATAACGTGGAGGAATAATATGAGTACAATGGATACAACAAACACAAATGAGAATGAGATGATAAAGGTGAGCGATGATGAGGCGATCAACGCGAAGTTCAATGCGAAACTTCAGGATCTTCTTTCAATTGCGCACAGCAAGAAGAACGTTATCGAGGACACAGAGCTTATAAAGCACTTCAACGACCTCAAGGAGGTTGCACTGGATCTTGATACCATGCAGAAGATATTCAATTTTCTTGAGCAAAATGGCGTGGATATTCTCCAGATCACAGATACGGATGAGGAGGAGCCAGCACTTGACGAGGACGTTATCGCAGAGGGGGAGGAGGTTGAGAAGATCGACTTCACCGATACAGGGGATATTTCAAGTACTACCCAGGATCCCGTCAAAATGTATCTCAAGGATATCGGTAAGGTACCACTGCTAAGCGCAGAGGAGGAGATAGAACTTGCAAAGAGAATGGAGGCCGGTGATGAGGCCGCAAAGAAGAAACTTGCAGAGTCAAACCTTCGTCTTGTTGTAAGCATTGCAAAGAGATATGTTGGCCGTGGAATGTTGTTCCTTGACCTTATACAGGAGGGTAACCTTGGACTTCTCAAGGCTGTTGAGAAGTTCGATTACAGAAAGGGATACAAATTCTCAACATACGCTACCTGGTGGATCAGACAGGCTATCACAAGAGCCATCGCTGACCAGGCGAGAACTATCCGTATCCCTGTTCATATGGTTGAGACCATCAACAAGGTAACAAGAGTCAGCAGAGATCTTCTTCAGAAACTCGGCAGAGAGCCTCTTCCAGAGGAGGTCGGCGAGGTTATGGGACTTCCAAAGGAGAGAGTACAGGAGATCATGAAGATCGCACAGGAACCGGTATCTCTTGAGACACCTATCGGTGAGGAGGAGGACAGCCATCTTGGAGATTTCATTCAGGATGAGAGCATTCCGACACCTGTTGAGGCTACAAATCAGACACTGCTCCATGAGCAGCTCGATGATGTTGTCAGCACACTCACAGAGAGAGAGCAGAGAGTTATAAAGCTCAGATTTGGATGGGATGATGGAAGGCCTAGAACACTTGAGGAGGTTGGAAAGGAATTCAACGTAACCAGAGAGCGTATTCGTCAGATAGAGGCAAAGGCACTCAGAAAGCTGAGACATCCAAACAGAAGCAGAAAGCTCAAGGATTTCCTCTACAACTAATAAATGTATAATGAAATGGAGAATGGGCCAGCCGGAATTGAAGGCTGGCTCTGCGAATATAATGGCGGATGATACAAATAAAAAGAATATAGAGCTGTCACTCAGAATGCAGACCGTTGCGGATATGGTGCAGCCCGGCGGACGCGTGTGTGACATAGGTTGCGACCATGCATTTGTGTCCATATACCTTGTGGCAAATGGCATTGCTGATCATGTCATAGCGTCTGATGTAAGGACGGGTCCATGCGCGATAGCAAGGGAAAATATAGCAAGATGGGGTATGGATGACAGGATAGACCTGAGGCTCGGCGATGGACTTGACACGGTAAAGCCAGGGGAGACGGATTCGATAATAATAGCCGGCATGGGCGGAATACTAATAACTGATATACTAAGTGCCGGAAAAACGGTTGTGGACACCGCAAAACAGCTCGTGCTGCAGCCCCAGTCGGAGCTTGAACATGTCAGAAGATATATACATGAACAGGGATGGTTCATAACCGATGAGAAGATGCTTGTGGATGCAGGCAAATATTATGTTGTCATGAGCGTTGATGTGGGCGAATCTTCGAGGAATGAAGAAAAAACAAATGACATGGTCAGGGCCGGGAATGACAGGGCTGGGAATGACAGGAATAGGAATGACAGGAATGGAATGGATGCAACCGGTAATGACATAGCCGGTATAGCCAGATCTGAAAATGATAGATTCGCACATAATTCTGACTTGCAGGAAATATATTTCAAGTATGGACGCAGACTTCTGGAAAGCCACAGCGCTGTTCTGAAGGATTATCTGGAGGACAGAAGGCGATCTCTTGTCGATATCATATCCGGACTTGAACATGCGAAAACGGATAATGCGAGAAAGCGATGCCTGGAGCTGCGCCATGAACAGGAGTGTATAGAGCGGGCTCTTGAGTTAATATGACAAATGGAAGTTGGTAGTTATTATGGTCAAAGAAAGTCTGGATAAGGGCGTATCATCCCTGAAAGAAACTTCGAAGGAATGGGCGAGAAAGGTCGGCATTGACTCAGTTGAGAAACTGAATGCGATGATAGATTCAGGGCGCGGAATGGAACTGGTGCTGGTGTGCGAGGTGATGCAGAGCAACAGTATCTATGAGATCGCCAGAAGAATTGCTGCTGAAAAAAGAAGAATAATATTGATATCGGGACCAAGTTCTGCTGGCAAGACTACATTTTCCCACAGGCTGGGTATACAGCTTATGGCGTTGGGATTGAGGCCCCACGCCATCGCGGCGGACAATTATTTTGTCAACAGAGAGGATAATCCGAAGGACGAGAATGGCAACTATGACTTTGAGTGCATAGAGGCGATGGATCTTGAAAAGCTAAACACAGATATGTGCAAGCTGCTCTCCGGTGAGAGGATAGAACTGCCGGTGTTCAACTTCAGAACAGGAAAGAGAGAGTATCGCGGAAATCATCTTCAGATTGCAGATTCGGATGTGTTGATAATGGAGGGCATACATTCTCTCAATCCGGCGATGACATATGCGCTGGATGAAGCTGATAAGTACAAGATATACATAAGTCCGTTGAACCAGCTGTATGTGGACGGCGGTGACGAGCAGCAGGTAAAAGTATCCACTATGGACGGCAGACTTCTCAGGAGAATGGTCCGCGATCACAGAACACGAGGAAATGATGTGGAGAAAACTCTGTCGATGTGGAAGTCGGTAAGAAAGGGCGAGGAGACACATATCTTTCCGTATGAGAATGAAGCTGATGCGATGTTCAATTCGGGACTTCTTTATGAGTACACTGCGGTCGGAAGGTCGGCAAAGCCGCTTCTGCATGCTGTTTCATCTGACTCGGAATACTATGAAGAGGCTCAGCGGCTCCTGAGATTTGTGGATATGTTCAGAGATATAGATCTAGAGTATATCCCCGCAGACTCAATACTCAGAGAGTTTGTAGGCGGAGGTTGCTTTGACATCTGAGATGTTTCAAATTATATATTAATACAAAACGGAGATGACAAATCAAAAGTGTTGATTGTCATCTCCGTTTTTGTTATTCAGATATAATGAGTTGGACTGTAAGCCGGGTTATGTCGAGAGTGATCATCTATCTAGGAGTTATGTTGCCATAAATCTCAAGCGACCTACCTGGAATGCAGCGGGCAACTGTATCATTCCACAGGTTCCACTCGGGAACCATATTTGGTCTTGCTTCGGATGGGGTTTACAGAGCCTGCTATGTTACCACAGCAGCGGTGAGCTCTTACCTCGCCTTTCCACCCTTACCATATCTGTATAAATACCGGATATGGCGGTTTATTTCTGTTGCACTGGCCTGGGAGTCGCCTCCACCGGACGTTATCCGGCATCCTGCCCTGTGAAGCCCGGACTTTCCTCACCTGCATAAATGCAGCCGCGATCACTTATCCAACTCATATAATCTTATAGCAGAACATCCGGAAAAAGTAAAGACCTAAATGCGTCGAAACAATGTAGTTTTTAATACTACTTAATACAGTTAAGAATGCTTGATGTCGATGAAGAATCGTGTTACAATACGGGTAACGATCCATGAGATTTTTGTTTGAACGCATATATGCGTAGATCGGAAAGGAATAATATGGAAGATTTATATTTAACCAATAGAGATTACGTGAAGATAAAGAATATGAACCTCATAAGCTATGGCGGCAACCAGAACTGGTCAAAGTCGAAGAAGATGCAGAAGGTGGGATGTGGAGTCATAGCCATGGCAGACCTGACAATGTATCTTGCGGAGCAGAATCCGAATATGATGACTGATGCCATAAGGAAGATAAACAAGCCGAAAGGGCTTTACAATAAGCATGATTATCTGGAGTATGTAAAGTTCTTCTACGTTCACTATGTCATACTTATGATGCACAAAGGAATGCTGGGCATAGCACTCAAACATACGATGAACAGATATTTTATGCTCAACGATATCGGACTCAAGGCAAAATGGAAGATGATGCAGTCCGATGATGCAATGATCAAGGATATAAAGCATCTTATACGCAAGAACAAGCCGGTGATACTGTCTATAGGACCTAACAGATACAATCCATTTGGAAAGAAGGGAATCAGCATGTATGTGGAAAAGGATGGAAACATCAAGACATCCATAAGGGAGAATGTCCATTCACATTATGTTACTGTAACCGGTGTCAGAAATGTAAGAGGAAAGGAATATCTTGTTGTATCTTCCTGGGGAAAGAAGTATTATATAGACTATAGGGAGTACAGAGACTATGTGAACAATATAGGGGACAAGTTTACAAGCGGAATACTGTATATCCAGGGACTTATATAAGTATGAAAAAAACAAGATAAAAACAATGCCGATAAGGAGGAAAGTATGGACGCAATTGAATGTATTAAGACGAGAAGAAGTGTGAGAAAATTTACAGATGAGAAGGTGCCGGTTGACGTTGTCAAAGACATAGTTGAGCTTGCATCCTACTCTCCATCATGGAAGAATACACAGGTGATCAGGTATATTCTTGTTGAGGACGAAGCTGTGATCGCCAAGATCGCTGCCGAGGGAGTCATGGACTTCCCGTTGAATCAGAAAACGGTCAGCAGGTCAAAACAGCTCATGGTCATAACAAAGAAGGATGGCATATGTGGATATGAGAAGAACGGAGAGGCCAGCACGAGCAAGGGAAGCGGCTGGGAAATGTTCGATGCCGGTATCGCAACACAGACCTTTTGCCTTGCTGCTCATGCAAAAGGTGTCGGAACTGTTATCCTTGGAATATTTGATGATGCCAAGGTTGGAGAGATAGTTGGAATACCTGATGGGCAGACAGTGGCTACAGTTGTAGCCATGGGTTATCCTGCATTTGCACCGGAGATGCCTCCGAGGAAGTCAGTGGATGATCTGTTCACAGTAAGATAACACATAATTAAATACCCAAATTAGAATTGATGTAAGCTGCATTTTAGTATACACTAAGTGCAGCTTTTTTCTTTGAATGCCCGGTGAGGGCAGGTTAAAATCAGAAAGGAGTCCGGAGATGACTGGCGAGATTACTTCAAAAGCGGATGTACTTAAGAATCTGTATGGAAAACTGAAATATTCAAGAATAGAGAAAATGCGGATCGTGACTGGCGGAGAGTTTGAGAGGAATCCGTATAGCATGGCGAAGGATATAGGTGGGGAATTTGGAGCCGGAAAGATCGTGGTGAGAAGTTCGTCTTCCAACGAAGATGGCATGAATACCTCAAATGCCGGGCATTACGAGAGCGTTCTCGGCGTTGATCCGGGAAATCCGGAGGAGGTTATGAGGGCTATCAGAGAGGTGCTTGAATCATACAAATGCGACCTCGATGATGTCACAGATGAGCAGGTGCTTATACAGACTCAGGTCGAAAGTATAAGTTACAGCGGAGTTATATTTTCCAGGGAGCTGAAGAAGAACAGACCGTATTATGCGATAACATACGATGAGGATTCCACAGATGCGGTCACAAGCGGCCGCGGAGGGAAGACAGTATATATATTAAGAAATGCACATGAGGACAGTCTGCCGGAGCACTGGCATGCACTCATAAGGGCGATGAGAGAGCTTGAGGGTGTATTTTCAGATTATCCTATCGACGTTGAATTTGCCGTGGACGAGAAGAATGCTGTGACTATATTTCAGGTGAGACCGCTGGCGGCCAGCATCAGAGCAGAGAAATGTTCCATTTCTGACGAGGAGATATTTGCTGCGGCGGACAGGGCATGCCAAAAATACAGGGAGATAGGCGACCTGCTTGGTGAAAAGAATACGATACTTTCAGATATGGCATTTTGGAATCCGGCTGAGATGATAGGAGAAAATCCGCACCCACTTGACTATTCGCTCTACAGGGAGATCATAACATCCTCCGCGTGGAATCAGGGGCTGAGTTACATAGGGTATAAGGAAGTTGACGGGGATCTTATGTACAAGCTTGGCAACAAGCCGTATATATCGCTTAGAAAGTCATTCCTTGGGCTTATGCCTGATGATGTGGATGACAGGCTGGAGAAAAAACTTCTGGAGTATTACAACAGAAAGCTTATAGCGGATCCGACTGCTCACGACAAGATAGAGTTTGAGATTGCATTTTCAGAGTATGATTTTGCAACGGAGGACAAGCTTAGGAAGCTGGAAACACAGGGCTTCACCCGCGAGGAGATACAGGATCTCTCGGACTCTCTGTTTAATCTCACCAACAATGCGATATGCAATTTCAACCGGAACAGGATGAAGGATCTTCGGGCATTAAATGGCCTCAGGGTTCACCGGGAAAATACCAGAAGCAACTGGCTAATGGCACACAATGATGTCATAACACTGCTGCAGTTTTTCGTCCAGCTTATAGAGAGCATCAAGCACTATGGCACACCCAAATTTGCAAGGCAGGCAAGGCTTGCGTTTATCTCAAAGGCTATAAGCAGGTCACTTGTGTATCGTGGATTGTTTACGGACAAGGATATAGATGATTTCATGATGTCAATTTACACAGTGGCATCAGAGTACGATTCTGATTTTCAAGATCTTGTCGATGGACGGATAACCAGGGTGACATTTGACGAAAAATATGGTCATCTGAGATCTGGAACATATGATATAACATGTGATACCTATGCCCACCGCGAGTTCGATCTGTCAAAGGGAAGCGCAGTGGCAAGAAAACAGAGGCAGACAATAGAACAGCTTAAGCATACGTCCCTGGATATGGTAAAGATGCTGGATGCCCTAGAAGATATAGGCTTTTACGTGGAACTTAAAGAATTTGTTGATTTCCTACGCGACTCGATGGAGGAGAGAGAGTATTTCAAATTTGAGTTTACGAAGACACTCAGCCTTGCTATAGACATACTCATAGACATAGGGGATAAGCTTGGAATAGCCAAGGAGGATATGGCTTATCTGGAAGTTACGGATATACAGCTCGCCGTGAGCCGGCCGGCCGGTGAGATAAAGAAAAACTGGTTGAGGATAATAGAGAAGAATAAGAAAGCATTTGAGACAGATTCCATGCTGATATTCCCGGATGTTGTGTACAGCCCGGGGCAGCTTGGATGTATAGAAGTCTGGGAGGCAAGACCGAATTTTATCACCTCAGAATGTGTGACAGGTGAGGTGGTACTTCTTGAGAATTATGAAAATGAAGATCATGAGGATATTGCAGATGTGGCTGGGAAAATAGTGGTTCTCCCAAAAGCAGATCCAGGCTATGACTGGATATTTGCAAAGGGGATAAAAGGATTTATAACCAAGTACGGCGGTGTGGCATCGCATATGGCGATAAGGTGTGCAGAATTTAACATTCCTGCCGCGATAGGATGTGGCGACTGCATATACAGTTTTGTAGAAAAGCAGATCTGTATAACACTTGACTGTGCAAAGGGGAAGATAATGGAAGGAGAATGACATATGCTGCGCGCACTTATAACACAGAGAGAAGGACATAACATGTATGGCAAATCCACGGATGTTCTGGAGGCTGCATATGTTGAATTCTATGAGAGTATGGGGATAAGGCTTCTGCCAGTATCAAACTTTACGAAGGATTTTGATGCGGTGGTAGACCAGCAGTTTGATCTGCTGATAGTGACCGGGGGCGGAACCCTACATCCGAGACATTACCTAGAACCGCATAATGCGGAACTGCAGCCAAGACGTGACGCCATGGAGGAACAGCTCATAATGTACTGTGTTCACAACAACATACCGGTGATAGGTGTGTGCAGGGGGATGCAGCATATAAATGCGCTGTTTGGCGGAAAGATATCTTATTCAGCAAGATTTAAAGTCCCGAGACCTAGAGGGGTGGATCATCTGGCTCGGATAGTCAATACGGACAGATATGTCAAGATAAATAATTTCCATAGCGACTGTGTGTATCTTGAGAATATGTCGACTATGTTTTATCCGATAGTGGTCGACGAAGAAAATGAATCTGTGGAGGCTTTCGTGTCACCAGCAATGAGCATACTTGCATTTCAGTGGCATCCGGAGCGTATTTTTGAGAGTGAGGAGGGTAGACTCTTTTCGAGACACCTCATACAGGATTTCCTTGGAATCCCAAGGGATGATGCAAAACCTGCCATAGATTGACATAAAGCGTGCAATGTTAAGAAATAAATCAAGGGCATTTGTTGAAATGAACTATGAAAGATGCTAGAATAAACTAGTATATATCTATATGATAAAACAGATTATTTACAAAGGCACTATTGCGGAGGCACTATTATGGAGAACGGAAAAGCTAAACAGCTGCTTGATAGAATACAGGATATAGTCGGAGAAGGTCAGAATGTACCATTTGCAGCTGGCAAGGTTTTGGTCAATAAAGAAGAAGTACTTGAGATCGTTGAAGAACTCAAGACAACTATAGATTTGGAACTGAAGGCATATCATGAGATAACTGATAAACGTAGCAAGATAATCAAGGAAGCAGAGCAGGAGGCAGACGAGATAATCGCTGATGCTGAGGAAGCTGCATCTAGAATTAGACTTAGTAAGCCAAGTCCATTATTTGTCGATAGAAAAGTAAAGAGTCTTGGCAAGCAGGACAGACAGGCGCTCAGAACAGCCAACGAGATATATGCTGCATCCATTATATACACCAATGAGATGCTCATGGAGATCAATGAGACTGTCAACCAGGCATACAACATGATAAGCATGGAGAGCGACAGAGTTCTTGAGTCACTCAGAAAGAAGTCTGAAATAATAGAGAACAACAAGAAAGAACTCATGGAAGGTCTTATGGATATGAAGAAGCAGGAGAGATATGCAGACATACTCGAGATAAGCCAGCTTCTTGCAAATGAGCTTTATTATGAGAAGAATCATTCAAAGGAAGAGAGTCATAAGGAAAACAGCGGCGAGCCGGAGATGGTTCAGTGGGAGTTTGACTTTGATGAAAAGAAAGAACAGGAGCCAATCAGAGTAAAGGCGTCAAGGGAGCCGGTCAGAGCGCAGGACATAATGGAGAAGGATTCTTCTATACATGTCATAAGGGACAATGACCCAGATGACAAAAAGAAAAGATTTGGAGACAGGACACCGGTCAGACTTGAGGAGTCCATCACAGACGACAGCGCAAAGGGTGGAGCATCAGAAAATGGCGGAAAGCCTGATTTCAGAATAGGCGGACGTATATCCGATGACTTCGACGATATTAACGACGGAGTTGTATAGGATTTTTAGCACAGATATGATTGTTAATGTTGAATAAGGTGGCGACTGATACTTTACAGGGGGTAACGTGTCTATAAACAGATTATATGATAAAGCAACATTTCGGTCTTTGCATTGAGGATGGAACATATACATCATATAATGATGGTGTCGTCGACAGGAGACAACATTAATATTATATATAACTATTCATTTACAAAGCGGAGGTAAAATTATGGGAATTTTAAAGAGATTTAAGGACATCATGTCATCAAACATCAATGCACTTCTTGACAAGGCTGAGGATCCAGAGAAGATGATCGATCAGTATCTTAGAGACCTTCAGGAGGATCTCAGAAAGGTTAAGTCAGAGACAGCAACAGTTATGGCAGAGGAGCAGAGATGCAAGAGACAGTTAGACGAGTGCGATGCTGAGATAGCTAAGATGCAGACATATGCAGAGAAGGCACTTGTTGCCGGCAACGAGGGAGACGCAATGAAGTTCCTCGAGAAGAAGAACCAGCTCACACAGAAGCAGGTAGCTCTCCAGCAGGCATATGACGCAGCCGCAGCAAACGCAGCAAAGATGAGACAGATGCATGACAAGCTCACAAAGGATGTCGGTGATCTGAATGCAAGAAAAGAGACAATCAAGGCTAAGGTTCAGGTTGCTAAGACTCAGGAGCGTATGAACAAGATGATGGGCGGTATCGGCGATTCATCAGCTTCTATGGATGCATTTGCAAGAATGGAAGCAAAGGCAGACGCAATGCTTGACAAGGCAAACGCCATGAGCGAGCTTAACTCATCAGCTGCAGATTCAGTTGATGATCTTGCAAGCAAGTACGATGCAGCACCTAATGCTGATGTACAGGATGAGCTTGCAGCACTTAAGGCAAAGATGGGATTACAGTAAATCCTTTTGACAGAGAGGAGCATATAGATGGGATTATTTTCAAATCAGTTTGCAAATGTTGTAGAGTGGGAAGAGTACAGAGATGACGTCATCTTCTGGAAGTGGACCAACAGAGAGATAAAGAAGGACTCAAAGCTTATCATCAAGCCGGGGCAGGATGCTATATTCCTGTATAATGGAGCTGTGGAAGGTATATTTACAGAGTCGGGAAGCTATACTATTGATTCACAGATCATACCATTCCTTTCAACACTTAAGGGATTCAAGTTTGGTTTCAATTCAGGACTTCGCGCAGAGGTGCTGTTTGTAAATACAAAGGAATTTACATGTAACTGGGGAACCAGTTCGCCTATCAGACTTCAGGCTCCTGGACTTCCTGGTGGACTTCCGGTAAGATCAAATGGTAAGTTCTCATTCAAGATAGACGACTACAATGTTCTTATTGAGAAGGTTGCCGGTATCAAGCAGCAGTTTACTGTTGATGATATAAGAGATCGTATCAGAGGCATTCTGGATGGCCTTCTCATGAAGTGGATAACAAAGGTTGGAGGGGATGTATTCAACCTCATGGCCAATTCTGTCGATATAGCTAAGGGTATCAAGGAAGATTTGGACATGGAGCTTCTGGGAATCGGACTCACCATCACAGATTTCAGAATTAGTGAGTTTACATATCCGGAGAACATACAGAAACGTGCGGATCAGGCTGCTGAGTATTCAATGATTGGGGATATGAATAGATTCCAGCAGGTCAATATGGTTGATTCCATGGCAAGGGGGGGCCATGCGGGAACAGCCGGAAGCAATGCAACGGATATGGCGAATGCCATGGTAGGAATGCAGATGGGAATGGCGATGGCCAATCAGATGGCAGGAACAATGAACCAGATGAATAATCAGATGGGCGGCCAGGCAGCAGGAAATGGTGTTGCACCGAAGTTCTGTCCTAACTGTGGACAGCCGACGAACGGAGCAAAGTTCTGTGGTAACTGCGGAACAAAGCTAGCGTAGGCGGCAAATAAATATAATATATTCATTTGCAAATAAACGCTGTTATGTTATACTGAACAGATGGAATAAAACATATGTTTGGTATATACGTAATGGCGTTTTTATTTATACAGGAGGGCTTATGGCAGGACTTAATGATATGCAGCAGCAGGCGTGTGAGCATGTGGATGGACCACTTCTCATACTTGCCGGTGCGGGAAGCGGAAAGACACGAGTGATAACACACAGGGTTGCCTATCTCATGGAGCATGAGGGGGTGAATCCTCTTAATATACTGGCTATAACATTTACAAACAAAGCGGCCAGAGAGATGAGAGACAGAGTTGATCTGATAGTTGGTGAGGGGGCTGACCGTGTATGGGTGAGTACATTTCATTCTCTTTGCGTCAGGATACTCAGAAGATATGCAGATAAGATCGGATATGAAAAGAATTTTGATATATATGATTCTGATGATCAGAAGAGTACAGTCAAGAGTATATTGAAGGATTTTCAGATAGATCCTAAGAGATATCCCGAAAAGATGTTTATGAGTGAGATATCAAAGGCGAAGGAGAAGTATATGTCTCCTGATGAATTTGCGCGCAGAAATGCCGCGGACTATGCGGCTACCAAGGTGGCGGAGGTGTACACGGAATATCAGGGAAGACTCAAGAAGAATAATGCCATGGACTTTGATGATCTCATATATAAGACGGTGGAGCTGTTTGAGCACAATCCGGATGTTCTCGATACATATCAGAACAGATTCAGATACATCATGGTGGATGAGTATCAGGATACAAACCATATCCAGTTCCTGATGGTGAAGATGCTTGCGAGAAAGTACAGAAATCTCTGCGTGGTGGGTGATGACGATCAGTCTATATACAAGTTCAGAGGCGCGAATATAACCAATATACTCAACTTTGAGAAGGAGTATGAGGATGCAAAGGTCATAAAGCTGGAACAGAACTACAGATCGTGCGGCAATATTCTGGCGGCTGCAAATGCTGTCATACAGCACAATGAGGGCAGAAAAGATAAGGCGCTTTGGACAGATCAGGATGCTGGAGAGAAGATATCGTTTGATCAGTGCGATACGGAGTATGCGGAGGGAGATCTGGTTGCCAGCCGTATAAAGACGCTTGTAAGGCAAGGTGTTGGCTACAGGGATATAGCCATACTCTACAGAACAAATGCCCAGTCCCGTGTGCTCGGTGAGAAGATGGTGTACGCAAACATACCATATAGAGTGTATGGCGGCACGAATTTCTATGCGAGAAAAGAGATAAAGGATGTGCTTGCGTATCTCAAGGTTATAAACAATACCACGGATAACCTCTATTTTAGAAGAGTGGTAAATGTGCCAAAGCGAGGAATAGGTGAGGCTAGCCTCAGCAAGGTGGAATCATTTGCGGATGCATATGGACTGTCAATGATGGATGCCGCAGCAAGGGCTGATGAGATACCAGGAATGGCGGTGAAAACCTCCGGAAAGATAAAGCAGTTTGCAACGCTTATACAGTCTTTCCGGGACATGCTGCAGGACGGTGAGAGCCTAGATGCTGTGTATGACAGGATTCTTGAGGATACGGGCTATGAGTCGGAACTCATAGCAGAGCATACAGAGGAATCAATGACAAGACTTGAGAATATAGATGAACTCCGGAATAAAGTGGTGGAATTTGTTGACGAGAATGAGGAGGCTGGACTGAGCGAATTCCTTGAGGAAATTGCGCTGGTGTCAGATCTTGATTCCATGTCGGAAGATGACAACCAGGTGAAGCTCATGACTCTTCACAGTGCAAAGGGACTGGAGTTCCCGTATGTGTTTATATGCGGAATGGAAGACAGGGTATTCCCTAGTGGAATGGCGTTAAATTCAGACGATCCTGACGCACTTGAGGAGGAGAGGAGACTTTGCTATGTGGGAATCACAAGGGCGATGAAGAAACTGTATCTGAGCGCGGCTAGAGAGCGAATGATGCATGGTAACCGTATCAGCAGTGATGTGTCCAGATTCATAAGGGAGATTCCGCCACTACTGTTTGAACATGAAGCGGATATGAGAAACATGGCAAAGAGAAGAGAGACGGAATCGGTGGACAGGTACAACAGAGGAGACTTATACAGCGACAGCTCATATGGCAGCTCATATAACTATAAGCCGAGAACCTCTGGAAAAGAATATGGACAGAAGAATCCGTATAGCAGCTATGCAAGACAGAAATCCTATGGCCAGCCGTCGACACAGCCGGCATTTGGCAAAGCCTTTGTTGTAAGTGCATCTGGAAAGCCTGATTATGAGGTTGGAGACAGAGTCAGACATATCAAGTTTGGTGTGGGAACTGTAGAAAACCTTGAGAAGGGCGACAAGGATTACGAGGTTACTGTGAACTTTGACAGATGCGGAGTAAGAAAAATGTTTGCTTCGTTTGCCAAATTAAAGAAAAGTGAATAATCTTACACCGCTGGTATAATGTCAGATTTATTTATAAATTATATATAGAAATAATGGATGGTGTATGATATAATTTTTTACAGGTATTGGAAGACTTAGACAGTATGTTTTATCTTTCAAATCAATATAATATCATAATGAAACCCATTGTAGGGTTAAGAAAGGGTGGATTGTAACGATGAAGAGTAGTGACGTAATTTTAGTTAAGGGCGACGCAACAGAGGAGAAGGCAAAAAGCACATTATTTGTGATTCTTGTTATCATTGGAGCTGTTGCAGCTATCGCAGGTATTGCATATGCAGTATATTCATATCTCACTCCGGATTTCCTCGATGACTTCGATGATGATTTCGATGATGACTTCGATGATGATTTCTTCGATGACGAGGAAGATGAGGTTGAGGCTCCTGCTCCAGAGGCAGCAGCAGATGTTACAGCTGATGCAGAGTAATAGCGATATCAGTTTTGATAAGAGATAAAAATAACTGCTATCCGACAGGGTAGCAGTTATTTTTGTGCCTAAAATGGGTAGGTTTGATTTGGGTGGAAAAATGAATAATAAAAAATGCGGATAACAGGAATCGAACCTGCACCCCGAAGGACTAGATCCTAAGTCTAGCGCGTCTGCCAGTTCCGCCATATCCGCATGTATAAATTATATGATTATAGATAAATATATAGTATGCTGTTTATTTGTAAAATAAAAATAACCCTTCACGTAAGAAGGGGAAAGTGAGCCATCGGGGACTCGAACCCCGGACAACTTGATTAAAAGTCAAGTGCTCTACCGCCTGAGCTAATGGCCCAAATATACTTGGACTTTAATAACTGGGCTAGCTGGATTCGAACCAGCGAATGCAGGAGTCAAAGTCCTGTGCCTTACCGCTTGGCGATAACCCAATAGCATCGCTAATATTCGCGATAAAGAATAGGGTGGATAGAGGGACTCGAACCCTCGGCCTCCAGAGCCACAATCTGGCGCGCT